>Ga0075366_10000870_pt1 | contig 14567 bp, 15 predicted proteins | sample EndMethybrTD3031_FD_72351 | JGI IMG/M metagenome (GOLD analysis project Ga0075366, IMG submission 72351) | Populus endosphere microbial communities from Tennessee, USA - Endosphere MetaG P. TD hybrid TD303-1 | ecosystem: Host-associated > Plants > Roots > Endosphere | place: USA: Tennessee...
CTGTTGCCTGGCCTCGGCGCCCTGGGGAAGTTCTGATGACACCCGGTGGGGCGCCATCAGAGCTTTCCGTTCATCAGCTGGTCACGTTTTTAGCTTACGCGAATTCTGCTCCTGTGGATCCACCGAATACAGAGGTGATCGTCCTGCTGCTCTCGATTTGCGGTGATTCGTCTTTAGCAAACAACGTGCCTCGATGCTCTGCGTTGACCGGAATCGTTGTGACAGACCATGCGACGCGACTCAAGTTCCACGCGCCAGTACATGCACGTTCAAACAAAGCCTACACCGATCCGGCGCGGCGTGCGCGAACGTGGGTGAGGCATGCGATCCCCGAGTTCGGGGGGCGCGTCAATGCTGCGGAAGTCCGAGCTTTTCGAGCAAGCCGTTGAGCTCGTCGAGCGAGCCGAATGCGATCGCCACTTCGCCTTGCTCGCCGTGCCGCGAGCGCTTCTTCACGCGGATCTCGACGGCGGCCGTCAGCACATCGGAGAGCTGCTGCTCGATGCGCTGCAGATCGCGCGGCTTGTCGTGCTTCGTGCGAATCAATGGTGCCTGGCGGCCAGCGTGCGCGACCACTCGCGTGACGAGCCTTTCGGCCTCGCGCACGCTGAGCTTCTTCGCGACGATTTCGCTCGCGCTGAGGATCTGCTGCGCACCGTCGAGCGGCAGCAACGCACGCGCGTGGCCCATGTCGATGTCGCCGGCCATCAGCATCTGCTGCACCGGCTCGCTCAGCTTCAACAGGCGCAGCAGATTGCTGGCGGCGCTGCGCGATCGGCCGACTGCCTGCGCCGCCTGTTCGTGCGTCAGCCCGAACTCGTCGGTCAGGCGTTGCAGGCCGTGCGCTTCTTCGAGCGGATTCAGGTCTTCGCGCTGGATGTTCTCGATCAGCGACATCGCCGCCGCCGCTTCGTCCGGGACCGGTTTCACGAGCACCGGCACATCGTCCAGGCCGGCGAGCTTTGCGGCGCGCATGCGGCGCTCGCCGGCGATGATCTCGTAGCGATCAGGCCCGACCGGGCGCACCAGAATCGGCTGCATCACACCCTGCGCCTTGATGCTTTCGGCCAGCTCGTACAACGAACCCTCGTCCATCCGCGTGCGCGGCTGATACTTGCCAGGCTGCAGTTGATCGAGGCGCAGCGAACGCGGCGTTTCGTCGTTCGCGGGTGTCGAACCGGCGGCCGGTCCTTCCTTGACGCGCGGGCCGAGCAATGCTTCGAGGCCGAGACCGAGGCCTTTGGGTTTCTTCGTGACCATGGCGCGCATTGTCAGTGATCGGAACGTCGCAACAGTTCGTGCAGCAGCGCCCGGCCTTGCGGCCAGTCTCCGAGCCCCGAGTCGCCGTTGATGTGGCCGCGTTCGCCGATCGCGAAGCTTGCGCTGCCCCAGTCGCTCGCGAGCTGCGCGGTGCGCTCGGGCGAGCCATAGGGGTCGTTGCTGCTGACGACGACCAGGCTCGCGAAGGGCAGGCGCTGGCGAACGATCGGGCGCCAGTTGAAGAGGTTGGGCGGCATGTCGGCGCGTTCGGTGTCGGGCACCGCGACGAGCAGGGCCGCCGTAACGCGTGCCGCGTGCGCCGAATGGGCCGCCCACGCCGCGACCAGCTGGCAGCCGAGGCTGTGGGCCGCCAGCACGGCCGGCACTTCGCTCTCGAGAATCACTTCGTCCAGGCGCGCCATCCAGTCACCCCGCCGGGGCCACTGCCAATCGTCCTGCTGGACCCGGCGGTCGCCGTGCAAGGATTCCCAACGGCTTTGCCAATGGGTCGGGCCGGAGTCGAGCCAGCCGGGCAGCAGCAGGATGCGCCGGGGGCTCTCATGCGACGGGCGCGACACAGTCGGATCAGCGGATGTCATGGGCGTGGTTTATCCTTGCCGGTTCACAGCGAGGCGCTGTTCTGAGAAGGGTTGAGCGATGAAGTACCGCGCGTTCGTCGATGGCCAGGAAGGCACCACCGGGCTGCGGATTCATGAGTATCTCGCGCAGCGCAGCGACATCGAGGTGCTGCGCATCGACGCCGAGAAGCGCAAGGACCCGGCCGAACGCGCTCGCCTGCTGAACGCCGCCGATGTCGCGTTCCTGTGCCTGCCCGACGGCGCCGCGCGTGAAGCGGCAAGCCTGGTCGAGAACCCGACGACCTGCTTGATCGACGCGAGCACTGCGCATCGCACGGCCCCGGGCTGGGCCTTCGGACTGCCGGAGTTGGCGCCCGATCAGCGCGAGAAAATCCGCGCCTCCAAACGCATCGCGAACCCGGGCTGCCACGCGTCGGCGTTCATCCTGCTGCTGCGCCCGTTGGTCGATGCCGGGCTGGTGCCGGCCGCGACCCCGGTCAGCGCAACGTCGATCACCGGTTATTCGGGCGGCGGCAAGAAGATGATCGAACAGTACGAGGCAGGCGGCGACCCGCGGCTCGACTCACCGCGTCCGTACGGGCTGACGCTTGCGCACAAGCACATCCCGGAGATGGCCGCACACACCGGCCTGACCGCCAAGCCGCTCTTCATGCCAATCGTTGGCAAGTTCTACAAGGGTCTATCGGTAAGCGTGCCCTTACACCTTGCAGAATTGAAAGGCGGCACAACGGTCGAGCAGATCCACGCCGCGCTCGCCGCCCGATATGCCGGCGAGCGCTTCGTCAGGGTGATGCCGCTGCGCGACCCGGCCGCGCTCGAAGAGGGCTTCTTCGACGTGCAGGCCTGCAACGACACGAACCGGGTCGATATCTTCGTGTTCGCGAACGACACGCAGGCGATCCTGATGTGCCGGCTCGACAACCTGGGCAAGGGCGCAAGCGGTGCCGCGGTGCAGTCGATGAACGTGCACCTCGGGGTCGACGAAGGGCTGGGCCTCTGAGTCGACTCTGACTCAAGCCCGGTCGGCGCTAGGCGGCGCTGGGGTTGCGTGTCCGGTAGTGATAGGCGTACGCGTCGGCAAAACCGAGCCGAGCGTAGACGGCCCGCGCCGGAAGATTGTCGGCCTCGACCTGCAGGTAGGCATGGCGCGCACCGCGCGCGCGGGCTTGCGCCAACAGGTGGCGGCAGAACAGCGTGGCGTGACCGCGCCCGCGTGAAGCCGCGGCGCTGAAGACGTCGTAGATCCCGACCAAGTCGTTTTCGAGCGCGATCTGACCGCAAGTGACGATTTCGCCTTCGAGCGTGAGTTCGAAAGCGAAGAACGGAACCGGCGAGTTCAGCAGCCGCTCGGCGTGCGCCTGGCGTTGTGCGAGCGGCGAGCCGCGCAGCTCGCCGACCCGGCGCGCGAAAGGTTCGAGCGCCAGCGCATTGAACTGCATGCCGGCCGGCAGCTCAGGCCCCGGCACATCAGCCAATTCAGCCACCATGACCCGGGTGTCGTCGAAGCGGCGCAGCCCGTAGTCGGCCAAGTGGCCGTCGAGCCCGTTCGGCTGACTGAAGGGTGTGACGCGCACGATCAGCGGCAGTTGCGCGGCCGCGAAGACCTGCTCGCAGGCCGCGAGGCGTTCGTCGAGCGAGGTTCGGCCCGTCGCGACCGCGTTCACGCAGCGCGCCCGCTTCGCCTTGCCGGGCGAGAAGCGCACGAGCCAACCGTCGAGCCAGCGCTGCTGCGGCGGCGCGCTCGCGTTGAGCCCGGCGTCCTCGATGCGCGACAGAAGTTCGGCGGCGAAGGCCGGGTTCAGGCCGGGCAGGGTTTCGGGCGTCATGCCGGCTGCCCCAGGCGCTCGGACATTTCTCTCGCGAACTCGACAAAGGCGGTCGCGCCCTTCGAGGCCGGGTCGAACACGACGCCCGGCAACCCGTAGCTCGGCGCCTCGGCGAGCCGCACATTGCGCGGGATCACGGTGTCGAACACCTTGTCGCCGAAGTGCGCCTTCAGTTGGTCGCTGACCTGCTGCTGCAGCGTGATGCGCGGATCGAACATCACGCGCAGCAGGCCGATGATCTCGAGGGCAGGGTTGAGATTGGCATGCACCTGCTTGATCGTGTTGACCAGATCGCTCAGGCCCTCGAGCGCGAAGTATTCGCACTGCATCGGCACGATCACGCCGTGGGCGCTGCACAGCCCGTTCAAGGTGAGCAGGCTGAGCGAAGGCGGGCAATCGACCAGCACGAAGTCGTAGTCTGTCGCCACCGACTCGAGCGCATTCTTCAGACGCAGGTGCCGGTGCTCCAACTCGACCAGCTCCACTTCGGCGCCGGCCAGCTCGCGGTTCGCGCCGAGCACGTCATAACCCGCCTTGTCCGAGCGCTGCCGCGCTTCCGCGACGCTCGCGCTTTCCAACAGCACGTCGTAGACGGTCAGCTCGAGCGCGCGCTTGTCGACCCCGGAGCCCATCGTCGCGTTGCCTTGCGGGTCGAGGTCGACGACGAGCACGCGCTGGCCGATCTTCGCCAGGCCAGCTGCCAGGTTCACGGTTGTCGTCGTCTTGCCGACCCCGCCTTTTTGGTTCGCGATGCAGAAGATTCGGGCCATCGGTGGGTCGGATCGGGCTCGTGGATCGGTGGAAAGGGGAGACGATTGCTCGTCGGGAAGCGCTGGATTGTCCGGCACACCGAGCCGGCGACGAAGGCCGGCGTACGGGAACTGTCGGCCGCGTACAACCGAAGTGGCCTAGCGCGGCCGCATCCAGACGAGGCAGCGTTCAGCGTCCAGCTCCGGGACGTTCAATGGTTCCACGTGAAACACATCAACGCCGTTCGGAAGCGCCGCGATCTCGTCGTCTGGGCGTTTGCCTTTCATCGCCATCCAGACGCCCGTGGCATCGGCAAGATGCTGGCGGGTCAGCCGGGCGAAGTCGGCGAGTGAAGCAAACGCGCGCGAACTGACAACGTCGAACGGCGCGGTTCGCAGCGCCTCCACCCGTCCGTGCTCGGCATGCAGGTTGCGCAGGCCCAGTTCGAGGCCGACCTGGCGAATGAAGGCTGCCTTTTTGCCAACCGTGTCGACGCAGGTCACATCGAGCTCCGGCACGAGCATCGCCAGCACGACACCCGGCAAGCCACCGCCGCTGCCGACATCGAGCAGCCGCGCCGGCCGCTTCGGCAATGCACGGCCGAGTGGCGCGACGACGGCAAGGCAATCGAACAGATGCTGGACCAGCATCTCGTCCGGGTTGCGGACGGCGGTCAGGTTGTAGGTGCCGTTCCAGCGACGCAGCAGGTCGACGAAGCCGAGCAGGCGCTCCGCGCTGCCGGGCGGCAGCTCGAGCTCAAGCTGCGCGGCTGCCCCCTGCACCCGCGGCAAGCGCGGATCAGCGCGAAGCTCGGAACTCACGCGGCGGCGTCGGCCGGCGCCGAGTCGTTGGCGGCGAAACCCTTGAAGCGGCCCTTCTTCAGATGAATCAGCAACAGCGAAATCGCCGCCGGTGTCACACCCGAAATCCGCGATGCCTGGCCGAGCGTCGCGGGGCGATGCCGGCTGAGCTTCTGCCGAACCTCGAAGCTCAGCGCCTTGACTTGCGCGTAGTCGAGCTCTTCCGGCAGGCGCAGGTTCTCGTAGCGCAGCGCACGTTCGACATCCTCGTCCTGCTTGTCGATGTAGCCGGCGTACTTGTGGCTGATCTCGATCTGCTCGATCACCGCGTCGGCCAGCGCGGCGCCGAGTTCGGCATGCAGCGTTTCACGTGAAACAGCCGGCGCCGACAGGGCAGGGACAGCGGCTGCAATCTCGCTGACCCGGTCGAAGTCGACTCCGGGGCGGCGCAGCAGGTCGGCGAGGTTGTACTCATGCTCGATCGCCCGGCCAAGCAAGGGCTCGGCAATCGCCGGGGGCAGGTTCTGCGGATTGACCCACGCCGTCGCCAGCCGCTGTGCTTCACGCGCGACCGCGTCGCGCTTGCGATTGAATGCCGCCCAGCGCACGTCGTCCACCAATCCAAGTTCGCGCCCGGCTTCGGTCAGTCGCATGTCGGCGTTGTCCTCGCGCAGCTTCAACCGGTATTCGGCCCGGCTCGTGAACATCCGGTACGGCTCGGTCACTCCCTTGGTCACCAGATCGTCGATCAGGACGCCGAGATAGGCCTGGTCGCGCCGCGGCAGCCACGCGTCCTGCCCGCGCACCGCGAGCGCAGCATTGATCCCGGCGTGGAGGCCCTGGGCCGCGGCCTCTTCATAGCCGGTCGTTCCGTTGATCTGGCCGGCGAAAAACAGGCCGCGGATCGCACGCGTCTCGAAGCTCGGCCTCAGTTCGCGCGGATCGAAGTAGTCGTACTCGATCGCGTACCCGGGCCGCAGGATGTGCGCGTCCTCCAGCCCGACCATGCTGTGCACCGCGGCGATCTGGATGTCGAACGGCAGCGAGGTCGAAATCCCGTTCGGATAGAACTCGTGCGTCGTCAGCCCCTCGGGCTCGAGGAAGATCTGGTGCGAGCTCTTGTCCGCGAACCGATTGACCTTGTCCTCGATGCTCGGGCAGTAGCGCGGGCCGACGCCGTCGATCAGGCCCGTGAACATCGGGCTGCGGTCGAAACCCGAGCGGATGATCTCGTGGGTCCGTTCGTTGGTGTGCGTGATCCAGCAGGGCACCTGCCGCGGGTGCCGGCCGGCATCGCCGAGAAAGCTGAACACCGGCACCGGGTCGAGGTCGCCGGGCTGCTCCTGCAGCTTCGCGAAGTCGATCGAGCGGCCGTCGATGCGCGGCGGCGTGCCCGTCTTCAGTCGGCCTTGCGGCAGCTTCAACTCTTTCAATCGCGCCGACAGTGCGATCGCCGGCGGGTCGCCAGCACGCCCGGCGCTGTGGCTCTCCAGGCCGACGTGAATCTTGCCGTCGAGGAAGGTGCCTGCCGTCAGCACCACCGATCGGGCCGCAAAGCGAACACCCACTTGCGTACGAGCACCAACCACACGGTCGCCGTCGAGCAGCAAGTCATCGCAGGCGCCCTGGAACAGCCACAGGTTCGGCTGGTTCTCGAGCCGCTTGCGGATCGCGGCCTTGTACAGAACGCGGTCGGCCTGCGCCCGCGTTGCCCGGACCGCCGGGCCCTTCGATCCGTTCAGGATGCGGAACTGGATGCCGGCTTCGTCGGTCGCCGCCGCCATCGCACCGCCCAGCGCATCGATCTCCTTCACCAGATGGCCCTTGCCGATGCCGCCGATCGACGGGTTGCAGCTCATCTGGCCGAGCGTTTCGATGTTGTGCGTCAGCAGCAGGGTGGTCGCGCCCATGCGCGCCGCGGCCAGCGCAGCCTCGGTCCCGGCATGACCCCCGCCGACGACGAGCACATCGAACTCTTTCGGGAACAACATCATGTTGCCTATTTTTTGAGCAAGGCGACATTGTAGGCAGCCGACCGCGTCGCGTCACTCGCAGGGCGAAGCCCCGCGCGAACGCTCGCACAATCGCGAGATGAACTGCCGAAGCGGCTGCGCCGCCTGTTGCATCGCGCCGTCGATCACGCGCCCCATCCCCGGCATGCCCGACGGCAAGCCGGCCGGCGTGCCGTGCATCCAGCTCGACGACGAGCTGCGCTGCAAGCTGTTCGGGCGTCCCGAGCGCCCGTCGTTCTGCCTCGGCCTGCAGCCTTCGGCCGAGATGTGCGGCGACGAGCGTGAGCAGGCCATCGTCTGGCTCACGGCGCTCGAACAGGCAACGCGCCCCACAATCCGCTAGCGCGCCAGCAGCATCTCGGTGTGCGGGATTCCGTCTTCGAGATAACGCTCGCCCTGCACGACGAACCCGAACCCCGCATAGAAGTGCTCGAGCCGCGACTGCGCCGAGATGCGGATTCCCTCATCGGGAAAGATCTCGCGGCAGTGCCCGATCGCTCGCCGCACCAGTTCGCGCCCCAGACCCGTGCCGCGCGCCGCGTCGGTCGTCAGCACGCGGCCGATCGACGCCTCGGCGTACTTGATGCCGGGCGGCACGATCCGCGCGTAGGCGAGCGGCATCGTCGGCTCGCCGCCCCACGCGGCCAGATGGAACGACACGGCATCGGCGCCGTCGGCATCCAGGTAGATGCACTGCTGCTCGATCACGAACACCTGCTGGCGCGCCCGGTAGATGGCCTGCAGATCGTGCACGCCCAACGAGTCGAAATGGCACCAGCGCCAACGCGGCTGAGCTGGCAACGGAGTGTTCATGAGGCCGTTTCTACCGCACCGCCGCGCTGCGCAAGGTGCGCGCGACGAACCACACGCCGAGCGCCGTCAGCGCCAGGCAAACGAACAACGGCACGGCGATCTGCACCGCGCCGAGCGGCTCGCCCTTCAGCACATGCGTCATCAGCACGTTCTGCGCGAGCGCAGGCACCCACAGATACCACGGCGATTCGCTGCCGAGACTGAACACATTGATCAGCGGCAGCAGCGACGCCGCGAGCATCACGACCGTCGCGCTCGCCTGTGCCTCCTTGAAGCTCTTGCAGCGGATCGCCACCGCCATCAGCACGGCCGACACCGCGGCCGCGAACGGCAGCAGCACGACGAGAAACATCGACGCCTCGCGCAGCCCGTACTGGAACATCGCGGCCAGCGTATCGCTGCGCAGCACCCACTGGCCGGGCAGAAAGCTCAGGCTGCTCAGCACCGCGATCAGCATGCCGACGCTCGCCACCGCGGCCCACTTGCCGAGCACGAGCACCCAGCGATCGAGCGGATTCATCAGGAGCGGCTCGAGCGAGCCGCGCTCGCGCTCGCCGGCGGTCGTGTCGAGGGCCGCGTTCAATGCGCCGTACAGCACCGCCATCATCACGAAGTAGGGCAGCATGCCGGTGATCTGGGTCGCACGGGTCTGCGTGCTCGCGAGGTCGCGGTCCTCGACCTGCAGCGGCTCGAGCAGATCGACCGACACGCCGCGCAGCGCGAGCGTCAGCGCCGCGCGCTCGCGCCCGAAGCCGTTCAGCAGCCGCTCGATGCGCCCGGCGCCGGCCTGCGAGCGCTGGTTCGCGCTGTCGAAGACCACTTCGACGATCGGCGCATCGCCACGCAGCAGCGCTGCTTCGAAGTCCTTCGGGATCACGACCACCGGGTCGGCGAGCTTTGCATCACGCAGCCGTGCCTCGAAGTCGGCCGGCGCCGGCTTGATGGTGTAGGTCTGGCGCTCGAAGAAGTTCTTCAGGCTCGGCGCATGCTCGATGCCGACCACGTAGACCTCGCGCAGTTCCGCGCGCGACTCGAGCGTCGCCACCAGCGCCGAGATCGCGACGAGAACCGCCGGCCCCATCAACACCGAAGAGACCAGCACGGTCAACAGCGTGCGCCGGTCGCGCAGCGCGTCGACGATCTCCTTGCGATAGATCGTCAACGCAGTCCGTAACTTGTTCATCACGTCGGTCCTGCCACTTCGTGGTGTGCACGTTCGTCGGCGGAGAACGCGAGCCGGACGAACGCTTCTTCGAAATCGGTCTCGCCGGTCTGCGCGAGCAAATCGTCGACCGTGCCGCTCGCGACCGTGCGGCCGTGCGAGACGACGACGACGCCGTCGCACAGCCGCTCGACCTCCTGCATGATGTGCGTCGAGAACACGATGCACTTTGCGCCGCCTTCGGGCGATCGCAGCCAGCGCAGGCTGTCGCGCAGCGCGCGCGTCGCCAGCACGTCGAGGCCGTTGGTGGGTTCGTCCAGCACGATGTTCGCCGGGTCGTGCACGAGCGCACGCGCAAGCGCCGTCTTCATGCGTTCACCCTGGCTGAAGCCGTCGGTGCGCCGATCGAGCAATGCGTTCATCTCGAACATCTGGGCGAGCTGCTCAGCGCGCGCATTCGCCGCGTCGGCCTGCATGCCTTGCAGGCGGCCGTAGTAGACGATGTTCTCGCGCGCCGTCAGCCGCGGGTACAGGCCGCGCGCGTCGGACAGCACGCCCATGCGCGCGAGGGCGGCGCCGGTCTGGGCCACCACGTCGATGCCGTCGACGCTCATGCGGCCCGCGTCGGGCGTGATCAGCCCGGCAAGCATGCGCAGCGTCGTCGTCTTGCCTGCGCCATTCGGGCCGAGCAAGCCGGTGATGCGGCCATCGGGCGCATCGAAGCTGACGTCGCGCACCGCATGCACGATGCGTGGCGCAGCGCCTCGACCGAGTCGCATCAGGCCGACCGGCTTTTGCTTCGCCGTGCCGGGCGCGCTGAACTCTTTGGCTACGTGCTCGATCGTGATCATTTGGCGGGCTCGCTCGGCAGCGTGACCGGGGCGAACGCCGGCGGGCGCGGGATCGCCTTCACGCAGCTCACGTCGAGCGCGGTTGCATCCTTGTCATCGTCGGTATCGATGAAGCGATAGACGATATCGCGCATGCACCCGATTCCCATCACGCCGTGGCCGGCATTCGGCACGATCACGTGCTGCGCCGTCGGCCCGAGAGCACGCGCCACACGTTCGCCGTGGCGCGGCGGTGTGGCCGGGTCGATGCCTCCACTGAGCAACAGCACGGGAGCGCGGCTCGGCCCCACGCGGTAGAACGCATCAGGCACGCTGCCGCGCGGCCACGCGCTGCACATGCGCCGGTACATCGCCGCGAACTCGCTGCCGAAGTCGGCGCCAGGCTTGTCGGCGCTGTCGGCAAGGCGCGGCACGTCTTCCGCGCAGATCACCGAGAAGTGCATGCCCGTCGCGAGCTTCACGCCCTTGCGCGACGCCAGGATCGCACCCAGGCCGACGATGCCTTCGTAGCGGCCTTGTGCCGCGTCGCCGATCGCGGCCGGCAGCGCCGCGGCCAGCGCCGGCCCGTAGAGCGGCCCGCGCGCCGCGGCGAGCAGCATCTCGCGGGTCAAAGTGAAAGTCTCAGGGCGCCCGGTCAGCGGATGCGGCGCCGTCACCTGCTTCGGCAGGCTCTGCAGCAACTTGGCCCAGTCGGCACGCAGCGTCGGGTGGTCGTGGCGGCAGGCCGCTTCGGCCTCGCAGGCCGCGAGCAGCGCATCGAACGCCGCCTGGCCATCGGTGGAGAAACTCGCCGGCAGCGCCATGTCCGGCGGTGCGACGCCGTCCAGCACGGCGCGCCGCACCGTCCCCGGGAACGCCCGCAGGTACTCGAGGCCGGCGCGGGTGCCGTACGAGGCACCGATCAGATCGATGCGTTCGGCACCGAGCTGTTGGCGCACCGCGTCGAGGTCCTGCATCGCGAGCGTCGTCGTGAAGAAGCCGAGATCGCTTTCCTTCTGGATGTAGGGCAGCTTCAGCAGCGCGCTCTTGCACTGCATCAGCAGCTTGAACTGGCGATCCGGATCGGCCTGGTCGGACAGCGCCTCGCGCTGCGGATCGAAGCACTGGAGCGGCGCCGACCGGCCGGTGCCGCGCTGATCGACGAACACGATGTCGCGCCGGTTGTTCAGCCGGCTCAACTGCGCGAGCACCGTCGGTGCGATCTGCGTAGCGCTCTGGCCCGGGCCGCCGGCAAGCACGAAGACCGGATCGGGCAGCTTGCGCCGCGCCATCGCCGGCGCCACGACGTAGTGAATGTCGATCCTCGGGCCGTCGGGGCGAGCCGGGTCGAGCGCACGCTGCACGACACCGCACTGCACACTGTTGCGGATGCCGGCCACGCGGCACTCGCTCAGGCCCCCGGCCCGGACGCTTCCGAACAAACTCCCACACAGCGCGAGCCCGGCCAACGCGGCGAACCGCGCGAGGACGCGCCTCATTCGCCGAGCAGGCGCTTGAGCTCGCCGCTATCGATCAGCCGCTGCAGATCGCTCGCGCCGCCGACCAGCGAGCCCTTCACGAACACCATCGGGAACGTCGGCCAGCCGGTCCACATCTTCAGCGCATTGCGCCGCCGCCAGTTGCTCAGGTAGCTGCCGTACTCGAGGTAGTGGTGCGACACGCCGGCCGCCACCAGCGCGGCGCGGGCGCGCCGGCAGGACGCGTTGCCGAACATGCCGACCACCAGCACCGGGTTCGAGCCAGCCGCGGCCTGGACGTTGTGGACGATGTCGGCGTTCAGGTTCGCGACCTTGTCGCGGATGGCCGGGTGCATCCGGCCTTCATCGAGGATCTGACGGGGCATCTGGGTTCCTGGCAGTCGCCGCAAAGGCGACAGCGTAGCCCAGATGCGTGAAGGCTCGGTTCAGGCGGCGAGTTTGCCGCGCTGGAAGTCCTCGACCGCTTCGCGAATCTGGTCGACCGTGTTCATCACGAACGGCCCGTATTGCGCGATCGGCTCGTTCAGCGGCGCACCGGCAACCAGCAGCACCCGGCCCGGCAGCTTGGCGTCGGCTGCAACGACCAGGCGCACGCCATCGGCACCCGCGTCGTTCGCGAGGATCGCCATGCGCTCGCTCTCGACCGGCGTGCCGCCGACGTCGACCGAGCCACCGCCGAACACATACGCGAACGCGTTGTGGCCGACCGGCAGCGGCACGTCGAACGAGGCGCCGGCGGGCAGCGTGATGTCGAGCACGAGCGGCTCGGTCGTGGGGCGGCTCACCGCACCATCGACGCCCAGCGCCGAGCCCGCGATCACGCGCACCGACACGCCCGATTCGAGCGTCAGCGCCGGCACGCCGCTCGGCGGCACGTCGCGGTAGGCCGGTGCCGTCATCTTGTCCTTCGCGGCCAGGTTCACCCACAGCTGGAAGCCGGCCATCCGGCCTTCTTCCTGCTCCGGCATTTCCGAATGGATGATGCCGCGGCCGGCCGTCATCCATTGCACGCTGCCGGGCTCGAGCAGACCGACGTTGCCCACGCTGTCCTGGTGGCGCATGCGGCCCTCGAGCATGATCGTCACGGTCTCGAAGCCGCGGTGCGGGTGGCTCGGGAAGCCACCGATGTAGTCGCTCGCCGAGTCGCTGCCGAAGGCATCGAGCATCAGGAACGGGTCGAGGCGCTTTTGCAGCGGCTGGGTCAGCACGCGCGTCAGCTTGACGCCGTCGCCATCGGAGGTGGGTTGGCCACGCACCTGGCGTTCCACGCTGCGCGAACGTTGAATGACACGGGGGGTGAGGGTGGTGTTCATGCCTGCAAATGTAGAGGTGCCACTGCCGCCTTCAAAGGGCGCGGCTTTGCACTCAGGCTTGAAAGCAATTGAATGGTGGCTTTTGCGCTGCGCTTGGCGTGGTCGCGGTGTAATACGAGCCCGTTCACTCTCGACCGAGACGCCATGAAGCTCTACTCGCCGCTCGCAGCCATCGCGGTCGCGGTCCCAGCGCTGGCCATGACGGCCCCGCCGGCCGGCCGCTACGACGCGCAGCTGTGCGTCGCCACGGGCCCCGCCGGGCCGAGCTGCGGGCCGGCCGAGGTCGAGCTGCGTGCGAACGGCGGGGCGCGCGTGCGCGTCGCCGACATCGTCTACCGGCTGCAGCTCAACAGCAGCCAGGTCGAGGTGGTGCTGATGCAGGGCACGATGCAGCTCGACGAGTTCGTCGCGAGCTACGAGTGGATCGGGCACTCGCTGCAGTTTGTCGACGCGCAGAAAAATGCGCGCTACGAAGTGAAGCTGGGCGAGCTTCGCCGTTCGCGCTGAGGTATCGAAGCGCGCGTGTACTTCGATACCTCAGCACGAACGGATTTCAGCATCAAGCCAGGTGCGCCGCCGCGAGCAGCGCCTTCGTGTACGGCTCGCGCGGCGCGTCGAACAGCGCCTGCGCTTCGCCCTCTTCGATCACGTCGCCATCCTTCATCACCATCACGCGGTGCGACATCGCCCGCACGACCGCGAGGTCGTGGCTGATGAAGACATAGCTCATCCCGTAGTGGCGTTGCAGCTCGGCGAGCAGCTTGAGCACCTGCTGCTGCACCGAGACGTCGAGCGCCGAGGTCGGCTCGTCGAGCACCAGCACCTCCGGGCGCAACACCACCGCGCGTGCGATCGCGATGCGCTGGCGCTGGCCGCCGGAGAACTCGTGCGGATACCGCTGCAGCACGTCGGCGACGCCGTGGCGTTCGCTCAGGCCGACCTCGTCGAGCATCGCGAGCACCATCTTCTCGCGCTCGGCGGCCGACAGGTCGGCGCGGTGCAGCGCCAGCCCCTCGCCGACGATCTGCCCGACCGTCAGGCGCGGGCTCAGCGACGCGAACGGGTCCTGGAACACGACCTGCATGCGCCTGCGCATGGCGCGCAGAGCGCCGCGGTCGGCGTTGTCGATGCGCGCACCGCCCATTTCCACTTCGCCGGCCGAAACCGGCTGCAGCGCGAGCAGCGCCATGCCGAGCGTCGTCTTGCCCGAACCCGATTCGCCGACGATGCCCAGCGTCTCGCCGCGCTTGAGCGCGAGCGTGGCGCCGCGCACCGCGTGGAACAGGCGCTTCGAGAACCAGCCGGCGCTGCTCGCGAACGTGACGCCGACGCCGCGCCCCTCGACGAGCGTCGGCGCGTCGTGAGCGAGCGGCGCCACCACGCGCTGCGGCCGGCTCGCCAACAGCTTCTTCGTGTACGCATGCTGCGGGTTGGCGAACACCGTGCCGGTCTCGCCGATCTCGACCAGCTTGCCGCGCTCCATCACGCCGACACGGTGCGTGAAGCGCCGCACCAGGTTCAGGTCATGCGTGATGAACAGCAGCGCCATGTGCATCTCGGCTTGCAGCTCGTCGAGCAGCGCGAGGATCTGCGCCTGGATCGTCACGTCGAGCGCGGTCGTCGGCTCGTCGCAGATCAGCAGCTTGGGCTTGCAGGCGAGCGCCATCGCGATCATCGCGCGCTGCCGCTGGCCGCCCGAGAGC
>Ga0075366_10000872_pt1 | contig 14560 bp, 17 predicted proteins | sample EndMethybrTD3031_FD_72351 | JGI IMG/M metagenome (GOLD analysis project Ga0075366, IMG submission 72351) | Populus endosphere microbial communities from Tennessee, USA - Endosphere MetaG P. TD hybrid TD303-1 | ecosystem: Host-associated > Plants > Roots > Endosphere | place: USA: Tennessee...
GTCTTCCAGACGCCGTGGATGATGGGAGGCTGGCCCGGATAGCTCGGGGTGCGGTGATAGAGCTCGCGGCTGAGATCGACTATTTTCACTTGTATCCTCCCATTCGAACGATTGCGGCCGCACTTTACGATCCAGCGGGGAGCGGCGCTAGCTCTTGAGAATGACGCGGAGTGGCCGGACGAAGCCGAGGATCACGACGCCCGCTGCCGCTGAGACCGCGGCGATCATCAGAAAGAACGAACCCTTGTCCATGCTTGACCAGAAGCTGCCGAGATAACCAGCCACCAGATTGCCGGTGAAGCTCGTCCCGAGCCACACCCCCATCATCATCGACACGGTGCGGGCGGGGGCGACCTTGGTGACCAGAGAGAGACTGGTCGGCGACAGATAAAGCTCGCCAATGGTGATGACGACGAAATAGCTGAACAGCCAGAGCCAGCTCGCCTTGCCGCCATCGGCATTCGCCGCCGCCGCAAACATGATGAGATTGGCAAGCGTCACGCCGAAGCAGCCATATGCCATCTTGGCGACGCTCGACGGTTCCGTGCCGCGTTCCGCCTGCGAGCGCCACAGCATCAGCATGAAGGGCGTGAAGGCGAAGATCATAAACGGGTTGAACACCTGGAACCAGGTGACCGGGATCTGCCCCGACCAGATCAGCAGATTGATCGTGCGGTCGGTGTTGCTGTCGGCCCAGAGCGCGAGGGTATTGCCCTGCTGCTCGTAGGTCGCCCAGAAGAACGTCACGGGCAGGGCAAGCAGGACGATGGCGCCGATGGCGCGCCATTCGTCGCGGCCCAATGGTTGCGACGGGCCGGCAGCCAGTGTGCGGCTGCGCTCGTCAGGCGGCAGCGTCCGCGTGGCATAGAGATAGACGCAGAGGCCGATGGCCATGCCGACGCCTGCTGCGCCAAAGCCGTAGTGCCAGCCGAGTTCCTCGCCGAGCGTACCGCAGATCAGCGGCGCCATGAACCCACCGAGATTGATGCCGACATAGAAGATCGAGAAGGCGCGGTCGCGGCGCGGATCGCCCGGTGCGTAGAGCGAACCGACCTGAGTCGAGATGTTCGGCTTGAAGGCGCCGTTGCCGAGGATCAGCACCAACAGCGCCAGCAGAAACAGCTGCTCGAACGCCATCATGAAATGGCCGAACGCCATCAGCACTGCGCCGATCACAACCATGCGGCGCTGGCCGAGCCAGCGGTCGGCGAGCAGCCCGCCGAAGAACGGCGTGAAATACACCAGCCCGGTGTAAAGGCCATAGATGTGCGACGACAGCGGCTGGACGCCGAGCGGGCCGAACAAGGCCTCGAGCCCGGATTTCAATGCGGCCAAACCGATAATGTCCTGCGCGTGCTCGGGCTGGAACGCGTATTTCACCATGTAGAGCACGAGCAGCGCGCGCATGCCGTAGTAGGAGAAGCGCTCCCACATCTCGGTGGTGAAGAGATAGGTCAGGCCGCGCGGATGGCCGAAGAGATCGTCGGACTTTGTTTTGTCCGCGACACTCACCCGAACAGGCTTCCCTGGTTTGAGCCGCCGCTGCCACCATCACCGCCAGCCTTGCGCGGTTTGGCGACAGCCTTCAGCGGCGAGGCGGGTTGGGCGCGCTCCATCGGCGCCGAGCCATCGGCGACCGCACCGACGCGGCCGTCGGCGAACTCGATGTCCAGCCTTGCGCCAGCGCTGACCGCCATGGCGCTGCGCAAAGGATGACCCGCGCCGTCGCGCACCAGCGCAAAGCCGCGCGACAGCACGCTCTGATAGGAAAATGCGCGCAGCAGTTGATGCGAGCGCTCCAGCCGTGTGGCTCGGATCGTCATCAGCGCCAGCACGGCGCGATGGGAGCGTTGGCCCAGCACGGTGACCCGGTCGCGGGCGCGCGACACGCGGTTGAGCTGGGTCTCGCGGTAGGTCTTGAGCGCGGTGCCGAGCCGTTGCGTGCAGGCATCGAGCCGGACGCGGCGGCGTTCCACATTGGTGCGAAGCAGTTGCGGCGACAGCCGTCCGCTGATGCGCGAAAACTGCGTGTGGTGGATCTGCGCATTGGCGCGCAATGCCCGCGGCAGGCGTTCGGCGCAGGAGTCGAGCCGCTGCCGCGGTCCGGCCAGCAGCTCCTCGGCGTTCGGCAGGGCTCGTGACGCGGCGCGCAACTCCGTGCGGCGGTGATCCTGGGCGCGCTGCCAGCAGGCCAGCGCCCGGCGCGCCTTGCTCATCAGTTCGGCGATCAGGTCGGCGCGCACCGGCACTGCCATTTCGGCGGCAGCGGTCGGTGTCGGTGCACGCTTGTCGGAGGCGAAGTCGATCAGTGTGACATCAGTCTCGTGGCCGACAGCCGAGATCAGCGGGATCATGCTGTCTGCGGCGGCGCGGACCACGATCTCTTCGTTGAACGACCAGAGGTCCTCCAGCGAGCCGCCGCCGCGCGCCACAATCAGAAGATCCGGCCTGCGGATGGGACCCGTCGCAGGCAGCGCGTTGAAGCCGCGGATCGCGGCCGCAACCTGTTCGGCCGAACCTTCGCCCTGCACCTTCACGGGCCACACGATGACATGACGCGGGAAGCGGTCGGCAAGGCGATGCAGGATGTCGCGGATCACGGCGCCGGTGGGTGAAGTCACCACACCGATCACCTCGGGCAGGTACGGCAGAAGCTGCTTGCGCGCGTCGTCGAACAGGCCTTCGGCCGCAAGCTTGCGTCGGCGTTCCTCGAGCAGCGCCATCAGCGCGCCGACACCGGCGGGTTCAAGCGCGTCGATGACGATCTGATATTTCGATGAGCCGGCGAAGGTCGTGAGCTTGCCGGAGGCGATGACCTCGAGGCCCTCTTCGGGCTTGATGCGCATCCGCCCCAGCACGCCCTTCCAGATCACCGACTCGAGCACCGCCTTGTCGTCCTTGAGGCGGAAATAGACATGGCCCGACGGCGAGGGGCCTTTGTAGCCCGACACCTCGCCGCGCACGCGGACATAGCCGTAGGCATCCTCGACCGTGCGGCGCAGCGCTGCAGACAGCTCGGAAACGGTGAATTCGGCGACGTTGGCTGGCGATTCGGGCATCGGGCTAACTTAGACCAAGGGACGCTGGCCGTCGAAGATCATCCGGCCGAGAATGTCAGGCGGCAGACCAGCCCGTCCGGCCGGAACTCCGGCTCGACGCTGCCGCCGAGCGTGCGCATGGTGCGCGTGACGAGCTTGCTGCCGAAGCCGAAACGCTCCGGCGGCTGTACCGGAGGCCCGCCTTGCTCGCGCCAGTCGATCTGGATGGCGCGGCCCTGGCGGCTCCAGCGCACCGACACGGTGCCGCCATCCAGCGACAGCGCGCCGTATTTGACGGCGTTGGTGACGAGCTCGTGGATGACCAGCGCCATGGCGCGCGCGACGTTGGCTTCAAGCTCCAGGGCTTCAAGTTCCTGGCCATCGCCGCTGGCCACGAGGCGATTGATGCCGTGAGGCTCGAACTCCCGCTGCAAAATGGCCGCGATCGTCGAGCGGTGTCCCGGCGACTGGTTGATGATGTCGTTGGTGGTCGACACCGCGCGGATGCGGCCCGCGATCGTTCCGGCGAGGTCGGGCCGTTCTTCGAGGGAGCTGCGGACGATGCTCTCAACCACCGCGAAGGTGTTCTTGCCGCGGTGCTCCAGCTCGCCCATCATCAGCGTGCGCTGGCGCTCATTCTCGCGCAGCCGCGCCATGGCGCGGTGGTAAAGCTGCGCCACCCAGATGATCAGCGCGCATGATGCCAGGAACAGGATCGCGTTTCCGATGTCGGACCGCGTCGGAGGACCAAATTCGTAGCGCGGCGAAACGAAAGCCCACCAGACGACGATGGTCGACGCAAAACTCGCGACGCTGGCGACCAGCGGTCCGCAGATCAGCGCCACCAACATCACCGCCGGGAAGTAGGTCGCATAAGGCAGCGTAACGTCGAGCCAGCCCAGCGCGATACGGGCGATCGTCGCCAGCACAACCGCGCCGAGTGCGAACAGATACGCCGACGGCGAGCGAGAAGGAAATTTCTCGCTGAGCCGCTGTATCCATCCGGTCTCCAAGCGATACGCCCCCACAACGGCAGAACAGAATTCCCCGCGCGCACGCTACCAGCATGCCGTGGCGCTCGCCAGTTTTTGAGCACAGTGGTTGATTGCTGCAATTAATGGAGCATCACGCAGGCGTATTCACGCCCGCGGCCGTCGCCACATCGTGGCGCCGGACGCCACCACGATGGCCGCGGCAAGCGCGAGGAACAGCCCGCCAAGGCCTGCCGCCACCGCGACAAGGCCCGCACCGAACGGCATGACGAACTGGCCGATCCGGTTGCTCATGATGCGCAGCGAGTTCGCCGTGCCGCGGGCGCTGATGGTGGTCATGTCGACGATGATGGTGACGCTCAGCGTGGTGGCAAGGCCGAACGAGAATCCCATCAGCGCAATGGCGATGTGCATCGCCCAAAGCGGCAGCGGAAGCGCGAACACCGCGTAGCTCAGCCCGCACGCAAAGGTGCCGGCGACCATCAGCGGCCACCGTCCGAATGCCGCGACCATGCGGGCGTAGAACAGCCTTGCCGTCATCGAGGCTGCGGCGCGGACCGTGAGGAGGAGGCCGATGTCGTGCACGTCGATCCGGCGCTCGGCGCCGAGCAGCGGGATATAGACGACGACAGTATCGGACGCCGATACCAGAATGACGCCGGCCATGAGCACCGGGACGAGGCCCGGCATCCGCAGGATCTGCGACACCGGCACCACGTCGCTGTCGGCCACCACGGTTCGCGGCTCGCGGCTCGGCCGCAGCGCCAGCATGCAGACCAGCGCCACGGCCGAACAGACCGCGCCCACAATGAAGAGCTGCCCGGTCGGCGGCACCGATGCACTGCCGCCGATCCAGCCGACGATATAGGGGCCGACGCCCTGGCCGATCGAGTTCGCCACCATGAAGTTGCCGAACGCCGCCTCCAGACTCTTCGGCCCCGCCGCGCGCACGCAAAGCATCTGCTGGCTGGCCATCAGCATGATGTGGCCGAGGCCCATCACGGCGGAGATCACCAGGAGTCCGGCGGGTGTTGCCCACACGGCGAAGCCCGCGATCGAAACCATGAAGATCGCCGCGCCGATCCAGGCGGTCTGCGCGTCGTGGCCGCGGTCGATGAAGCGGCCGACCCGCACCGCGATCAGGATCGGGAAGATCGCGAAGGCCGCGGCGATGAAGCCCAGCCAGACGATCGACAGACCGAGCTCGACGGCGCGGTAGGAGATCGTGACGCGGACCAGCGCCGTGACCATCTGAATCAGGAAAGCGCTCGCCAGAAGCGGAACCAGCAACCGATAGTTGATGTCGCTGTTGCGGATGTGGGTGGCGAGCTTGTCGAACATCGGAGCGACACTAGCAGTCATTCCGGGACGCCGACATAAGCGCGTTTACGCGCTTCGACGCGCTATGGCAGCGGGCCCGGAATCTAGAAAAACAGGAAATCCGGATGTGTCTGGATTCCGGGTTCGCGCCCATAGCGCGTCAAAGACGCGCGTAAACGCGCTTAGGGGCGCGCCCCCGGAATGACAGCAGCTAGTACCAGTCGATGAGACCGACGAGCGGGCCGCCCAGCGGACCGGCCGAGAAGCCGCGGCATTCGCGCTGGCAGGCGCGGTTGCAGTTGTCGAAATGCGGCCGGCAGGTGTCGGCGGCATTGCCGCGGACGCAATACTCCATCTTCCAGGAGCAACTCGAATTGCAGTCGCGCCAGCAGGCGTCGGACACCCAGACCGAGGTGGAGCGTTTGCTCTGCGGATAAGGCGTCATGCGCTCGACGCCGCCCTTGAACACCACGGTGGGCCGGTTTTCCAGCGTATAGCCGCCGGCCCAGACCGGCGCTGCGGCCTGTGTCACGAGCCCGAACAAAAGCAACAAAACGGCGGCAACGCTCTTCATGGCGGGTAGCAAACCACGCCCGCGCCGCCGCGTCGAGGCGGGGTTGTGGACGCTGTGGGTAGCTGGTTCCGCGGGCCCCAAGCCGCGTGCTAGTGCTTTCCGCAATGAACATCCTCCTCCTCGGTTCCGGCGGGCGCGAGCACGCGCTGGCCTGGAAAATTGCGGCAAGCCCGCTTACCGACCGGCTCTATTGCGTGCCCGGCAACGCCGGCATTGCGCGCGAGGCCGAATGCGTGGCGCTGGACATTACCGACCACACCGCGATCATCGCGTTCTGCAAGGCCAACAAGATCGACTTCGTTGTGGTCGGGCCCGAGGCGCCGCTGGTTGCGGGTGTGGTCGACGACCTGGAGGCCGCGGGCTTCAAGACGTTTGGTCCGAACAAGCTTGCCGCCCGCCTCGAAGGCTCCAAGGGTTTCACCAAAGATTTGTGCAGGGCCAACCATATTCCGACCGCTGCATATGAGCGCTTCACGTCGCCTGTGCCGGCCAAGGACTATCTCCGGAAACAGGGCGCGCCGATCGTGGTCAAGGCCGATGGGCTTGCGGCCGGCAAAGGTGTTGTTGTTGCGCTCACGCTCGCTGAGGCCGAAGCCGCCATCGACATGATGTTCGAGGGCGGGCTTGGTGCGGCTGGCGCCGAGGTCGTCATCGAGGAGTTCATGGAGGGCGAGGAGGCGTCGTTCTTCGCGCTCTGCGACGGCGAGACCGCCATTCCGCTGGCCTCGGCGCAGGACCACAAGCGCGTCGGCGATGGCGACACCGGGCCGAACACCGGCGGCATGGGCGCCTATTCGCCGGCTCCGGTCATGACGCCGGACATGACGGCGCGGACCATGGACGAGATCATCCGGCCGACATTACACGCCATGAAGGCGATGGGCTGTCCGTTCAAGGGCGTGCTGTTCGCCGGCCTGATGATTACCAAGGACGGGCCGAAGCTGATCGAGTTCAATGCGCGTTTTGGTGATCCCGAAACCCAGGTGATGATGCTGCGGCTGATGTCGGATTTTCTCCCGGCGCTGATCGCCTCGCGCGACGGGCAACTCAAGAATTTCGACCTGCGCTGGTATCCGGACGCGGCGCTGACGGTGGTGATGGCGGCGAACGGCTATCCCGGCGACTACAAGCGCGGCACGGTGATCGAGGCACTCGATGCGGCGGCGCAAGTCGAAGGCGTCGAGATCTTCCACGCCGGCACCAAAGCTGACGGCGGCAAGATCCTTGCCAATGGTGGCCGCGTGTTGAACGTCTCGGCGCTGGCCAAGACCGTGACGCAGGCCCAGGCGCTCGCTTATCAGGCGGTCGACCGGATCAAATGGCCCGAGGGTTTTTGCCGCCGAGACATCGGCTGGCAGGCGGTCAAGCGAGAGCAGGGCGGCTGACCCTCGACGGGTCATTGGGTTGACCGCGCGCAACCATCGCAGTCTGATAGCGCTATGCCTGATCTCGCCGATCTCTATCCCGGGTATGAATCGCACTGGGTCGATACGTCGGCCGGCAAGCTCTTTGCGCGCTCCGGCGGCAAGGGCCCGCCGCTGCTGCTGCTGCACGGCTACCCGCAGACGAACGTGATTTGGCATCGCGTGGCGCCGGCGCTTGCCGAGCATTTCACGCTGGTGATGCCCGATCTGCCCGGCTACGGCTGGTCGTCGGCGCCCGAGGCAGGCAGCGACCACGCGCCTTACGATAAGCGCTCGATGGCGAAGGCGATGGTCGAGCTGATGGAGCAACTCGGCCACATCCGCTTTCGCCTCGCAGGCCATGATCGCGGCGGCCGCGTCGCCTATCGCCTGGCGCTCGATCATCCGCACCGGCTGGAGAAGCTTGCCACGCTCGACATCATTCCGACCTACGATATGTGGCACGGGATCGATGCCAAGCTCGCCTTCCGCATGTGGCATTGGACGTTCCTGGCGCTGCCCGCGCCGTTTCCCGAGGACGTGATCGGCCGCGATGCCACCGCATTCTGGAACGGCAAGAAATCGCTGAAGGCATTCGATCCACGCGCGCTCGCGCACTACCATGCGTTCTTCAACGATCCGCTGCGGATCCATGCGACCTGCGAGGACTATCGAGCCGGCCGCACCACAGACCTGAAGAATGATGAAGCGGATCGCACGGCCGGAAAGAAAATCGACTGTCCCCTGCTCGTGCTGTGGGGCGCGGCTGGCATCCCGAGCGAAGCGGAGAGCGATCCGCTTGCCACCTGGCGCCAGTGGGCGACCGACGTGCGTGGCTTCGCCATCGACTGCGGGCACTTCCTGCCGGAGGAAGCTCCGGATGCCGTGTCCAGGGCGCTGATCGAGTTCTTCAAATAGAAAACGGGAAGGGTTTTGTATGGCTCCGGTGTTGCGGCTGTTTGAGGATTCGTTGAGTGGCGGTGCGTCGCTGAAGCTGCCGGCGCTGCCGCGGCTGATCTTCATCGTGCATGGCGCCGTGACGATCGACGGCAAAACGTTCAGCGACGGCGAAGCCTGGAGCGGCGAGGGCGCGGTGTCGTTTTCACCCGGCAAGGATGGCGTCACGTTCTGGCGTTACGAACTTGCGCCTTCCAACGCCCAGACCGGAACCGCGGTGGGCATGGGCGTGCGCTCGCGCGAAAAGCTTTCGGCGTTGCTCGAAACCATCCCACCGGGCGAGTTGCTGTTGCGCGGCGACAGTGTTGCGTTCCCGCCGGGCGGCTGCGCGTTCCTGCACAAGCATTGGGGGCCGGGCATCCGCTGCCTGATCGACGGCGGTATCCGCATCGACACGCAGGGCCATTCGACGAGCTACGGTCCGGGCAGCGCCTGGTATGAGACCGGCACCGATCCGGTGTTTGCACAGGCCGCGATGGACCGGCCGAGCCGGTTCATCCGCGTGATGATCTTGCCGCGCTCGCTGATCGGCAAAAGCTCGTTCCAGTTCGTCAATGAAGAGGACAAGGCGAAGCCGCGGGTACAGCAGTACAAGATCTTTGCCGATATTCCGATTGCAACGCCGAAGGTTTAACGCCGACTGCGGCTGGTATTGGTTGCGCTCGCGGCGATAGACTGCCCGCGCGTCAGGGAGCGACCCAACCAGAGGGGATGCGGAATGGCGAAGTCTCGTAAAAAGGCTCGTAAAGCCGCGAAACGTCCAGCCAAAAAACGTGTGGCCAAGCGCAAGACCGCGGCGAAGGCCAAACGGCGGAAAGCGGCAAAGACCAGCAAGCCGCGCAAAGCTGCGAAGAAAAAATTGCACCGGGTCAAGGTCCGCAAGGAAACCTCCCTCGTCGATGTGATGACCGGAGCAGCCCAAGAGGCCGGCGAATTGCGCGGCCGTCTCGCTGGGCGAAACACCTTCGAAGACTGACGGAGTAGCCGCGAACGGCCTCTTGACGCCTGAGGGTGTGTTGTGTATTTAACCGATCTGTTATTTAACGGACTGGTCAAATACAAATGGCAACCGACCGCCTCAGCGCCACGTTTTCAGCCCTTGCCGATCCGACGCGGCGGGCCATCCTGGCCCGTCTCGCGCTCGGTGAGACGTCGGTCTCGGAACTCGCAGAGCCGTTCGACATCAGCCTTCCGGCGGTGTCCCGGCATCTGAAGGTGCTGGAGGGCGCGGGCCTGATCGCGCGCAGCCGCGAGGCGCAATGGCGGCCTTGCCGCATCGAGCCCGAGGCGCTCAAAGGCGTCGACGAATGGCTCGAAGAGTACCGGCAGCTCTGGGAGCAGCGCCTCGACCGTCTCGAAGACTATCTGCGCACGTTGCAGGCCAGTGAGGCGAAGTCCGACAAGAAGCAGGTTAAGAAAAATGTCCGAAAGAAATAGCATCGACCTCGACGATCCACTGGCGATCGCCGGCACGCGTGTGCTCGATGCGCCGCGCGAATTGGTGTGGAAGGTCTGGACCGATCCGAAGCATCTCGCGCAGTGGTGGGGCCCTAACGGCTGTCGCACCACGACGAGCGCTTACGAATGCAAGCCGGGCGGCGTCTGGCGCTTCGTCATGCATGCCCCCGACGGCCGCGATTTCAAGAACCTCGTTACCTTCGAGATCGTGGAGCCGCCGGAGCGGCTGGTCTATCGCCATGGTGGCGACGACGACGTGGAGCCGGTTCAGTTCCGCACCACGGTCACGTTTGAGGACCGCGGCGGCAAGACCCGGCTCACGCTGCGCGGCGTGTTCCCGTCCGCGGCCGAGCGCGACCGCGTCATCAAAGAATACGGCGCCGACAAGGGCATGATCCAGACCCTCGGCCGCCTGAGCGACTACGTCTCTAAAATGTCGTCCTGAACCGTTCTAATACCGCTCACTATCAACCCCCCGCGTAAGGAGAGTCCCATGCAAGTCCAACCCTATTTGTTCTTCGACGGCCGCTGCGAAGAGGCGCTCGAGTTCTACAAGAAGACGCTCGGCGCCAAGGTCGAGATGATGATGCGTTTCAAGGAAAATCCCGACAAAGACAAAAACCCGAACTGCATGCCGGCCGACGACAACAAGATCATGCATGCCGCGTTCAAGGTCGGCGACACCATGGTCATGGGCTCGGACGGAATGGCCGCGGGCGGCAAGCCGGAGTTCAAGGGCTTCTCGCTGACGGTCTCCGCCAAGGACGAAGCCGAGGCTGAGAAGACCTTTGCGGCGCTGTCCGACGGCGGCAAGGTCGAGATGCCGCTCACCAAGACGTTCTTCTCATCCAAGTTCGGCATGCTCAACGACAAGTTCGGCATCGGCTGGATGGTCATCGTCGCGCAGTAATTCGTGACTGTCATAACCGTAACGAGTGGATGGAAGCGATGAGTTCGACCGCAACCGCAACCAAAAGTGCCGACTTCGTGATCTCCCGTGTCTTCAATGTGCCGCGTGAGCTTTTGTGGAAGTGCTTCACCGAAGCCGAGCGCATGAAGCAATGGTGGGGCCCAAAGGGCTTTGTGGTGACCGTTTCGAAGATGGATCTTCGTCCCGGCGGCACCTATCTCTACGGCATGAAGGCGCCCGACGGCACCTCGATATGGGGCCGGATGGTCTACCGCGAGATCGTGCAGCCAGAGAAGATCGTGTTCATCAACGCGTTCTCCGACGAGAAGGGCGGGATCACCCGCCATCCAATGTCGCCGACCTGGCCGATCGAAATGCTGTCGACCTTCACCTTCGACGAGCAGCCGGGCGGCAAGACCCGGTTCACGGTCCGCTGGTCGCCGCTCAATCCAACCGCCGAGGAGCAGGCAACCTTCGATAGCAGCCACGCCAGCATGAACACGGGCTGGAGCGGCACCATGGAGCAGCTCGAGGGCTATCTCGCCAAAAAGGCGTAACAAGAAGGCGTAACAAGAGCGCGCAATCAGACGGGGTGATGGCCGATCCGGCCGTCACCCCGTACGATCTGAGCGTCACCACACCGGAGTGTCTCACGATGAAAGTCGTCATCATCATCTTTGCCGTTTTCTTCATCGCGATCGGAGCGGTGCTCGCCTTCGCGGCGACCAAGCCCGACGTCTTCCAGGTCCGCCGCACGGTTGTGGTCAAGGCTGCGCCGGAAAAAGTCTTCCCGCTCATCAACGACTTCAAGAGCTGGACCGCCTGGTCGCCCTACGAAAAGAAAGACCCGGCGATGAAGCGCACCTACGGCAGCGCGACCAGCGGCAAGGGCGCGACCTATTCGTGGAACGGCGATAAGAACGTCGGCAGCGGCAGCATGGAGATCGTCGATGCGCCGGCGCCGTCACGCATCACCATCAAGCTCGATTTCACCCGGCCGTTCGAGGCGCACAACGTCGCCGACTTTACGCTGGAGCCCAAGGATGGCGGCACGCAAGTGAGCTGGTCGATGACCGGGCCGACACCGTTCTTTGGCAAGATCCTTCATGTCTTCATTGACATGGACAAGATGGTCGGCCGCGACTTCGAAGCCGGTCTCGCCAATCTCAAGACCATCGCCGAGAAGTAACCGTTGCCTGCCGTCGGTTGAAATCCAGTGAGGAGTAAAAAATGCAAAAGATCACCCCGTTTCTGCTGATCGACGGCAGGGCCGAAGAGGCGATGAATTTCTACACGTCAGTGTTCAAGAATTCGAAGATCGTCGATGTGTCGCGGGCCGGCGACACCGGGCCGGTGTTCAGCGCCACCGTCGAGCTCGACGGCGAGCGATTCATTCTTCTCAACATGGGACCGAAAACCGAATTCACCGCCGCGGTTTCGTTTTTCATCAACTGCGAAACCCAGCCCGAGGTTGACGATCTGTGGGACAAGCTCCTGGTCGGTGGCGAGCCGCTGCGCTGCGGCTGGCTGAAGGACAAGTTCGGCGTGCACTGGCAGGTGATTCCGTCGGCGCTCGGGCGCTATCTCCGCGACAAGGATCCGACAAAGTCGCAGCGCGTGATGGGCGCGATGATGCAGATGATCAAGATCGACATCGCGGGCCTCGATCGCGCCTATCAAGGTGCGTGAGGCGAAAAACGTCAGTATCAGTTCGGAGTGACCGGCCATGGCCTACACGCTCTACTACCATCCGTTGTCGTCCTACTGCATGAAGGTCGTGACGGCGCTTTACGAGAGCGGCACGCCATTCACGCCGAAGCTGGTCAATCTCGGCGATGCGGCGGACCGCGCCGCGTTCGTCAAGCTTTGGCCGATCGGGAAATTTCCGGTGCTGCGTGACGAAGATCGCGGGCTCACCATTCCTGAATCGACAATCATCATCGAGCATCTGGCGCAGCATCATCCCGCGGCTGCGGCGCTGGTGCCGTCCGATCCGAAGCTTGCGTTGCAGGTACGGGCGCAGGACCGCTTCTACGATCTTCACGTCCATAACAAGATGCAGGATATCGTTGGCGATCGGCTGCGTCCGGCCGAGAGCAAAGACCCGTTTGGCGTCGCGCAGGCGCGGACCAGGCTCGCCACGGCCTACGACGTACTTGAGCGCGATCTGGTATCGAAAGCCTGGCCTATCGGCGATAGCTTCACGATGGCCGATTGCGCTGCTTGTCCGGCGCTATTCTATGCCAACAAGGTGCAGCCGTTTGAAGCGTCACACCCGAAGCTCGCCGCCTACTTCGCGCGCCTGACCGAGCGGCCGTCGTTCAAGCGTGTGCTCGAGGAGGCGGGGCCGTATATGAGGTTTTTTCCGAAGGAATAGAATTTCGAGCCTTCTTCGTACCGGGTTGAACCATCGGCCGCGCTCCGGGTTGTCTTTCGAGCAGACTGGAGGAGCGCCATGTCCATGAAACGATCAGCGAAAGTCCGACCGATCCGCGCACGGGCCGGCGGCATGACCGGCCGCGACGGTGCCATCGATTTCGCCGCCAGGACGGCGATGATGAGCACCAATGAAGTCGCAAGCCCCGAAGACCACGTCTACCGCGTCATCGAGATTGTCGGCACGTCAGAAGACAGCATCGAGGACGCGATCTCGTCGGCGGTGTCGCGAGCCGACAAGACGCTTCGGAATCTGCGTTGGTTCGAGGTGATCCGCACCAGCGGCCACATCGCCAACGGTGTTGTCGAGCACTACCAGGTGACGCTGAAGGTCGGCTTCACCATGGAAGGTCCGCACTGACCGTTTGGTCAGTGCGCCGTCACATCGGTTTGTAGTTCCGCTCCATATCGACGTCGATCAGGAACGGCTTGCCGCTCTTGAGCGCGGTCGCGATCAGGTCGGTTGTGTCCTTCACGGTCTTGGCGCGCGCGCCGTCGATGCCGAGCGAGCGCGCCAGGCCAACGAAATCCACCGCCGGGTCGGTCAGCTCCATGCCGACAAAGTTGTCGGCCTGTTCGGCCAGCCCGCGCATCGCGACCAGCCGTTGCTTGAGGATGCGGTAGCTGGTGTTGTTGAAGATCACCCAGGTCACTGGCAACTTGTAGTGCGCCGCGGTCCACAGCGCCTGCACCGTGTACATCGCGCTGCCGTCGCCGATCAGCGCCACCACCGGCCGGTCGGGCTGCGCGAGCTTGGCGCCGATCGCCGCCGGCAAGCCCCAGCCGATGCCGCCGCCGCGCAGCGCAAAGAAGCTCTGCTCGTCGTCGCTGTTGATCAGCGAGCGGGCGCCCGGCGCCGACGACAGAACCTCCTCGATCACCACCGCGTCCTTCGGCAGCATCGCGCCGATGGCTTCGAGCAGTGCGAGCGGCTGCACGGGCGTCTTGCCGGCCAGCGCCTTGGCCTTGGCGCGGAACGCCTCGCGCTCGCCCTTGATGGCTTCGGTGGCGGATTTCAGCCGCGCGGCCGCGGCGCCCTTGGCGGCAGCCGTCATGCGCGCCTGCACCGCCGCGGTGATGTCGGGCAGTGTGGCCTTGGGATCGCCGAAGATGCCGACCTGCGCCGGATAACTCTTGCCGATCTGCCACGGATCAGTGTCGAGATGGATGAGCGGCATGCCGGACGGGATCGGTTTGATTTTCGACGGCAGCGACCAGGTGAACAGATCGCCGCCGACCGAGAACAGAAGATCGTGCCGGTCGAGCACCTCGCGCACGCCCTGCTGCGAGCGCGTCATCGAGCCGCGATAGAGCGGATGAGAGGAGGGGAACGATGCGGTGTTCGGCACGAACTCGGTGTAAACGGGAGCGCCGATGGTTTCGGCAAGCGCCGCGAGCTCCTTGTGGGCGCGGCTCTGCGCGACCGCATCGCCGGCGATGATCACTGGCCGCTCGGCTTTCGCCAGCAGCTC
>Ga0075366_10000873_pt1 | contig 14560 bp, 11 predicted proteins | sample EndMethybrTD3031_FD_72351 | JGI IMG/M metagenome (GOLD analysis project Ga0075366, IMG submission 72351) | Populus endosphere microbial communities from Tennessee, USA - Endosphere MetaG P. TD hybrid TD303-1 | ecosystem: Host-associated > Plants > Roots > Endosphere | place: USA: Tennessee...
GGCTGTGCGCGGGTCGCCGTGCTCGACGTCGACTACCACCACGGCAACGGCACGCAGAGCCTGTTCTACACGCGGCCCGACGTGCTGACCGTCTCGGTCCACGGCGACCCGCGCACCGAGTACCCGTTCTACCTCGGCCACGCCGACGAACGTGGCGACGGCGAAGGCCACGGCTGCAACCTCAACCTGCCGCTGCCGCGCGGCACCGGCTTCGACGGCTGGATGAGCGCGCTGCACCAGGCGCTCGATGCGATCGTGCACTTCGACGCGCAGGCGCTGGTTGTCGCGCTCGGCGTCGACACCTTCGAGGGCGACCCGATCTCCGGCTTCCGGCTGCGCAGCGCCGACTACCTGCGTGTCGGCGCGACGCTCGCGTCGCTGCGCCTGCCGACCGTGTTCACCTTCGAGGGCGGCTACGCGGTCGACGAGGTCGGCGTCAACGCCGTCAACGTGCTGCAGGGCTTCGAGGCCGGCTGATCTCGGGCAACTGAGGCAGTTCCGCCGTCGGCAGCACCTGTCTCACGTCCTCGGGCAACTCCCGCTGCCTGGCGCGGATGTAGTCGTAGCGGTCCAGGGACAGCTCGTTCGAGGCCGACTCGTCGGCCATCACGTACGGGCGCAGGAAGACCACTAGGTTGGTCTTCCTGCGCGAGCGATTCAGGTAGCGGAAGAGGCCGCCCAGCACCGGGATTTCGCTCAGCACCGGCACCTGGCCGGCCTCGCTCGAGTAGCCGTCCTCGATCAGACCGCCCAACACGATGATCTTGCCGTCGTTGACCACCACGGTGGACTCGATCGATCGCTTGTTGGTGGTCGGCCCTGAGTTCGTCGTGCCCGGCGTGGTGGTCGAGCTCACCGACGAGGACTCCTGGAAGATCGTCATGCGGATGCTGCCGTTCGGGCCGATCTGCGGACGGATGCGCAAGGTGATGCCCACGTCCTTGCGCTCCACCGTCTGGAAGGGATTGCTGGTGCTGCTGCCGGTGCTCGTGTAGCTGCCGGTGACGAAGGGAACGTTCTGGCCGACCACGATCTTCGCCTCCTCGTTGTCGAGCGTGACGACGTTGGCGGTCGACAGGATGTTGGTGCCTGCCATCGACTCGAGCGCCGAGGCGACGTTGCCCAGCGTGAGCGTGCTCAGCGTGCTCTGGCTGATGCTCAGGATCTGCTTCCATTGCACTCCGAGGTCGAGCGCCTTGCTCGCATCGACCTCGACGACGAGCGATTCGACATAGAGCTGGGCGCGCCGGGTGTCGAGCAGTTCCACCACACCGCGCAGCTCGCGGAACAGCGGCTCCGGGGCGGTGATGATCAGGGCGTTCGTGGCGGGGTCGGCCTGGATGTAGCCGCCGATCGAAGGCTGCGCCGTGGCGCTGACGGGTGTGGTGGATTGGGCCGATGCCGACGAGTTGCCGGTGCTGCTCTGGCTGCTCGGCGATGCCATCTGCGCGACGATCGTGGCCGTGCCCGCGGCGGCGCCGCTGCCGGTCGCTGTCGACACACGCCCGGCGTCGTTCGCCGCGGCGGCGCGCAGCACGGTGGCGAGCCGTGTCGCTTCGGCGTTCTTCAGGTAGATGACATGGATGTTGCCGCCTGCGATGCCGGCGCCGCCCACCCGGTCGAGCTGCGCGACGAGCGCGCGGATCGCGGCCAGCCGGGCCGGATTCGGGGCGCGCACGAGCAGGGCGTTGAGGCGGGGGTCGGCGACGATGGACGTCGCCGTGCCGTTGTTGGCGGTGGCCGCGGTCCCCTGTGCCGCCGCTGCCGATGCAGCGCCTTCCGTCATGCGCAGCACCGTGGCGGCCAGGTCCGAAGCGATCGTGTGCTGCACCGGGATCACCTCGACATCGGTGGCGCTCGGGGTGTCGAGCGCTGCGACGAGGGTCGCCAGGCGCGACAGGTTCTCCGCATAGTCGGTGATCACCAGCGTGTTGTTGCCTGCATTGGCGTTGATCGTGTTGTTCGGGCTGATGAGCGGTCGCAGCACCGGCACGAGGTTGTTCGCGTTTTCGTGCACCAGGCGGAACACCTGGGTGATGACCTGGTCGCCGCGAACCCGCGCTGGATCGAGCGTGACCGTGCCGGCCTGCAGCTTTGCATCGGCCTCCGGCACGACCTTCAACAAGCCGCCCGATTCCACGACCGAAAAGCCCAGCCCGCGCAAGGCGGACAGGAAGATCACGTAGGCCTGCGCGGCCGTCACGCCTTGCTCGGTGTAGAGCGACATCTTGCCCTTGACGCGTGGATCCACGAGGATCGGGCGGCCGAGGATGGCGGCCATCGCGCGGGCCACGGACTCCACGTCCGCATCGGGGAAGTTCAAGGTGGCGTTCGGTTCGGCAGGCGCGGCGTAGGCTGGAACGGCACTCGCGAACACGAGGGCGGCACTGAGCGAGAGCGTCGCCCAAACGGAGGCGCGGCGACTCGTGCGGGGTGACGGCAGAACCCTGGCGGGGTTCATGGGGCTCGACAGGGTCATCGTGATTTCTGGGGCGGGATGGCTCCGCGCCCTGGGACAGGGGAAAGCGCAGCCACCCGGAAGACGAGCCGTCCCGGGAAGCGCGCCCGCGATCGTCGCGGGGGGTCGTCACGACTTCTTGTCCCCTCCGTAAAGGCTTGTTCGACGGTGTCACGCGACCATCGCGCTGACAGGCCCTAGCATCGCCCGATGCCGAACGCCACCCTGCCGCGCCGTGCGCTGATCCTGCTCGCGATCCTCACGCTGGTCTGGGGCACCAACTGGCCGCTGTTCCCGCTTGCGGTGCGCGAGGTCTCGGTGTGGACCTTCCGCGCCGTCTGCGTGCTGTTCGCCGGGCTGTTCCTGCTCGCGATCGCGCGGGCACGCGGCCAGTCGCTCGTGATCCCGCGCCGGCACTGGCCGACGATCGTGACCGCGACCTTCTTCTACCTCGTGGTCTGGAACATCACGAGCACCTACTCGGCGATCCTGATCCCGTCGGGCCAATCGGCCGTGCTCGGCTTCACGATGCCGCTGTGGGCCGCGCTGATCGCATGGGCGGTGCTGGGCGAGCGCCTCACCGGCCGCATGCTGCTGGCGATCGTGCTCGGCGGCATCGGCGTCACGCTGCTGATGGTGCGCAGCTTCGCCGCCTACGCGCAGGCGCCGCTCGGGTTGGTGCTCGGCCTGACCGCCGGGCTCGGCTGGGCGATCGGCACGCTGATCCTGAAGCGCCGCGTCGTCGACGTGCCGGCCACCGTGCTGACCGGCTGGCAGCTGCTGATCACCGCGCTGCCGATCACGATCGGCGCGTTCGTGCTCGGCGACGGGCAGTGGTTCGTGCCGTCGTGGACGACGATCCTCGTGATCACCTACATCACGCTGGTGCCGATGAGCCTCGGCAACGTCTGCTGGTTCGCGATCGTCAGCCTGCTTCCGACCAACGTCGCCGGGCTGTCGTCGATCCTGGTGCCGGTGGTCGCGATGGTCTCGGGCGCGATCGTGCACGGCGAGCCGCTCGGCCCGCTGCAATGGCTCGCGATGGCGTGCTGCGTCGCGGCGCTGTCGCTCGCGCTGCTCAAGCCGCGGGCGGGCGCGGCGCCTGCCCCGCTGGCGACGGACTCCTCCTGACCTGACGAAGGACTGCACGATGGACCAAGCCCGGCTCGACGACGCGATCCGCTTCGCGATCGCGCACGAATCCGCCTGGAGCCGCGAGGTCGGCGACGGCTGGGGCATCCACGCGCAGGATCCGCCGCCGTGGAACCGCCTGTTCGGCCCGGTGCACGGCCGCGGCCCGATCTCGGGCACCGTCGTTGTCGACGGCCGCACGGTCGCGTCGTGGGGCGAGCCCGAGCGTGCCGACCTCACCTTCAGCGTCGCGAAGACCTATCTCGCGCTGCTCGCCGGCGTCGCACACGACCGCGGGCTGCTGCCCGAAGTGAACGAGCCGGTCGGCGCGCGCTTGCGCGGCATCGGCTTCGATGCCGGCCGCAACGCCGAGGTGACGTGGGCGCATCTGCTGCAGCAGACGAGCGAATGGGAAGGTGAATGCTTCGGCATCCCGGAGCAGGTCGACCGCAACCGCCACGTGCAGTTCCAGGGCGTGGCGTCGTCCGGTCGCAAGGGCGACGCGCGGCCTCTGGACGCGCCCGGCACGCGCTGGGAATACAACGACGTGCGCATCAACCAGCTCTCGCTCGCGCTGCTGCACCTGTTCCGCCGCGCGCTGCCCGAGGTGTTCCGCGAGGCGATCATGGCGCCGCTCGGCCTGGCCGACGGCTGGCAATGGGTCGGCTACGACCACGCCTTCGTCGAGATCGACGGTCGGCGCCTGCCCTCGGTACCGGGTGGCAGCCATTGGGGCGGCGGCGTCTCGATCTCGGCCGCCGCGCAGGCGCGCATCGGCCAGCTGCTGCTCGACGATGGCCGCTGGGGTGGACGCGAACTGCTGTCGCCGGAGTGGATTGCGCGCATGCGCACGCCGTGCCCGATCGCGCCGTTCTACGGCTACCTGGTCTGGCTCAACACCGACCGAAGGATCTTTGCGAGCCTGCCGGCCTCGAGCTGGTTCGCGATCGGCGCGGGCACCTCGTTCACCTGGATCGAGCCCGAGCGGCGCCTCGCGCTGGTGGTGCGCTGGATCGACGCGGACCACGCCGACACGTTCTTCGCGCGTGTGCTCGCCGCGCTGGATTGAGCGCGCCGCTCAGTCGACCCGCTCGGCCCCGGTGATCAATGCGACGAAGCGGTCGATCCCGATGTTGCCGCCCGACAGCGTGACGCCGACCCGCTTTCCGCGGAAACGCTCGGCATGCACCATCAGCGCCGCGAGCGCGCACGCGCCCGACGGTTCGAGCACGACCTTCATCCGCTCGAACGCGAAGCGCATCGCGTCGACCACCGCCGGGTCGCCGACCGTCAGCACGTCGCGCACCTGGGTGCGGATCACCTCGAACGGCTGCACGCCGACCGCCTGGGTCTGCTGGCCGTCGCAGATCGTGCGCGGCACCTCGATCGAGACGATGCGCCCGGCGCGCAGCGACTGGCGCATGTCGTCGCCGCGCTCGGGCTCGGCGCCGTACACCTCGATCTCCGGCAGCAGGTGCTTGGCCGCGACGGTGCAGCCCGACAGGAATCCGCCGCCGCCGGCGCAGACGATCAGCGCGTCGAGCGGGCCAGCGTCCTCGATCAGCTCGAGCGCCGCGGTGCCCTGGCCGGCCATCACCGGCAGGTGGTCGAACGGCGGAATCAGGTTCGCGTTGCGCTCGGCGACAATGCGCTTGGCGATCTCGGCGCGGTCTTCCTTGTAGCGGTCGTAGAGCACGATCTCGGCACCGTAGCCGCGTGTCGCAGCGACCTTCAGCGCGGGCGCGTCGTGCGGCATCACGATCGTCGCGCGGCAGCCGTGCAACTGCGCCGCGAGCGCGACCGCCTGCGCGTGGTTGCCCGAGGAGAACGCGACCACGCCGCGCGCGCGTTCGGCATCGCTCAGCACGTTGACCGCGTTGAAGCCGCCGCGGAACTTGAACGCGCCCATGCGCTGCAGGTTCTCGGCCTTCATCACCATCTGCACGCCGAGCATCGCGTCGAGCGTGCGCGAGCGCAGCACCGGGGTGCGGTGCGCGATGCCCTGGATGCGGGCGGCGGCGGCTTCGATGTCGGCGAAGGCGAGCATGCGGTGTCCGGTGGTCGTGGACCGGACACTGTAGCGCGCCGGCTCGTCAGCCCGGATCGCGGTGCGGTGCGCTGAGCGGCGTCGCCGCGTCGTCGGCCGCCGACGGCTGCCAGGCGGCTTCGTAGCCGATTGCCTCGCCGGCGTCGGCGAGCTCGGAGGCGACACCCTGCGACGGCGTGCCGTCGACGTGGGGCCGTTCGTCGAAGTACCAGCGGCGCACGTCAGCCACCCATTCGTCGTCCAGTGCCATGGTGTTTCTCCGCGATTGCTTTGTGTCTGTCGGGATGATCCGCCGCGGATGACAGGGTTCCCATCGGCGCCCGGCGCACTGCCGTGTAGGCGAAGACCTACAAGGGCGACGCCGCCCGCGGTGCTGTGCCATATTGCGAGATCACCTGCTGCTGTCGCCGCTCCATGCCCGATCCCGCCGCCGCCCATCCCGCACCCGCGCGCCCGTCCGCCACGCTGGTGGTGGTGCGCGACGGCCCCGGTGGGATCGAGGTGCTGCTGATGCGCCGGGCCGAACGCGGCGACCGCAACAGCGGCGCCTGGGTTTTCCCCGGCGGGCTGGTCGACGCCGCCGACCGCGTGGCGCACCGCGTCTGCGCCGGCCTCGACGACGCCGCCGCGAGCCGGCGCCTCGGCCTGCCCGAAGGCGGGCTCGACTTCGTCGTCGCCGCGGTGCGTGAGTGCTTCGAGGAGTCCGGGCTGCTGTTCGCGCTCGACGCCGACGGCCACGAGGCCGACGCGGCGAGCCCCGCGATCGCCGCGTGGCGGCCGCAGCTGCACCGCGGCGGCCGCGGGCTGCACGAGCTGTGCGCGGCGGCCGGGCTGCGCATCGCCGCCGACCGGCTCTTCTACCTGAGCCACTGGCTCACGCCGCTCGCCTACCCGAAACGCTTCGACACACGATTTTTCATCGCCCGTGCGCCTCAGGCGCAGGCCGCGCATGCCGACGGCGACGAGGTCACCGAACACCGCTGGATGCGCGCCGCCGACGCGCTCGCAGCGGAACCGCCGCTGAAGCTGCTGACGCCGACCCGCAGCACGCTCGAGCGGATCGGCGGGTTCGCCGACGTCGCGGCGCTGCTCGCCTGGGCCGCCGCGCCGCGCGACATGGCGCTCGTGATGCCGCGTGCCGGTGTCGGCCGCGACGGCTCGCGGCCGGTGCTGCCCGGCGAGCCGGCCTGGGCCGAGCTCGGCCGCATCGACCCGCAGGGTCACGGCCACGGCAGCTACGACATCAACCCCGACATGCCGGTGCCGCTGTCGCCGCGCGTGATCCGCGTGACCGCGAACAACGGCAGCGTGATGACCGGCCCCGGCACCAACACCTACCTGCTGCGCGGCGACGCCGGCTGGACCGTGATCGACCCCGGCCCGGCCGACGAGGCGCACGTCGATGCGATCCTCGCCGCGGCGCCCGGGCCGATCGTGCGCATCCTCGCGACCCACACCCACGTCGACCATTCGCCGGCCTGCGCGCTGCTCGCCGCGCGCACCGGTGCGCCGGTCGCCGGCCGCATCGCCGCCTACCCCGATCGCCAGGACACCGGCTTCGCGCCCGACGCCGTGCTCGCCGACGGCGAGCGCCTCGTGCTCGGGGGGGACTGCACGCTGCGCGTGATCCAAACGCCTGGCCACGCGTCGAATCACCTGTGTTTCCTGCTCGAAGAGGAGAAGACCCTCTTCACCGGCGACCACGTGATGCAGCTGTCGACCGTCGTGATCAACCCGCCGGACGGCGACATGGCGGCCTACCTCGTCTCGCTGCGCCGCCTGCTCGACGAAGACCTCGAATGGCTCGCACCCGGCCACGGCTTCCTGATGGCCGAGCCGAAGCGCGCGATCGAGGCGATCGTCGCGCACCGCCTGAAGCGCGAGGCCAAGGTGGTGGACGTGCTGCGTTCGCTCGGCCCCGCCTCGGCGCAGACGCTGCTCGGCGCGGTCTACGCCGACGTGCCCGAGCGCCTGCACCCGGTCGCGCTGCGCTCGCTCACGGCGCACCTGCTGAAGCTGCGCGACGAGGGCCGCGCGGGCGAGGCCGGCGGGCGCTGGGCGGTCGCGGCGCCGCGCTGAGCGCGCGCTGCGTCAGGTGCTGAAGCGCACGACGCGAAAGCAGCTCGTCGACGCGTCGAAATACACCTGCAACCTCACCTGGGCGTCGGCCCGGGACAGCTGCTCGACCAGCCGCGGTGCCGCCTTGGTGCGGTCGCACAGCGTTTCGGGCTCGTTGGCGTTCAGCGCACGATCGGTCCAGCTGCACTGACCCGGCTGCAAGCCCTGGGCCGCAGTGCCGCTTCCGCGGACGAAGCCGACGCGGACCGCGCCCGTGCTGTTGTTCTTGCGGAACTCGAACGGCCCGCCGCTGTGGCAGACCATCGTGAAGGTCGGCAGGTCGACCGTCTCCGAGTCGGCCGGACGGCTCAGCAACAGGCCGCCCGCGACCGCCGCCAGCACGACGCCTGCACCGACGCCCAGCACGAGGCCGCGCGGCCACCGTGGCCGCGCGGCGGGCGGCCGGGCCGGCGGCGCCGCCGGCCCGGCGCCGAGCCGGCCCGCGACACCTTCGAACAGCGGCGCCAATGCGGCAGGGTCGCTGCCGTCCCATCCGGACAGATCGACCGTCTGCTTGCGCCGGAACTCCAGTGGTGGGCGCACCGCATCGAGCAGCACGGGCACGAGGACGCCGCGCTCGACCGCGGCGGCGGCCTCGTTCTTGACCCACTCGGATTCGACCGAGTCGTGGGTCCAGAGCACGATCGCGCACTTCGCGGCGTCCAGCTCCTGCTCGATGCTGCGGTCGAAGGACTCGCCGGCGGCGATCTTGCGATCCCACCAGACCGACCAGCCCTGCTGCGTCAGCGCGTCGGCCAGGCGCTCGGCCCGGTCGCGGTCCTTGCGCGAATAGCTGATGAAGATGTCGGCCATGGCTCACCCGCCCCAACGAAAGTCCGGGTGCGATGGTGCGAGGCCGGCTGCCGTTTGCCATCCCCAGCCCATAGGGGGATGAGAACCGCCTCACGGCAGCACCGGGTTCGCCTGGGCGCGCGCGATGATCAGGTCGGCGTCGCGCTGCAGCAGCAGCCGCTCGGCGACGAGCGCGTTCGCCGCCGCGGTGACCGCGGCGACGTAGCCGGCCTGGTCGACGTACAGCTCCTCGAGCGAAGGCCGCGTGTCGCCCGCGGCCATACGCGCCGCCTGCGTCTTGTGGAACGGGATGAAGCTGCCGGTCAGGTTCGACAGGTCGACGATGCCCGGCGTCGCGACGTAGTTGAACTCGAGGCTGGTGCCGAGCGGCACACGCGCCTCGACGCTGCGGATGCCGGCCTTCGTCAGCCCGGTCGTCGCATCGACCTGCGGCACGAGGATCGCGTAGTCCTTGTTCAGGTAGGCGGGCGGCAGCAGCGACGCGATGCCCGACTCGTCCTGCGGCTTGTAGTCGGGGCCGAAGTCGAACAGCGGGAAGCCGTTGTGGCGCGCCAGGTAGTTGAAGTCGGGAATGGTGGTCTGCACGCCGGAAACCGCCCAGGTCAGCCCCTTCATCGCCGGGAACTGCAGCGCCTCGGGGCGCACCAGCGTGGCGTCGGCGATGCGCGGTGTGGCGCTCGGCGGCGGCTCGGTGCCGCGCACGACCCAGTCCTCGAGCGCGACGAACAGCGCACGGAAGGTGTCGTTGAAGTGCACCACCGTGCCGGCCGGGTAGACGTTGCGCGTCGGCACGAAGTTGATGCTCGCGGTGCCGCCGGGCCCGCCGTGCTGCGTGCTCGCGTAGTAGTAGATGCGCGCGTTGGCCGGCTGCACGAGGTCGCGGAAGCCGAAGGCATCGGTCAGCACCGGAGAGCCCTGGAGTTGCCAGAACTCGGTGCCGGACAGGCCGAGCACGAACTTCGGGCAGGTCGACGTTGCCTCGCAACGCGCCATCACGCCGCCTTTGCGGCCGCTCAGGTCGTCGACGTAATCCTTGTCGAGCGCGCGCGGCGCAGTCTGGCCGAACGCGGTGTGGTCGGTGCGCAGGCCGCCGCCGCCGCCCGGCACCGCGAAGCGCGTGTTGATGTTCGTCTGGCGCGCCGCGACGTGGGCGTAGAGGCCGTCGAACACCTTGGTGCCGGCGAGCGACTGGTTGAAACCCAGGTGCAGGAAGGTCTTCATCGCGTTGCCGGACTGCGAGGTGCCCTGCCCGATCGCATGCGTGATGCGCCCGGCGAGCGGGTTCGGTGTGCCGGCCGAATCGGCGCTCGCGCTGCGGAAGAAGCTCACCGTGTCGCGCAGCGCGGCCAGGCCGACGCCCATCACCTTCGGATCCTTCGCGACGTAGACCAGCTCGTAGAGGTACTTCGGGTCGAAGCCGGCCTTCAGGCAGACCTTGCTGCCGTCGGCGGTGCCTGGGAAGGGGTTGTTCGTGGTGTCGCAGTCGGCGAACTTCCAGTCGGCCGGCGCGATCGCGATGCGCGGATCGGTCTCGTTCGCGCGCCGCGTCAGCGAGTAGCCGGGCTGCGTGTTGTCCAGGCTCGCCGGCGCGTACGGGATCATCGTGCCGTTGAACACGCCGCCGGGCAGCGTCATCACCGGTGTCGCCGCGGCCGGCACGAGCTCGGCACGGTACGGGCCGGTGATCGAGCTGCCGTCCTTGTTCTTCGCGACTGGCACCGTCACCGTCAGGCGGCTCGGGGTGCTCTTGGGCACGTCGCCCTGCCATGCAGAATAGAGCAGCACATAGCCGCGCTCGAGGTAGACCGCGTCGCTCGGCACGGCGGTCGGGTTCAGGAAGGTCAGCATGTTGCCGCGGTTCGGCGCGTCGTAGCGCAGCACGCCGCTCGCCTTGCTCATGTCCTTGGGCTTGAGCATCACGAAGTCGGCGCTGTACTCGACCATGCCGCGGGTGTTGACCGGCGCGAGCGCGAGATCCTGGATCACCGCGTTCTTCGGGTCGGCCGGGTCGACTTCGCCGGCGATCGTGCCGGTCAGCTTCTCGTACTCGCCGACCGCACCGTAGCTGCCGGCGAAGGCCTCGGTGGCGGTGACCGTCAGCGTCATCTGCGGCGTCTTCGGCGCTGCCGCAGCCGCGTCGTTGCCACCGCCGCCGCAGGCGGTCGCCAGCGGCAGCAACAGGGCGGCGAAGGTGAGGGAGCGGAAGCTGTCGTGCATGTCTGTCTCCGTTCGAATGTTTTTGGACAAGGCTCCGCCTGCACCGGGCGCAGGCGCCCGATCGGACGGGAAAGGTGCGCCGTCAGGCGCCGCGCAGCGGGGTCACTCCGGCTCGATGCCGGCGGCCTTGATGACCTTGCCCCACTTCTGCGTTTCGGCGGCCTGGAACTTCGCGAGCTCGTCGGGTGTCGTCGTCCACGCCTCGCTGCCACCGTTCTCGAAGAAGGCCTTCGCCGGCGCGCTCTTCACTGCGGCGACGAGCAGCTCGTTGAGCTTCGCGACCACCGGCGCCGGCGTGCCCGCGGGTACGTAGGCGGCGAACCAGTAGCCCATGTCGTAGCCCTTCACGCCGGCCTCGTCGATCGTCGGCACGTCGGGCAGCTGGGCGCTGCGCTTGTGCGTCGAGTAGCCGAGCGCGCGCAGCTTGCCGGCCTTGACCTGCGGCACGCCGGTCGCGGTGTCGGTGATCATCAGATCGATCTGGCCGCCGAGCAGGTCGGTGATCGCGAGCGGGTTGCTCTTGTAGGGCACGTGCAGGATGTCGACGCCGGCGAGCTGCTTGAGCATCTCGCCCGCGACGCGGCTCGACGAGCTGCCGCTGCCGAAGCTGAGCTTGCCGGGCTTCGCCTTCGCAGCGGCGAGCAGGTCGGCGACGCTCTTGTACGGCGAGCCCGCATTGACGACCAGCACCTGGCCGCCCTTGCCGAGGCCGGTGACCGGCATGAAGTCCTTCACCGGGTCGTAGGGCAGCTTCTTGTAGAGGTGCTCGTTGGCCGACTGCGTCGTGTTGGTCGTGATCAGCACGGTGTAGCCGTCGGCGGGGGCGCGCGCGGCGGCCTGCGCGGCCATCATCCCGCTCGCGCCGGCCTTGTTGTCGACCACGACCGCCTGCTTGGTCTGCTCGGTGAGGGCCTGGCCGAGCGCGCGTGCGAGCTGGTCGGTCGCGCTGCCGGCCGCGAACGGCACGACGAAGTTGATCGGCTTGGCCGGGTAGGCCTGCGCGAACGCAGGGCTGCTCAGCGCGAGCGCGAGCACGGTGCCGGCGAGCAGGTCGCGTCGCGAGCGGAAGGAGGGCGTCATTGTCTTTGTCTCCGAAAGATGTGTGTGTGATCGAAAGTCAGGTGCCGACCAGGCAGCCGGCCAACTCGGCCGGCACGACGATCGGCAGATCGAGCAGCAGAAACGACAGCGCCTTGCCGTGGCTGTCGAGGTTCAGCGAGTCGTTGACGCCGCCGTCGAGCACCTCGTCGAGCACGAAGTTCATCGCGTGCAGCTTGGGCAGCAGGTGGCGCGCGACGCGGCTCGGCCGGCGGTGTGCGAACTGGCGCGCGACCGCGGCCTCGGTGACCTGCGCGACGAGCAGCTCCCACAGCGCCGGATGCCACGCGATCACGCTGATGTTCGAGCGGTTGCCCTTGTCGCCGGTGCGCGCATGCGCGGCCCGATAGAGCGGAACGGTGAGCGTGTCGTTCATGGCGTCGCCTCCATCGGCTCGACGAAGCGGTGCCGCGCCGGCACCTGCGCACGCGGCAGCAGGCACGACAGCGTGCCCAGGCGCGGCCGCAGCATCGTGCGCACGCCGCCGCCGCCAGCCGGGCCGCAGCAGTAGAGCGCGGTGACCTCGCGCAGCAGCCGCTCGGCGCTCGCGCGCTCGGCGTGGTTCAGCGCGACACGCAGGCGCACGTCGCGTGCGTCGCCCGCCGGTTGCTGCGCGAGCCAGGCGCCGGCGTCGTCGCCGAACACGCTTGTGACGCCGATCAGGTCGACACGCAGCGGGCCGAGGCCGGCGAGCCGCTCGCGCAGCACCTCGGCCGCGAGCCGCGCGCGTGCTTCGGCGCGCGGACCGGCGTACGAGATCTCGCCTTCCGCGAGCCAGCCCGTTTCGTGGCAGACGTTGACCTTCAACGCCGCCGGCCGCACGTGGCCGCGCACGCCGGTCAGGCGCACGCGATCCGGGCCGAGCTCGGCCACCTCGGCGTCGCCGATGTCGGCGACGACATCGGGCGTCAGGTAGGCGGCCGGGTCGTGCACCTCGTAGAGCAGCTGCTCCTTGACGGTGTGCGCGTCGATGCGCCCGCCGCTGCCGGGCGGCTTGGTGATCGTGCAGTGGCCGTCGGCGTCGATCTCGGCGATCGGGTAGCCGAGCGCCGCGAGGCCCGGCACGTCCTTGATGCCCGGGTCGGCGTAGTAGCCGCCGCTGACCTGCGCGCCGCACTCGAGCAGGTGGCCGGCCATCGTCGCGCGCGCGAGGCGGTCCCAGTCGTCGCGCGCCCAGCCGAAGTGCGCGAGCGCCGGGCCGACCGTCAGCGACGGATCGGCGACACGTCCGCAGACGACGATCTGCGCGCCGTCGACCAGTGCATCGGCGATCGCCTCGGCGCCGAGGTAGGCGTTCGCGGACACCACCTGAAGGCCGTCGCCGGCCGGGCCGAGCGCCTGCGCGAGCGCGGCGCGGTGCGCGGGGCCGCTGACGTCGTCGCCCTCGACCACCGCGATGCGCGGCGCCACGAGCCCGAGCTCGTGCGCGATCGTTTGGATGCGCCGCGCGGCGCCGACCGGGTTGGCGGCGCCGAAGTTGCTGACGATGCGGATGCCGGCCTGCACGCAGCGCGCCAGCACCGGGCGCAGCAGCTCGTCGAGCAGCGGCTCGAAGCCGCCATCGGGGTCGCTGCGACGGGCGAGCTGGGCGAGCGCGAGCGTTCGTTCGGCCAATGTCTCGAAGATCAGCACTGCCGGCCCGCCGGCGGCGACGAGCGCCTCGACCACTGGCGCGGCCGCGTCGGTGCGGTCGCCCGAGAAGCCGGCGGCACAGCCGATGCGCAACAGCGGTGGGGTCATGGGTCTCCTGGTGCCTGTCTCGTGTGCAGGCTAGTGCGGAATCTTGTTGGCGAATGTAGGCACGCGGCGTTAATCTGTGAAATCGAAAGTCATGATCGATTGAGCTGAAAGGCTGATGAATGCGATGAATGTCTCGACCCGCCAGCTGCGCGCCTTCGTCGCGCTGTGCGAGCAGCGCAACTTCACGCGCGCCGCGGCCGCGAGCCATTTGTCCCAGCCGGCGTTCAGCGCGCTGATCCGCCAGCTCGAGGACACGCTCGGCGCGCGCCTGTTCGACCGCAGCACGCGCCACGTCGAGCTGAACGCCGAGGGGCGCGAGTTCGAGGCGGCGGCGCGGCGTGTGCTCGCCGAGTTCGACGCCGCGCTCGGCGGCGTGCGCGACCGCGCCGAGCGCAAGCGCGGGCGGGTCTCGGTCGCGCTGCTGCCGTCGCTCGCGGCGGGCTGGCTGCCGCAGGTGCTGGCGGACTTCCGCGCGGCGTACCCGGGCATCGAGCTCGAAGTGGCCGACGTGCTCTCCGAGCCCTGCATCGAGCGTGTGCGAAGCGGCCAGGCCGACTTCGCGCTCGCCGCGACCCGCGCCGAAACTCCCGAGCTGCGCGCCGAGCTGTTCTGCAGCGACGACTTCCACCTCGTCTGCCGGCGCGACCACCCGCTCGCGCGCCAGCGCGACCCGCGGCCGCGCGACCTCGCGCCCTATCCGTTCGTGCACCTGTCGCGCACGTCGAGCGTGCGCCAGTACCTCGATGCCGCGACCCATCCGAATCCGCTGCCCGCGGTGCTCGAGGTCGATCAGCTCGCCACCGTCAGCGGCATGGTGCGCGCCGGCCTCGGCGTTAGCGTCGTGCCGGCGCTGACGCTCTACCAGTTCCAGTCGCCCGAGCTGGTCACGCGCGCGATCCACTGGCCCGGCCTGACGCGCCGCATCTACCTCGTGCGCA
>Ga0075366_10000875_pt1 | contig 14541 bp, 13 predicted proteins | sample EndMethybrTD3031_FD_72351 | JGI IMG/M metagenome (GOLD analysis project Ga0075366, IMG submission 72351) | Populus endosphere microbial communities from Tennessee, USA - Endosphere MetaG P. TD hybrid TD303-1 | ecosystem: Host-associated > Plants > Roots > Endosphere | place: USA: Tennessee...
TCTACGAAAAAGGCGCCGAGGTCGTGCGCATGATGAACACGCTGGTCGGGCGCGAGGGCTTCGCGCGCGGCATGAGCCTGTACTTCGAGCGCTTCGACGGCCAGGCCGTGACCTGCGACGACTTCGCGCAGGCGATCGCCGACGCCAACCCGGACAGCGCGCTGGCGCGCACCCTGCCGCAGTTCAAGCGCTGGTACTCGCAGGCGGGCACGCCGCGGCTCAGCGCACGCGGCCGCTACGACGCACCGTCGCGCACCTACACGCTCGGCCTCGAACAGCACGGCGGCGGCGCCGATGCGGCCGCGCATCAGCCGTTCGTGATCCCGCTCGCGGTCGGCCTGATCGCGCGCGACGACGGCCGCGCGCTGCCGCTGCAGCTCGAAGACGAGCAGGCGAACGGCGCGACCCAGCGCGTGCTGGTGCTCGAGGAGGGCCGCAGCTTCTTCACCTTCGTCAATGTCGACACCGAGCCGGTGCCCTCGCTGCTGCGCGGCTTCTCGGCGCCGGTGCACCTGGTCGACGGGCTCGGCGACGCCGAGCTGCTGCTGCTGCTGCAGAACGACCCCGACCCGTTCAACCGCTGGGAGGCCGGCCAGCGCCTGGCGATGAACCGGCTGCTCGCGGTGGTGCGCGATGGCGCCAGCGGCGAACTCGACGCGCCGTTCATCGACGCGATGCGCTCTGTGCTTCGGCATCCGCAGCTCGATCCGGCGTTCAAGGAGCTGACGCTCACGCCGCCGAGCGAGGCCTACATCGCCGAGCAGCTGGCGCCGGTCGACCCGCCGCGCATCCACGCGGCACGCCGCTCGATGCTCGCGCAGCTGGCCCGTGCCTTGCGTACCGACTGGGAGTGGGCGTTCGAATCGCACCAGGTGAGCGGCGCCTACTCGCCCGACCCGGTCTCGGCCGGCAGGCGCGCGCTCGCGAACCGTGCCTTGCTGATGCTGTGCCACGACGCGGTAGCGCTCGGCGAGACGGTGTGGCCGGGCCGCGCGTTCCAGCGTTTCAAGGACGCCGGCAACATGACCGATCGCCGCGGCGCGCTGCTTGCGCTGCTCAACGCGAATTCCGAGCTCGCCGAGCCGGCGCTCGAGCGTTTCCACGAGATCTTCCGCGGCGAAGCGCTCGTGATCGACAACTGGTTCGCGATGCAGGCCACCGCGCCCGAGACCGACGGCCGGGTGTTCGAGCGCGCGAAGCGCCTGCTGAAGCACCCCGACTTCTCGATGCGCAACCCGAACCGCGCGCGCAGCCTGCTGCAGGCGCTTTGCGCGGGCAACCCGTCGGCATTCCACCGCGCCGACGGTGCAGGCTATGCGTTCTGGGCCGACCGCGTGCTCGAGCTCGACGCGATCAACCCGCAGCTCGCCTCGCGCATGGCGCGCATCGCCGACCGCTGGTCGCAGCTTGCCGAGCCGTACCGCAGCGCGGCGCGCAACGCGGTGGCACGCGTGGCGGCGAAGGCCGAACTCTCGAACGACGTGCGCGAGATCGTCACGCACGCACTCGAATCGACAACCACCACCCACTGACGAGGACCGGCGAGATGGCGACGACGAAGAAGAAGAACGCGTTCTACGCCCAGTCGGGCGGCGTGACGGCCGTGATCAACGCGTCGGCCGCCGGCGTGATCGAAACGGCGCGCAAGCACAAGGACAAGATCGGCAAGGTCTACGCCGGGCGCAACGGCATCATCGGCGCGCTGACCGAAGACCTGATCGACACCGGCAAGGAATCGGCCGCCGCAATCGCGCAGCTGCGCTACACGCCCTCGGGGGCGTTCGGCTCGTGCCGCTACAAGCTCAAGTCGCTCGAGACGCATCAGCGCGAATACGAGCGCCTGATCGAGGTGTTCAAGGCGCACGACATCGGCTACTTCTTCTACAACGGCGGCGGCGACTCGGCCGACACCTGCTTCAAGGTGAGCCAGCTCTCGAAGACGATGGGTTACCCGCTGCAGGCGATCCACGTGCCGAAGACGATCGACAACGACCTGCCGATCACCGACTGCTGCCCGGGCTTCGGCTCGGTGGCGAAGTACGTCGCAGTGTCGACGCTCGAAGCCTCGTTCGACGTGCGCTCGATGGCCAAGACCTCGACCAAGGTGTTCGTCGTCGAGGTCATGGGGCGGCACGCCGGCTGGATCGCCGCGGCCGGCGGGCTGGTCGAGGACCAGGGCATCCCGGTCGTGATCCTGTTCCCCGAGATCGAGTTCGACGAGAAGAAGTTTCTGGCGCGGGTCGACAAGCTCGTGAAGGAACACGGCTACTGCACCGTCGTCGTCTCCGAAGGCTGCCACCACCCGGACGGGACCTTCCTCGCCGAACAGGGCGCGCGCGACGCATTCGGCCACGCGCAGCTCGGCGGCGCGGCGCCGGTCGTCGCGAACATGGTCAAGCAGTCGCTCGGCCACAAGTTCCACTGGGCGGTGGCCGACTACCTGCAGCGCGCCGCCCGCCACATCGCCTCGAAGACCGATGTGAAGCAGGCCTACGAGCTCGGGCAGAAGGCGGTCGAGCTCGCGCTGAAGGGCCAGAACGCGGTGATGCCGACGGTCGAGCGGCTGGCGGACGCGCCGTACAAGTACCGGATCGGCGTGGCCGACCTCGCGAAGGTCGCGAACGTCGAGAAATTCATGCCGCGCGACTTCATCACGAAGGACGGCTTCGGCATCACCGACAAGTGCCGCCGCTACCTGACCCCGCTGATCCAGGGCGAGGACGCACCGAAGTACAAGAACGGCCTGCCGGTCTACGTGACGCTGAAGAACGTGCCGGTCGCGAAGAAGCTGCCGGGGTTCGAGCTGAAGTAGGGCCGATTCGATCGGTTAGAATGCGCGCTTCGCCGATCGGCAGGCAACTGCCGACCTTGCGACGCCGGTGTAGCTCAGTTGGTAGAGCAGCGCATTCGTAATGCGAAGGTCGGGAGTTCGACTCTCTTCACCGGCACCAATATCGACGAGGGCCCGCCAGTGAGCGGGCCCTCTGCTTTTGGGCTACATGGGCTACAAATGGGCTACATGTAGCCCGCGTGTAGCCCAAGGCCGTGACATCAGACGGGCTCCACCGGACGCGAACGAGTGAAGGCGCGCTCGCAATGGAAAACCTCCGGATCGACTCCGCACGGCCGGCGCTAACGCCCGAGCAGACTCTCACCGGCTGGCGCCGCGAGTTCTGCGTTGAGTTGCTTGGCGAAGGCAAGGCGCGGATCTTCCTGCGGGCGGTTGAGTCGCCTTCGATGAAGGCCGATGCGCTGCGTCAAGCCATCCTGTTTCATCGCGTCGGCGCGACTTTTGACGACTTCGACGGCTGCGTCGCCGCAGTGCGCGAGCCGCTCGAACAACTCGCCCGCACGGCGGCGCGTCAGAAGCCCGGCGCGGACAACCTATTCGCGGCCGTCACCTACGACCGCAGCGCCTGGGACCGCGTGATGCTTGCCATCGAACACTGGCAGCGCCGACCGCGTGTGCCATCTCACCGAACGGCGGCAGAAGGCTGAGACGCGAGGAAGACGCCATGCAAAAAGGGGGAGCCGCTCCGAAGGACGCAGACCAGATCGTGTGCGATCGATGCGGCAGGGAGACCGTGTGCGGCGAGACGGAGTTCTACGAGATGACGTCTATTGGTTTCAGGGCCGGGTACGGCTCGATCTTCGGCGACGGCCACTATGTGGCGGTAGACCTCTGCCAGCATTGCTTGCGAGAAACACTGGGTCCGTGGCTGCGCGTAAGCGACGATGAATCGGACAGAGAGCGTGCGAGGCCCAACGAGTTCATGGGCACGGAAGACGGCCAGGCATTGCTTGAAGACTTGATATCGCGGATGCAAAGTGGCGCCTACTCGTAGGTGCCGAGCATCGGGTCAAGCGAAACGCGGTTGCGATGGCACCTTTGCGGGAAGCTGTTCGGCCACCCGCGTCAAGGCTCCAAAATACGCGCCGTCCTGCGACCCTCTACACCTGCGTACTGGGACTTTTTTCACGTCGGAGATTCGCGGTTCGCTGCAGAACATTGAACACGGGGAGATTGAATGTCGTCGTCTTCGGAGCCCGGCTTCGTGATTCGAACGTGCGAAGCGAGACATGATGGGAACAGCGCGCACCTCCCATTCAAGCCCTCCGGCCCGAAACATGATTCGCCATTTCTGTTGGACGATCCCTTCGGACTGCGCAAGGCGACCGGTGGGCATCACGCGAGTGGCAACTCGAGACTGGTTGCTGCCTTTCAGGTCCGGCGGCCCGACGACACCTGTCGCCCACACCGGTCATTGGTCCGTCCTCGGCTTGGATGTCCACTGCATCTCCGAACCAGCCTTTCGCCGACCGAGTCCCGGAAGACAACCGCGTTCGGCCGCACTGCAAGCCCGCCTATGTCAGCTCACGCTGGCAGCGAATTGGAACTGTCGACCCGAAGCTGCCCGTCGCGCAAGCCGTCTAGATAGTTGAAAGCTGCCATCGAACCCATCCCGGAAGCGGTGGGCAGAGTCTCAGCGCACGCGATGGAACGGCGGCGGCGTTTCACGCTCGCAGCCAACCCCGTGTACCCGAGACATTTTGGTCGCCAACACAAGTGCCGCCAAGGGGAGAGGTGCTTGTGTCAAGCACTCTCGATTGGGCTCCGCATTGCGGCAGTACGACCTTTGACTGTCTCGCTCAAGTCTGACACAAAGATCTTGACGAGCGGTGCGGGCTTCATGCGCCGCGTGATTGCCGAGAAATGCGATACCAGGGTCATGCGGTCGGGCAGGAGTTGCAGCAGTTCGTTCTTCAATACCCAATGGGCGGCATAGTGAAGCGGTAGGAATCCGATGCACGATCCAGAAAGAATCAAGATTGCTTGCGCTTCCACGTTGTCGGCGGTCAGCGCTGCAGCGTCCACCTGTAGCAGGTCGAGGTCTTTCCTGCGCAGATAGCCACGTGCCACGACGCGCGCGCCCTGCAATTGTTCTATCAACTTGCGCGCGGCACTCCCCTGCGATTGCGCGAGCACATGCTCGGCACCGCAGAAAAGCCCGTGCGGCTCGTCGTACAGCTTGACGGAGGCGAGCCCTGGTACAGGGTGCGGGAAGTGCCCGATCGCGGCATGCAGCCGTCCGTCCAAGACGCGTTGCTCCAACTCACTTGGTGAGCCGATGTAGATATGAACACCGACATCTGGCCCGCGCGACAGGAACCGCTTCAGAACCGCGGGCAGAGGCGAGTCGCGGTCGGTCACCGTGTTGTCGATGAGACCCAGGTTCAGCGTTCCGGAAACGGTCTTCTTCAGCAGATCGGCCTCCGAGCGGAAGTCATCGATCGCGATCAACAGACGCTGCGTCGCCTCACGGACGGTGCGGCCCTGGTCGGTCAAGCGAAAGCCGCCGCGCCCGCGCTCGCACAGACGAGTGCCGAGTCGCACCTCCAACTGCGCGATCTGCATGCTGATCGTCGACTGGCCGACGTTGAGTTCCGCCTGTGCCGCCGAGAAGCCGCCACAACGCACCACCGCGTCGAACACTCTCAGAAGGCGCAGATCGACTTCCTGCAACTGCATCACGACCACGCTCCCAAACCTGTGCGTCCGCACCACAAAGTTACATCGATAGGCACCGATGTGAGCTATCAAAACTTAGTATTTTATCTAGGCATGGCGGCTTCTAAATTTGCACCCGTCGGCAGATGCACCGGTTCTGCGACACGAGTAAAGAAGGAACCCACCATGGCAAGCAATTCCTACGAGTCGGGTCGACTTGATCTTCCGTTCATCGGCCACTGCACCTTTGCGAAGTCCCAACCCTGCACGGTCTGGGACCATATCGACGCCGATGTGGCCGTGCTGGGCGCGCCAAATGACATGGGCACGCAATGGCGCCCGGGCGCACGCTTCGGGCCGCGTGGCATCCGCGAGGCGTCGACGCTGTTCTCGTTCGGTCACGGCGGCGCGTACGACTTCGAAGACAAGGTCATGTACCTGAAGAAGGACGAGGTCCGCATGGTCGATGTGGGCGACGCCGACATCGTCCACACCGACATGATGAAGAGCAATGCGAATATCGAGTTCGCGGTCCGCAAGATCCTCGAACAGGGAGCGTTGCCGCTCGTGCTCGGGGGTGATCACTCAATTCACGCCCCGGTGATCAAGGCGTTCGAGGGGCGTGGCCCGATCCACATCCTGCACGTCGACGCACACCTCGACTTCGTCGATGAGCGGCACGGCGTGCGCTATGGCCACGGCAACCCGCTGCGCCGGGCTTCCGAGATGGCGCACGTCGTCGGCATGACGCAGATCGGCATCCGCAATGTCTCCTCCTCCAACGAAGATGACTATGCCGCCGCACGCCGTGCAGGATCGACCATTCTCTCTGTGCGCGACGTGCGCAGCCTCGGTGCCGAAGGCGTGCTGGCGCAGATTCCGCACGGAGTGTCGTACTACATCACCATCGACATTGACGGCTTCGACCCGTCGATTGCACCGGGCACCGGCACCCCCAGCCACGGCGGGTTCCTCTACTACGAGGTCCTCGAGATCATCCAGGCCTTGGCCCGGCGCAGCCAAGGTCGGATCGTCGGCATGGACCTCGTCGAGGTCGCGCCCGCCTACGACCCGACCGGTGTCACATCGATCCTGGCTGCCCAGTTGTTGCTCAACAGCTTGGGGTTCATCTTCCATGCCCGAAAAACGGCATCCGCTACCTGTGCCTGATCTCTGCGCCACTGCAACGTGGCCTCTCGATTGCTCCAAAACCCCTTAACGACCTTCGATTGAAAACTGCCATGCAAACCACCCGCCGTCGCTTCGCCCGTCTGCCTCTCGCCGCGGTCTCGCTCGCCCTCTTGAACCTGGCCTACATGCCAGGTACCGCACTCGCGGCTGATCTTTTGACGGACATCAAGGGGAAGAAGGAGATCGTCGTCGGCACGGAGGCGCAGTTCGCGCCATTTGAGTTCGTGCAGGATGGCAAGATCGTCGGTTACGGGCCCGACCTGATGAACTTGATCCTCGCTGACATGCCGGGCGTGAAGGTGAAGCAACTCGATCTCCCCTTCCAGGGAATCCTGCCCGGCCTCGCGGCCAAGCGCTTCGACTTCGTCATCACTTCGGTGACGATGACGCGTGAGCGCGTCGACAAATTCGCCTTCACGCTGCCGATCGCCGACGCCACGGTGTCGCTGGTCAAGCGCAGGGCCGACAACGCCGTCGCCAAGCCGGAGGATCTCAACGGCAAGGTTGTTGGTTCGCAAGCCGGATCCGCGCAGATGAAAGCGCTGCAGGAGTTCGATGCCAAGCAGAAGGCCGGTGGCCGGCCGGGCCTGAAGGACATGCGCGAGTACACCAGCTTCGACGAGGCGTATGCCGACCTCGCTGCAGGCCGTCTCGACGCCGTGGCGCAGAGCCTCTCAAGCCTGGCGACTCTTGCCAAGACGCGCGGTGACGTCTACGCCGTCTTGCCCCAGCCCATCGGACCGAAGACCTACTTTGGCTGGGTCGGTCGCAAGGATGCCGACAGTGCGCCGCTCGTCAAGTTCTTCAACGACGGCATCATCAAGGCAGCCAAGTCAGGCAAGCTCAAGGAACTGCAGATGAAATGGTTCGGGTTCCCGATGGACACCCCGATCGACGCGCTGCCGACGCCGACGATGTAAGCGTCGCACGGCAGTATCGCCTTGGCCACCGACTTCACCCTCGCGGAACGTGTTGCGGGCTATGTCCCGCTGCTCGCCCACGGCGCCGCCACCACGCTCGGCGTGTCGCTGGTAGCCATTGGCATCGGCTTTGCGCTGGGCGCAGCCTTGCTGGGCGTCTCGATGAGCCCTGGTCCCTTTGCACTGCGTCGGCGCGCGGTGGCGCTGTATGTCAGCTTCTTTCGCGGCACGCCCTTGCTCGTGCAATTGCTGATGCTGTTCTATCTGCCATCCGCCGCGGGAGTCGACCTGCCGCCGCCAATCGCCGCGCTGCTCGCGCTCGGCTGCAACTCGGCAGCGTTCCAATGCGAAATCCTGCGCGCTGGCCTCGCGGCCGTACCGCACGGGCAGGTGGAGGCGGCCGCGGTGTTCGGGCTGCCGGCACGCAAGATCTTCAAGCATATCCAGCTGCCGCAGATCGCCGTCGCGGTGTGGCCGGCGCTGGTGTCAGAGGCGATCGACGTGCTCAAAGGCTCGGCCATCGTCTCGGTGATCGCCGTGACCGATCTCGCGCGTACCGGAAGGCAGATCGTCGCGGGAAACTTCAGGCCGCTGGAGGTGTACGTGATGGTCGCGCTGATCTATCTCCTGCTGTCGCTGGTGGTCGTGGCCGTCGGCTGGTGCGTCCGGCGCCGACTGACCGGAAGGTGGGCGGCGCGCGCGCCCAGCGTCGCGACGGCCACAACCGCCGGGCTCCTGCCATGATCGACTTCGAACTCATCGCATCGTTGCTGCCATCGTTCGGGCAGGCCGCGCTGCGTACGATGGCCCTGGTGGCCGTCGCCAGTAGCGGCCTCGTGCTGGGCTTTGGCATCAACGCACTGCGCGTCCTCGGCGGGCCTGCCATGGGTGCAGGCGTGATGGTCTGGATCAGCGTCTGGCGGTTCACGCCCTTTCTCGCCCAGCTCTTTGTCGTTTACTTCGGCCTGCCGGCGGTGGGCCTGTCGTTGTCGCCATTCCAGGCCGCAGCGCTGACACTCGCCCTGTACAGCGCGGCCTACTACGCCGAGATATTCCGAGGCTGTTGGGACACGGTGCCCAGGGGTCAGATCGAAGCCGCAGAGGCCTCGGGCATCAGTCGCTTTTCGACCTTTCGCTCCATCGAGATGCCGCAAGCGCTGGTCATGAGCGTTCCCCTGCTCGCCAACCAGACCATCTTGGTGCTCAAGGAGTCAGCGCTGGCTTCCATCATCACCTACCCGGAACTGACCCTGACGACAGGCCGTATCGTCGCCGAGCGCTTCGTCTACGTTGAACCCTATCTGCTGCTGGCCTGCACGTACTGGCTGATGACGCTCGCGATAGGCGCGGCCGGGCGCCAGCTCGCCCTCCACATTGAAACCCGGCGCGGGACTGCTCAATGAGTACTTCTTCCAACCCCATGATCGAGATGCGAAACGTCGGCAAGTCGTTCGGCGCGCACCGCGTGCTGCGCGGCATCAACCTCGACGTTCACAGCGGCGAGGTGCTGGTGCTGATCGGCCCATCGGGCTCGGGCAAGACCACGGCATTGCGGTGCATGAATTTTCTCGAACAACACGACGAAGGCCAGGTGCGCATCAAGGGCGCAACGCTTGGCTATCGCATCGCGCCCACGGGCCAGCGCGTGCGCGACAGCGACCGTGAGATCGCTGCCGCCCGATCCCCGCTGGCCATGGTGTTCCAGCAGTTCAACCTGTGGCCGCACATGACGGCGTTGGGCAACGTCATGGCGCCTCTCACACTGGCGCGCGGCCTGAATCCCGAGCAGGCCCGCGCGCAAGCGATGGCAGCGCTGGATCGCGTCGGCTTGTCGGCCAAGGCCGAATTGCGGCCTGCAGCACTCAGTGGAGGCCAGCAACAGCGCGTGGGCATTGCACGCGCACTGGCAGGCAAGCCGGAAGTGATGCTGCTCGACGAGCCGACCTCGGCGCTCGACCCGGAACTGGTCGACGAGGTGCTGGAAGTGATCCTCTCGCTGTCGCGAGAAGGCATGACCATGGTGATGGTCACGCACGAGATGAGTTTTGCAGCCAAGGTGGCGAGCCGCATCGCGTTCATGGAAAAGGGTGAACTGGTGGTGGTGGGCTCAGCCGACGAGATCATCCGGCACCCGACCCACCCACGCATCCAGACCTTCCTTGCACCCTGGGTGAGGCGCAGCCTGCCTGCCGACACGGTAGCCGCGGAAGTTGCCGCGGCCTGAATCGCGCTGAACGACCCCTGATCGCACATCGCCGCGGTCGAGTGTGACCGACGGCTTCGGGCCGAGTCCCGGAGGCCGCGCGCGGCTGCTTCGTGGATGCGGATCGCGCTCAGCCGAGGCTTGGCTGTCGGGCCGGTTTGGGGAACGCCGAAGGGCAGCTGAGGGTCGAGTGCCGGTGCTCCCCTTGCTCGGGTGGTCGGCAGCATTGCAGCATCGAGCCGACGTTGAAGGCTCGACGACAGCAATGTGAGGCGCTGCCGTCACTCCGTATCGTTCCGAGCGTGCCTGCACCGGCACCAAAGCCAGCGTTGCGGGAAGAGCGCTGTCGACCCCCGGCAAGACAATCGCCGCCAAGCCAGCACCGCGTGCGCGGTATCCGAAAGGCAAGCGTAGCTCGACTGGATACTACTGCCGCTCCGCGAGAGGCGGAGGCAGTCGGGCGCGAACCAAACCCCGGCATCGGCCCGTTGATCTCGAGGCCCATGCGCGGTTCGCTTCGCAGATCGGGCGCATCCCACCACCCGAGCACCGATAAAGGCGCACTCGCACATGGGCACGGATCGCGCGAGCCCTCGAACAAGCGGAGTGCGCCGAAGCGCACCCGTGACGAGGCCCGCTGAACGACGTCCGACGACAGGACTGCATGTTTCAAACGGAGGGTCAAACGTTCGATGGGCACCATCGGCTCTCTCAACTCAACGCGGCTTTCACTTCTCCGTACCCATGGATCGCGAACGCACCGCAGCGCGACCGCGGGTCATTCACTTTGGCTGCGGGCATTTCAACCTCAAGGAGATTGACACCATGAAACGCTACCTGATCGAACGTGACATTCCCGGCGTCGGCGGCCTCGACGGCCAGCAGCTCAAGGACGCCTCAGCGACCTCCAACGCGGCGCTCGCCAAGCTCGCCGGCAAGGTGCAGTGGGTGCAGTCGTACGTGGTCGACGACAAGACCTTTTGCATCTACCTGGCCGACCACGAGGCGTCGGTGCACGAGCATGCCCGCCTGAGCGGCTTCCCGGCCAGCAAGGTCACCGAGGTGCGCACCGTCATCGAGCCGATGACCGCGGTCTGACACGGCGACCGGTCCCAACCATCAACTCCCCCCACACACACCATGAAAACCCTTCTTGCTTTCTCCATCTCCATCGTTCTCGTCGCCGCGGCCGCGGCGCCGGCCTGCGCCCAGCAGCGCTTCATCATCGAGCGCGACATGCCCGGTGCCTCGAAGCTGAGCGCAGACCAGCTGCGTGACGCCTCGCGCGGTTCCAACGCCGTGCTCAAGGAGTTGGGCGCCGACATCCAGTGGGTGCAGAGCTACGTCGCAGGCGACAAAATCTACTGCCTCTACAACGCCACGAGCGAAGCGCTGATCCGCGAGCACGCGCGCAAGGCCGGCTTGCCGGCCAACCGCATCACGCCCGTGGCGGCGACCATCGACCCCACAACGGCGCGCGGCGTGCACTGACGGGCGCCGAGCCCTCGTCCCTGCTTTCCCCAATCGACGAGGAGACGCCGGATCGTCGTGCACACGCTCGGTGGCCGCTGCCAGCAGTGGACACGGCGTGCGCGCCTCCTCACCGTTGTCATCAGGCCCGGCCACGAACGTCCGGCCGATGTGTTCGCCCAGCACGCCTCGGCGCGTGAGCATCTTCATGAGCCGGGTGATGACGGTGTGCAGCTGCGTGTTCAGCACGTCGTCGGTGGGCGATCCCGCCTCGACGAAGCTGGCCGGATGCTGCTGAACCACGCAGCATGGCGTGGTCTGCTCAGGTGGTGGCGCTCACGATGAGCCGGGCCTCATCGGGCGCCCGATGGGGTTTCCGGCGATGTGTGCCCTTCGCCGAGGGGCCTCCGACGGGGCCCGCGTGCGGGTCCTACCGGGCAGCTTAGAGCGGCGAGGTCAGCACACCGGCGATCGGCCCAGGATCGGATCCGGCATCAGGCGACGCGCAGGGACCAGCCTGCTTCCACCGCTTGCATCAAGATCGGGTTGCGGAGTTCCCGCGCCAGCTCGGCAGCGACATCGAGCACGGCCGTCTGGCCCAGCGCGGCGCTGTGCAGGTGCGCCCGGGCGACGAGCTCGCGCATGCCGCTGCGCTGCGCCAGCGCGAGCATCTCGTCGACCCGCGATTGCGCCTCGGGCCAGTGCTGTGCAATGGCCAGCGCGCACAAGGCGTCGAGCGTGTAGACCCGACCCCAAAGATAGGCGTCCGGAACTCGCGAACCGCGATCGAGTGCGTCCAGCAGCAGTTCGCGGGCGCGGATGATGTCCCCGCGCGCCGCGGCCACCTGTGCGAGCCCGCGTCCGGCCAGGCCTTCCCAGCAGGGGTCGCCGAGTTGGCAGCCGAGCGCGAACGCCTGCTCGAACTGCTCGGCAGCGTGGTCGACGCGCCCTTGCTGCAGGTCCCCTTCGGCGGCCAACGATTGGGGCCATGGCAGAAAAGCCGTCCAGGACTGTCGTGCCTGCTGAACGGTGCGGTCGAGCACGGTCGCGGCGCCTTCGTAGTCGCCATTCAGCAGCAGCACTCGGCCGACCATCGATTCGGCATACAGGGTCTGGCGCAGCTCGCCGCTACGGCTGGCAAGTTCAGCGGCCCGACGCAGTTCCGCCAATGCCGGTGGGTATTGCGCCTGGTCCGACAGCACCGCGCCACGCACGGTGGCAATGCGTGCCTGCTCGGCCGGCACACTGCGGGCCAGGGGCTCGGCGCGGGCCAGCCATGCCAGCGCACGCTCGTAGCGCCCGCCGAGAAACTCAACGTAGCCCAGTTCGCGACAGGCCGCAGCGGTCAGCTCGGGCGCAGCATCCGGGTCGAGGCGCAAGGCTTCGTGCAGCGCCGCGGCGCCTTCCTCGTCGCGTCCGCGGGCCGCATGGACCAGGGCCCCGCCGAGCGCCACGCGGGCTCGAAGCCGCAAGGCCACGTCACCCAGAGCATCGGCATCGGCCATCCCGCGACGCAGGCATTGCAAGCCGGCATCCAGCACACCGGCGCGCAGCGCGGCCTCGCCGGCCTCCAGCTGAGCCATCACGGCGCCACGGCCCGAGGCCGCCGCATGCGTGGGCATTGCGGTGGCCGTGCCGAGCGCTTCATCCAGTGCGGGCCCGGGGGCCGTGCCGAGCTCGCGTTGGAACAGAGCACGGCAGGCCGCGACCTGCCGTGCCGCGCCGATGCCATCGCCGGCCGCGGAGAGGCAACGCACCAGAAGCACCTGGAAGTTCTCGTCCAGAGGTTCCAGCGCCACGAGGCGGCGCGCCAGCGATACCGCATCCGCGGCCGCGCCTTCCGACAGCCGCGCCAGCGCGGCCTCGCGCAGCAGTGCCGTCGTCAGCGAAGCGACGTGTCGGCGCTCCCCGTCGAGCCAGACCTGGAACGAGGGGCAACCAGTGAAATGCTGGCCCTCGAGCAGTTCGCCGCCGAGGCCCGGCAGCGCCAGGCCGTCTTGCCAGCTGCCATGGGCCAGCACGTCGAGATCCACCGGCGCCAGAGTTTCGCGCGGCAGCGTGAGCAGGTCGCCGCGCAGTGCGGTGTCGCCGAGCCCGCGGCGCAATTCGGTCAGGTTCCAGCGCAGCGCGGCGAGCGGATCTTCGGCATCGGCGAACAGCAGGCCGGCCAGGTGGCTGCGGCTGGCCCCGGCAGAGCGCAGTGCCAGGTAGGCGAGCAGCCCCCAGGCCTTGTGACCCCGCAGGGCCACGCCCTGCCCGTCGCCGCGCATGATGCGCGGCGGACCCAGCAGATGCAGCGAAGTGGTCATGGTTCAAGTGTGACAGGGGCGCGGCCGGCGCCGGGCGTCAGGCCTCGGCGGTGGTGGGATCGATAGTGGCGACCACCCGTGCCACGCTGTCGGCCGGAAAGCCGCCGCGCCGCGCGTGCTCACGCACCAGCCCTTCGTTGGCCGCGTTGTAGACGCAGTACATCTTGTCGCCCGTCACATAGCTGTGGTCCCATTGCACGCCGGGCCCCAGCTCTTGCAGCACGCTGCAGGACTTCTGCGAGATGGCCTGCCACTCGGCGGCACTGGCGGCCCCGATCTTGGGGATGCTGCGCTCGATCACGAACTTGGGCATGGCGAACTCCTTTAGGGGTTGAGGGAACTCCATGGTGCGCATGCATCGTGTGAGCTGGCGTTTGACAGATCCGGGCGCCGGCTTCGAATCCGAGCGGATGTTCATCCGGGCGGCCAGGGCGTCCGTCCGGGAAGATCGGGGTGCCGATGTCGAGGTCTTCGGACGTTCGGCTTCGCCACTGGTCCAGAGAGGCGCCGGGATCGGCCTGCTGCCGGAGACTGCCCGCTACCGGGTCGAGCGTGCAGGGGGTCCATCTCGATTCAATCAGCATCGCGACTTCGCACATCCGCTATCTCGTCAAGAGCGCGGAGACCAGCTCGAATGGCTACGTGGGCCCGCAGGCGGACCCCGACCACCGAGCTGGGGCGTCGCAAGATGCACACGGTTCGCCCCTCTTCTTGTCTCTTCAGACCGATGCAAGGACGCTGAGAATGGTGGGCGATAGAAGTTGGAGACAAGATGGCCGAACTGTCGTGGAAGCACGAACGACCGGGCTCAGCAACCGGCGGGGCTTCGCGCTTTGACGACGGGCGGCGTGCCGGCGTCGCATTTGAATAGCGGTCTGCGATGGGCCGAGCCACCGGGACGATCGGAGCCGACAGCGCGCTGATGGCCTTCCATGCAAG
>Ga0075366_10000876_pt1 | contig 14539 bp, 12 predicted proteins | sample EndMethybrTD3031_FD_72351 | JGI IMG/M metagenome (GOLD analysis project Ga0075366, IMG submission 72351) | Populus endosphere microbial communities from Tennessee, USA - Endosphere MetaG P. TD hybrid TD303-1 | ecosystem: Host-associated > Plants > Roots > Endosphere | place: USA: Tennessee...
CGCAGGCACCAGCGTTCCCGAACTGTTCGAAATCCAGACGCTCGACCAGTTCCGCATGCTCAACGAGGTGCACTACCTGGGCACCGTCTACGTCACCAAAGCCGCCTGGCCGCATCTGACCAAGGCGCAGAACGGTCGGCTGGTCAACACGATCTCTGAAGGTCCGCTGGGCATCCACGAGCGCGGCACCGGCTACGGCGGCGCCAAGGCAGGCGTTATCGGGCTGACACTGACCCTGGCCGCTGAAGCCAAGTTCCACGGCGTCGGCGTCAACGGCTTCGCGCCGCGGATCGCCACCCGCCTGTCGGCGCCCGACGTTCTCGCCCATGTCTATGACCGGCCGGCCGAGCTGTTCGCCAAGAACATGGCGGCCTATCCGCCCGAACTGTCGTCGCCTGCCGCGCTCTACCTCGCGCACGAGAGCTGCAAGTTGAACGGCGTGCTGCTGGCCAGCGGCGGCGGGCTGGTGCTGCGCATGTCGATCATGGAAAACGCCGGCTACCAGACCGACGATATTTCGGTCGAGTCGGTGGCAGCGAACATCGAGCAGATCATCGACATGTCGAGCGCAGTGCAGTTCGGCATCGGCGCGACGCCCTACCTGCCCGAAGCGGTCAAGGCCTGATCGCTCCTGCGGCTGGCGCTCAGGCGAGCGTCAGCCGGCCCACAGTCTCGACGAAATTGCGCACGTCGACATCGGGCAGCAGCCCGAAGTTGTAGAGCGACAGTTCGCGCACGCCGAAGTCTGCGCAGCGCTGCAGATTGGCGCGCATCTTGTCGGGTCCGCTCTCGGCCATCATCGCAGCGGGCGTAACCGTGGGATTGCGCACTTCGACGAACAGCGCCGACAGCGGCCGGGGCTCGGCCAGCGTCGCATTGAGCCGCGCGATCAGCGGATTGCCGGGAATGTTGAGTACGTTGAGATCGACCTGAGTGCAGGCCTCGATCAGCCGCGTGAGCAGAGCATCGTCGCGCGTCTCGCCGAGCAGCGCGCGCCAGGGCGACGCGACGGTGACCGACACTGCGGCGCGATCGCCCAAGGCCTCGGCAACATCCCGCACCAACTCGACCGAGGCGTCGGCGTACCGCTCGGTATAGGCGACCAGTTCGCCGTCGGACGCCACGGCGGCCGCCCGGCCCTCGGCGTCGGGCTGGTCGGCGATCTCGGCTTCGATCGTGCCGACGATACGCGCTTGCAGCCCGGCGACATCGATTCCCGCATCACTGCCGCGCGCCTTGCAACTGCCGCAGAAGCACAGGTTCGCCAGGGTCCGCGCGAGCGGCGGGACGCGCACCAGCGTGCGCGGCCGCAGCCAGTCGAGATCGAAGGCGTGCGAGACGACGCCTTCGAGCCGGAACAGCGGAACCCCGAACTGCTCGGCGAGGTCCATGCAGAGTGTGGCGAGATAGGCGCGGACGTCCGGGTGGGCGGCGCAGACGCCAGAGCCGCTGCGATCGCCCCAGGGCAGGACGCGGGCGCAATCGGGATGCGCGTCGACGATCCACGGTTGAAAGAGCGTGATCGTCCAGCTGTTGATCGCCATGCCGATCCGTTGGGCCTCGGCGGCCGCGGCCGGCCAGACCGGCGCTATGGCTGCATCGACCGCGGGTTCGATGCGGCCATAGCGCATTGCCCGCGCGGGAAAGAACACCGCACCGCGTGCATTGCTGAACAGGTTGAGCCCGCCGCGCGGCGACAGCGAGTCGATCGGGTGATAGGTCGCGGCGAGGTCGATCGCGGCAAAGCCGCGGTCCGCGATCTCGGCAAGGCTGCGCGACACGCCGAGGCGCTGGAGATCCCAGGGATAGCAGTAGGTCGTCGTGCGCATCGCGGGGGCCACCGAACTCATACCGTGCGGATCCTCATGGCCCGGACGCTCACCGCGCAGATCAGGATCAGCGCGCCGTAGAGCAGGAACGGCGCTTCGTAGGCACCCGTCGCGTCGCGCATTGCGCCGACCAGCACCGGCGCGATCACCGCGAGTACCATGCTGACCGACATCGCCAGCCCCATCACCCGCCCGACGATCGCGTGGTCGAAGGCCAGCGGGAACAGCACGCCCCACATCGGATTGAGCAGGCCCGATCCGAAGGCGACCAGCGCCGCGCCGGTGAACAGCAGCGGCAACGAAGGCGCGAAGGCCAAGATGGCAAGCCCGGCGGAAAACATGATCATGCCCGCGAACAGCAGAATGCGCGGGTCGAAGCGATCGCCGATGGCGGCGAAGACCACCTTGCCCGACGCGCTCGCCACGGCGATGGCCGACATGACGATGGCGGCAAAGGTCGCGGCGACGCCGATGTCGGCTGCGACCAGGACGATGTTGCTCGTCACGCCCGTGCCGGCCGATAGCGGCAGGCCCAGCGCCAGCGCCGCGAGCCAGAAGTTGCGATCCGAGATCACCTCGCGCGCGGGCACCTTGGCGCCATGCTCGCGCTGCGAAGGCACCACAGGCGGCGGCGCCTCGGCGCCATCGGGATGGAGGCCGCGATCCGATGGCCGTTCCACCGTCAGCAGCAGCGCGGCTGGCACCAGCGTCGCGCCGACCAGCAGCGCCAGCACGCGCAGCGCGGCGCGCCAATCGAGCCCTTCGATCAGTTGCTGGATGAGCACGGGAAACACGAAGCTGCCCGCCGACAGTCCGGCGACGGCGATGCCCATCGCCCGCCCGCGCCGCTTGACGAACCAGCGCATCAGTAGCGCCGAGGCGCCCATCGGCCCGCAGATCACCGAGGGCACGGCCATGAACAGCGCATAGATGGCGATCACCTGCCACATCGCCTGCGCGAACGACAGGGCGAGCAGCCCCGCCGCGACCAGGGCTCCCGAAATCGCCAGGAGGTGGCGGAAGGAATAGCGGTCGAGCCAGCCTCCTACGACCGGCGACATGGGCGCACCGACCAGCATGATCGCGCCTATCCCGGCCATCTGCAGGCCGTGCGACGCGTGGAACTCGCGCCCGATCGGCGTCGAGACGATACTGTACGAGCTGAACAGGATGCCCGTTACCAGGGCCAGCATGTAGAAAACGATGGCGACCTGCCGCCAGCCAATTGCGAAGTTCATGCGATCACTTTCACGATTGGCGCCTGTCGACGGGCGGGATCAGCTCAACAGACCGAGATTGCGGTTCCAGGTATAGCATTCATCGAGCGCCGAGAGATCCTCGGGCTCGAGCTGGACGTCGAGGGCGCCGATCGCCGATTCCAGATGGGCGAGCTTGGTCGCGCCGATGATCGGCGCCGTCACGCCGGGCCGCGCGATCAGCCAGGCCAAGGCGATCTGCGCCATCGGCAGCCCGCGCCGCTCGGCGACCTCGATCAGCGCGTCGACCACTCTGTAGTCCTCCGGCTTCTCGTAAGCCTTGGTAGCGTAGCGCCCGGTCTCCCGCGTGCGCTCCGAATGCTGCTTATCGGTCTTGCGCCAGTCGGTCGAGAGGAAGCCGCCGCCCAGCGGGCCCCAGGGAATCAGGCCGACCCCGGTCTGGATGCAGAAATCGTTCATCTGACGCTCTTCCTCGCGCCAGATCAGGTTGTAGAGGTTCTGCATCGAGACGAACTTGGTCCAGCCGTTCATCTCGGCGACGTATTGCATCTGCACGAACTGGAAAGCGTACATCGACGATGCGCCGATGTAGCGCACCTTGCCCGCGCGGACGCAATCGTCGAGCGCGCGCATCGTCTCCTCGATCGGCGTGCCGCGATGAAAGCGGTGAATCTGATAGAGATCAATGTAGTCGGTGCCGAAGCGACGCAGGCTGGCGTCGACCGCTTCCATGATATGCTTGCGCGACAGGCCGGTGCCGTTGGGACCGGGCTTGGCCTCGGCCGGGTTGAACACCTTGGTGGCGATCACCGCCTGGTCGCGCGGCATGAATTCGCGGATCAGCTTGCCGGTGACCTCCTCGCTCGCGCCCCACGAATAGGTGTCGGCCGTGTCGAAGAAATTGATCCCCGCCTCGATCGCCATCTGGAAGAAAGGGCGCGCCTCGTCGACGTCGAGGATCCAAGGTCGCTGGCTCTTGTCGCCGTAGCTCATACAGCCGAGGCATAGCGGACTGACCCTCAGCCCGGATTTCCCGAGGCGCTTGTACTTCATCCTGCCCACCTCGGTTTATCGCTATTGGCGGCCCCGAGCCATCGGACCCGGGGCGCAAGCTTTCGTGTCAGGCGGCGACGGCGGTCGGCGACGGCTGACGGCCACGGATCAGGCGGCCCGGCAGCTTGCCGGTTTCCTTGTCGTCCTGGCGCGTGATTTCACCGCTGACGATGGTCGCCTTATAGCCCTTGGTGGGCATGACCAGGCGGCCGGCGCCGGCAGGCATGTCGTTGACCAGCAGCGGTCGGTAGAGCGTGAAGTGGTCGAGATCGATCACGTTGAGATCGCCCTTGTAGCCGACCTTGATCACGCCACGATCGAGCATTCCCGCGGTGAGCGCTGGATCGAGCGTAATGCCCTTGATGCCGTCGACCAGCGAGATCGAACGACCGTGGCGGCCCTTGATCCAGCGCGTGATCATGTAGGACTGGGCCGATGCATCGCAGATCTGCGTCGAATGCGCGCCGCCATCGCCGAGCGCGAGCACGGTGTTGGGGTGCTTCATCATCCGTTCGATCGCGTCCATCGCCTGATCGACCATCGTCGTCGAAGGCAGCATGAACATGGTCAGGCCGTCGTCGTCGATCAGCCGGTCATAGGCGTATTCCTTGGCAGGGATGCCCATCGCATCGGCGATGCCCTGCAGGCTGTTGCCCGGCTGCGGCTCGAGCTCGGGCTCGACTTCCTTGAGCTCGTAGATTCGCTCCAGCATGGCATAGGCCTTGGCCGCGCGATGGTTGGTGATCGTCGGAAATTCATCGAGGATCGCCTTGCGCACATCTGGCTTCTTCATCTCGGCGACGCGTTCGGGCAGCGGCAAATGCTCGATCGCCTGATAGCTGGGCGAGAAGGCGAAGGGGTGGCCCGATACCGACAGGCCGAGAATCGTCGTGGTCGGCCGGCTGAGCACCTGACCGCGGATCTGCAGGCCTTCGGCGTTCGCCTTCTCGATCATGACCATCGTCTTCTCGTGGCGCTTCAGGTTGTCGTCCTTCTGCGTCATGGTGAACGAGACCGAGCAGCCGCTCTCGCGCGCCATCGTCTCCATCAGCTTGAACTCACCCTCGTGGTCGACGAAATCGGTGATCATCTGTATCGCGCCGCCGCCGCCACGCTGCACGCCCTTGGCGATCGCCACGAGCTCTTCCTCGGTCGCAGTCAGGCTGGCGGTGTTCCAGCCGTCGCGGCTCTGGTGGTGCGAGGTGCGCGAGGTCGAGAACCCGATCGCCCCAGCGCGGATGGCTTCCTCGGCGATCCGGCCCATCTCCTCGATCTCGGCGGGGGTCGCCGCTTCGCGGTGAATGCCGCGCTCGCCCATGACATAAGCGCGCAGCGGAATGTGGCCGATATGCGCGGCGACATCCATGTCGAGTTTACGCTCGGCAACCGCGTCCAGGTATTGCGGGAAAGTCTCCCAGTTCCACGGCAGGCCTTCTTCCATGACCTCCTTGGGAATGTCCTCGACGCCTTCCATGAAGTTCAGCATCGCGGCGCGCGTCTCGGGCTTGCACGGTGCGAAGCCGACGCCGCAGTTGCCGGTCAGCGCCGTGGTCACGCCGTGGTTCGACGAGGGGTAGAGATGCGTGTCCCACAGCACGTGACCGTCGAAATGGGTGTGCAGGTCGACGAAGCCCGGCGTCACGATGCAGCCCTTGGCGTCGATCTCCTCGGCGGCCGTACCCGTGACCGTGCCGACCTCGACGATCTTGCCGTCCTTGATCGCGACATCACCGAGATAGGGCTCGGCGCCGGTGCCGTCGACGATCAAGCCGTTGCGCACGATCAGGTCGGCGTTGGACGTGGGCTGTGACATGGCTATGGTATCCTCTTTCCAAGACCAGCGCTGGAGCCACGAAGGAGGCAGACAGGCAAGCTTGGCCCGGTCCTCTTTTTGCGCCGCGCACGGCCTGTTTCTAATGTCGCTTTGACTTTCTCGAAGGCCATATAATCCGCTAGCGACGTTGTCTATTAAATTGTCGCCGGAAACGGGCTTGGCGCGATGCCGAAAGGGCTCCACGACAGGGCCATGAAGCCCTGCGCAATCCGCTCGATTTTTTAGCGGATTGGCCGCTACGTGTGTTACGACGCCGCTCCCGCAACGGCGCGAAGACCGAAGGCCTTTGCCCGGCGCGCGCCCCGACAACGAATTGCCGAGGCCCGATGCCCTTCTCCCGCGAACCCGAAGCCATCCGAGTCCCCAAGGCGGCCGAACTGGTGGCCAACCGCATCCGTCGCGCGATCGTCACCGGCCGCCTCAAGGACGGCGAAAGCTTGCCGTCCGAAACGCGGCTGATGGAAGAGTTCCAGGTTTCTCGCCCGACGGTCCGCGAAGGCATCCGCGTGCTTGAGTCGCTCGGGCTCATCACTGTAGGACGCGGCGCGCGCGGCGGAGCCCGGGTCACCCGACCCGATTCAGGGATCGTCGCCAGCGCCGCCGCCATGGCGCTGCAGATACGCGGCGCTACGATCGAAGACCTGTTCGAGGCCCGCGCGCTGATCGAGCCGCACGCCGCGCGGCTGGCGGCCGAGCGCCGCCCGCAGGACGCCGCCGACGCTTTGCGCGCGCATGTCGACCGCGAGCTCGCCGTGGTCGACGATTTCGTCGCCGTGACCCGCGCCATCGCCGAGTTCCATACGCTGCTGATGGAACAGTGCGGCAACCAGACGCTGGCGGTCTTCGGCACCGCGCTGAAAAACCTGTTCGAACGTGCGATGCTCAGCGCACAAGCCGGTGCCGCGCCGCTCGACGACGCCGAGCGGCGCGCTTCGTTGCGCTATGGCCTGCGATCGCACGCCAAGCTCGCCGACCTCATCGGCGCGGGCAAGGCCGATGAGGCCGAAGCCCACTGGCAGGTGCACGTCGCCAAGGCCGGGCGAGTGTGGCTCAAGTCGGTCGGCGCCACCCAAGTGGTCGACCTTTTCGGCTAGCCGTGACGCATCCGCCGGGTCGCGTCAGGAGCGTATGGGGATCGCCGGAGTCAGCGTCAGATGCAGCTGGGACAGTCCGCGAATGATGAAGCTCGGCTCATAGGTCAGGTCGGCGACGCCGTGAGGGTGGCGGTCGCGATCGATGTCGATCCTGGCGGTGGCGGCGAGCAGCTTTTCCATGATGATCCGCACTTCTGCGCGCGCCAGCGGCGCGCCGGCGCAGACATGCTTGCCTCGGCCGAAGGCGACATGTTCGGCGATCTTGCGCCGACCGAGCTGCAGTTCGTCGGGATTCTCCCAGCGCCGGGGATCGCGATTGGCCCCCGACAACGCGATGAGCATCTTCGACCCGGCGGGTATGTCGATGCCGCCGACGCGCGCGTCCTTGCGGGCAAGGCGGCCGATCTGCTTGGCCGACCCTTCGATCCGCAGCACCTCCTCGAGGAAGTCTGGGATCAGCTTGAGATCGGCGCGCAGCCGATCCTGCAACTCGGGCAGTTCGATCAGGTACTTCATCGCATTGCCCAGAAGCTTGGCGCTGGTGTCCTGGCCCGCTCCGAACATGAACATGCCCAGCTTGACGAGATCGTCGACCTCGGGGATCGATCCGTCGGCATATTTGGCGAAGGCGAATTCGGTGAGGATGTCGTCGCGCGGATTCGCTCGGCGATCGGCGACGTAGCCGTAGAAGTACTTGCCCATGATGATGAACGGGCTGGCCGCCGGGTCGTGCCCTTCGAGGTTGCCCGGTGCCGGCGCCGCGGCGATCGCGTCCATGAAGATCTTGCGGTCCTCCATCGGCACGCCGAGCAGGTCGGCGACGACCATGGTGACGAAGGGCGTGGCGATCGTCCCGACGAGTTCGACCGTGCCTTCGGCGACCGCCGCCTCGACCATCTCATCGCAATAGTGGTGGATGAAAGCCTCGCTCGCCTTCAGCCGCGAGGGCACGAACAGCGTGTTGATAAGCGCGCGCAGCTTGGTGTGACGCTCGCCATCCATGTTGGAGACCAGGTCCCAGCCGATGAACCGGTCGCGGTTCTGTTCGATCTGCGCCCCGATATCCCCCCCGTCGGGGGTGAAAGGCAACGGCATGCCGGCACCCTGCAGATTGATGATCGCCGAGAAGGCATTGTGGTCGCGCAGGATCTCGAGCGCCTCGGCGAAGCCGGTGACGATGAAATAGTCCCGGCCAGGCGGCTTGAAGATCGGCCCCTCATCGCGCAGCGCATCGAAGAACTCGTACGGATCCTTGAGGATGCCGTAGTCGGTGTAATAGTCGCGCTCGACCAGTGCCGGCATGTGTCCGCTCCCCGTCCCGTGACGACCGTCAGCGGGAGATGTATTCGTCGACCATCCGATGCAGGTTGCGGCAGCGCACTTCGAGGTACTGGCTGAAGTGCACGGGCTCCTCGCCCATCGACACGAGCCCGGCCTGGACCGGACCCATGTTCGAATAATCCTGGTCGTAGACCGCGGCGAGCGCGCCGAGTTCGGGGATGCCGCCCCAGTCCTCGTCCTCGCCGAGCATCCGTATCTGGGCCGGCTTGGGCCGCGGGCCGTCCTTGGGCGCCAGCGTGAACAGGAACACCTCGAGCAGTGTGCGATCGTGGCTGATCGGACGCATGCGATAGGAGATCTTGTCCTTGAACCCGCCCCACAGGTGAAAATTCGGGAAGATGTCGTAGCCCTGCCCGTCGAGCATGTCGGCGTCGGAGTACTCGCTGAAATCGTAGCCGGTGCGCGCGCCGACCATCTGCCGCACCGATTCGGCGGCGAACGACCGTGCGGTCATGCCTTCGGGCAGCTCGATCTTCTTCGACTTGTCGAAAGCCCGGTTGCCGGCGGCCAGCATCAGCGACAAGCGGCGCTCATCGTCGATGCCGCGATCGAGGAACGGCCCGGGGGTGATGCCGTTCGGCGCGATGAAGCGGGTAACGTGATCCGACAGCACGTCGTGCTGCCCGGAATCGTAGCCCGAGAACAGGTTGTATTCCGGATGCGTGCAGATGACGTGGTGCGCTTCGAGAAAGGCTTCGGCGACGACCTTCCAGTTGGCTTCTGCGACCTTGGCGACGTGCGCCGACTTGTAGCAGTTCTCGATCTTCCAGTGCGCGAAATGCTCGGGCATCGGGGCGATCACCTCGAGCAGCGGCGCGGCGTCCTTGTCGAAGTTGATGAAGATGAACCCGCCCCAGCCTTCGCAGCGGACGTCGAACAGCGGGATGTCGTCGGCAGAGAGCTGCGGGAAGTCCCAGGCGAAGGGATTTTCGATCAGCTTGCCGTCCAGCCCCCAGGTCAGCCCGTGATAGGCGCACTTGAAGCTGGTCTTGCAACCCGATGTACCCACGAGTTTGCGCCCGCGGTGACGGCAGACGTTCTTGAACGCGCGCACCGAGCGGTCGCGCTGGCGCACGACCAGCACCTGCTGGTCGAGCAGTTCGTAGACGTAGGTATCGCCGATCTCGGGAATGTCCTCGTCGCGGCAAGCGAACTGCCAGGTTTTCATGAAGACCTTGTCCACCTCGGTCTTGAAGAACTCGGGGTCGGTATAACGGCTGGCCGGAACCGGCTCGGTCCCCAGGTCGCGCGTCATCGGCGCATAGAATGCGGGAGACGGCCGCTTGTCGAGCGCGAGCAGGTCTTGGTACGAGATGACCGGCGGACCGCCCATGCGCAGTTTCTCTTGCACCGACATCATCTCTTCTCCTCAACCGGTCCGCGCGCTCGCCCGGCATGGGCCGGAGATGGCGATTTACATAGCACATACAATGTTTGGCGCGCGCCGTCTTGCCTGTTTGTCGTCCGTTATGCGCAAACCGCGAGCGATGCGTCGTCCCGCCTGCTACATTCCGAAAATAATGCCGCGGCGGCGTTCGTCAAATCGCAGCGGCCGCGCATACGAGGTGTCCGACCGGTCGCGGCTCGCATGGACTCCCGCGTTCAGCACCATCCGGCCCTCGGGCGAGAGCGTCGCTTCCCCTGGCTGCCCCCACCAGTCGCTGACGACCTTGCGCAAGGCGATCGCCCAGCGCCCCTCGCGGCGCTCGAAACGATCGATGTAGCGCCCGCCAGTGAGCGTCAGCGGCGCGCCGTCGACGTTCATCGCCGCCAGCATGTAGTAGGTCTCGCAATGGGCGACGTCGCCATCGAGGTCGCAGACGTGGTTGGTGATCACGTGTTGCGTCGCGTGCTGCGCGCGCGTGTGATAGCCGATCACCCAATCGGCAAAGCCTTCGCGACTGCCCACGAACACGCCGTGATCTTCGACCGCGTCGGGGTGATAGACGGACAGCAAGAGATCGCGGTCGAGACGGTCGACCGCCCGGCAATAGGCCATCAGGCAGTCATGGATCGCCTGGCGATCGGCAAGCGTGCGGATCGTCGCGGCCAGGCCGGACAAGTCTTCGTTCCCGACCATGGCCGCCGCGCCTGCCACTATCCCCGCGGCATCCCCAGCCCGCGCTCGGCGATGAGGTTGCGCATGATTTCGTTGGAGCCGCCCGAGATCGTCATGCCGAAGGTCTCGAGATACTCGTACATCGGCGCCCGCCAGGCCGTATTGACAAACTGGCTCGACAGCCCTTCCGCGCGGATGCGGAAGGCGTGGATGCGGTTGTTGAGCGTGGTCTTGGCGACCTTCACCAAAGCGGGCGTCATCGACCAGGTCGGCGCATCGACAGGTTCGCGCAACAAGGCACGGATCTGCTGGCGCAGCGATTGCATCTCGCCCAGGAGGGTGACGAACTCCCGCGTCAGTTCGGGATCGTCGAGCCAGGCCGCCTTGTCGTGGCGCGACTTGCTGTACCAATCCAACAGGAACTGCATGTCGCGCTCGGCATAGTTGAAGCTCAGCACGCCGCGCTCGGACGACAGCGTCGACTGCGACACCATCCAGCCGGCGTTTTCAGCGCCGATGCGATTGGCCACGGGGATACGCACGTCGGTGAGGAAGATTTCGCCGAAGTTAGAGGCGCCGGTCGACTTGCGGATCGGGCGCACTTCGACGCCGGGCGTATCCATGTCCATGATCAGGTAGGTGATGCCCGCATGCTTCTTGGCAGCCGGATCGGTGCGCACCAGCAGCAGGCACTGGCTGGCGTACATCGAATTGGTCGACCAGATCTTCTGGCCGTTGACCACGTAGTGATCGCCGTCGAGCACCGCGCGGCACTTGAGACCGGCGAGGTCCGAACCGGCGCCCGGCTCGGAGAAGCCCTGGCACCACAGCGCGCCTTCGGCAACGGCGGGGAGATAGGTCTTCTTCTGCTCTTCGGTGCCATGCGGGATCAGCGTGGCGGGAACGTGGTTGAGGCTGATGACGAACATCTCGCTGCCCGGCGAACGGCCGCGCGCGAACTCGTCTTCCATGATGATCTGGTGTTCGAGCCCAAGCCCCGCGCCGCCGTACTCGACCGGCCAGTGCGGCGTCGCGAGGCCGACCTTACGGCGCTCGTCCATCCACCATTTCTGGATGGCGACGAGTTCGGGGCCCTTGGCGCGCTGCCATTCGTGCGAACGCTCGGGTGGCGCGGTCTCGCGCACCCAGGTACGCACGGCTTCGCGGAAGGCCTTCAGGTCATGTGCATGGTCGAGGATCATGCGCTCAACTCCGTCGTAGTGCGGCCTGCGTCGAGTGCGGCGTCGAGTGCCGCCAATGCGCCGTCGCGCAATGCGCGGTTGTTGGCAATCAGCGCCTCGTTAAGCCGCGCGCGTTTCATATAGATGTGCGGATCGTATTCCCAGGTGTGCCCAACGCCCCCGTGCAGCTGGATGCAGTCGGCGGCGACGAAGACGAACACCTCCGTCGCGCCGGCCTTGCTGATGCGCGCCCACATGCCGGCATCAGGCGAGCCATCGTCGAGGGCACGCACCGCTTGTTCGAGCAGCGAATCCTGCGTCGCGATCTTGATCATGTGATCGGCGACACGGTGGCGCAGCGCCTGGAAGCTCGCGATCGGGCGATCGAACTGTTGACGCTCCTTCATGTACGCGATCGTCTTGAGCGAGATGGCGCGCGCCGCGCCGAGGCTGTCGGCGGCCACGGCCAGCGCGATGTACGACCCCAGCAACCTGCCGACACTGCCTTCCGGGTCGGCGATCGTCGCGACAACCGGCGCATCAGCCAGTTCGAGCCGCGACAGGTTGCGCGTCAGGTCCCAGGTATCGATCGAATCGAGGCGTGCCGCGCTGCCGTCGACCGCGACCACGGTCCAGCCGAAGGTTGTCGGAACGACCGCGTAGTCCGCCTTGGCCGCACCCGGAACGCAGCCTAGCATTTCGACCGAGCCGCTAACGGCCTTGCCGTCAGAGACCAGCGCCCCCGCCCCTTCCAAAGCCGCGGGCACGGCGAAAGCCGCTTCGCCCGCGACCGCAGCCGCCAGCAGCGATCCGCTCTGTTCTGGGGCCAGCTTGGCAAGCCATTGCGCCACCCCGAGCGTCGGGATGAAGCCGCCCGGCGCCGCGACCGCACCCAATTCGGCGTTGAGGATCTGCAGGCCGCGGGCACCGAGTCCAAGGCCACCATCGGCCTCGGGCAGCGCCAGTCCGAGCCACCCCAGTTCGGCTGCCTGCCTCCAAAGCGCAGCGCCGAGATCGTTGTCGCGATCGAGCCAGAGATGCAGCGCGCGGCTGTCGCATTCCGAAGCGAGCACGTCCGCGATACTCTCGCGCAGCGTGATCAACTCCGCCTCGTCGAGCACCATCTGCGTCACAGCGTTCATATCCGTCTCTCCCGGGGCGCAAGGCCCGGCGTAATTGGCTGACGCCCGACCGGGCGCCGCAGACGGTCAATCCCTCAAGCCGGGCCAGCGTGCCAATGACAGACAAACATGACCCCATGCGCCGATCCTCGCGCCGCGGCGTGAAGGCGTCAGTCGCCCCGGAATTCGCCCTTGCGCTTCTGGACCATCGCCTGCGTCGCCTCGCGGAAGTCGTTGGTCTTCATCGTGTAGATTTCATAGCCCAGCGACATCTCGAACGCCGCGCCGGTCATCTGTCGCATCGCCACGTTGAGCGCGGCCTTGGTATAGTTGACCGCGTGCGGCGGCAGGTCGCGCAGCTTTTCGGCCAGCGCCTGGACGTGCGCGTCCAGTTCGTCGTCGGCGATGCAGCCGTTGATCAAGCCGATGTCGGCCGCCTTCTCGGCCAGGACCGGCTCACCGGTCATCAGGTATTCCTTGGCGCGGTGCATGCCGACCAGCAGCGGCCACAGCAAAACGCCACCGTCGCCCGCGACGAGCCCCATCTTGACGTGCGAATCGCAAAACCGGGCACCGGGCGCGGCAAAGACCATGTCGCAGGCCAGCGCCAGGTTGACGCCGAGACCATAAGCGACGCCGCGCACCTTGGCGATGATCGGCTTCTCGCACTCGAGGATCCCGTAGACGTGCTTGCGCGCCTTGCGGAACGTGGGATTGACCGGCTTGACCTTGACCGGTGCGTCACCCGGGCCCTCCGCCCGCCGGGCCAGTCCCGAGGTATCCGCGCCAGAGCAGAAATCGCCGCCTTCGCCCGTCAGAATGATGACGCGGACGTCGGGATCGGCCCAGAGGTCCTCCCAGATCGTCACCAGTTCGTCGCCCTGGACCGCGGTGATCGCGTTCTTGCGCCCAGGGTTGCGCAAGCTCACCGTCATGATGCCGTCGACCAGGGACAGCCCCAGCCCGGTGTAACGCGAATAGTCGATCTGGCCGTCGGCGTAGTCGGTCATCAGGCGACGCCGTTCCAGTGGCTGACGATTTCGTCGAGCTCGGGCCGCGGACGCTCTTCGAGCGGCGCGGTGGCGGTGCCGATGTAGATGAAGCCGGCGATCTTCTCGCCTTCGGCCAGGCCCAGCCTTGCCGTGACGATATCGTCATAGGCGCACCATTCGGTCAGCCAGTTGGCGCCGAAACCGGCGGCCGCCGCCGCCACCAGCACGTTCTGGCAAACCGCGCCGGCCGACAGCCGCTGCTCCCACTCGGGGATCGGCTTTTCGGTCTTGAGCGAGGAGATCACCGTGACGATCACCGGCGCGCGCAAGAAGCGATTGCGCTCGAACCGGCGAAGCGATTCGCTGACATTGGCGTTCCGCGCCACGAGCGCCTCTTCGAGCGCCTCGCCCAGCTTTTCGCGACCATGGCCTTCGATGACGAGAAAGCGCCAGGGGAACAGCTTGCCGTGATCGGGGACGCGGGCGGCGGCCTGCAGGATCTGGCGAAGCTGGCCGGCATCGGGCCCTGGACTGGCCATCGTCTTGGCCGAGGTGGAGCGGCGGCGCAGCAGCAGGTCCAGCGTTTCCGGGGAATTGCCCTGGTACAGTTCAATCATCGAAAGTCCTTCTTACACGGGCGTGGCGCGGCACGCGGCGAAGCGGCAAGTGCCGCCGCGCGGTCGGGCCGGGCCGCTGCGATCAAGCTTTGGCGTAACGCGGCGCTTCCGCCTTGATCTTGGGAATGGGTGCGATGACCTTACGCAGGGTCCGCGTCGGCCCGTCGCGATCGACGTTGCTACGGGCGTGCTGCATAGTGA
>Ga0075366_10000877_pt1 | contig 14525 bp, 9 predicted proteins | sample EndMethybrTD3031_FD_72351 | JGI IMG/M metagenome (GOLD analysis project Ga0075366, IMG submission 72351) | Populus endosphere microbial communities from Tennessee, USA - Endosphere MetaG P. TD hybrid TD303-1 | ecosystem: Host-associated > Plants > Roots > Endosphere | place: USA: Tennessee...
CATGCAATCGACGGCTACGCCCAACTCCATGGCAGCGGAGAGCACCTCGCCGGTGTCGCCTGGATTGGCCTGCGATGTCTGAGCGGAGATCGGCCTGCCGTATTTGGTTCGCATTGCCGCGTCATGAGAAAAGCCGCCAGCATTGATGATGACGCCGCGGGCCGCGCCGATACGCAGCTCACGTCCATCGTGTCGCGCCACGACGCCCACCACACGGCCGTGCTCTACCACGAAACTCTCGAACGGCGTTTCCGGTCGGATATCGATCGCCGCGTCAAGCGACAGCTTGAGCATGCGGCCCTGCACCGCCGCACCCGAGCCGCGATAGTCCGTCCCGGCGAGTTTCTGACGTGCGAGACGGGCACCGAGCCGCAAAGCCATAATCCGACCACGCCATGTGCGCTTCGCAAGCAGAAGCGGCGCCATCTCGCCGATCCTGACGGGCATCGCCGGCATCGGATAGACTGACAGTCGTTTTTTCCAGTCGCCGAGCTGGTTGATATCGAACAGCTTGGCTGTCAGACTGCGCGTCTTTTCGGAGGCACCGGGCTTCGTGGTGTAATAGTCCGGAAATCCGGCCGGACGTTCGAGCTCAAGCCCTTCGTTCAGCAGGAATTTAATCACCTCGGGCCCGGTTTGAAGATAAGCGTCGCGGCGCTCGGATGTCGAAGCAGGCCCGAAATAAGGAGCGGCGGCATCCATATAGCGGCGTGCCTCGACCAAATCGTCTCGCACACCGTCTCGTTCCATCAACGGATTGCAGGGCACCCACAGCACACCGCCAGAGAAGCCAGTCGACCCGCCCACTGCAAAACGCTTTTCGATAATTACCGAACTCAACCCGAGGCGCTTAGCCTTGAGCGCAGCGACCATGGACCCGGCCCCACTGCCGATGATGACAATGTCGACCACTTCATTCCAATTGCTCATTAATCGTGCACTCGCGTTTGGGATTGGCCAACTTAGATGCGGAAATTTGCGCCAGCGAGCGCGCCGCCAACCGGCGCCGCACCGCGGCTCTGACGGATCACGCAGTCAGCCGATTGCATCTCTCACCACTCGTTCGGACCGTACACGCCCGATTCCTGCTTTTTATAAGCTAGCGAACGATATGGTCAAACAAAATTAGCTCAATTATCTAGTTGTAGCCTCGGCATGCCGTTTTCGGGGATTCGGCACCAAATTCCGTGGCTAGCGCCTGGGTGTAATTGCCAGCAAAGTTTCCAGCTTGACGATGATCATCCATCAATGAACCACAACCGGATTGGCAGCCTAAGCGCCCCTCGTCTCAAGGACGGGTTGGTATCGGTCGCCTTACGCTCTGACACGTAGGCCTCCGCAAAGTTGGACCATGTGAGGTCGTGCAGGTTCGCGATAGGTTTCGCTCAACCTATCGCGCTGGCGCTGATCGCGTCAGCATGAGACGGCCAATGGCGCGCGAAACCGTGATCGCCTATTCGTAAGCATTGGAGGCACTGAGACATTGAACGCGGTCGTCGCGGCAGGTGGAGATGCAATCTTCGTCCTTGCCGATGTGAGCGACACCCCATCGGTGCAAAAAATGCGGCTGCGAGCTGCGAGGAATTCAAGCGACCTGATGCTGCATGCAACGATGCGGGCATATTCTGCCCACCGACCACGCCTCACGAAAAGGATGTGGATGCTCTCATTCGAATAAGACACCGGGCCTGTGCGACCTCATGGAGCATAGCCATAGGGCAGCGAATGGCGTGCCGGAGATAAATTTGCGTGACGTGAGGGGCGCCCGATATGGCGATCGGACACCCCTCACCCCCTATTTTGCCAGCATCCGATCGAGCTCGGCGAGATAATGTCGAATGCGAATTTCCGCTTCGCCAGGCAGGAAGCCCTTGAATCCAGGCGACCGCAGTCCCTTCTGAACCTCGGGGACCAAAACGATGTCCTGGTTCAGCACATAGCCGAAGTCTTCCCAGTTCTGGTGCCGGTCGCGTGACGGTCGCACCGTCCCGTCAAAATTCATCGGCCCCTTAGCTTCAGGCCCGAAATTATTGATGTCCCAAATCTTATAGTCCTTGTCCGGCACGGGAATTGCGCAGGTTATGGCGTTATATCGGCTCTTTTCCGGATCGGTCGGGTGCGGGAACCAGCGCTGCAACATGATCACGTCCGAAAAGATGTTGAAGGTGACATTGGGAAACAGCGAGTAGTTCCAATCGTCGACCACTTGCCCATCGCTGAGCTCGCTGAAGTCAATGCCGTTCTTTGCCGCCCAGCGACGCTTGGTATCGATCAACGCCTTCTTGAAATCCCGCCCTGACAGATCGTAATCGGCATAATCGTCCGGCGTACCACCCCAGATGCCAAGCATCTGCTGATCGGCTTCCGAGACCTTGTCGCCTTCTTCGAACTCCCGTGGCAGACCGATGGGGATGATCATTCGGCCATGGCCATTGGGCAGCACATCATATTGCATGCGGTAGGTGTCGGTGCTGCCGAGCACTTCGGGATGCACGTCGTCCGCATGGTAGAATTCGATGAACGCTTCCATCGCGGTTTTCCAATTCGCGTCCCACCACAGCTCGTCATCCCGGTAAGGGCGGAACCGGTCGAGGTTGAATCCCGCCAGATGCTTGGGAATATCGCCCAGAAAATCAGCGAGCGAACCGCAATTCTCGTCCATGTTGACGCAAACGAAATTGCCCCACAGATCCAGCTTGACCTCGGTTAGGCCCGGACGGTGGGCAATGAGTTCCGGCCGGAAAATTTCCTCGTCGCGAATTTTGATCAAATTGCCATCGAGATCATATTCCCAACCGTGGAACGAGCAGTGGAAGCACTTTCCGACGGTACCAAAGTCCGATGTCACCAGCGTGTTAGCACGGTGTGCACAAACATTGTGGAACGCCTTAAGCTCATCGGGACGGGTCCGCACGATGATGATGGATGCGCGCCCGATATCAAACTTGAAATAGTCGCCGACATTGGGGACGTCAGACGCAAACCCGGCCAACAGCCACGTTTTTGTCCACATTTTCTCCCATTCGATATCTACCTCAGCGGGATCGTAATACCGCTTGGGATCGATCGGAGAAGTGCCGTAATCCACGTAAGGGAATTTATCGCCATATTTGGCTTCCGAGTCGACGGTGAAACCCTGACGATAATCGAAATGCTTGTGCATGCTGCTCTCCTGATGATCATTCCTGATCAGATCTTCAGCGCATCCCATGCGATCGTTCTATGTATAACGAAAATTCGCATGGAGACATTGTCATTACAGGCGCTGGCCGTCAGAACCGGTCAGCCAACCGATCTCGACGTTGGCATAACCCGTGTCGCCAGTCTCCACGAGCGTACACGGGCACATATTTTCGGAATTGAAATACGTGAGCTCGCCCGGCTTTTGTGAATGGAGCACGATCCGCGCAAAACGCTTCGAGAGATCACACACGATGGTATATTCGTTATCATCGTAATCGGTCGCGCGGAATCGTGTTTCAGTGGGCAGCCCCTCTTCGTCCTCGCCGACATATTCGATCTCGAACGATCTGAGGACGCGGTTGCCAGCCTTCGTCGCCACATAGCCTTCCATTAGCGTAACGTTCGGGCGCAGCGCGCCATGCAACTGGAAAAAGTGGAAAGCGTGGTCCGGGAAATTGATCACCGACCAGTTGTGGTCATATGACGTCTCGTCATTGCGCATGCCCCAACTGTGATCGCGGTAGGCAGAGCCCTCAATTGCAACTGCTTTTCCGCCCTCATTCTTGAATGTAACAAGACCTTTGCCCGACAATGCCTGGCTCTGATGCCGGAACTGACCAAGACCAAAACCCGTGCATTCGGAAATTGACAACTGGTCGGGGTTGACGTCGCTGCAAGCCAGGAAATCAAACAGGGCAAAGCGGGCCGTAAAATCCAGGGTGACTGCTATCTCGTCATTCTCGAATTCCACCTGAAATTCGGCTTGCGGCTTGACGAAACGGTAGGTCAGGTCACCCAATTTGATCTCGCGCTGACGCTCAAACGGGTAAGGGACCGGCACTTCCTTGGCACTCGTATATTTCCGGCCTGCATGGAGCAAAGTGAAGGATGCGAAGGCGCGATCCATTGTCGGCTCCACCGACGCGTGCGCTAGGCAACAGATGTCCCGATCGGGATCCATGAAGATCCAAAACCAGTTCTCCTTCCAGCGCAGCTTGGCGCGCATCGGGATTGTGTGAGGATAGTCTTCATGCAGCAACATCAGTTCTCTCCCATCGGGCATCGCCCCATATGATCGCACCAGAAGGACGCCGGCCCGCCGTGCCAATCACGTTACCTTGACGCACGCCCCATATACTGCCGCGCGGATGGTCTCAGCTCAGTCAGCGACCCAGCTGTTGCGGTCGATCCCCGCATTCGCTCGGGCGAATTTGACGATCTCTTTGATACGCTGCCCCAGCTCCGCAGGATCTTTGCTCGGCGCAGCCTGTGGGCCATGCTGCCAGCTTTCGATGACCGAATAACCCTTGCCCCAAGCCTCAAACACACGGCCGGTAACACCCGCAGATTCAGGACTCGCCAACCAGGTAACGAACGCGGCAATCCAATCTGGGCTGCGCTCGTCAAGCTGCTCTGGCGTCCACTCGCGCAGTCCTTCCGTCATACGCGTATTCGCGCGGGGCGCGACCGCATTCACCGTTATCCCGTAGCGCTTCAATTCTCGCGCGGCGAGTTGTGAAAGCGTCGCGATCCCGCCCTTGGCTGCAGCGTAGTTCGCCTGTCCGATATTGGCGAAGAGCGCCGAGTGGGAAGTGGTGTTGATGATCCGAGCGTCGACGGGCTTGCCCGCCTTCTGCTGCGCGCGCCAAAAGTTAGCCGCATGATGCAGCGGCGCGAACGTGCCCTTCAGATGCACCTTGATAACCGAATCCCACTCATCCTCGCTCATATTAATGAGCATGCGATCGCGCAGGATGCCGGCGTTGTTGATGAGAATGTCGAACCCGCCGAACGTGTCGGCAGCCTCCTCAATCATCGCCTGCGCAGCGTTCCAATCAGAAACGTCAGCCGTATTGATCGCGGCCTCGCCTCCCGCCGCGCGGATCGTGTTCACCACTTCCTCTGCCGGTGTCTCGTCCGTGCCGGCGCCGGTCGCCGCCGATCCCAGATCATTGACGAGAACCTTGGCGCCCTGGGCAGCCAGCATCAATGCATAAGCGCGTCCCAGCCCCCGACCGCCGCCGGTTACGATCGCGACGCGGCCATCACAAATTCCCATATTTAATAACTCCACCCTCAATCCATCCGGGCATCGCGCGCACGATCGCCCTGCCGATGACTACCTTCCAGTCGAACTTAGTCCATAAACGGATCGTATGCCAGCGCATCTTTTTTGAGGGCCGCATTTTCCGCCCTTGTCGGCACTAACCCGGAAGCGGAAATCATCCGCGATCGATCATCACAGCGCAGGCAATACGGTTCGGGTGATCATTAAGGCTGGTGTCTCTGGGGGCAGCAACGAACGGACTACGCGAGGTCGCTCGTGTTCGTCGGGACGAGTTGAGGGATGCCCATAGCCAGTCAGGTCATGTCGCTCGAATCAGCACGAGAAGCCATATCTCGACGGGAAAATTTTGCGAACACCCGGCGCACAAACGTCGATTTTTCCGCCCACCATTATGTGGGGCTCGTCCTAGGTCACTCGACAGTGCGCGGGGAGACCCGTCGTGCCAACCGCGATAATCGTGCCGCTGACGGTGGTTGCAGTAGATCGCACACGATGTGATGGCATCGCCGGACAGACAGCAAAGACCGCTCAATTGACGATCTCCTCGCCACAGCCCCTTATTGCATCGTGATATCGCAGGAAGCGCATCGATCGCCGTCATACTATCAACTAACGTTCTTTTCTGGCAACTGCGTCGCACGGACCCGTAAGGCCGCGACAAGAGGATGGGAGAGATCTCTTTGCCGAACACCTTTCTTGAAGCACTGTTCGGTCTAGACCGTCGGAGGGCAGTCGTTACGGGGGGATCGAGCGGCATTGGCAAGATGATCGCACGGGCACTCGTTGCTGCCGGGGCCGATGTGCTTATTGTCGCCCGAAACGCAGAGCGCGCAAATCAAGCAGCAGTCGAAATCGGCCCAGGCTGTATCGCGATCGCGGCGGACGTTACCACGGTGTCGGGCGTCGAACGCGTGCGCGATGCCGTGGCGGCGACAGGTCATCCTCTCGACATTCTCGTCAACAACGCGGGGATAACACGCCAAGCACCATTCGAGACCTTTCCCCCCGAGTATTGGGACGAGGTGATGGCGCTGAATGTGAAGTCACCCTTCATGCTCGTTCAAGCACTGCATCATCTATTGCGGCGTGCCACACCTGAAGGGCCGCCGGCCCACATCGTCAACATTGGATCGGCCGCAGGCATTACCGTTCATTGCCCCGCCTCTTTTTCCTATTATGCCAGCAAGGCGGCCCTGCACCACCTTTCACGTATTTTGGCAAAGCGCTTCTTGGCAGATCGCATTCATGTAAACGTGATCGCGCCGGGCTATTTTCATACCGAACTCATCGATCAGCTCGCTCCCGACGCGGAAAGTCAGGCAAAGATGATAGCAAATATTCCGGCCGGCAGATTTGGTCAGTATGAGGACATCGCCGGGGTTATCCTCTCGGTTGTCACAAGTGGCTTCATGACAGGGGCGGTCATTCCGCTTGATGGCGGGTATCTTCTGCAGCAATGAAGACTCACCGGCAACGCAGCAGACTCCACCCGCTGGCGGCGACGATGCGACATTCCTTACACGATCAATCCAGATTGCTCACGCGGAGAAACCGACAGGTTTTTCCGAACGATGCCCTCTGGCGGGCATCGTCGATCGCCTGTGTGTCGAACGAGAGGATTGCATGTTCACAATCGGCATATTAGTGCGCATGCGTACCATGCAATTGTGAATTGATTCCGGGAGGCTCGCATATGGATCTGGCTAAGATCGAACGGCTCGATATGCCGCCCTTAGAGCAGAGCTATGAAGCGCGGGACGCGATACTTTATGCGCTCGGCCTAGGTTTCGGTGAAGATCCGCTACATACGGCCGAACTCGATTTCGTTTATGAAAAGGCCCTCAAGATCCCGCCCTCGCTTGCGGCCCCGATCTGCCACCCGGGCTTTTGGGCACAAAATCCCGAATTTGGCATTGATTGGATAAGGCTGCTTCACGCCGAGCAAGACTGCCAGTTTCATCGCCCCTTCCCTCCAGAAGGAACAATCCGCGGAGAGTTCGCAATCGCGGGCGTTGAGGACAAGGGTGCCGACAAGGGCGCGCTGCTGCACCAGATAAAGAGGCTTTACGACGTCGCCACCGGCGATCTCATGGCGACGGTGCGCTCGACACTGTTCCTGCGCGGCGACGGCGGCCATGGCGGCTTCGGCAGCACTGTGGCGCCGGCGCCGCCGCTGCCCCCTGGAGAACCCTCCGCGACGCTCGAATTTTGTACCGAACCACGCCTCGCGCTCATCTACAGGCTGAGCGGGGATTGGAATCCCTTACACGCCGATCCCGCGCTGGCTCGCCAAGCCGGCTTTGATCGACCGATCCTCCATGGCTTGTGCAATTATGGGGCGGCGTGCCGCGCGCTTTTGAAAGTCTATTGCGACTACGATCCGGCGCGCCTGCAGTCCCTCTTCGTGCGTTTTAGCCAGCCATTCTTCCCAGGCGAGACGCTTCGCTTTGAATTTTTCGAGGACGGTGACGACATACGTTTCCGCGCAATCGCCAAGGAGCGCGGCATAGTCGTGCTCGATCGTGGGCACGCGCGGATCGCCGCCGCCTGAACTCTGGAGAGCTATTATGGACTTCGAATTCGACGACAACCAGAAAGCAATCATCGACGGTGTGTCGAAAGTTTGCAGCGCCTTCAGCGACGAATATTGGACAGAGTGCGAGACCACACCGCGCTTTCCGCACGAATTCTACAAGGCGATGGCCGACGGGGGCTGGCTTGGCATCACCATGCCGGAGTCGGTGGGCGGTGCGAATCTCGGCGTCCTCGAAGCAGCGCTGATGATGCACACGGTAACGTCCAGCGGCGGCGGCTATTCGGCTGCATCCGCGATACACATCAATCTTTTTGGTCCCCATGCCATTGTCGTACACGGCACGCCCGAGCAGAAAGAACGCTGGCTGCGTCCTCTCGTTGCAGGGCAGCAGAAGGCCTGCTTCGGCGTGACCGAACCCGATGCCGGGCTCGACACTACCAGCATCAAGACCTTCGCTCGGAAGGTTGATGGCGGTTATCGCGTCTCTGGTCGCAAAATGTGGACCTCGACCGGACAAGAAGCTGACAAGATCGTGCTGCTCACACGCACCACGCCCAAGGAGGAGTCAGGCAAGGCCACCGACGGCATGACGCTGTTCTATACCGACCTAGATCGGTCTAAAATCGAAGTCCGCCGCATCCACAAGCTGGGCCGCAATGCCGTCGATTCAAACGCCGTATTCATCGACGACTATTTCGTTCCTGACGAAGATCTGATCGGCGAGGAGGGCAAGGGCTTCCACTATCTGCTGGATAGCCTTAACCCGGAGCGCATCTTGGTGGGCATCGAAGCGGTTGGGCTTGGCTATGACGCGCTCAACCGCGCGGCTGCCTATGCGCGTGATCGTGTGGTATTTGGTCGGCCGATCGGGCAAAATCAGGGCATCCAGCATCCGCTGGCCGAACGCTGGATCTATCTCGAGGCGGCGTTCTGGCAATGCCTCCGCGCTGCTTGGCTTTACGATAACAAGAAATCGTGCGGCGCAGAAGCGAACGCGGCCAAATTCATTTCGGCGCGCGCCGCGTTCGACAGTGCGACCCAAGCGGTATTGACACACGGCGGCATGGGCTATGCAACGGAGTATCAAGTGGCACGCCTGTTTAAGGAGTCCATCCTTCCGCGTATCGCGCCGGTCACCGAGCAGATGATTCTTTCATTCATAGCGGAACGCGTGCTCGGGTTGGCAAAGTCCTACTAAAGCAATCCCTTCGGGCCTCTGTCGTCCGTGCTGATGATCAGGCCTTTCCCTGTGTCGTATCACGGACGGACATGCGCCGACGTCGACCTATGTCCGTCTGCGACATGTTCGTGCCCATGGGATGATATCGGACGCCAAGGCTTGTAGATCGGATCGAACCGCAGCCGCTCGCGCATAGAGAACGTCGTTGCCGGCTCGTCTGCATGGACGATCGCCGAATATTGGCTTGATGCCGACGGGAGATCGATACGCAAATCGCTATTCGCGCCACGACTGCCGCGGAGCCGCGTCAAAAATTCAGGGCCAACCCCATGGATCCGGGCGAGTTGCGAACAGGCCATTGCCCGAGAGTGTCGGCTCGGAGATGCAGGCCACGGCTTCCTGCCCACCATGCAGGTTGTTGGAGGTCTCTGAAACACCGATGCCTGTCTTGCCGTCCATGGTGACTGAACACATCGAGGCGCTTAGGGCGAAATTGTCACCATATGAAACGCCGCATGACGTCAGCGGCGTGAAGATCATCTCATGAACTCGGCCATCCAGATTGAGCCTGACCTTACCGCCTGCGTTTGTGACGCCATCCGAGCCCATGTTCACCAGGATGTCGAAATCATCGACGATCCGTATCGTGTCGTTACAGATGAGCGAACCTACCTTCGCCTTTCCGCCTTCCGGACCGACAAACGTAACAGCGAAGAAATTGAATTCCGGACCGAACATCGCTGGGAAAAATCGGTGGCATCGGATGTTGTACCAGTCGCGATTACCCCAGCTATGGTCGCGCCATTGCACGCCGCGAAGCTCCGTCTCGACGCCTGCGATCTTCAGTAAGCCCGTTGCCGGCCCGGTCGCCTCGATGTGTTCCTTGCTGCTTTGTGTCGCAAAGGCTCCGCTCGGGTCCTTCGCAAATGGGCCGATCGGCGGGTGGGCATCCTCGAGCGAGAGGTTAAGTTCAATATCCTGCTGAGCATCCCGCACGGTCCAATGAAATTTGCCGTCGTAACGGAAACTGCAGCGCCCACCGTCCACGACCAGTCCATCGGCGAACACTTCACCCGCGCCAAATGGCGTTTCGTCCACGTGCCGGTAGACAAATTCAGGTGTCCATATATGAATCCAGTGGACAAAAGTGGCGGGCTCTCGGCTTGGTTGTTGGCTAAGGCGAAGAAATGCAAATACCTTGCTTTCGACATCCCAAAAATATACGACAAAACTTTCTTGCCAGTTGGAATCTTCGCCAGGCGTTTGCGGAACTTCATCTTCAGGTTCATAGAAATGAACCTGGCTGTTTCCGATGACTTCCATACGTAATCTCCAGTTATCTTGTTACCCGTGATTTCCCGCTGGAATCTTGGGGAAGGAGCTCGCCACAGGCGTGCATCTCAGCGGCTACGCGGAGCGCCTGGAGTTGGCGGCCCGTGATGGAGGCCGTCACACGTTATCCAATGACGGCATTCCGAATTCCGCGAACCAATAGGCTTCTGCCTGGGCTCGAGCGCGGGCGTGACGTATGATAGGTGCTCGCATCGCCAACCATTGCTGCTCGTCGCCATTGGCGCTGATCTGACGGATACGATTGTCGACTTCGGCAAGGATTTTTTCGTAGGGCTCCGGCACGGATGAAGACGAGCTCGAATGCGGCGGCTTCTCTCCTTGTAGCTCTGCAACCTCGCAAAGTTGATCGCGGAGCGAGGTCGCGTCCTGGAGTTCCGCGTCGACCGCCGCTGACAGTTCCGTCGCTTGCCCGAGGAGCGCTCGAATATGCATCACGGAAAGATGAGCCTGCTCGATCGCAAGCATCTGCTCAGGTGGCAGCGCGGGAATAATAACGGCCTCCAACGCACGCGACACGCAAGCGAGCCGATCATCAATCGTCAGAAACATCAAGGACCTCTTTTCTAAGCAAATTCGGAAAAGCGAAGTTCAAGCCGCTTCCAGCAGGTTGCACATTCTCTCGAGAAGCAGTGGGCTCATGCCCGCCAGTGTGGCAAGGACCAGATCCTGATGACTGTGTTGCGCCCTCGCTACGCTTGACGCAGTCCCCACCGTGCAGATGTACACTTTGTAAGCCCAGAACAGCTCGTAGTAGCGCAAAGTGACGGCATCGATCGAGCGGCCGCTCGCCGCCTCGTAGGCATCGAGCAATTCCTGACGCTCGAACATGTCGTTCGCACGCCACACACCGGCATCCCTGACTGCCGTCGTCGGCTGCAAGATTTGGGCGACTTCCTCATGAAAGTCGCCGACATGCGCCATTTCCCAGTCGAGGATCGCGGTAATCGCGCCACTTTGCTCGTCGAACAGGAAATTGCCTGTGCGGTAGTCAGTGTGAAGCATCACCGGCTTCTCGGTGACGGGCCGATTGCGCACCAGCCATTCACCCACGTACGAGATAATGGGCACTTCCTCGGTGGCGTCCTGTCGCCAGATTTCGTTCCAATAGCCCAGTTGCCACGACGTCGCCTCATGGGTGTTCGCAGACGGGACCGAGAAATTCTTCAGCGGCGCCGTATTTACGTCGATCGCATGCAAGGCCACCAGATGATCGAGAAACTGGGTTTTCAGCTGATCGCGCAATCTGCTTCCAAATGCCACGCCGATCCCGGTCACGCCACGCGGCGAATTGGCGGGCTTGGTCACTCCGTCGACGAACCGCATGACGATTGTCGGCTGCTTGAAAAAGCGGCCATCGCAGTCGAGGCAGATCACTTCAGGCACTGGCATGATGCCATGCGCGAGGCGCAAGACTTCACTTTCGCGGCGACGATTGGTGACCGTCACGGTCTCTAGAGGATCAGCCCGAACGACATACTTTTCGATGCGGCCTTCACGATCGCGCGCGATGACTACGAATTGCTCCTTCGAGGCACCGCCGCCTAGCCGGAGGACGTCCACAGCTTCCTGATGAGGAAACGTATCCCGCAGAAAGAGCCCAACCGATTCCTTCATCTCAGACAGCAAAAGAGGCTGATAGGGCGCCGCGTTTCGCACGCTGAGACGCTCGTCCAGAATGCCTTTCAAGTCAGGGTCGATGGGCATGGCACGCGAGCCCAACTTTTGCGGTGGATCGATGGCGCGCATCAGAAGCTGCCAACAACAAGATTCTGATCCCCGTCGCAGGCAGCTTCGCCGCGGCAAACTTCATCGGCTTTTGATGCCACTTCGCTCTCCTCGATCCCAAACCTCTGGAAAGGTGCCCCGCCTCGATCGAACGTCGAAGCAGTAACTCGAATCCAGCACAGCCCGTCTATGACGGCCGCTGGCTAAACGTATACAAGCGAACAGTTTTCCGTCAACCAGTCTGCAAACCGATGCCTGCTCGTCCGGATATACCCGTATCGCGCAGTGGTCGCGTGTGGCGCGGCAGTTTCGCACGACGTCAATTCCCGCAGCGCTCACGCACTTTGCCCTTCAACCCACCGAGATTGTCGGACGCCACCATTCCATCTCAGCTAATTGTCGTTGGCTCAACTCCGGCCAACTGTCGCTCGGCTGACTCCATTACCGACGGCCCGCGACGATCCGAGGGCGCCTGTGAACAAACCGCGAATTCCGTAGTATTCCTTTCCCTACGATATGCGAGGAAACCTGTTCTTCGCGCCCCGGACAGCAGAATAATTGGATTGACACCAGCGCGCGTCCAACATATCGGTAATGAAGCTAACGATATGTTGCATGTCAGGTTGGCACGGGTGACCATAAGCCGAAAAGGCAAGGGAGGGGAATATGAAGTCTCGTAATCTGATCGCGGCGTCGATTCTGGCGATCGCTATTGCGACGCCTGCTTACGCTCAGCGGGTAGACTCTGCTGCGAGCAACGTCGGTGATGGCGAGATCGTCGTAACCGCGCAAAAGCGCGAACAACGCGTGAGCGACGTAGGCATCACAATGTCCGTGCTCGGCAGCCAGCAGCTCCAGTCCAGCGGCATCAATGATGTCGTGGATCTACCTAAAATCACTCCGGGCCTGAGCACCGGCCTTGCGTATACCGGATATCCTGTTTTCTCGGTGCGTGGCGTTAGCTTCAATTCCGGACAGTTGGCGACGCCACCGGCAGTCAGCTTCTATGTTGACGAAATCCCGATCCCTTACGCTCCCCAGGCATCGAACATGCTTTTCGACCTGCAGCGGGTCGAAGTCCTCAAAGGCCCACAAGGCACCCTTTTCGGGCAGAACGCGACCGGTGGCTCCATCAACATCATCGCCGCCAAGCCCACCAGTGATTTGCGCGCTGGCTTCAATGCCGAGGTCAACAATTTCGGTCAGGTCGTTTTGGGCGGCTACGTGAGCGGTCCTCTGAGCGACACTCTGCGTGCACGCGTCGCGGGCACCACGACCCAGTTCGGCGAGTGGCAGCGCGGTTACTACCTGAACGACCGGAAAAACGGTGACGCGAATGTGGCCTCTGGCCGGTTGCTGCTCGATTGGACGCCGACCTCTCGCCTGACGGTGGGTGTCAACCTGACCGGCTGGTACGATCACGGTGAACTCATACAGCCGCAGTTGTCGCTGATAGCGCCAGCAGTCCCGGCCGCTGCACTACCCGAGCTGCTGAGCTATCCCCTGCCGACGTCGGCCCGCGACGCCGACATCGACGATGGTTTCGATACGCACAAGAGGAGCAGCCAGTTGCTGGCCGCGGTTCGCGTCGACTATGAGGTTAGCGACGCGCTCAAGCTCACCTCGCTCACGAACTACATTACGACAAAGATCGATCATCCTCAGAACTTTGACGGGCTTGCGGTCGACTCGATTTCTGGCGTGTCACGCGGCACCATCAAAACGTTTTCGCAGGAGCTGCGCCTCACCGGCCAATTTGCCGAAGATCGTGGCAACTTCGTGCTTGGCGCGAACTACATGAAGAACAAGATCTTCGACTACGTGCTTGAAGTCGAGAACGCCTACTCCGGCCTGCCTTACGGTGCATCCCTCGAGGCTCCCTACGATCTTTCTGACCGCGCGGTGGCTGTATACGGCAACATCGATTTCGAGCTCCTCCCCCAGTTTACGCTGACCGGTGGTGTCCGCTATACGAAAACGAAACAGACGGTGAATGGCTGCCTCACAGGCAATGCACTGACTGCCGGGACCCTCGGCTTCCTTGCGGGTTTCGGGAACCCGGCAGCGACCGCGGCATATGTACCCGGCGGATGCTTGACGATCGGCGACGCAGGGCCCTCGCCTGACTTCTTCCCTGAGCCCACGATCCTCGAGCAGAAGCAGGATAACGTCTCTTGGCGCGTGGGGCTAAACTACAAGCCGACGAGTGACAGCCTGATTTACGGCTTGGTTAGCCGGGGTTTCAAATCCGGCACGTTCCCCGTCACGGCGATCCTTCTCGCCAGCCAGACCAACAAATTGAGCCAGGAAGAACTCACTGCCTACGAGATCGGCGCGAAACTTTCCTTCCTAGATAGGAAGATCCAGTGGAACGTCGCGGCATTCCGCTATGATTACACCGACAAACAGTTCTTCACGCTCGTTCCTGTTCCGTTCATCGGCGTAGCCGGTACGCTCGTGAATATTCCGAAGTCGAAGGT
>Ga0075366_10000879_pt1 | contig 14509 bp, 14 predicted proteins | sample EndMethybrTD3031_FD_72351 | JGI IMG/M metagenome (GOLD analysis project Ga0075366, IMG submission 72351) | Populus endosphere microbial communities from Tennessee, USA - Endosphere MetaG P. TD hybrid TD303-1 | ecosystem: Host-associated > Plants > Roots > Endosphere | place: USA: Tennessee...
AGGTCGACCACGACGCCCTGGCTCACCAGATAGTCGAGCGGCAATGACGCCATGTCGCCGGTGCGGCCGTCCGTCGCATGCATCGCGCCATCAAAGTGAGTGCCGACGTGCAGCGCGGTCTCGATGCGCTGCGCGACGATCATCTGGGTCTGCAAATTCTGCGCGTAGTACATCTTGTTGCCGGCATAGCCGACCCATCCCGGCGTGTGGACGTTCATGACGTGGGAAAGGTCGACGATCTTCATGGTCTTGCCTCCGGATCGCACGCTGATATCATTTGCGTACAAACGAAAGGCTATTAGAGTCAGCAAGCGACAGCAAGCCGGGTTCGACACACCTCATATGCGCGGAGATCGGCAATGAAGCGACGTGACCTGCTGAAGTTGACCGCGGCGGGCGCCGCGATGGCTCTCGGAACGCCAACGCTGCACGCGCAAGCGAAGCCGCGCATTCGGGTTGCGAGCCTCACGCTCCCGGTCTTCGCGCCCATCGTGGTCAACATCATGAAGGCGCGCGGCTTCGACGCGGCGCGCGAGTTCGAGTTGGAGATCAAGACCTATCCAGCGATCTCGGCCTACTACGCGGCGCTCGCGACCGGCGAGGTCGACACGCTGATCGGCGGCCCGACGTATTTCCAGAAGCTGCGCCTCGAAGGTTCGCCGATCAAGATCATCGCGACGGGTGCTACGCTCTCCGACCTCGTGATCATGACCAAGAGCCCGGCGATCCGCTCGCTCGCCGACCTGAAAGGCAAGCAGCTCGCCGCTGACATGGGCTCCGGCCAGTTCCAAGTATTGTCGATCTACGCGCGCTCCAAGGGCATCGACCTCGGCAAGGACATCACGCTGGTGAACGCGAACTTCGCGGTCTCGCGCGCGCAGCTTGCCGCCGACCGCGTCGACGCCGCCATGATCATCGAGCCGATCGCCACCATGATGGCGAAGGAAAACGCCGACCTGAAGATGATCTTCAACGGTAACGACGCCTGGAAGGAACTGACCGGCCGCGCAGGCTGGGAGCTCGTCTATGCGATGCGCGAGGACTCGATCAAGCAGGCGCCCGACATGCCGAAAAAGTTCATCGCGGCGCTGCAGGACGTCGCGGCCTTCCTGCGCGCCGACCCCGACGCCGCCGACAAGATCGCGAACGAAACCGTGAAGCTGCCGCCGGGCATCCTGAAAGAGGCCGTGCTGGCCAAACGCTGGGAATTCGCCGTCCATCCCGCCTGGGAGGGCGAACGGGCCTCCATTCAGGACATGTTCGCGCGCGCGGTCGCCGCCGGCTTCCATCCGAAGCTCCCCGACGAGGCGATCTTCCATGTCCCTTGAGGAGCGGCGCGAGCCGCTGCTGGCCGGCAAGCTGCCGCGCGAGGCGCTAGTTTCGCTCGCCGTCTTTGCCGCTGGCTGGGAGGCGCTGGCACAAGCCGCGCCCTACCTCGGCATTCCACCCTTCGCGGTCCCGAGCTTCCTGAAGATCGCGCAAAGTCTTGCGACGGTCACATGGCTCGACGTGGTGGTGACACTGGCGCGCGTTATCGTCGCGCTTATTTTCTCGTTCGTGATCGGCATCGCGGTCGCGACCTGCATGTACTTTTCCGACAGCGTTGAGCGGCACATCCGACCGATGGTGCGGCTGCTGATGGCCGTCCCCGTCGTGTCATGGATCCTGTTCGCGGTGCTGTGGTTCCGTGGCGTCGAATTCCGCATCGTGTTCGTGCTGGTCGTCGTCTGCGCGCCGGTGTTCATCGTCGACACCGTGGACGCCATGCGCGACGTGCCACGTGACTTGCGGCAGATGATGCGCTCGTTCCGCCCGACGACGTGGCAGTTCTTCCGCAAGCTGATGCTGCCGGCGATCATGCCGGGCATCTTCACGAGCTGGAAGATCACGCTCAGCCTCGCGATCCGCGTGGTGACCATCGCCGAGCTGGTCGGGGCCGTCACCGGCATCGGCCACAAGCTTTCGGTCGCGCAGGAGCTGTTCTCGGTCGCCGAGGTCTTCGCCTGGACGCTTGTGCTGGTCGCGCTGCTGTTCCTGCTCGAAAGCCTGCTGGTGCGCGTCGAGGCGCGCGTGCTGCGGTGGCGCGGATGATCGCAGTCGAGGACTTGCGCAAGGTGTTCTATCAGGCGGCGACCGGGCAAGCCGTGGTGGCGATCGGTCACCTCAGCCTCGCGATCGCGCCGCGCGAGATGGTCGCGATCGTCGGCCAAACGGGCTGCGGAAAATCGACACTGTTCGATCTGCTAATTGGCCTTGAGGCGCCGACCGAAGGCCGCATCGTCATCGATGGCAAGACGCCCTACGGCGATTTTGATGCCTTCCGCGGCAAGATTGCCACCGTGTTCCAGCAGGACCGTCTGATGCCGTGGCGCTCCGCGCTCGACAACGTCAAGCTGCCGCTCGAACTGCTTGGCGTACCTGAAACCGAGCAAACCGAGCGCTCGCTCGGCTGGCTCAAGCGGCTCGGCCTTGAGCGTTTCGCCACCGCTTATCCGCGCGAGCTCTCCGGCGGCATGCGACAGCGCGTCGCGATCGCGCGCGCCTTCGTGGTGCAGCCGACGATCCTGCTGGCCGACGAGGCGTTCGGGCATCTCGACGAGGTCACGGCGGGTGAATTGCGCGACACCTTCGTCACGCTGGCGCGCGAATGCGGCTCGACCGCGATCCTGATCACGCATCAGCTCGAAGAAGCGATCGCCGTCGGCGACCGCATCGTCGTGTTCGGCCGCTCGGCGGCGCTGCTCGCCGACATCCGCGTCGCCGCATGGCCGCCGTCCGAGCACGCAAGCCTGCGCGAGGCGATCCAGGCAACGCTACAAGCCAATCGCCCAGACCCTCGCCTCGCCCGCGCGTAAGCGTCAGCGCTTGTCGCGGAAGCGGTCCATCAGCGGCTTGTCCTGACCGCCATCGATTTCGATCATCGTGCCGTTGACCATGTGCATCAGTGGCGAGGCCAGCATCACGACGAGGTTCGCAACCTCATCGACCTCCGCGATACGGCCCATCGGAATCGAGGCGGGCGCAAGCGTATCGGCCTCCTCGTAGGAAATCTTCATATCGCGCGACATCGCCTTGACGAGTCCCGCCCAGCGCTCGGTGCGCACTGGGCCCGGGTTCACGGCGCAGAAGCTGATGCCCTGCTTGCCGTACTGACCCGCGAGCGACAGCGTGAGATTTTGTCCGGCCGCGTTCGCGGCGCCCGGGCAAATTTCCCAGTAGGAGGGCTTCACGCCGTCATTGCCGATCAGGTTCACGACACGCCCGCCGCCCTGCTTCACCATGAGCGGCAGCACGTAGCGCAGGCAGCGCACGTAGCCCATGAACTTGAGCTGCAGACCCTTTTCCCAGTCGTCTTCGGTCAGGTGCTCGATCACGCCGCCGGCGGCCGAGCCCGCGTTGTTGACCATGATGTCGACGCGGCCGAGCGCCTTGTGCGCCTGCTCGATGAAGCCCTTCGCATCCGCGTCCTGCCGCAGGTCGGCCGGAATCGCAACGATCTTGCGGCCCGTGGCCCTGGAGATTTCGGCGGCCGTTGCCTCAAGCGGCTCCTTGCGACGCGCGCAGATCGCGACATCGACGCCTTCCTTGGCGAGCGCCAGCGCGATGCCCTTGCCGATGCCTTCGCTGCCGCCGGTGACAAGCGCGGTCTTGCCGGTGAGCTTGAGATCCATGTCAGTCTCCTTTGGTTGTCAGTGCGAAGGCCGGTGCGACATCCAGCGCCCGGCTTCGGTGGCGGCAAACAGTTCGGCGAGCGCGGCGTTGAACACCGCCGGCTCCTCGCTGGTGATGGTGTGGCCGGAGCGCGGAACCACCAGCAACCCAGCGGTCGGCACCGTGCGCTTGAGGAACAAGCTGCCTTCGAGGCAGGGAAAATCCTCGTCGCCCACAACGACCAGCAGCGGTAGCGTGAACCTCCTGAGGTCCGCTTCCATCTCCCACAGCGTCGGCCGCTTGAGCTGCACGTTGAGCATGGTGAGCGCATGCCCTTCAGCGGAATGTTCGGCGAGCATGCGGGCGAACTCGGCCCAGCCGCGCGGGTCCTTGTTCTTGTGGGTCTGGCGCATCGGTGCGTCGGCGTATTTCGCCGCCGCTGCCACGATCCCCTCGTCGGCGAACATCTTGCCGGTCTCGGCCGCGAGCGCCTTCATGCCGGCGGTCTGCGCTGGATCGGGCAGCGAACCCCAGCCGCATCCCGCCGCCGTGACAGACAGGCAGCGCTTGGGGTGATGAATGCCGACATGCAGCGCCGTGTAGGCGCCCATCGAGTGGCCGACGATGTGCGCGCGCTCGATCTTGAGCGCATCCATCAAGGCGATCACGTCGTCGCGCACGAGGTTCTGGCTGTAGCACGCCGGGTCGGTCGGCACATCGGAGGGCGGATAGCCGCGCTGGCTGTAGGTCACGCAGCGAAACGAGCGCCCGAAGTAGCGGAGCTGCGGCTCCCAGGTGCGGTAGTCCGCCGCATATTCGTGCACGAACACGATCGGCGTGCCGGCTCCGACCTCCTCATAGTAGAGCTTGGTCCCGTCCGCTGTCGCCACGTGCGGCATCGACGCCTCCCGCCGCCAGATGCGGCCCGGATAATTCATTTGCGTACAAACGATAAGCTAGCGAAGCCGGCGGCGGCGCGCAAGCGGGGTCGTGCATCGCCGCGTACACGCGGCCGAATGCGGCCGCGCAGGCAACCTGAAGCGAACGTCAGCGATGCGCGATTGAGTTGGAGGCTAGGTGACCGCGGCCCGTTCAGGCCAAGTCTGTTGAGCACTTGCACTCACGATATCCGCCGCATCGGCGCAGCGCGCCTGATAGGCGCCAAGAGCACGGCGCAGATCATCCGGCAATGGGATCGATGTGTGATCGATCAGTGATGTGGTCACGGTGACGAACGTGCTGCGCACGCGCTCGATTCCATCCTTGAACGCATGCACCGTGAACGTCACTGACGTGCGGCCGAGCTGACGCACGATGACGGCGACATCGAGAAGGTCGCCCATACTGCTCGGCTTCGCGAAATCCGCCGAGATATGCGCATAGCCGAGACCCGTGCGCCGACGCCCGACGAGATCGTGATACGACAGGCCGAGCGCCTTGCCGTACCAGTCTTCGACCACGCCGTTGAAGAGGTTCAGATACTCCGGCGTGTAGACGATGCCGGCGGGATCGCAATGCCCGAAGCGGATGAGAAGGCGCGTTCGCCATACGCCATCCGGGAGTTCGGAGAGCATCAGAGGCTGGAACCGCGCCATGCGCTGCCGCTCATTTAGTTTTGGCCTAAAGTATATCGAGTGATAGCGCGGTTGGCCGGCCGAGTCGAGCCCGCCCACAACCCTCGGATCGGCCTGGCAGCGCAAGGATGATTCGCCGCATGGCCCCCATCCGCTGGATTGCCCCTCCGTTCCGGGCCATTTGGCATGCAAGGGGTTGATCCACTTGCAAACGGGCGCAATCCTCCGGTACGGTCGTGCGTGCTTAGGGGTGCCGGCCCGAAGGTAGCACCGTATTCGCCCGCACCTCGGCGTTGAGCATTTGATTTGGTCCCAAAGGATTCGTTGTTCCTCCGTACCGTCGTTCGGTCATCCAAACGAGAGCGTTGAACAGATGTCAGGAGACCCGAACTTGGCGCTCGGTAAAGAGCCCGCTCCGGTCGAAGCAGAAATCAGGCCCGAGGACGGCGCCGACCACCGCGCGCAGACCCGGTTGTGGCTTCGCCTGCTCGCCTGCACCACCATGATCAGCACCGAGCTCCGCCGCCAGTTCCGCGAGGAGTTCGATTTCACGATGCCGCGCTTCGATGTGCTCGCGCAGCTCGATCGCGAGCCCGGCGGATTGGTGCTGGGCGAATTGCCGAAGCGTCTGATGGTGTCGGCCGGAAACCTCACGCCGATCGTGGATCGGCTTGTCGACGATGGCTACATCACCCGCACGCCCTCGCATCTCGATCGCCGCGTGCAGATTATCTGCATGACGGTCGAAGGCCGCAAGGCGTTCCGGCGGATGGCGAAGAAGCACGGCCTCTGGCTCGCGTCGCTGCTTGAAAATTTTCCGCAGGAACGGATCGACGGATTGATCGACCAGCTCGACGAGTTGAAAGGTGCGGTGAAGAACGCGACATCGCGCTCACGCGGCTAGCTGCGACGGATTTTATAGCCCGCCGCCTCGCGATCCCAGGTATCCTCTGTCTTTCCGGCGTCGCGCAGCGAGACCTTCTTGATCTTTCCGTTCTCGGTCAGCGGCATCTCGGTCACGAAGCGGACAAATCGCGGCACCGCGAAGTAAGCCAGCTGCCCCTCGCAGTGCCGGACCACCTCGACCGGCTCAAGCGTGAGGCCGGATTCGAGCAGGATCGCCGCCGCCACCTCGTCTTCGCCGAGCTCGGACGGCAGCGGATAGATCGCGCAGGCCGCAATCGCCGGATGCTTCAGCAGCACCTGCTCAACCTCCCAGGACGAAACATTCTCGCCGCGCCGGCGAATCGAATCCTTCATGCGGTCGACGAAACGATAATTGCCGTCGCCATCGCGCACGACCCGGTCGCCGCTGTGGAACCATAGATTTTGCCACGCCTCGACGGTCTTCTCCGGCATACCGAAGTAACCCGTCGCGAACGCAAACGGCTCCGTCGAACGCAGCAGCAGTTCGCCCGCCTGGCCGTCGGGAAGCACGGCGTCATTGGGATCGACGATGCGGGCTTCGGCGCCCTCGGCCAGATAGCCCATCGTCCCCGGATGGTCGGACGGAATGCGGCTCGCGAACACAAAGTTCGTCTCGGTCGAGGCGTAACCATCGACCAGCGGCACGCCGAAGCGTTCCAGAAACGGCGCGTGAAACTGGCCCGGCACGCCACCACCGAGCGCAACGCGCATCCCATGCTCCCTGTCGTCGCCGGATTGCGGCTGTGACAGCAGAATCACCGCCATCGCGCCGAGCAGGTAGCCGACCGTCGCGTGATGCCGCCGCGCCGCCGCCCAGAAGCCGGAGGCCGAGAACTTCGGCTCAAGCACGTAGGTGCAGCCGTTCAGCATCGCCTGATAGAAGGCATTCAGTGCGTTGGTATGGAACAGCGGCAGCGTCGTGAACAGCACATCGCCTTCGACGATGCCGAGCGCGCGTGCCGAATAGACGCCCCACCAGAACAGCTGCGCCTGCGGGCAGCAGACACCTTTGGACGGTCCGGTCGTGCCCGACGTGTAAAGGATCGCGACCGTGTCGCCGGGACTTACGGCCGCGGTCGGAACTGCGCCTCCGCACGGCGGTAGCGCCTCCATCGTCCAGATGAGAGTCGGCGGCGCGACATCCTTCTCCACCGTCTCAAGCGCCGGCAGCAGCGCCGTCTCGATCACCAGCAGCTTCGGCGTCGAGTTGCGCAGGATGTGGCTGAGCTGAATGCCGCGCAGCGCGGTGTTAATCGGCACCGTGATGGCGCCCATCCAGGCGCAGCCGAGATAGATCTCCAGAAACTCCGGCCGGTTCGCCGACATCAGCGCGACGCGGTCGCCCGCGCGAATGCCAGCCTGCATCAGCCGGCCCGCGGAGGCTGCGGCGATCGCCGCCGTCTCGGCGTAGCTCCAGCGGGTGTCGCCGAAAACAAACAAGGTCCGCTCGCCGTAGCGCTCCGCCTGGCGCGCGAGGATCGTCGAGAGGATGCGGTCGGCGGACGAAAAACGCTCCGCCGCAAAAGACCAGATCGGCAAACGTTGCGTTTGGCCGTCCCCTGCCTGCACCTGACCCTCCACGCCCGGATTTCCGCCACAGAACGCTATGGTAGACGAAATAGTTTGGGCTTAAAGTATTCCGGAAAGCCGCCGCGGCAGCAAGGGCCGCGTGCGCGGGGCAGCCATCCCGGATGACCGCCAATGGCCTGAACAGGAGCAATACGGTCGATGAGTTTCGGCAGCCCGTATCAGTCGCCCTTCGACGCCTTCGCAGCCACGGCCGGACGGCGGCCCGACGCGCCGTTCCTGATCGCGCCTGCGAGCGCGGAGCTTTCTTATGCCCCGGACGGCTTCCGGATCAGCTACGGGACGCTCATGGCGGACGTCGACCGGCTGCGCGCCGAATATGCCGCCGCCGGCTACGGCCATGGCGCGCGCGTCGCACTGCTGCTGGAAAACCGCCCGGTCTTCTTCCGGCACTGGCTCGCACTCAACGCGCTCGGTGCCGTGATCGTCCCGATTAATCCGGACATGCGGCCCGACGAATTGTCGTTCCAGCTCGAACTCTCCCAGGCCGACCTTCTGGTCGCCGTGCCCGACCGCATGGCGCTGCCGAAGTCCGCCGCACTCGGCCGCGCGCGGTTGATCGACTCCGAAAGCCCGATCCCGCCGTGCCAATCCAGGGTCTCGCGCCAGCGCGGGGAACTCAACGACGAGTGCGCGCTGCTGTTCACCTCCGGCAGCACCGGCAAGCCGAAAGGTTGCCAGCTCTCCAACCGCTACTTCATGCAGGTCTCGGACTGGTATCACGGGCAAGGCGGCGTCGCGGCATTGCGGCAGGAGGGCGAGATCAATCTCACGCCGCTGCCGATGTTCCACATGAACGCGCTCGGCTGCAGTGCGGTCGGCATGATGGTGTGTGGCGGCGCGGTTGTGCCGCTCGACCGCTTTTCCGCGAACCGCTGGTGGCCGAGCGTGGCGGACAGCGGCGCGACGGTGATCCATTGCCTCGGCGTGATTCCGGCGATCCTGCTGCAACTCGCGGTGAGCGAGGCCGAGCGCCAACACAGCGTGCGCTTCGCGTTCGCGCCGGGCGTGGACGTGCGCCACCGCGCGATTTTTGAGGAGCGCTATGGCATCCCGATCGTGGATGCCTGGGCAATGACCGAAACCGGGGGCGCGGCCGCGACCACGACGTCGCGCGAACCGGCTGGATATGGAGCGCGCTGCATCGGGCGCCCGACTGCCAACATGGAATACCGGATGGTCGACGATCAGGGGCAGGACGTCCCGCACGGCACGCCGGGCGAGCTGCTGGTGCGCTCGCGCGGTGCCAATCCGCGCGCCGGGTTCTTCAGCGGCTATCTCAACGATGCGGTGGCGACCGAAGAGGCCTGGCAGGGCGGCTGGTTCCACACCGGCGACTACGTCTCGGCAGGCGCCGACGATCTTCTCTACTTCTTCGACCGCAAGAAAAGCATCGTGCGCCGCAGCGGCGAGAATATCGCCGTGCTGGAGGTCGAATCCTTGCTGCAGCGGCTTCCGGGCGTGCAGGCGACCGCCGTCACGCCAGTCCCGGACGAGTTGCGCGGCGAGGAGGTGTTCGCATTCGTGGTAAAGTCGGCAGAGACGACGCAGAACAACACGCAGGTCGCCGAGGACCTCATCGCCGGTTGCGCCGAGGCGCTGGCCTACCACAAGGTGCCGGGCTACGTGGCCTTCGTGGACTCGCTGCCGCTGTCCTCGACCAAGAAGCTTGCGCGCGGCGAGATCAAGGTGCTGGCCGCGCAGGCGGTCAACAACGGCACCGCGATCGACCTGCGCACCCGCAAGGCGCAACTGCGCAAGGGCAAATCGGCGTAGCAATCAGCTGTTGGGGACGAGCGCGAGCACGCGCAGCGGGCTTCCCGAGCCGTGCTCGATCTTCAGCGGCGCCGCCACGATCACGGCGCCGGTCGGCGGAAGTTGATCGAGATTGCACAGGCATTGCAGGCCGTAGCGCCCGCCGCCGTGCAGGAAGTGGTGCGCCGGATACGGCGGATCGAGATGGCCAGCTTGACCTGCGTCGGTGCCGATCGTCTCGGTGCCGAAGCCGATGACCCCGCGCTCCTTGACCAGCCAGCGCATCACCGCGACATCCGGCCCCGGCGTGTGTGCGCCGTCGTCCTTCAGGTTGGCGTAGTCGCGCCAGCCACGCTTCGACCAGTCGGTGCGCAGCAGCACCCAGTTGCGTTCCGGGATGCGGCCATGCTGCTTCTCCCACGCCTCGACGATGGGGATGGTCAGCAGGAAGTCCGGGTCCTGCGCGGCCTGCGCCGAGCAATCGATCACACAGGCCGGCGCGATCATGTCGCGGACGGGAAGTGTGTCGACCGAATTGTTCGGCAGATCTTTGCCGGTGTACCAGTGGATCGGCGCGTCGAAGTGTGTGCCGGTGTGCTCGCCAAACGTCAGATTATTCCAGTACCACGCAGGTCCCGCGTCGTCGTAGCGCGAGATCTGCTGGATGCGCACCGGAGCGGCCTGTCCGAACTCCGGCGGCAGCACGATCACCGGAAAGTCGGGACTCAGCGTGAACGTCAGGTCGACGACACGCACCGCGCCCGAGCCAATGGCGGCGGCGAAATCCAGAAGTGTATTGCTCACGCCGATTCTCTCCTCGACTGGCTAACCGCCCAGCTCACGCTCAAGCGCCTTCGGATTCGCCGCGAGGCGCTGCCGGATATCCTCGGCAACATCGCCGACGAACACGTCCTCCAGTCCGCGCTTGAGCGCAGACACCACCGCGCTCGCCACCGCGCGCGGCGCGACCTTCGGCGGCGGCACGGTCTGGAACCATTCGGTGTCGAGCGGGCCAGTGAACACGTTCACGACCTTCACACCGCTGGGTCGCAGCTCCGCGCGCAGGCAATGCGACATCGAGAGACAGGCGGCCTGCGAGGCTGAATAGGCGCCGAACGCCGGCCAGTTCGCGAGCGCGTACACCGAGAGGATGTTCACCCACGCGGCCGCGCTGTTCACGCCATCCGCGCCGCGAAAGCGCATCGCGGGCCCGAACGCCTGCGCGAGATGCACGAAGCCGAGATAGCTTTGGTCGATCTCGTCGCGCACGGTGCTGGTGCCGCGCCGGTCGAGCAAACCGCCCGCGCGGATGTGCTCGCTGGTGTTGACCAAAATGTCGACCTTGCCGCCGATGTCGGCCGCAAGATCGGTACAGGATTTCTCATCGCCCACATCGAGCGGCACGATTTGGACGCCTTCAAGCGCGCGCAGCGCCTCTTCGCCATGGAAGGGCTTCCAGGGCTCGGCCAACCCGACAAACACAATGCTCGCACCCGCCGCCTTCAGAGCGCTCACCATTTCCTGGCCCACGGCGCTGCGCCCGTTCGTCACCAGCACGCGTCGGAATTTCGGGTCAGCCGTCATCTCGCGCCATTGCTTGTCGTCGGTCATGTTCGGTGTCTCACGCTCCGGGTGAGCAAACGCGATGGCCTGCCCGCTCTTGTCCAGTTGCAGCGACATCGTCACCGGCTGGCCCTCCTGGCAGTCGGCATGCAGGTGCGCGACCATCGTCGGCCCGCACTCCAGCGCGACGAGGCCGGCGCGCCAAGGCGCGCGCTCGCGGAAATGTACATCCGCCGGGATGCGCATGGTCGTCTCGCTGAGCAGCGTGCCCTTGCGCGATGCATCCACGAACGCAAGGTCCGCCGAAAGACACGACGGACACGCATCGCGTGCTGGATAAGCAAATGTGCCGCACGCGCCGCAGCGCTGCAGCATGAAGCGGCCTTCGGCGGCCGCCAGCGTGAAGCCGTGCGACGCGCGGCTGCGCGCGCGCGGCGGCGAGGTCGGCAGCCGCGTGCGCAACAGCGGATTTTTGCGGCGCGGGCGCTTGAGCGGCTCGATCATGACGCCCTCGCGAGGATCGCGGCGCCCGAGGCGAGCCCGCGATCGTAGTTGATCATGCCGAAACCGGACGCAAGCCCGACGCGCGCGTCCGTGACTTGCGTCGGTCCGGCCGTTCCGAGCACTTGCCGCATCGCCTCGACGAGCCCGAGATACGCCCCGCCCGCACCCGCCTGTCCAACCGACAACTGCCCACCCGACGTGTTGTGCGGGAAATCACCATCGATGGTGAGATCATGCTGGCGCACGAAATCCGGCCCCTCGCCCTTCTTGCAAAATCCGAGGTCCTCGAACTGCATCATCGAGATCACCGGATAGTCGTCATAGGTCTGCACGAAGTCGAGAGCGTCCGGCTTCACGCCCGCCATCGCGTAAAGCTCGTCCACATCCATCGCCCAGCCGCCACGCACCTGCACGGGGTCACTGCCGAAGGCATTGTGCCGCTCGATGGTCGCGAGGATACGCACGGCCGGCAGTTTCAGCGACGCGGCCATATCCTCGCGCATGATCAAGAATGCCTCAGCGCCCGCGCACGGCATCACGCAATCGAACAGGTGGATCGGGTCCGAGATCGGCCGCGCCGCCATGTATTGATCGAGCGTCAGCGGCGCTTTCATCAAAGCGTTGGGATTGCGCAGCGCATTCGCCCGCTGCGCCACCGCGATCTTGCCGAAGTCCTCACGCGTGGCGCCGAAGGTCCGCATGTAGTTGCGCGCGATCAGCGCGAAGCTCGAATTCGCGCCGCCTGCGCCGTACGGGTAGACGGCATCCTGATTGAAGCGCGAGAAATTCTCCAGCGTGTGGCGGAACGAGTCGACGTGGTTGGTGTCGCCCGCGACACACGCCACGATGTCCGCATCGCCCGCCTGCACGGCACGCGCGGCACGGCGAACCGCGGCAATGGCACTCGCGCCGCCGAGCGGAATGGTGTCGAGCCAGCGCACGCACAGGCCGAAGTGTTGCGTCAGGCCGATGCCGCTGTCATTGCCCATCGTGAAGCTGGAGACGCAGAAGCCGTCGATGTCGCGCGGCGCGATGCCAGCGCTGTCGACCAGCGCCTTGAGGGCGCGCCCGACCCACCACTGCGCACTCTCGATCGAGTAGCGCACGTAGGGGATCGTGACCGGGGCCACGAGGACGACCCGGTCATAAGGTGTTCGCACGGAGTTCGGCACCGGAATGTTGCGTTCCTGCTGACCGTCAGATCACGGTCAATTTAACGTCGATATTGCCGCGCGTCGCGTTCGAATACGGGCAGCGCTCATGCGCCCCGTGAACGACCTGTTCGGCGACCGACCGCTCCACGCCCGGCAACTGCACTTTGAGTTCGACCGCGAGCGCATACCCGACCGCGACCGGCCCCATGCCAACTTTCGCCGTCACGGTCGGCTCGCTCGCGATCGCGACCTTGGTGGTGCGCGCCACGAGCTTCACGGCGCCGAGGAAGCAGGCCGCGTAGCCGGCGGCAAAAAGCTGCTCCGGGTTCGTCCCCGCGCCGCCCGGCCCGCCGAGCGCCTTGGGGATCGTGAGCGATACCGACAACAGGCCGTCGCTGCTCTCCGCCTTGCCTTCGCGCCCGCCGGTCGCGGTGCATTCGGCCTCATAGAGAATTTTGTCGGGGTGCATCATGGGGACCTCATTTTTCGAATTTCGGCGGACGCGCGATCAGCGCCCGAAAGTCTTGTTTCGCGCGATCATTCGCCAGCGCGTAGCTCGGACCGCGGCTCGGCTCGGTGCCGTTGAGGCGATGCAGTTGCACCCACATCTCGGCGCTTTTCAGCGCCACCGCCGCGCAATTGACGACCGGCGCATGCCCGATCTTGAAGCCGCGCTCGCCGCAGACCAGAAGGCCCGGCAGCACGCCAGCGGGGATCACCACGTCTGCGCCGCGATCGACCAGCGGCTGCGCGCAGGCCGCAAAATCGCGCAGCATGCGCGCGGTCGCCTCCCTGTCGCCTGCGAACGCCGCGCTGAAGTCCTCCGGCTTGCAGCCCATGCCGACGATATGCGCGATCCGGCCGCCGAGCCCGTAGCGCTCCGCCTGCTCGTAGTGCCAGACCTCGAACGCAGTATCGAGCGTCACGAGCCCGAGCCGGCGGCCGAGCTGCGCGCCCGCGAACAGCGTCGCTTCACCGGCGCCAATCACCGGAATGGTGACGGCCGAGCGCAACTCATAGAGGCCGGGGTCCTGGAAGTGCCCCATCACGTAGGCGTCGTATCCCTGCTCCGCCGCAGCGATGCCATTGTCGATCGCCTGGATCGAGCAGCGAAATTCCGCCAGCCGCCCGAAGTCGCGGTCCGCCGGCGTGATGCCCTCGACATCTACCGTCGTGCCCGGCGCCGCGATCTCGTTCAGATACTCCGCAAGCCGGGCCATGTAGGGCGCGCTGGTGTGCTTGTCGACGAAGCTCTGCCAGAAAATCTTCATGCTCATACCGGCGCCGTTCCAACGCTCGATCCCCCGCAGACGTAGAGGACCTGACCCGTCACGAAGCTTGAAGCGGGGCTGGCGAAGAACAATACCGCATTCGCAACATCCTCTGGCGTGCCGAGACGGCCCATCGGAATCGATTGCGCCAGCGCACGCTCCTTGTCGCTGCCCGCCGGGATAACGGCGTGAAACATCTCCGTCGAGCCGATCGGCCCCGGCGCCACCGCGTTCGCCGTGATGCCGTGCGGCGCAAGCTCCAGCGCCCAGGTGCGCACCATCCCGATGATCCCGGCCTTCGTCGCCGAATAAGCGCTGCGCGTCACGCCGCCCTGCGCAGCGCGTGAGGACATCAGCACCACGCGGCCATGCTTGCGCGCCTTCATGCCGGGCAGCACGGCTTTCAGAAGGATCAGCGGCGCCGCGAGGTGCAACCGCGCGAGCATCTCGATGTCGGAGGCTTCCGCCTGCTCGATCAGATTCGGCCGGATCACACCGGCGTTGTGGATCAGGTGGCTCACCG
>Ga0075366_10000880_pt1 | contig 14505 bp, 14 predicted proteins | sample EndMethybrTD3031_FD_72351 | JGI IMG/M metagenome (GOLD analysis project Ga0075366, IMG submission 72351) | Populus endosphere microbial communities from Tennessee, USA - Endosphere MetaG P. TD hybrid TD303-1 | ecosystem: Host-associated > Plants > Roots > Endosphere | place: USA: Tennessee...
GGGGGTGAATGCACCCGGCAGCGCGAACGCCACCACAGTCTTGCCCGGCGCGAACAACTCTTCCGTCGTTACGGCTTTGGGTCCTTCCGGACCCATCGTTCGCAACGTCGCGCTGGGCACCTTATCGCCAACATTGGCCATCTAGTGCTCCTTCTACAGACAGGCGGAAACTAGGCGAGGGGTCGGAGTTTGTCCAATACCGGCCCGGTCTCTTGATCTTTGACCGGACAATCCCCATGGATTTAGAGGAACATAGATCGATGCCCGCGCCCAGCTCTCCTGCTGCCTCGCTGGTAGGCCGCTTTCTCGTAGCGGCGCCGTCCATGCCGGACGAGCGCTTTCAGAAGAGTGTTGTGTTCATCTGCAAGCACGACGACGACGGCGCCCTGGGAATCATCGTCAACAACAAGGTCGACGACCTGCCGCTCGGCCAGGTCTTCAAGCAGCTCGGCATCGACGGCCCGGGCGCCGACAATCCGGTTCTGTTCGGCGGCCCGGTCGAAACCTCACGCGGCCTGGTGTTGCACTCGGCCGACTACAAACGCGACGAGACGCTGCTGATCGACGGCGGCATGGCGCTCACCGCGTCGCTCGAGATCCTGAAGGACATGGCGGGCGGGCAGGGGCCGAAGAACGCCTGGCTGGCGCTCGGCCACTCCGGCTGGGCACCGGGTCAGCTCGACCAGGAAATGCAGGACAACGCCTGGCTGGTAGTCGATGCCGATGTCGAGCTGGTGTTCGACGCCAACTTCGAGAGCAAGTGGCAGCGCGCTCTCGATCGTCTCGGCGGCAAGGGCCGGGCGGCACGCTTCGATCCGGCGTCGTTCTCGCCCCAGACTGGCCGCGCATAGCACTGAACGCCGGTAACGCTGGACGTGACGGGCGATTGTAAGGATCAGCAGTATCCGCATTTCCACTGCACCCGTATGGGTGTAACAGATATGCACCCTGCGACTCCCGATTGTGCTTTCCTTCAACAGCGCGCCGGGCCTATAGCCGGAATTGCGTTTCCGCAGCCCTCCCTTCGCGGGGACGCCGCGTCGTCGGGACGCTCCCGCCTCCTCCCCAACCCCATTCGGAGGCCGGGGGCGTCCCGCACTACTTTCGGAAACTTCTCAGGAATTTATTCGGCGGCCTGCTTGGTGCTGGCCGGCGCACGATAGGACGCGAGCAGGGACGCTTCGCGCTCCTTCGCGGCCTTCACGTTCTTCTCCTTGATGTGGCCGAAGCCGCGCATGCTCTCGGGCACCGCGGCGATCTGCACCGCCATCGCGTGATTGTTCTGGTCGAGCGTGCTCAGCACATTGTCGATCGTCGACTGATACTCGCCGGCCAGACGGCGCTCCATCTTGCGCTCTTCGGTGTAGCCGAAGATGTCGAGCTTGGTGCCGCGCAGGCGCTTCAGCGAGGCGAGCAGGCGGAACGCCGGCATCATCCAGGCACCGAACTCCTGCTTCTTGAGCTGCCCGGTCGTCGGATCGCGCTCGGCGAGCAGCGGCGGCGCCAGATGGAAGGTGAGCTTGTAGTCGCCCTCGAACTGGCTGCCCAGCTTCTTCAGGAAATCGCCGTCGCTGTAGAGACGCGCGACTTCGTACTCATCCTTGTAGGCCATCAGCTTGTAGAGCGCCTTGGCCACCGCCTCGGCGAACCCGGAACGGCCCGGAGTCCGCTCCTTCTCGAGCTTGGCGACGCGGTCGACGAAATCCTTGTAGCGCTTGGCGTAGGCCGCATCCTGATAGGCGGTCAGCAGCTCGACCCGCTTGGCGACGATCTCGCCCAAGGTGCGCGCCACCGGCTTTTCCGTCCGGAGCGTCGGCTTGGCCGCCGCCTGCACCGCGGCGATGTTGTGCGCCGCTAGCCGGCCCCAGGCGAAGGTGCGCTTGCTGGTTTCGACGGCGACGCCGTTCAGCTCGATCGCGCGGTTGATCGCGTCGAAGGAGAGCGGCAGCAGACCCTTCTGCCAAGCATAGCCCAGCATGAAGAGGTTGGTGGCGATCGAATCGCCCAGGATCGCGGTGGCGAGGCCGGTGCCGTCGATGAAGGTGGTGGCGTCGTCGCCCGCGGCGTCGCGGATCGACTTCATCATCGCCTCGGCGCCGAGATCCATATCGCCGTTCATCACGAAGGCGGCGACAGGGGTCATGTAGCCGTTGATCACCGCCTTGGTGATGCCGGGCTCGATGCGCGACAGCGCGGCCGGCGAGGCTGCCACGACCATGTCGCAGCCCAGCACGAGGTTGGCGCCGCCGGCGGCAATGCGCACGGCATGCAGGTCTTCCGGTTTGGGAGCGAGCCTCACGTGGCTCATCACCGCGCCGTTCTTCTGGGCGAGGCCCGTGAAGTCCAGCACGGTGCAGCCCTTGCCCTCGAGATGGGCCGCCATGCCGATCAGCGCGCCGACCGTGATCACGCCGGTGCCGCCGATGCCGGTCACCAGGATGCCGTAGGCCTCCGACAGCGGGCGCATGGTCGGCATCGGGAGCGATTCGAACGGATCCTTCTCGACCACCTTGAGCTGCGGCCGCTTGGCCTTCGCCGGCGTGCCGCCATGCACCGAGACGAAGCTCGGGCAGAAGCCGTTCACGCAGGAGAAGTCCTTGTTGCAGTTGCTCTGGTCGATCGTGCGCTTGCGGCCGAGCTCGGTCTCGAGCGGCTTCACCGACACGCAGTTGCTCTTGTCCGAGCAGTCGCCGCAGCCCTCGCAGACCGCATCGTTGATGAACACGCGCTTGGCGGGATCGGGGAAGGTGCCGCGCTTGCGGCGGCGGCGCTTTTCGGCGGCGCAGGTCTGGTCGTAGACAAGAACGGTGAGGCCGGGGATCTCGCGCAACTCGCGCTGCACGGCGTCGAGTTCGTCGCGGTGGCGGATCGTGACGCCGTGCGCGAAGCCGGCGTTCATCGGGTACTTGCCGGGCTCGTCGGTGACGACGACGACCTTCTTGGCGCCCTCGGCCTCGACCTGTCGCGTGATCTCGGGAACGGACAGCGGGCCGTCATGCGGCTGGCCGCCGGTCATGGCGACCGCGTCGTTGTAGAGGATCTTGTAAGTGATGTTCACGCCGGCCGCCGCCGACTGGCGGATCGCCATCAGGCCGGAGTGGTAATAAGTGCCGTCGCCGAGGTTCTGGAAGATGTGATTGTCGGAGTGGAACGGCGCCTGGCCGACCCAGCCCACGCCTTCGCCGCCCATGTGGCTGATCAGCGAGGTGCGGCGCTCCGGCATCCAGATCGCCATGCCGTGGCAGCCGATGCCCGCCATGGCGCGGCTTCCCTCTGGAACGCGAGTAGACGTGTTGTGCGGGCAGCCCGAGCAGAAGAACGGCGTGCGCGCGACCTTGGGCGGCGGCGCGTTGAGCAGCTTCTCCTTGGCTTCCAGGCGCGCGATGCGCTGCTTGAGCTCGGGCGAGTCGCCCATGTGCTTCTGCAGGCGGCCAGCGATCACCATGGCGACGCCGGTCGGCGAAAGCTCGCCTTCGCTCGGCAGGATGATCCGGCCGGACTCGTCGGCCTTGCCGATCACCAGCGGCCGGCGGTCGGCCGGCGCGTTGTAGAGGATACGGACGAGCTGGTCCTCGAGGTTGGACCGCTTCTCCTCGATCACGATCACTTCCTGCAGGCCCTCGGCGAAGCGCCGGGCGCCCTCGATCTCGAGCGGCCAGGTGACGCCGACCTTGTAGAGACGGATGCCGAGCGCACGCGCCTTGGCATCGTCGATGCCGAGATCCTCCAGTGCCTGGCGCGTATCGAGATACGCCTTGCCTGTGGTCATGATACCGATGCGCGCCCGACCCGCAGGCGGATCGATCACCGTTCGGTCGAAGCCGTTGGCGCGCACGAAGGCCTGCACTGCGGCCATCTTCGGCCCGTGCAGCCGGCGTTCGGCCTCGAGCGGCGGATCGGGATTGCGGATGCCGAGGCCGCCCGGCGGCAGTTGGAAGTCGGTCGGCATCGCGATCTGAATCCGCTCCGGATCGACCCACACCGACGCGCCTGACTCCACCGTCTCCGAGATCGCCTTGAAGCCGATCCAGCAGCCGGTGTAGCGCGACATCGCGAAACCCAGGATGCCGTAGTCGAGATATTCCTGAACGGTCGCCGGATTAACGACGGGAATCATCGCGGCGCTGAAAACCTGTTCGCTCTGATGCGGCAGCGTCGACGACTGGCAGCCATGATCGTCGCCCGCGAGCGCGATCACGCCGCCATACTGCGACGTGCCGGCGGCATTGCCGTGCTTCAGCACGTCCATCGAGCGATCGACGCCGGGGCCCTTGCCGTACCAGATCGAGAAGACGCCATCGACCCTGGCGCCAGGGAAGAGGTTGGTCTGCTGGCTGCCCCACACCGCTGTCGCCGCGAGATCCTCGTTGAGGCCGGGCTGGAAGTGGATGTTGTTCTCTTTCAGGTACCGCTTCGCGCCCCACAGCGCGTTGTCGTACATGCCGAGCGGCGAGCCGCGATAACCCGAGATGAAGCCGCCGGTGTTCAGGCCCGCCTTGAGGTCGCGCTGGCGCTGCATCATCGGCAGGCGCACCAGCGCCTGGATGCCGGTGAGGTACACGCGGCCCTTGTCGAGCCGATAGCGGTCTTCCAGCGCGTAGTCGCCGAAGACGAGAGGAATGGGGGTGACGGTGCTCATCGGCGAGGCCTCCCGGCGGCGGCTGAACGGGCGTTTAGACCGCCAGCATAGCCGCCGGATGCGCAGCCGGGAACGCCTGCGAACCCCGCGATTTCGCGGGGGTCTTCCTCGTCTGTTCTGAACTGCGCGGGGCAGGCGCTTTCGGACCGAAGGTCCGAAACGCTGACTCGGCGCTGACTACAGCGCCTGCCGCCTCCAACGCCTAAGAAGGCGTTTAGTTTGTGGGCTTCTTGCCCGCCTTATAGTTGGCGATCGCCGTCTTGAGCATGCGGTGCTCGGCGCAGCCGAATACACAGAGCGAATCGAGGCGGGCGAGGTGTTGTTCGGCCTGGGGCAGCTGGTCGAGCATCAGATAGGCCTCGCCGACATATTCGTGCGCGCCGATGTGCTTGGGATCGATCTGCAGCGCCGTCGTGTAGTACTGCAGCGAGCCTTGCGGATCGCCCGACTTGCGGGTGGCGAAGCCCATCAGGTTGTAGGCGTCGGCGTTCTTCGGCTCCTTGGCCACGACCTGCTGCAGCAGTGGGATCGCGCCCTTGTAGTCCTTGGCTTCGATCATCGCCTTTGCGCGCGCGTAGTTGGTGTCGACCGGCTTGGACGGAGCGACCTCGGTGCTGCCGCCACCGCCGGCGGCCCAAGCTGCGCCTGCCAGTCCGAGACCGAGGATCGCGATGGAAGCCAGAAGGCTGGAGCGCATGGGTTTCTCTCCTCTGTTGGACCGATTGTTGCCACCCGGCCGGTCCGGGCAATGGGCTTAAGATGACAATGGCGTGAGTTCGCCGGCGCGTTTGACGGGCCGCACGTCCAGGCGCTCGCGCCGACCGCGGATCTCGACATAGTGGTGCGGTGCCTCCGGCAGAGTGACGCCCGCCCGATCGAGCAGTTCCTGCGACACCACCAGCTCGACGGTGAATTCCTTGGTCATCGATTCGAGACGGCTCGCGGTGTTCACCACGTCGCCGATGGCGGTGAGTTGCGTTGCGCGCTCGTAGCCCATTTCGCCGACGATGGTCGGTCCGGAATGCAGGCCGATTCCGATGCGCAGCGGAGCGTCGAGATCGCCCGACAGCGCTTCGTTGAGTTCGTCGACGGCGAGACCCATACGCCGCGCCGCCTCGAGACTTTGCCGGCAGGCCAGCGCCGGATCGCTGTCGAGGCCGAAGATGGCCATCACGCCATCGCCAATGAACTTGTCGAGTCGGCCGCCGGCGGCCTCGATCGCCTGGCCGGTCGCGCGGAAATACCGGTTCAACAGGAACACCACGTCGTAGGGCAGCTTGCCTTCCGAGATGGAGGTGAAGCCGCGCAGGTCGGCGAACAGGATCGCGACGTAGCGTTCACCACCATGCGCCTGCGGCGCCCGGCGATAGGCTTCCACCGGACCGGCGGTCGGCGGGAGCAGGGGCGTGACGCGGTAACGGCCGGGCGGCGGGCGAAGCTGGCAGGCCAGCCGCACGTTCGCTGGGGCACCGACGCGATCCAGCACCTTCTGCTCTTCTTCCGACGCCGGCGGCAGAAGTTCCTTGTCTTCGCCGCCGATGCGCACTCGGCAGGTCGAGCAGCGTCCACGGCCGCCGCACACCGAGGCGTGCGGAATGCCGGCAAGGCGACTCATCTCCAGGATGCTGACGCCGGCCGGCTGGGAGGCGATGCGCTTGTTGCCGTAGTCGAGCCTGACCACGCCGGCGCGGCGCTCCCAAAGGTCGCGCAACGGCCGGCCAGCGAGACAGGCGAGCAGGAGCACGCCGGCACCGATCATCAGCATGTCGGAGATCATGTAGATCTGCCGCACGCCGTCCTCGTTGGGCGCGTCGAGCTTGTGGAAGAGCTCGAGAAAGAAATCCGGCTGCTGCGCCAGTTCGGCCACGTCGCGCAGCGCGATCGCGGCGCCGGTGATGCCGGCGGCGGGGATCAGCAGCGCCAGGGCGTAGAGCAGAGGCAGCCAGTCGCGATACCAGGGCCGTAGACGCCACGCGAAGTGGATGCCGATGCAGGCATGGATCCACACGACGAAGGGCAGCGTGAACTGGCGCGCGATGCCCCAGGGCCCGCCCGCCACCAGCGAGCCCAACACCCAGGGATAGCCGCTGGCCACGCCGAAATAGTCGTGCGCCACGCGCGTGCCGATCACGTGGATCGTGCCGAGCGGGATGATCAATCCGCCGAGTATGAGCTGCGTCCATTCCCACGGCGAGAGCTTCAGTGAGCGGCGACGGAACAGCGCCCACAACGCCAGAAAGAAATGCAGGAACAGCGCGCCGTACAGCAAGACCTGTCCGGGGAGGCCCTGCCAGACGAAGACGAACCAGACGCGGCCGGCCTCGATGACCCGAAGAGAGATCAGGCCGAGCGCGTGATTGAGCAGATGAGTCGTGACGTAAAGAAGAAGAACGTAACCCGACCAGAGGCGCAGACGTCCGACCATGGTCTGCCGCCGACGCTCCTACTTCAGGAGCGGCAGCACCGCTTCGGGTGGGCGGCCGATCGCGGCGCGCTTGCCGGACACCACGATCGGGCGCTGCAGCAGCACGGGATGGGCGGCGATGGCCTTGGTCACATCGGCCTTGGTGAGCTCGGCCTTCTTCTTGCCGAGCGACTTGAATTCCGGCTCACCGTCGCGAATCAACTCCTTCACGTCGCCGCCGACCATCTCGATCAGCCTCTCGACCTCGGCCTTGCTTGGCGGCTGCTTCAGGTATTCGCGGACCGTCGGTTCTATGCCCTTGCTCTTGATCAACTCGAGCGTCTGCCGCGACTTGCTGCAGCGGGGGTTGTGCCAGATCGTGACGGTCATCGCCGAAGCTTGGCTGCAGCCTCAGGCCTCGTCCAGTGCATCGATGCTCTTGGCGTCGATCACTTTTCGGGCAAGGTCGTAGTCGAAGCCGCCACGCGCCATCGCCGCGAGGTCGCGGTCGCGCTTTTCCTTGCGGTCCTTCTGCAGTCTGAACGGGCCGAGCCGGCGGCGGCGGGCCAGCGCCACCGCGGCCTTCCATTCGCGCTGGCGCGGATTGGTGTCGAGCTCCTGGTCGAGCGCCGCCATGGCCTTGTCGAGCGTGTCGCTGTCGACTCCGATCATCCGCAGCTTCTGCTTGGTGAGCTTGCTCGACGTGCCGCGCCGGTGCAGCGCCCGCGCCTTTGTTTGGGCGAAGGCCTTGTCGTCGATCACGCCGGCATCGACAAACTTGGCCACGATCCCCTCGATGGCCTGGCCGACATTCTCCATCACCGGCGCTTCGAGCATCTCCGCCCTCTTCACCCGCCGCTTCAGGACGCGGCGCAGCCCTTCGGCCGTGGTTGGATAACGTTCGAGGTAGAACGTCGCGGCGTTCTGCAGGTACTTCGCGGTGATCGGTCGGGCGACTCTCTTCAAGGACGGCAACCGAAGTTGCTCGGACTCCGCTGCCAGCTCATGCCGCGCCTCGAAGGGGAATGCCGACGATCCCCTCGAGCTCGGCGATCGCCACGTCGGGATCGCCGACCTTGATGGTGCGCATGCCGAGCGCGCGCGCCGGCTTCAGGTTGATGCCGAGATCGTCGAGATAGACGCAGCGCTCGGGCTCGACGCCGAGCAGATCGCAGGCGTGGCGATAGATGCGTGGGTCGGGCTTGCGCCATCCGAGCTTGCTCGATTCCACGACATGCTCGAACAGCGTCATGATCTCGGCGATGGCGCGCGCCTTGTCTGGCGTGCGCGACATGCCAGGCCCTTCGCCCGACTTCATGTTGTTGGTTATGCAGGCCACCCGGAAGGCTGCCTTGCAGCGGCGCAGCGCTTCGACCATCTGCGGCCGAATGTCGCCACTCAGCGAACGCAGGATCCGCCAGCCGTCTAGTTTGTGTCCCTGCGCGGCTGCTTCGGCTTCGAACAGGCGGACGAACTCTTCGAGCGATACTTCGCTTCGTTCCATTTTCGCCCAGGCATTCGTGTCGGGATTGCGCGCATTGAGCATGCGAATGAAATCTTCGGGAAGTCCGGCCTCGCGCTCATAGGTTCTGAACGCCTCGAAGGGACTGCTGAGAATGACCCCGCCGAAGTCCCAGAGGACGGCGTGGGGGATATTTGCATGGCTCGTATTCATGGTCCTGCGACGGAGTTTACCTTGTTCCTGCCGCACTCGGTCTCTATCTGCACGCCTTCCATAGGCGACGGGTTTGTTGTTGACCACCCGTTCGCCGCAACTCCGGTCAGGAATTCGGAAATGAGCGATGTAGCGGTTCTGCCGCGCGGCAACGCCGTGCCTCAGATGGCAGACGAGATGGTGCGAAGCGACGGGCGCAATCGGCGCGCGGCCGAGACTCGCCGCAAGATCATCGAAGCGGCGAAGATGATGATCTCCGAGACCAGCGAGGCCCCGACCGTGGTCGGTGTCGCCCGCCGGGCCGATGTGTCGGTCCGCTCGGTGTTCCAGCACTTTCGGGACGTCCAGTCACTTTTCGTAACCGTCATGGACGCCATCCGCGCTGACCTGGTGATCCCCGAGGTTGGACCGAGCAGCCGCCCGCTCGAGACCCGGATCGAGGTCGTCGTCCGCGAGCTCGCGGCCATCTACGACAAGGTCGTGCCGCTCAAGGTGGCCTCCGGCCAGTTTGCCACCCACCCGGCCCTGATCGAACGGTCCCAGGAATCGAGCCGCCAGCTGCGCCAGGCCACCTTCGAGGCGTTTGCCCCGGAATTCGCCGCTCTTGGCGAGGCCGCCCGCGACGAATTGGCCGATGCCATCGGCGGTGCCCTCTCGCTCGACGCCTGGATTGTGCTGCGTCGCCGCGACGGGTTGACCCTCGATCGTGCCGTGGCCGTGTGGCGTCTGACCCTCCGGGCCCTGCTGGCGCAGACCCTGACCGTGGCAAAAGGCTGAAATCGGCCCCCTATCCACGATTGACTTGGCCTTTACGATCATGGACTTAAGGGCCGCAAATTCCCTTGTTTCCTGCCCAAAATCCCAATCGATCGTAAATGGCGACCAGCCAGCTTCATGAGGACTTTTCCCGCGAGGAGCACGTCAAGGCGGGCACCGATCGCGGCTTCGGCCAGGTCTTTGCCGGCTTCTTCGCGATCCTCGCCGGATTCTCGTACTGGCACGGCACGACGACTTGGCACTACACGCTGCCGATCGCGGCCGCGTTCCTGATCGTCGCCTACGTCTATCCCAAGGCGCTGGGTCCGCTGAACCGGCTCTGGCTGAAGTTCGGCCTGCTGCTCTACAAGGTGATGAACCCCCTGATTCTGGGGCTGCTGTTCTTCGTCACCATCATGCCGATCGGCCTGGTCATGCGGGCGTTCGGCAAGGACTTCCTGCGGCTGAAGCTCGACCGCAACGCCAAGACCTACTGGATCGCGCGCACCCCTCCGGGACCGCCGCCGCAATCCATGAAGAACCAGTTCTGATTTTCGAAAGGACGACACGACCATGGGCTCCATCATCGTCGAACTCTGGGCGTTCATGCGGGAGCGCAAGAAGTTCTGGCTGCTCCCCATCCTGGTGATGATGGTGATCTTCGGCGGCTTGATCGTGCTGACCAAGGGTTCGGCGATCGCTCCGTTCATCTACACCCTGTTCTAGGGAGGCGGCTCGACCATGCGCGTGCTGGGCATCTCGGCCTTCTATCACGACAGCGCCGCGGCGCTGATCGCGGACGGCCACCTGACGGCGGCCGCGCAGGAAGAACGCTTCACCCGCAAGAAGCACGATTCCGGCTTTCCGGAGAAAGCGGTCCAGTACTGCCTCGACACCGCCGGCATCAAGATGGCGGATGTCGACTACGTCGCGTTCTACGACAAGCCGTTCCTGAAGTTCGAGCGCTTGCTCGAGACCTACCTCGCCTACGCGCCGCGCGGCTTCAACTCCTTCCGCATGGCCATGCCGCTGTGGCTGAAGGAGAAGCTGTTCCAGAAGACGTTGCTGCGCGACGAGATGAAGAAGTGGCAGCCGGACTTCGACTGGCAGAAGCGCCTGCTGTTCGGCGAGCATCACCAGAGCCACGCCGCTTCGGCCTTCTATCCGTCGCCCTACGAGGAAGCCGCCGTGCTGTGCATGGACGGCGTCGGCGAGTGGGCGACGACGTCGCTCGCCTTCGGCCAGGGCAACAAACTCGAGATGCTGAAGGAGATCCACTTTCCGCACTCGCTCGGCCTGCTCTATTCGGCGTTCACCTACTACACCGGCTTCAAGGTCAACTCGGGTGAGTACAAGGTCATGGGCCTCGCGCCGTATGGCGTGCCCAAATACAAGGACCTGATCCTCGACAAGATCGTCGACCTCAAGGAAGACGGCACGTTCCGTCTCGACCAGAGCTATTTCGACTATTGCACCGGCCTGCGCATGACCAACGACAAGTTTGCCGACCTGTTCGGCGGACCGCGGCGCGCACCCGAGGAACTGCTCGAACAGAAGCACATGGACCTCGCGGCCTCGGTCCAGGCCGTGACCGAGGAGATCGTGATTCGGTTGGCGCGCTCGGTGCGCAAGGAGACCGGCGCCAAGAACATCTGCCTTGCCGGCGGCGTGGCGCTCAACTGCGTCGCCAACGGCAAGCTTTGGCGCGAGAACATTTTCGACGGCATCTGGGTGCAGCCGGCGGCCGGCGATGCCGGCGGCGCTGTGGGCGCTGCGTATGCCGCCTATCACGGCTTCATGGGCCAGCCGCGCAAGCTCAACGGCCACATGGACGGTATGGCCGGTTCGTATCTCGGCCCGGTGTTCGAGGACGACGATATTGCCCAGCGTCTCACGGCTGTCGGCGCCAAGTTCACGCGCCTGACGCGCGAGCAGATGATCGATCAGACCGCGCAGGCGCTGGCGGACGAAAAGGCGGTCGGCTGGATGCAGGGCCGAATGGAATTCGGCCCGCGGTCGCTCGGCGCCCGATCGATCCTGGGCGACGCGCGTTCGCCGGGCATGCAGAAGACGCTGAACCTCAAGGTGAAGTACCGCGAGTCGTTCCGTCCCTTCGCACCCGCGGTGCTGCGCGAGGATGTCGACAAGTACTTCGACTACAACACGGACAGCCCCTACATGTTGATGGTGGCACCGGTCGTCGAGAGCCGCCGCCGCAAGATGACCGCTGAGGAAGAGCAGCTGTTCGGCATCGAGAAGCTCAACGTGCCGCGCTCGGACATTCCCGCGGTGACGCACATCGACTACTCGGGCCGCATTCAGACCGTGCACGAAGAAACCAACAAGCCGTTCTACGACCTGATCTCGTCGTTCAAGGCCAAGACCGGCAGCTCCGTGATCGTGAATACGTCGTTCAACGTGCGCGGCGAGCCGATCGTGTGCACGCCGGAAGATGCCTGGCGCTGCTTCATGGGCAGCGAGATCGAGGTACTGGTGATCGGCAACTGCTTCCTTAAGAAGGAAGACCAGGATCCGGCGCTGAAGCTCGACTACAAGAACGCCTTCGAGCTCGACTAGCCCGATGCGGGCAGTCATCTGCGATCGCCTCGGCGATCCGTCTGTCCTCAAAATCGAAGAGCGACCGATTCCCCAGCCGGGGCCGACCGATATCGTGATCCGGGTCGGCGCAGCGGCGGTCAATTTCCCCGATGTGCTCACCGTTTCGGGGGACTACCAGCACAAACCTGAATTGCCCTTCGTGCCCGGCATGGAAGGGGCGGGAACCGTCCATGCGGTCGGCGCCGAACGCGCCGACTGGAAGGCCGGCGACAAGGCGATCTTCGGCATCCGCCCGGGCGCCTTTGCCGAATACGTGACCGTGACGCGCAAGGGACACTTGCTACGGCTGCCTCAGGGCTGGTCGTTTGCCGAAGGGGCGGGCTTTCGCGTCGCCGCCACTACCGCTTATCACTCGCTGGTCCACCGCGCCGCGTTGCGCGGAGGCGAGGTCGCGCTGATCCATGGCGCCGCCGGCGGCGTCGGGCTGGCGGCGGTGCAATTGGCCAAGCATCTCGGCGCGCGCGTGATCGCGACCGGCGGCGACGACAAGCGCCTAGCGGTCGTGAAGCAGAACGGCGCCGACGAGGTCGTGAACTACCGCACGTCAGATTTCGTCGCCGCCGTAAAAGAGCTGACCGGCGGCAAGGGCGCCGACGTGATCTACGATCCGGTGGGCGGCGAGGTGCTGGAGAAATCCATGCGCGCGGCCGGCTATGGCGCAAGACTGCTGGTAGTCGGCTTCACGTCGGGTGGACCGAGCAAGCTCATGTCCAATCACGTGCTGATCAAGGGTCTCACTGTCTTGGGCATTCGGGCGGGCGAGACGCTCTTGCGTCAGCCGCACCTGGGCTACAGCTACGCCGAGCTGCCGACGCTCGCCGCGGCGGGTGTGATGCGTCCGCACATCTCGCACCGCTTTCCGATGGAGCGCGTCGCCGACGCCTTCCGTGTCCTGCTGGACCGTCAGGTCGTCGGCAAGGCCGTGATTGAGATGTAGTACGCGCCTTCACAGGCGCGGTGCAGAGAAGACGAGAACGTCTTTACTTCCACATAATGGATACGCGGCGATCCTTCTCCGACGCATTCATGCTGCCGAAATTCATGTTGCCGAAGGCTTCGGGGTTGGAGGCGATGATGATCTTCGCCGCCGGGACGCCATGACGGACCAGTTCGGCGGCGACCGAGCGGGCGCGCGCTTCGGCGAGCTTTTCGTTCAGTGCCTTGTCGCCCAGCTTGTCGGTCTGGCCGACGATGCAGAAGTCGACGGCCTGCTGCGCCTTGGCCTTGCTCGCGGCCTCGGCGATCACCGGCTTGGCTTCCGGCTTCAGCGCCGCACTGCCGAGGTCGAACAGCACGAACGGCGTGTTGGGTCCCATCGACATGCCGCGGGCGCAACTGCCCATGGTCTGGGCGAAGGACGGGCTCGCGAGCAGCAGCGCGCCGGCCAACACGGAAGCGAATCGCATCATGGCAGTTCTCCCTTCAAGGCCATTTCGACGAATGGCAGTCGATCGTTGCCGAAAAACATCTTGCCGTCGACGAAACTCGTGGGCGCGCCGAACACGCCACGCGCCACGGCTTCCTCGGTGACCGACTTGAGGCGGTCCTTAACGTCGGTATCCTGAATCCGATTCCCGAACTTCTGGGCGTCGAGGCCGGCTTCGGTCAGCACCTTGGCGACCTCGGCGAGGTCGTTGAGATTGCGGCCATCGACCCACATCGCCTTGTACATCGCCGGATGATAGCGGTCGAAAACGCCGTCGATCTGGGCGGCCGTCGCGCCGCGCATCAGGTTCAGGGTGTTCACCGGGAAATGGGGGTTGCGATTGAACGGCACCTTGTAGAAGCGCGACCACATCGGCATGTCGAAGGCGCTCCATTGCGACTTCAGCGCTACTGTCATCGGCGAGGCATTGCCGGTCGACTTGAAGACGCCGCCCAGCAGCATTGGCTTGCGTTGCAAGGCGGCGCCCGTGCGCTTGGCGATGGCGTCGACCTGGGTGTCGGCCAGGTAGGAATAGGGGCTACCGTAGTCGAAGTAGAATTCCAAGGTGCGGGCCACGACGCTCTCCTGTTGCTTGTCGGCAGGCTGCGCCCCTTCTAGCCTTGGCTCAAGAAAGATCGAGGAAGGAACGCATGAGCCGGGTTGCAGGCAAAGTCGTGCTGGTTACTGGCGCAGGATCGGGGATCGGCCGCGCCACGGCGATCCTGTTGGCCAAGGAGGGCGCGACGGTGATTGTGAGCGACATCAACAGGCCCGGCGGACTGGAGACGGTTCAGCAAATCGGTGGCAAGTCGCGATTTGAGGAGCACGACACAGCCAAAGAAGCCGACTGGAAACGCATCATCGACGGCATCCTGGAGCGCGAAGGACGGCTCGACGGGCTCGCCAACAATGCCGGCATCGCCGGACCCTATCCGTCGACCTTCGAAACCGAGACCGTCGAGCAGTGGCGGCGCATGCTGTCGATC
>Ga0075366_10000881_pt1 | contig 14502 bp, 11 predicted proteins | sample EndMethybrTD3031_FD_72351 | JGI IMG/M metagenome (GOLD analysis project Ga0075366, IMG submission 72351) | Populus endosphere microbial communities from Tennessee, USA - Endosphere MetaG P. TD hybrid TD303-1 | ecosystem: Host-associated > Plants > Roots > Endosphere | place: USA: Tennessee...
GCTTTGCGTTCAGGTTTATCTTCCGCACCAATATACTCGTTTACAATAATGGAATCTTTTACAAAACGATAGCCTGTAATAGGCACGTTAGTATAAAAATCGGGCTGGCCCGACCATAGCTTTTGAAAGATATTCACCGTATCTACAGGATTGCCTTTGCGGATACGCAGCATAGTAAAACTACTGCCGGGTTTTTTCAGGCTAATCTGCAGTATCATATCGTTGGCCTGTGGGGTACTGTCGGGCATAACCAGGTAGCCAAGCATCGCTATGATGACCGAAAGCGCAATAAACACCAATCCACCAACAGCCAGTTTGTTGCGTTTAAATGCGTGTAGCGCGCGTTGTGTGGGGGTAAGATCAGCCATCTTTAAGTTCTAAGTCGTAAGTTCTGAGTCTTACTTTCGCTAATATACATTTTACCCATATTGGAGAATAGAAGAATGAAGAAATTGACTTTTTACTAACGACTTGAGACTTCAACCTATTTCACTTTCATCTCTTCCTTTATCGCGCGTAAAAACTCGTTGGCATGTTGCGAACCGATAATGTAGATCAGGCCATCGCGGTCGGTTAAATGGATAGCATCACTGCCGGCGGTGTAAAACCGGATAGTGCCGCTTTTATGCAGGTTGTAAACCGGGTTGTTGAACAGGTAGCGGCTGTAACTGCCTTTTTCTACCTTCACAATACTGTTCAGGTCTATTTTAACCAGCTTGCTGCTCCACAAGCCATCAACTAAAATACTTTTGTTAATTACACGTATACGGAAGTGCAGCAAAAAGCCCATTACTATTGAAATAATAATAATGGCAAAACCTACCACGGCCAGTAAATCGCCATTACGTTCGCGTTCGTCGGTGAAAAAGTAGGCGGCAAAGCAAAACATGGCCAGCACTAAACGGATGGTTATAGGTATCCATTCGCGGCCCAGGTATTGCTTTTCTATAAAGACCGAATTATCGTTCATGGTGTTTTATACAGTTCGAATATAGTAACTTTTTTAGTTTTCCCGCTCACTTTATAACGGTCATCAAGCCGGTAACCGGCAATCCATATTACCTCGTTATTGCCGTTAACCAGCACCGGCACCTGGTTTTTATGGTGCAAAGGTACTTTTTGATGGATAAAAAAATCACTTAATTTTTGTTTTGACCGCATACCCAGCGGGTAAAAATAATCGCCTTGCTGCCACGGCCTGATGGTAAGAGGATATATTAACAGCTCCGCATCTGCCGCCGCCGCCATCGGGTTATCTTTTACAATTAGCGGGCTATCATCGTGCAATAGGGTTAAGTGGTAGTGGCCATAGTTTACCCCGGCTGTATTATTGTTTATTTGTACAGGATGTAAAGTATTACGGGCTTTTTTTTTCAATATCAGCTTGCCCCGATCTAACAGCAGCGTATATTCCCCGGTTTCAAATACCCGCCCCGCGTGTTTATCCAGCGATGCGATGATACTATCCACATGTTCCTGGTTAAAGCCATAAGGCTGCAGCAGGTGAAATAATAACAGGCGTTGTGGTTTCAGGTTTTTAACAGCATCAATGGGCAGGTGCAGTTCGTCTTCGTGTTCAGTAAAGTTTTCCCGCTGCCGCTCTGTTTCCAGTTCCAGCAGCATTTCCAGTTCACGAAAGTGCTGCAAAGTGTGTTTAAAAGTTTCTTCCAGCGATGGGTTAAGTTCCTTCAGCTTCGGTACTACTTCCAGCCTTATTTTATTACGGGCATATTTTGCAGACGCGTTACTGCTATCTTCCACATAATCAATTTTATTTTCAGCTACCAGGCTTTCAATTTCCTGCCGTTGCACAAATAACATGGGCCTCACCAGCGTGCCGTTTTTGGGTAGTATGCCATGCAGGCCGGCAATACCTGTCCCACGGGTAAGGTTCAACAATATTGTTTCAATCGTATCGTTTTGGTGATGCGCCAATGCGATGACATCGTGCCCGTTTTTCACACGTAGGGTTTCAAACCATTGGTAGCGCAACTGTCGTGCGGCCATTTGGATAGATATTTTATGCTGGGCGGCGTATCCGGCCGTATCAAAATTAATGGTATGAAAATTGACTTTTAAACTATCGGCCAACCGGCGGCAAAAAGCCTGGTCGGCATCGGCATCGGCACCCCTTAATTGGAAATTGCAATGGGCAATATCAAAACGGTAGCCTGCGGCGGCCAATAAATGGACCATTAAAACCGAATCCATACCCCCGCTAACTGCTGCTAAAACCCTGCTCCCGCTATCAAAAAGCTGGTTTTGGTTAATAAAGCGGGTGAAACGATCGGCTGGGAGCATGCATCAAAATTATTAATTTAATAAGCGCAACCAAAAAACTAATTTTGCCAACGTGAGGAAACAGCTCTTAACGTATATAATATTACTGCTTTCTGTAGCTGCAATGGCGCAGCAAAAGATGACCATTAACCTAACCAAGTCCGACAAAACCATTGGTTCGAAACTAAATGGCACGGATATTTTTAGGGTTTACAATGGTATCTTTGTACAAAAGTTTTCGACCCTGCGGGCTGATAGCGCCATTATTTATCCTAATACAAATACTTTTGATGCTTTCGGTCATGTGGTAATTACCCAGGGCGATACCTTACATGTTTATGCCGATAAACTGAATTATAACGATAATACTAAAGTTGCCCTGCTAACCGACCATGTTAAACTGGTTGATAAAGATGCCACATTAACTACCAACATTCTTAACTACAATACCGCCACCAAGTATGGCACCTACATAGACGGCGGTAAACTGGTGAACAAGGAAAATACGCTGGTAAGTAAAAACGGCTATTACTCGGCTATAACCCGCGATGCCTACTTTAGGTATGATGTGGTAACTACCAGTCCCGACGCGCTGATTAAAACCGACACGATGCGCTATAATTCCGGTTCGCGCATTACCTATTTTTACGGGCCTACCCATATTTACGGTAAAAAGGATAAAGATACGCTGTATACCGAAAACGGCACTTATAATACTAAAACCGAGCAGGCGTTTTTTGGCAAAAAGAACCGTTATTCGCAAGGCACAAAATCATTGAAGGGAGATAGTTTATTTTACGATAAATTGAAAGGCTATGGCAAGGCCATTAAGCACATTACCTTTGAAGATACCGAACAAAAAACCACCATTAAAGGCAACCTGGGCGAATATTATAAAGCAGAAGACCGCGCGGTAATTACCCAAAACCCTTACGTTATTTTTGTGACGGAAGATAAGGATACGACGAAAAAGGATACGGTAAGCAAAATGGCCCCGCCACCGCAAAAGCAGGACGGCGTAAAAGAAGCAGTGAAGACAGTAGAAGCTGCCGCCAAAAATGCAAAACTGGATAATCCGCAGGCAAACATCCCCAGGAATATGCCAGTAGGTAAGGCCGATTCGCTGGCTAAAGCTATTGCGGCAATGCCTGCAGTGAAAAATACCATGTCCGTAATTACCGATAAGCAAAAGGACAGTATAAAAAACATCGCGGTAAGCAAAACAGCAAACCTTACTGCGCCTAAAAATGCACGGATAGTTACCCCGCCGCCCCCTGCAAAAACTACCATGTCTTTAACCAAACCGGGTAAGCCTGTTGTTAAAGATAGCATACCAGCCGGTCAGCCTGCCTTAGCCGTTAAAGACAGCGCCCGCCGTGTAAAACGCGACACGATGTACATTGGCGCCGATACCCTGGAAACGCGGATTGTTACTTATAAATATTTGAAAGACTTACAGGAACAACGCCGCCTGGCGGGGATACATGATACCAGCGCTGTGCCGCGCAAACCTTTTGTGCCTTATACTAAAGCCACTATGCCCAAGTTTTTAATACGTGAAATGCCCCAAATGATAATTGACCCGCCCACGTTTAAAAACAGGCCTTTGTTTACAAAGGTTAAAGTTGCAGCAGATAGTACAAAGCAGTCTGCAGGGATACAGGCGACGGGGGTAGCAAAAGATACTACGGTAAAAGTGACTCCCAATGCAAAGGCGGGCAAAAATGCTAAACTAACCGATAAAACATCCGCGGTAACTGATAAGGGCAAAAAGCCGGATGCAAAGCCGGGAACTAACCGCCCGGTATTGGGTCGGGCAAAAATGCTGGCCGACTCGTTAAAAGCTGACTCTATCGCTAAAATTGGTAAACCTAAATTAAGCGATACCAGCCGGATAAGGATATTAAGCGCGCACCATAACGTACATATCTTTAAGTCGGATTTGCAGGGCAAGTCGGATTCTCTTTTTTATAGTTCCAGCGATTCCATTATCCGTAGTTTTATTAAACCCATGTATTGGACACAAGGAGCCCAGTTATCGGGCGATACTATTTACATGGAAATGAAAAACAAAAAGCTGGATAATATGGATGTGTTCCCCAACGCGCTGATTGTTTATATTGAAAAAAACGACTCGACCCACTTTAACCAAATGGCAGGCAAGCGCCTGCGGGCCTATTTTAAAGACAGTAAAATATCGCACGCTACTGTACGCGGCAATGCCGAGACGATTTATTATAAACGCAATGAAAAGACCGACAAGGTAACCGAAATGCAGCGATCGCTAAGCGGCGGTATCAATATCAATATGAAAAATGGCCAGATGGCTAACAGTGCGTTTATTTTAAGTCCAGACCACAAAGTTTATCCCATATCTAAAGTTAAAGAGGATGACAAAATATTAAAGGGTTTTATTTGGAAACCTAAGGAACGCCCGGCATCAAAAGAAGATGTGATTAATCCTAAGAAACCTGTAGTTGAAAAACCTGTGGCTAAACCAGATGGTAAAGGCAAAGCACCGGTTAAAGGAACATCGCAAAAATCCGCCGGAACTAAAGCCGATTCAACAACCACCATAAAACCGGAACTAAAGCCGCTTAAAAAAGATTCAACCGTAGCTAAAACGGATTCGGTTAAGAAATTACCCGTAGTTAAAGCAAAGCAGGATACAGTTGCAAAGAAGCCCTGATATTATCAGCAGGCGAGGGGAACAAATAATAAAACCGTCCCAAATTAACGGGACGGCTTACGGTTTATGTATTGATTTAGAGTGCGGGGTTAGTTATTTAACAAGTAGGTTTTAAAGGTGTTAAAATCGGCCTTTAACGGGGTAGCTTGTTTGGGTTTTGCCTGCAACCCTTTCACCTGTTCCGGTATCTCCACCGCCTGGCCAATCTGCTCGGGAAACACATCCGGGAATTTACAAGGATGGGCGGTAGACAGGAATACGCCGGTGGTGCCATCATCCTGTTTTTCCAGGTAATCGGTCAGCGCCAGCCAGGCAATAGCCGTGTGTGGGCAGGCCACATATTTATATGCGCCAAATATTTTTACAATAGCTTTCACGGTATCCTCATCATTAAAACTATAGCCGGTAATCAGTTGCTTTAATGCTTTCGTATCGTTTTTAAACAGGTCGGCAATGCGTACCCAGTTGCTTGGGCTGCTTACATCCATCGCGTTGCTTAGGGTAGCCACGGTTGGTTTGGGCTGATAAACGCCTGTCTTCAAAAATTCGGGTACGGTATCGTTCACATTGGTAGCCGCTATGAACTGCTGCACAGGCAAGCCCATTTTCCAGGCCAGTAAACCGGCGCCAATATTGCCGAAATTACCGCTTGGTACAGCAAATACCACTTTACTTCTGCCCTGGCGCAACAACTGTGCATAAGCGTTGAAATAATAAAATGTCTGGGGGATCAACCGCGCTATATTGATGGAATTAGCTGATGTAAGCCTGAATTTTTCGTTCAATTCTGCATCGGTAAAAGCTTGTTTAACCAAAGCCTGGCAATCATCAAAAGTACCTTCAACCTCCAGCGCGCGGATGTTTTGGCCGTTGGTGGTTAACTGCTGCTCTTGTATGCCGCTTACTTTTCCTTTAGGGTATAAAATAGTCACCCGGGTATTAGGCACACCTAAAAAGCCTAAAGCAACAGCGCCGCCCGTATCGCCGGATGTGGCTACCAAAACGTCCAACTGCTTTTCGCCGGCTTCTAAAAAATAAGCCATAACGCGGCTCATAAACCTTGCGCCGAAATCTTTAAACGCCAGTGATGGCCCGTGAAACAATTCCAGCACATACACATCTTCTTCCAGTTCTACTACCGGGGCATCAAAATTAATGGCATCGTTTATCAGGTCCAGCAGGTCGCCATCTGGGATAGCGCCCTGTAGCATGTGTTTAGCTACGGTGTAAGCGATCTCCGGCAAGGTGTATTTATCCAGATGGTCGATGAAGTCCTGTGGTAAACGTGGGATCTCAACCGGCATATAAAGCCCTTTATCCTGGGGCATGCTGTTAAAAACGGCCTCTTTGAAAGATACGTTGAGGTTGGTATTATTGGTACTGTATAGTTTCATTGTTATTTCGGAATTCGGATGTTCGATTTCGGATTTATAAAATAATTTTTGTCATTGCGAGGAGCGGAGCGGCAATCGCACACCCAAAGAGGACCTTGCATAGTTCGCGATTGCTTCGTGCCTCGCAATGACAAGGCTTTATAAGCATTTGCATATCTGCACATTTTCTCATTTGCACATTATCCCAGCACTCTCGGCCCCTTATCATTTATGGTTGATACATAACTGTTGGAATTGATCTTCAACCCCGTTAAAAATGTTTGCAGCTTTTTGGTGATGTTGTGCGCTGTTTGCTCATCGCGGGTAAATGCGAACACTGACGGGCCCGACCCTGAGATGCCAAAACTTACCGCGCCCAATTCCATTGCCATTTCGCGCATCTGGTAAAAGCCCGGTATTAGCATACTGCGTACCGGTTCAACCAGCACATCCTTCATACTACGACCTATCAAGTCGATATCATTCATAAACAAGCCGCTTACCAATCCGGCAATGTTGCCCCATTGGGTAACGGCATCTTTCATGTTAATTTTATTGCGGATAATTTGTCGGGCTTCGCGGGTAGGTACATCTACATCAGGAAACACAATAGCACAGTACAAGCCGGCAGGGTGGGGCAAACGCACAACATCCAACGGTTCATAACTGCGGATTAGCACAAAGCCGCCCATTAGTGCAGGTGCTACGTTATCTGCATGTCCGTGGCCGCAAGCCATTTCCTCGCCCTTCATAGCGAAGGGCAATAGTTTGGCCACGTCGCTTTCATCGCCCAGCAGGGTTTTAATAGCGAACAATCCAGCAACCGTACTGGCCGAACTGGAACCCAGTCCGCTGCCTATCGGCATTTTTTTATGCAATTCAATATCCAACCCCAGGTGCGACTGACCTACACTTTCCAAATAGTGCTTCACGCTTACGCTGACGGTGTTCTTCGCCGGGTCAAGTGGCAGACGGCCATCATCCCCGGTAATTTTACTGATAGTGATACCAGGCTTATCGGTCATACGCATCACCACCTCATCGCCGGGTTCATTCACGGCAAAGCCTAACACATCAAATCCGCATACTACGTTAGCAACGGTAGCGGGTGCGAAGACGTGGACAGTCTTGCTATCCTTTGTGCTTTTTACTCTATTATCTGGTAGCATCAAATCTTCCATTTTCTATTATTTTATACTTTAGAACTTGTCATTGCGAGGTACGAAGCAATCGCGAACTGTGCATATCCGCTCTGCTTCTGTGCGATTGCTTCGTACCTCGCAATGACAAAATGTTTTTTTCATTTGCATGCCTGCACATCCATGCATTTGCACATTAATTCGCGCCTACATTAATTAAATCGGCAAATACACCGGCGGCGGTTACTTCGGCGCCTGCGCCCGGGCCTTTTACCACCATTGGGCGGTCTTTATAGCGGTCGGTATTAAAGGCTATAATGTTATCGCTGCCGCTCATAGTGTAAAAAGGGTGGTCGGCATCTACCATTTGCAGGCTAATGCTGGCCTTGCCGTTTTCAAGCTTACCAATGTAGCGCAATACTTTGCTGCCGCTTTCTGCTTCATTTTTTAGGTTGTCAAAGAAAGCGTTCTCGGCTTTCAGCGTCGCGTAAAAATCATCAACGGTGGCTGCATCTAAACTGGCTTGCGGTAGTATATTGTCAATCTGTACATCGGCGGCTTCCATTTTATAGCCGGCATCGCGTGCCAGGATCAGCATTTTGCGCATAAAGTCGGTGCCACGCAGGTCATCCCGCGGGTCGGGTTCGGTATAACCTAATTCTTGTGCCATCTTTACCACATCATGGAAATTAGCATCGCCCTTAAAATTGTTAAAGATGAAAGATATAGTCCCCGATAAGATAGCCTCTATCTTTTGCAGCCTGTCGCCGCTGCCCATCAGGTCTTTCAGTGTACGGATAATAGGCAAACCCGCGCCAACATTGGTCTCGTAAAAGAAATCAACGCCGTGTGCACGCGCTGCATCGTGGAATGATTTGTACTGGCTGTATGCTCCCGAGTTACCAATTTTATTACAGGTAACCACCGATATGTTCGATTTAAAGATCCCTTCGTAAAACTCGATTGGTTTAGGACTGGCGGTGTTATCTATAAACACGCAGTTAGGCAAGTTCAGGCTTTTCATGCGGGCTATAAATTCAGCCAGATCGGCTTGCTCGCCTTTGCTTTGCAGGGTATTTTCCCAGGCATCCAGATCAAAGCCATCAGCATCAAAAGCCATTTTTCGGGTATTGCTAATGCCGGCTATTTTTACCTGTATGCCGTTGTTCTCTTCTAAAAACCCTTTGTGCTGATTTAACTGCCTGAACAAGGTTTTGCCGATATTCCCGGTACCTAAACAGAAAGCATGCAAGGTTTTATTCAGCTGGTTAAAGAACGAATCGTGTACGGCGTTCAACGCTTTGGCTAAATCGGTCCCGGAAATGATCACCGAGATATTATACTCGGACGAACCCTGAGCGATAGCACGAACATTCACCCCATTACGCCCTAAGGCATGGAACAGTTTACCCGACATGCCGGGCGTTTGTTTCATATTCTCGCCTACAATGGCCAGTACAGATAGGTCTTCCTCTATTACCGGGTATTCCAGTTTTTTGGCTAATAATTCCAGTTCAAACTCTTGTTCTATCAGTTGCTTGGCGCGACCGGCATCCTGAGGTTGCACGGCAAAAGTGATACTATGTTCGGAGGATGATTGGGTGATCAGCATCACGTTGATCTGCTCGCGGGCCAATAACGAGAACAACCTGCCGCTAAAGCCGGCCTTGCCCACCATGCCACTGCCCTCCAGGTTAATGATGCTAACCTTATTTACTGATGAAATACCTTTGATAGCCAAGTTGGATGCCTTGCAATCCGACCGGATAACAGTACCCTCAAATGCGGTATCGAAAGTGTTTTTAATAACAATAGGGATCTTTTTCAAAAACGCAGGGATCATAGTTGGCGGGTAGATCACCTTGGCGCCGAAGTAGGAAAGTTCCATTGCTTCGGTATAACTTAACTCGGGTAGCGAGAAGGCTTTTTTAACCATACGCGGATCGGCGGTCATCATGCCGTTCACATCAGTCCATATCTCAATTTCGCTGGCATTTAGTATAGAACCAAATAGTGCCGCGGTGTAATCGCTGCCGCCACGACCAAGCGTAGTTACATTTCCGGCATCGTTACTGGATATAAAGCCGGTAACAAATAAAATATTGCCGGGATTGGCTGCATACAGGTCTTTTACCAAAATACTGGTTAAGTCTATATTTACTTTGGCCTGCCCGTAGGCGCTGTCGGTTTTAACAACTTCGGTAGCATCAACAAAAATGCAGCCGGGGAAATACTGTAACCCAATGCGACTGATCATCAGGGTTGAACAGCGTTCGCCATAGCTTAGTATCAGGTCGCGGCTTTTGGGGGTAAGTTCACGCAGGGTAAGTACACCCTGCAGTAGGTCTTCCAGCTGGTTAAAGTATAGCTTAAGGCGGGTAAACACCGGGTTTTGCTGCTGCACATCCAATAGTTCTTTAACTACCGAAAAATGGCGGCTCTCCAGTTCGGCCAGGTGTGCGGTAAAATCTTTACCGTTGGCGGCATTCTCGGCCATTTCGGCCAGCAGGTTGGTAACCCCGCTCATGGCTGATAGTACCACTACCGGCGCGCCATTGTTTAAATTTTCCTGCTTTAGTATATCAATTACTGTACTGATACTTTGCGCGCTGCCTACCGATGTGCCTCCGAATTTTAAAACTTTCATTATTAGCGTTATTCAATTGTGTTAAACAAAAACGCCTTCCTCTTTGCTGGAGGAAGGCGTTTTTGTGGTTTTTGTATCTGTTACACCAAACGATTATCTTCCTCCAAGGTTTATCCCGGTGGTAATAATAATTGTTGTTGTGGTGTTGTTTGGAATCATTTTCTTAATGACGACAAATTAAGTAGAATTAAATTTAAGATGCAAGAAAAAAGAATAATATTTTTTATCGGCATAAAAACACCAGCGAAACAGGGTTATAATTTTACTATGCATGCATAATTTAGAATATTGTTTTGTGGACGATTTAACCACCAAGGACACAGAAATATTAAACTACTTAGAGTTTTGTGGCCTTTGTGGTTAATTTTTAAGCATGTTCTATACCTAATGCGTAATTTTGCCGCTTATGCGGGGACTCATTATAAAATCAACCGGAAGCTGGTACCAGGTGCAAACACCCGACGGCAAACGTTATGAGGCCCGTATAAAAGGAAAATTCCGTACCAAAGACATTACCACCACCAATCCCCTGGCTGTTGGCGACCAGGTTGATTTTGAATTTGAACCGGGCAGCAATAACGCGGTGATTGATAACCTGCGCCCACGCAAAAATTATATCATCCGCAAATCCATCAACCTGTCAAAACAGGCGCAGATCATCGCGGCAAATCTTGACCAGGCTTTTTTGGTAGTGACTTTGGCTTCGCCGCGTACCTCGCTGGGCTTTATTGATCGCTTTTTAGTGACTGCCGAGGCCTACGATATCCCCGCCCGCCTGATCTATAACAAACTTGATTTGTTTAGTGAGGAAGGCCTGGAGATATTAGCCGAACATAAAAGCATTTACGAAAAGATAGGTTACCCCTGCTACGAAGTTTCGGCTTTGGAGGGGACTAATATTGACTTGATCCAACAGCTCATTAGTAATAAAACCACTTTGTTTTCAGGCCATTCCGGCGTGGGCAAATCCAGCCTGATCAACGCTCTGTTACCCGAATTAGCTATCCGTACCGGCGAGGTATCCGACTGGAGCGATAAGGGCATGCACACCACCACTTTTGCCGAAATGCACCAGTTACCCGGCGGAGGTTTTATTGTAGACACGCCCGGCATCCGCGAATTGGGTGTGATAGATATTGAAAAAGGCGAGTTAAGTCATTTCTTCCCTGAAATGCGCGACCGCATGAACCAGTGCCGTTTTAACAACTGCCGCCATATTAACGAACCGGGTTGTGCCATTGTAGCTGCTGTGGAAGCTGATGAAATAGAATTATCCCGTTATGAAAGTTACCTGAGTATCTATCATGGTAATGATACAAGGGCTTAATTGTCAGATAAATTCGCTTGTAGCGAAAACGGGGATAAGCACGTAATGTAAAATAAACCATCAATCACTAATCACATGACTTTCAACCTGAAACCCTTTTTCATTGCCGCAGGCTTATTGCTTTTGCTTAGTTCGTGCTCTAAAGTATATACTCCGGCACTTTACCACCAGGATATTGCTTATATGCCAAAACCGGCATCGTTCGATTCGGTAAGCACAAAAGTTTACGCATCTGCTGGCCTAAATGTATATCCTGATGCTTATTTCCAGGATATGGTTGTTAGCGGGCAGGCTAATATAAGTGTTGGGCATACTTTTAAAAACTTCAACCTGGCGTACGGCGCTTTTACAGAGTTTGGTGATTATCAGAACAGCAATGAAAATACCGCATCTCCCAATTATTTTTCCGATCGATCTTTTGGTGCGGTAGGCGGGCGGTTCTCAGCTAACGTATACAAGAAATTAAACCATGCCGATTTCCGGTTCATTGGCTTTGAAGCGGCTTATAGTCATGAGTTTGGCGACTATGCAAATTTTAAAAAGAGTTTTAAAACAGAGGATAGTTATTATGTAGACCCTCGCACCGACCTGGTTTCGGTTGGCTTAACCAGCGAGGTGGTATTTAATTCGGCTGAAAACCCGCAACTGCATCACGGTTTGCGTGGTTTCCTTGGCATCACCCTTGGGCATAACCCGCTAAACGATACCTTGAATAAAGATGATGAAAACGGTGACCGTGTGTTTCGCGAGGTATTCCCCAAATTCAGTTATTTTATTAATTACAAACATCTTTTCGGTATAATTGACGTAGGTAACGGCTTTATGGGCCGTGTTGGTTATAGTTTTTAGATATACATGCGCGCAGTATTACAACGTGTTTTGAAAGCCAGCTGTACCGTCGATGGCAGCATCACCGGGCAAATTAACCATGGCTTTTTAGTTTTATTGGGGATAGAAGATGCCGATACCAATGAAGACCTGCAATGGCTGGCCCAAAAGATAGCCGGTATGCGGGTGTTTAGCGACGACAACAGCCTGATGAACAAAGCCCTGGCCGATGTTGATGGCGATATCCTGCTCATCTCCCAGTTCACACTGTTCGCCCAAACAAAAAAAGGCAATCGCCCATCATTTATCCGCGCTGCTAAACCGGAAAAGGCCATTCCGATGTACGAGCAAATGATAAAAACCCTAACCGATCTCACCGGCAAAAAAATTGCCACCGGCATATTTGGTGCCGATATGAAAATAAGCCTGGTGAATGACGGGCCGGTCACCATTGTGATGGATACCCGCGACAAAGACAATCATTAATTTATATGACGATAGAAGAAGCACAGCAATTAGTAGATAACTGGATAAAAACAACAGGTGTACGTTATTTTAATGAACTAACCAATACCGCCATGCTAATGGAGGAAGTTGGCGAAGTAGCCCGCATTATGGCCCGGCAGTATGGTGAGCAATCGTTCAAAAAATCGGATACCGAGGTTAACCTGGCCGATGAAATGGCTGATGTGTTGTTTGTGCTGATTTGCCTGGCCAACCAAACCGGTATTAACCTTACCGAGGCGCTGGAAAAAAACCTGGAAAAGAAAAGCATCCGTGATGCCGACCGGCACCGTAATAATGATAAACTTAAACCTTAAGTGAACTATTCGTACTTTTAATCGTAAAAGCCAAGAATATAATCCTGATTATTACGCTAATGATGACCGACAGAAATATTATATGCTTAAGCAGCACCGAATGGGGCGGCAACTACATAAAGGCTACTGTTGAGTTAATGAAGGAACTGGCCACTCAAAATAACGTCCTGTTTGTAAACAGTCCCTATACTATTAAAGATATTTTTGACGGGATAAGAGGTAAAAAAGACGTTGAACTGGGCCGTGCCTTAGGCTTAAAAAGCCGGATCGATACCATCAAGCTACCCAACGGGGCCACGGTGCATATATTCACCCCGCCGCCATCTATTACTATTAATTTTTTGCCCGAAGGGTTTATCTACCAAACACTTTTAAAATTTAATGGCTGGAACGTACGCTTCACCGCTGCTAAAGCCCTTAAAAAACTGGGGATGAAGGACAGGCTGATCAACTTTGTGGGTTTTAATCATGGCATGGGGGTAACTACGGGCCGGCGTTTTGGCGAACAGACTTTAGTATATCATTGTTATGATGAGATACGCGGCGCGAACACCTGGCTGCAAAAACATGGCGTAGCACTGGAAGAGCGCCTGCTAAAAATGGTGGACGGCACCATTGTGACATCGAAGGGTTTATATGAGGCTAAAAAGGATTTATGTAAGGCCTGTTATGTAGTAAAAAACGCGGTAAATATAGATCTGTTTAGTCGTGGGTTTCAATCAAACGTAAAGCCGGAAAAGGTTGTAGGCTATATTGGTAGCATTGATGAACGCCTGGACTATCACCTGTTGGTACATTTGCTGGAAAACATGCCCGACACCCGGTTTGTATTTGTTGGCCGTGTAACCACCAATTTTGGTGAAGAGGAAATTTTAAGGAAATATCCCAATGTTGAACTAACCGGCCCCAAAACACCGGAAGAACTGCCGGGGTATTTAAAAACGTTCTCGGCCGGTATTATTCCCTTTGTGAAAAGTGATTTTACCAAAGGGATTTATCCCATGAAGATCAACGAATACCTGGCTGCCGGGCTTCCAGTTGTCAGTACCGATTTTGCTAACCTGGATGATTTTGACGGAATAATAAAAATCACCCGCGATAACGATACTTTCCTCGACAATCTTCAAAATGAATTAGCTGCCGATACTCCCGAAAAACGTACAGCCCGTCTTGCCGTTGCCAAACAGAACACCTGGGCAGTTAGGGCCGGCGAAATTTCAGCTGCTATTGAGGATATGGAAAAAAATCTCTAAAATTTGTCATTGCGAGGAACGGAGCGACGCGGCAATCGAAAAAAAGCCATAACCATAATGTCATTTCGAACGAGGCACGAGGAGAAATCTTCTACACGACACATCATCAGTAGAAGATTTCTCCCTTCGGTTCGAAATGACATAT
>Ga0075366_10000884_pt1 | contig 14482 bp, 9 predicted proteins | sample EndMethybrTD3031_FD_72351 | JGI IMG/M metagenome (GOLD analysis project Ga0075366, IMG submission 72351) | Populus endosphere microbial communities from Tennessee, USA - Endosphere MetaG P. TD hybrid TD303-1 | ecosystem: Host-associated > Plants > Roots > Endosphere | place: USA: Tennessee...
TCGGCCATTAACACGTAATCAGCATCTTTTCCAGACCCAATATCCCGCAACCTACTTTTAATAGATAAATTATCAACTATATTTGTGTGCGCACACGCAAATTATTTTTTGTGTTTTTCCCTGTAAATTATCAAACATGCTAAAAAAACTATTGCTTTTAATTTGTATCGGCCTGCCAGCCTTTTCTAACGCTCAAAATGTGTTTCTTTCCGGTATAAAGCCGGGCAAGGCGCTGGTATCTTCCGGTAAGGGGGCATTGACTTTAAAAAACAATTGCTTATCTGTAAAGTGGCTAGCCGATAAAAAGTCGATTGCGATAAACGAATTTGTCGCGCAAAATAATGAACGGATTACTTTAAAAGGCTCGCCCATGTTTGAGCTGGAGCTTAAGGACGGCACGATAATTAATTCTGCCGATTTTCAACTAAACGCCCCTCCAAGAATCATCCTGACAAAAGGTAATCCAAAAGCGGTTAAACTTTCAGAAAAGGAGAACGGTGTAGAGGTTTTTGCTGAACTTTTGAATGTAAAACAAGGCATCCGCGTAATGTGGGAAGCTATTTTAAAGGATAACTCCAATTATATCAGGCAAGCCTTCAGTCTTCATAGCTTGAAAGATTCGTTAAAGGTCAGGAAATTAACGCTTATAAAATTTCCGATAGCAACAGGCATCAAATCAACGGGTGTTGTTGATGGCTCGCCGATAGTAGCGGGTAATTACTTTTTTGCATCTGAAAGCCCGATAAGTAAATATAAAGCCGATAACGGCTGGTTTAGCAGCTATATCGAACGCCAGGAACCAGTCTTGGATTTAACAGGTTCTACCGTTTGGGGTGTTGCCCCGCAAGGCCAGCTGCGCAGGGGATTTTTGTATTACCTGGAGCGGGAGCGGGTTGTACCATACAGGCAGATGCTTCATTATAACTCATGGTATGATATATCGTGGGCCGATCGTAAACTGACCGAAGCTGGTTGCCTTGACCGTATTAAAACCTTTGGCGATAGCCTTACGGTAAAGCGCCACCTTAACTTAAACGCGTTTTTGTTTGATGATGGCTGGGACGATAATCAAACGCTATGGCAAATCAGCAAAACTAATTTCCCGGCTGGTTTTGATAATATGAAAACCATGGCCAATAAATACAATGCATCGCTGGGAGTTTGGATGTCGCCATGGGGCGGATACGAACAGGCAAAAGAGCAAAGGCTGCAGTATGGCAGGAAACAAAACCCGCCTTTTGAAACCAATTCGCATGGGTTTTCACTTTCGGGCCCGATTTATTCGGGCAGGTTTAAAGATGTAGCCGGTAATTTTGTTACCAAATACGGCGTCTCGATGTTTAAATTCGATGGTGTAGGGGCGGGCGACCAATCAACCGGTGCAACGCCTGAATATCAAACGGATATGGAATCATTGTTAAACCTGGTATCATCGCTCCGTAAAGTAAAATCAGATCTTTATTTCAGCATGACCATAGGTACCTGGCCATCGCCCTTCTGGCTTAAATATGGCGATGTGATTTGGCGGAACGGCTGGGATACCAATACACAAGGGCAGGGGGATATCAGGCAGCAATGGCTCAATTACCGCGATGGAGAAGTATACAAAAATATAGTACAGCGTGCGCCACTATATCCTATAAGTGCTTTGATGTATCATGGCGTTTGTATTGCCGACAATGGCCCACCTGCTAAATTTGATATGAACGATAAAGATATCGCCGACGAAATCTGGTCGTTTTTTGGGTCGGGAACAAGTTTGCAGGAACTGTATATTAATCCGCATAAATTAAATACCGTCAACTGGGATTGCCTTGCCAAAGCAATAAAATGGTCGCGGGAAAATGCCGATGTCATGCCCGATACGCATTGGGTAGGTGGCGACCCGGCCAGGGGCGATGTTTATGGATTTGCAGCCTGGTCGCCCAAAAAAGCAATTCTTACCTTAAGAAACCCCTCAGATAAAGTAAAAACGTTTGAGGTTGATACGCGTAAAATTTTTGAGTTGCCTTTAAATAGTAAATACAGTTATCTTTTTTATAACGCCAAACTAAACAGCAGCGAAGCGAAAGCTTCTTTATTTAAAGGAGACAGCTTTACTGTGACACTTCAGCCATTTGAAGTAATGGTATTAAACGCCAGGCCTGCTTTGTAAAAGGGGTTGTTGTGAATGTAATGATATATTGCAGATAATCAGTAATTTATAATTATGTCATTGTGAGGTACGAAGCAATCGCAAAGATGCAAAGTGGACATGAACAGTTCGCGATTGCCACGCTATCGCTCGCAATGACATGGTTGTTGTGATGGTCGAATGGCAACACGTCATCCCCGTTTTTTCCGGGATCATCCTGATTGTTACTCGCAACGACATGTTTTGATGCAACGCGCTGTAAATGATATGATTTGATAAAACGAATATGTGCTTTAAATTAACCCCTATTCCTATACACTCGATGCAAGAAAGTTACAAATGAAACTGGTAGCAATTTTATTAACGTTTTGCCTTTTTAATACAGTATCCTTTTGCCAAACCACGGCAGGCTATAAATGGCTCGACCCTGCTACCGCCGGCTTCCCGGTTATAGAAGGGCAGGCATGGCCATCGGAAGTGGCAAATACTTATGACAGGTTCCCGGCGCGGGCCGAAAAAAGCCTTAACCCCAATGTATGGAACATCTCGCACAGCAGTGCGGGCTTGTATATCAAGTTTAAAACAGATGCGCCAAACCTGGTTATCCGTTACCAGGTAAAAGGCGATTTGGCTATGTCGCACATGCCGGCCACAGGGGTAAGCGGCATTGATTTGTACGCGCTTGACCCTAACGGTAAATGGTGCCTGGCGCCGGGAAGTTTTGCTTTTAAAGACACCATCACTTATCGCTTTTCAAACGTACAGGTGAGCAAAAGTTTTCCGGGCAGAAGCTATGAATACAGGCTTTTTTTGCCACTATATAATTCTGTATCCTGGCTTCAGGTAGGTGTACCGGCCGGTAATACATTTAATTTTATGCCTTTATCTAAAGAAAAACCGGTGCTTGTGTATGGTACATCCATTGCCCAGGGTGCCTGTGCAACAAGGCCCGGTTTGGCATGGACTGCTCTGTTACAACGCGCGCTTGACCGCCCGCTCATAAACCTTGGTTTTTCCGGCTCGGGCCGGCTTGAAAAATCTGTTATCGACCTGATGGCCGAGGTTGACGCCAAAATCTACGTACTTGATTGTATGCCCAATTTAATCAGCTTTCCCGACCAGGAGATTGAAACACGTTTATCGGCATCGATACAAGGCTTACAAGAGAAGCACCCCCTGGTGCCGATATTACTTGTAGAGCATAGCGAGGGTAATGTAGATGGCCTGTTGGATACGGGCAGGAATACCGATTATAACCGGGTAAATAAAGTGCTTAACCAGACATATTCTAAGCTAATTGCCGCGGGAGCTAAAAATATTTATTTGTTAACCGATAAAGAAATCGCGTTTGATATCAACTCAACGGTTGATGGCGTACACCCCAATGATGCCGGAATGCAAAAATACGCTGCTGCTTATGAAAAAGCCATCCGCGCAATTATTAATGAGCCAACAGGTCCATATTCAACAACCACGCCGGTTGTGCAAAGCAGGGATGGTTATTACGATTGGCGAAACAGGCACAATGAGATATTAACGCTTGTTAAAACCGATGCGCCGAAAATTGTCTTCCTCGGTAATTCTATCCTGAATTATTGGGGCGGAACGCCAAAAGCACCTTTAGCAAGGGGAGCCGCATCATGGGACAAGTATCTGCAACCCTTAGGTGTAAAAAACTTTGGTTTTGGCTGGGACCAGGTAGAAAATGTGTTATGGCGCGTATATCACGGAGAATTAGATGGTTTTAAGGCCGGCAAGGTGATGATTATGATAGGTACCAATAACCTTTCAATTAACAACGACCAGGAAATAATTGAAGGATTAAGATTATTGGTACAGGCTGTAAAAGTACGCCAGCCCCAAACCCAAATTCTTTTATCAGGCCTGCTACCGCGAAGGGCGCTGGAAAAAAGGGTAGGGGCGCTTAATAAAGCTATTGCTAAGTTGGCGGCCCAAACCCGAGTGCGTTTTATTAACCCCGGGAAGCTATTGCTCAATAAAGCCGGGAATATTGATGAGTCCCTTTTTGGCGATGGCTTGCATCCTAATGAGGTAGGGTATGAAAGACTGGCGATTGACTTGGTTCCATATCTTAAAAAATAGCAATATAGTGAGCCCCGTTTGGCATCATTTCAAGATATTAATTTGAGCACTAAGAGGAGGCCAGAAAACTGTCAAACCTCAAACAGCAAAGATATCACATTAGAACAACCGGGTAAAAGCTTACGATTGCATTTGACATCTTTATGTGGTTTGACAAAAAGTCCTCCATAAATCACCCCTTCCCATTCCTCGCCGTCGACCCCCTGATAATCAATTCGGGTTTTATGCTGATGGTTTTTGGTTTAGATGTGGTATCTGTATTTCCCTTTTCCTGGAAGTACAAATTGGCAACCGTATTGCCCATGTAAATACTAAACTGGTCTATGGTGGTGATAGAAGGGCTGGTAATTTCCGAAAATCCTTCGTTGGCGTAACCACAAACACCTAACTCTGATGGTACTTTTATCTTCATCGCGTTGGCAACCTCCAAAACACCAAGGGCCGAGAAATCAGATGTAGAGGCAAATATGGCGTCGGGAGGCTGGGGGAGGCTTAATAGCTTGCGGGTACCTTCGGCGCCCAGTTCTTTTGTCCAGGCGTTTTCAACTATCAGTTCGTCAATTACGTCAATATTGTAGGCTTTTAATGCCCGCAGGTAGCCGGTTTTACGCTGTTTAAAAATGCTGAGGTTTTGAGGGCCTTCCAGCAGGCCTATGCGTTTATAACCACTTTCTATAAGATGCGATACCGCTTCATACGATGCCTGTTCGTTATCATTAATAACTTTAAGGGTTTCCAGTTCTTCGGCCACGCGGTCAAACTGGATAAGCTGGATGCCGTGGTCAATCACGTTTTGCAGGTGCTGGTAGTCGCTGCCATCGGCCGATACCGATATCACAATGCAATCCACGTCCTGGTTTATCAGCGTATTTACACACTGGATCTCTTTATCATGCGATTCGCCCGATTGACAGATGATGAGGTTGTAACCTTTTTGATAGGTAGCTTCTTCAATGCCGGCAATTACATTAGCAAAAAAGTTTTGGTTAATACGCGGCACCACAATGCCAATAGTTTTTGAATGCCCCTTGCGCAGGTTTGATGCCAAAATGTTGCGCTTGTAATTAAGCTCATCGGCGGTTTTCATGATCAACTCCTTGGTTTTTTCGTTTACCTGGTTGCTGTTGTTCAGCGCCCTTGATACCGAAGAAGCGGTAATGCCCAGCTTGGCGGCAATGTCATAAATGGTAGTACGTTTTCCCTTTTTCATTATAAAGTGCAAGTTGGAAAAAATATTTTACGCAATCGATTGTAATTTTAAATATTTATTTAATTTCGTGGAGTTAAATGCCAAAAATAAACCAGCTTTTACTATTCATGTTAAAACTCAAAACAAATCCATGCTATTATTAGGGATTGATATAGGTACTTCATCAGTTAAAGTTAGCGTTGTTAACGCTGATACGCAACAAATTATAACATCGGCACAGTTTCCCGACGAGGAATCGCCGATAAAGGCTGTGCATCCCGGTTGGGCCGAGCAATCACCGCTCATGTGGTGGGAACAGGCGCAGCAGGCCCTGGCACGCTGCCACGCAAAAGGTGGTTACAACCCGCAGGATATAGCCGCCATAGGTATAGCTTACCAGATGCACGGGTTGGTTTTGGTTGATAAAAGCCAAAATGTACTGCGCGATAGCATCATCTGGTGCGATAGCCGTGCCGTTGAAATCGGCGATAAAGCCTTTGCCGCCATAGGCGAAGAAAAATGCTTGTCGCACCTGTTAAACTCGCCAGGTAACTTTACCGCATCCAAACTGGCCTGGGTAAAAGAAAATGAACCGGAGATTTATGCCCAAATAGATAAGATTATGCTGCCCGGCGATTACGTTGCCATGAAGCTAACCGGCGAGATCACCACATCGGTATCGGCACTATCCGAAGGGGTATTCTTCGATTTTAAAACAAACAACATCTCTAAAGAGATCATCAATTACTTTGGTTTTGATGAAAGCCTGTTCCCTGTTATTAATCCGGTGTTTTCATCGCATGGGGTGTTAAAGAGTGATGTTGCCGAAAAACTTGACCTTAAAGCCGGTATCCCGGTAACCTATAAATCAGGCGATCAGCCTAATAATGCCTTATCATTAAACGTGTTGAACCCCGGCGAAGTGGCGGCGACAGCCGGTACATCTGGTGTTATATACGGTGTGAGCGATCAGTTAGCTTATGACCAGCAATCGCGTATTAACACCTTTGCCCACGTTAATTATACCGAAGAGGAGAAACGCCTTGGTGTTCTGCTATGCATTAACGGCACCGGCAGCTTATACCGCTGGGCCAAATACAACTTTGGTGCCGGTTTAAGCTACAACCAGTTAAATCAGGAAGCAAAAAAAGCTCCCTTAGGCAGCGAAGGCCTACGTGTATTGCCATTTGGAAATGGCGCCGAACGCATGCTGAACAATAAACAGGTGGGCGCTCATTTCCAAAATATCGATTTGAACCTGCATACCCAGGCGCATATTTTCCGCGCCGTACAGGAAGGCATAGCCTGCGCGTTCCGCTATGGTTTTGATATCATGCGCAGCAACGGCATGAACCCTACGGTAATCCGCGCCGGTAAAAGCAACCTGTTCCTGAGCGAATTATTTGCCGAAACCTTTGTAAATGCCACCGGCGTCCCCGTTGAATTATACAACAACGATGGCAGCGTAGGCGCGGCATTAGGCGCAGGAATAGGGGCAGGCATCTTTAAATCGCCCGCCGAAGCGTTCAGCAACACCAAAGCCATCCAATTGATAGAACCGAATCATACCGTTGATTTTGAACCTATTTATGACGAATGGAAAGAACTACTTGATCTTAGGTTAAAGGCAAAAGGTTAAAGGCGAAAGGCCGAAAAAGGAAAGGTAAAAGCAAAAGAAAATCACTAATTCACTAACTCAATAATTAACAAAATTCAATAACTCAATAATTCAGTAATTCAATAATTAAAATATATGAAAATCATTACAGGCGAAAAGGAATTTTTCAAAGGAATAGGTCAGGTAGCTTACGAAGGGCCGGAATCAGATAACCCGCTGGCGTTCCGCTGGTACGATGCCAACAGGGTAGTGGCTGGCAAAACTATGGCCGAGCATTTACGTTTTGCCTGTTCGTACTGGCATTCATTTAACGGTAATGGCGCCGATCCGTTTGGCGGGCCAACCCACATTTTTGCATGGGACGAGAAAGCCGATGCTGTTGAACGCGCCAAAGATAAGATGGATGCCGCGTTTGAATTCATCACCAAAATGAATATCCCTTACTACTGTTTCCATGATGTGGACGTGGTAGATTATACCAACGACGTAAACGAAAATGACAGGCGTATCCAGGCTTTGGTTGAATATGCCAAACAAAAGCAAGCCGAAAGCGGTGTTAAATTGCTTTGGGGAACATCAAACCTGTTTAGCCACCGCAGGTACATGAATGGTGCTGCTACTAATCCCGATTTTCATGTATTGGCCCATGGAGCTGCACAGGTTAAAGCGGCAATTGATGCAACCATTGCTTTAGGCGGCGAAAATTACGTGTTCTGGGGTGGCCGCGAAGGTTATATGAGCCTGCTGAACACCGATATGAAACGCGAGCAGGAACATTTTGCCAAATTTTTACATACTGCTAAAGATTACGCACGCAAACAAGGCTTTAAAGGAAACTTCTTTATCGAACCAAAACCTTGCGAGCCAACTAAACACCAGTACGATTATGATGCAGCCACTGTTTTAGGTTTCCTGCAGAAACACGATTTATTAAACGACTTTAAACTGAACCTGGAAGTTAACCACGCTACATTGGCCGGCCACACTTTCCAGCACGAATTACAGGTAGCTGCAGATTCAGGTTTATTAGGTTCGATAGATGCCAACCGCGGCGATACCCAAAACGGATGGGATACCGATCAGTTCCCGAATGACATTAACGAAATTACCGAATCGATGATGATTATCCTGGAAGCAGGTGGTTTGCAAGGTGGCGGTATTAACTTTGATGCTAAAATTCGCCGTAACTCAACCGACCAGGCCGATTTGTTCTACGCACATATCGGTGGTATGGATATCTTCGCCCGCGGCCTGGTTATAGCAGATAATATTTTACAAAAATCAGAATATAAAAAGATCCGTGCCGACAGATATGCCTCATTTGATGCAGGTTCAGGAAAAGATTTTGAAGATGGTAAGCTTTCGTTAGAAGATTTACGTAACTATGCAATAGCCAATGGCGAGCCTAAAACATTAAGCGGCCGACAAGAATATTTAGAAAATTTGATAAATCGCTATATATAGCTTATAATTGTCAATCTAACATTATTAAAACCAACTTAACCAGACAATGAACCTGAAAACCCTCTCATACGGCGATTATGCTGTATTTTTGACCTACTTTTTAATCGTATCCCTTTACGGATACTGGGTATATCGCCGTAAACATAATGCTGACGCAACTTCCAAAGATTATTTTTTGGCCGAAGGGTCGCTTACCTGGTGGGCAATCGGGGCATCATTAATAGCGTCTAATATCTCTGCCGAGCAGTTTATCGGGATGAGTGGTAACGGTTTTAAAATTGGATTGGCAATTGCAACTTATGAGTGGATGGCTGCCGCTACGCTGATAATTGTGGCTGTATTTTTTATTCCGGTATATCTTAAAAACAAGATATTTACCATGCCTCAATTCCTTAATCAGCGTTACAATAGTACAGTAGCTATGATCATGGCTATTTTTTGGCTGTTGTTGTATGTAATCGTAAACCTCACCTCAATTTTATACCTCGGTGCGCTTGCTGTTCATACAATATCGGGCATAAATACCACAGCCTGTATATGGGGGCTTGCCATATTTGCGGTAATTATCACGCTCGGCGGTATGAAAGTAATTGGTTTTACCGATGTTGTTCAGGTATTCTTTTTGATTCTTGGCGGTTTGGTAACTACTTATATAGCTATCAACCTTGTTTCGGATCATTTTGGAACCCACGGTATTTTTGCCGGTCTTAAAATAATGGGAACACAGGCAACAGACCATTTTCATATGATCCTGTCTAAAGAAAACACCAACTATGCTTCATTACCCGGTCTTACCGTGTTAATTGGCGGTATGTGGATTGTAAACCTTAACTATTGGGGCTGTAATCAATACATTACGCAACGCGCATTAGGGGCTAATTTAAAAACGGCAAGGGGCGGTATCTTGTTCGCTGCGTTTTTAAAATTGCTTATGCCGGTAATTGTGGTATTGCCCGGTATCGCTGCTTACATTCTATACAAAGAAAATGTTTTTCACAGTGAATTAATGCAAAATGGCGAGTTGAACCCCGACCGTTCATATCCGGTACTGCTTAATCTGCTTCCGTCAGGATTGAAAGGCCTTTCATTCGCAGCATTAACAGCTGCTATAGTAGCGTCGCTTGCCGGTAAAGCCAACAGTATAGCAACCATATTTACTATGGATGTTTACAAAAAATTCAATCCAAACATGACCGATAAAAACATGGTTGTTATTGGTAAAACCACGGTAGTGGTGGCAATGATAATTGGCGTAATTATATGTCCTTTCCTGGGTATTGATAAAAAAGGCGGTTTCGAGTTTATCCAGGAATATACAGGTTTCGTATCGCCTGGTATTTTTGCCATGTTCATCCTAGGTTTTTTCTGGAAAAAAGCTACATCAAATGCTGCGTTATTCGCCACTATCGGCGGGTTCATCTTATCGGTTATTTTCAAAAAATTACCTTTATTTATGAATTTAGAGTTTCTTAAAACAACAGGTTTCTCCACTTTGGTTTTACAGCCCGACGGAAAAACATCATTGTGGGAAATACCTTTCCTTGACCGTATGGGCTTCGTATTTGTAATTTGCGTGTTAGGTATGTACATTATCTCGAAAATTGAAACTGCCAAAGGTGTAGCCACCAATGGTCTCGAGATTGACTCTTCTATGTTTAAAACAAACAAAGGATTTCTTGCCGGCGCACTTATTATTGGAGGGATACTGGTAGCGCTTTATTCAATTTTTTGGTAGCAGATAATTTTGGTTAAATATTTACAGAGCGACGGGTGTTACCTGCCGCTCTTTTTTTTTGCCTCAACCAATCCTCTCAAGCCTCACCCAACGCTCTCCAAAGGAGAGGGCTTTTGATTTGTATGGTGACTATAAAATCCTATGTGCAACCGCCAGGTTTTTCAGAACCCTCTCCTTTGGAGAGGGCAGGGTGAGGCTCCGCAATCGTTATCGTAGATTGTTGCAAATATCGTTTCCATCCTACAGTAATGATGTGTAATTTGCCCATTCAAACTACAATACCATTAACCTATAGTGAATAATTTAGAAGAAACATTCCGATGGTTTGGCCCTGCCGATCCGGTTACACTTACAGCAATTTCGCAATCCGGGGCTACCGGCGTTGTTACAGCACTTTACCATATTCCAGTTGGCGAGGTTTGGGGTTTGGATGAAATCATCCAGCGTAAAAATTTAATTGAAGCAGCCGGCCTACGGTGGTCGGTTGTAGAGAGCGTCAATATTCATGAAAGCATAAAAACCGCCGGTGCCGATAGGGATACATATATCCAAAACTATGTGGCTACCCTTCAAAACCTGGCGCAGGCAGGCATCAATATTGTTTGCTACAACTTTATGCCCGTGCTTGATTGGACACGTACCGACCTGGATTACCTGCTGGCCAATAAAGCAACCGCCTTAAGGTACGATGCCAAAGCTTTAGCAGCCTTTGACCTTTACATCCTGGAACGCCTGGGCGCCCGCGACGACTATAGCGCCGCGCAGCAACAGGTTGCCAAACAATACCTGGATAATATCACCACCGATGAGCGCACGCAGCTGATCAATAACCTGATGGCAGGTTTGCCCGGCACCAATAAAACACTATCCATTCCCGAATTTAAGGAGCACCTGAAGCGCTATGCGGAGGTTGATGCCGCGGGCCTGAAAGAAAACCTTGCCTACTTTTTAAGGGGGATTATTCCCGCTGCCGAAAAGGCAGGCGTCAAAATGTGTATCCACCCGGACGATCCTCCGTTTCCGATACTGGGCCTGCCAAGGGTGGTATCTACCGAGCAGGACCTTGCCGACCTGGTGAATTATTACCCTTCGCCAAGTAATGGTATTACTTTTTGTACCGGATCATTAGGGGCAAGGGCCGATAATGATTTGCCGGGCATTGTGGAACGCTTAGGCGAACACGTTCATTTCCTGCACCTGCGCAATGTGCAGCGTGAGGCTGATGGCAGTTTTTACGAGGCCGAGCATTTGGGTGGCAGTACCGATATGTATGCCGTTATGAAAAATATTGTGTTGGAGCAGCAAAAACGTGTGGCCGATGGCCGGGATGATATTGCCATACCCATGCGCCCCGATCATGGACATAAACTGCTTGACGATTTTAACCACAAAACTTACCACGGCTACTCGGCTATAGGCAGGCTGAAAGGGCTTGCCGAATTACGGGGGCTTGAGATGGGCGTTAAACGCTCTTTACTGGATAAAGCATAACCTACTATTGATGAAAAACTTTTTAGATAAAGACTTTTTATTAACTACCGAAACCGCGCGGCGCCTGTACCATGAATATGCCGCGGATTTGCCTATTATTGATTACCACAGCCATTTGCCGCCCGACCAGATTGCCGGCGATATCAATTTTGAAAACATAACCCAGGTATGGCTCAACGGCGACCATTATAAATGGCGTGCCATGCGTGCCAACGGTGTTGATGAGGATTACATTACCGGGAAGAAAACCGACCTGGAAAAATTTGAACAGTGGGCTGCCACCGTACCATATACACTGCGCAACCCCCTTTACCATTGGACGCATCTTGAACTACAGCGGTATTTTGATATTCACGACCTGCTGTCGCCGGTTACGGGCAGGCAGATTTATAACGAGAGCAGCAAAAAACTGCAATCGCCGGAGTACAGCATACGCAATATCATTAAAAATAAAAATGTTGAGGTAATATGTACCACCGACGATCCGTTGGATGACCTGGCGTATCATCAAAAAATAAAAGCCGATGGCTACGAAGTACAGGTGTTACCAACCTTCAGGCCGGATAAAGCTATGAATGCCGATGACCTGGCTGCATTAAACCTGTACATTGATAAACTGCAGGTAATTGCAGGCACAGCTATCAATACCATTGATGCCTATTTATGGGCTTTAAAAGGCCGCCACGATTATTTTGCAGCGAACGGAGGCCGGTTATCTGACCATGGGTTGGAGCAGGTATATGCGGAAGATTATACCGATGCCGAAATAGCCGATATCTTTATCAAGATAAGGAATAACCAATCTTTGGATGCAACCGAAGCCCTGCAATTTAAATCGGCCATGCTGCATAATTTTGCGTTGTGGAACCACGAAAAAGGCTGGGTAATGCAATTACATTTGGGTGCGTTACGCAATAACAACGCCCGCGGATTAAGCGAGCTTGGGCCGGACACCGGGTGGGATTCGATAGGTGATTTTTCGCAGGGCAGGGCCTTGTCTAAATTCCTAAACCGGTTGGATACCACCAATCAGCTTAGTAAAACCATCCTATATAACCTAAACCCGGCTGATAACGAGTTAATGGCATCCATGACCGGTAATTTTAACGATGGCTCGGTAGCTGGTAAAATCCAGTTTGGCTCGGCCTGGTGGTTTTTAGATCAAAAGGATGGGATGACCAAACAAATGAACGCCTTATCCAACATCGGCCTGTTGAGCAGGCTGGTGGGCATGCTTACCGATTCGCGCAGCTTTTTATCATTCCCAAGGCATGAGTATTTCCGCAGGCTGGTTTGTAACCTGTTCGGCGACGATATCGAAAACGGCGAGCTGCCAAATGACGTGGAATGGACAGGTAAGATCGTTCAGGATATTTGCTACTACAACGCGAAGAATTACTTTAATTTCGATCAGAGCAAATGAGTGCGCCATTTGAAATAACAGCATCAAAAGGCAGCATCCTTTCCTTCGGAGAATTGCTTTTGCGGATTTGCCCGGATGCCGGCGGCCAATGGCTGAACGATAACGAGCTGCCGTTTTTTATAGGCGGCGCCGAATTGAATGTAGCCGGCGCACTGGCGCTTTGGCAATTACCATCGGCATATTTTACGGCCCTGCCGGATAACGCCATGTCGGCCCAGATAATTGATTATCTGGAAGCAAAAAAGGTTGATACTTCTTCAGTATACAAACATGGCGATAGGATAGGGCTATATTATTTAACCCGCGGCAAGGATATTAAAAACAATGCCCTTATTTATGACCGCGCAGGCTCGGCATTTGCCATGTTAAAACCCGGTCAGGTTAATTGGGACGAAGTTTTGGATGGTGTAAGCTGGTTTCATTTCAGCGCCATATGCCCGGCCATAAGCCAGGATGTAGCCGATGTTTGCCTGGAAGTGCTGGAAGCGGCATCGGCAAAAGGGATCACCATTTCTGTTGATTTAAATTACCGGTCAAGGTTATGGAAATATGGCAAACAGCCGGTTGATATAATGCCGCAGCTTGTAAAATACGCCGATTTGGTAATGGGTAATGTTTGGGCGGCCGAGTTGATGCTAGATATCCCGGTAGCGCCGGATATCCATGAATCGGGACAGAAAAGCATTTATCTAAAAGAAGCGCTTAAAACGTCAGAGACTATCATGACTCGATACCCCAAATGCAAGGCTGTAGCCAATACTTTTAGGTTTGATGCCGGCGAGGGCATTAACTACTATACGGCTTTATATACCGGCGATAAGCTATACAACTCCAGCCAGTATGAAACCGATAAAGTGGTTGACAAAGTTGGCAGCGGAGATTGCTTTATGGCCGGGCTTATTTACGGCTTTTATAATAAACTGGGGCCACAGCAAACATTGGAGTTTGCAACGGCTGCAGCATATACCAAACTGTTTATTGAAGGCGATGCCACTGATAAGACAGTAGAAGAAATTAAGAATGTCGCGTTAACCGCGACTGACTGATAGTCATTTAGCCTTAAGTTCTAAGTCAAAAGTCACAAAATTAGACTTTGGACTAAAGACATTCGACTTAAGACTTTGAATTAAAGACTTAACAAAATTATGAGCAAAAAAGATATAGTACTGGATGCGATAGTAACGCAGGGCACCTTGCCGCTGTTTTTTTATCCCGATGCCGGGGTTAGCCTCGAAATTACCCGCACTTTGTACAAAGCAGGGGTGAGGGTATTTGAATATACCAACCGTGGTGCAGCTGTATTGGCCAATTTTAAAGTGCTAAAG
>Ga0075366_10000885_pt1 | contig 14477 bp, 14 predicted proteins | sample EndMethybrTD3031_FD_72351 | JGI IMG/M metagenome (GOLD analysis project Ga0075366, IMG submission 72351) | Populus endosphere microbial communities from Tennessee, USA - Endosphere MetaG P. TD hybrid TD303-1 | ecosystem: Host-associated > Plants > Roots > Endosphere | place: USA: Tennessee...
GTCGACTTCATCATTGCGCTGAAACAGGTTGGTACCTTGGCGAATCATCAACGCACCCTTGCGGCCAGTTGTTTCGCACAATCGGCTGCGCTGATGCGTGGCAAGGATGCCGACGAAGTGCGCGCTGAACTCGCTGCGCGCGGCATGGATGAATACGAAATTCCGGTCGCGATTCCGCACCGCGTTTTCTCAGGCAATCGTCCCAGCAACACCTTGCTTCTCGACGACCTGAGCCCACGCTCGCTTGGTTCCCTGATCGCCCTTTATGAGCACAAGGTCTTCGTGCAGGGTGTGATCTGGGATGTGAATTCCTTTGATCAGTGGGGCGTGGAACTCGGCAAGCAGCTTGCTTCCGGGATCGAGAAGGTTTTGGAAGGCAGCGCGGATGCTTCTGCGTATGACTCCTCGACGCAGGCATTACTTGCCATTGCCACGCGGGCGCTGCTCTGAGTTTTCGTTTTCGTGTTTGATGATTTATCCATAAAAAACAAGGGGTGATATGCGCAGTATGTTTTCATTGCTGGCGGCGGGTGTATTGGACGCCGAGCAGCAACATGCCGGGCGAAATTGTCAAATGGCTGGAAATGAATGCCGTCTGGCGTTAAAGCGACGACAGACTTTTGCAGAACGTGTTTCGGAGGTCTGAGTGGGCAAAACAAGACTCGAAGCTTTCAGCGATGGCGTGCTCGCCATCATCATCACCATCATGGTGCTGGAACTCAAGGTGCCGCACGGCGATGATCTGGAGACTTTGCTGAAACTGTGGCCGGTTGCGCTCAGCTACGCGCTCAGCTTCATCTATGTGGGCATTTACTGGAACAACCACCACCATCTTTTCCATATCGTGCAACACGTCAGCGGCAAGGCGATGTGGGCCAATCTGCATTTGCTGTTCTGGCTGTCGCTGATTCCGTTCGTGACTGGCTGGATGGGCGAGAACCATTTTACATCCTTGCCGATGGCCTGTTATGGCGGCGTGCTGCTGATGTCGGCCTGTGCGTATTCCCTGCTGACCATGGCCCTGCTACAGCATCATGCGCGGGACTCGGCACTTGCCAAGGCGCTGGGCACCGATCGCAAGGGCAAGCTGTCCATCGTACTCTATGCGATCGGCATTCCATTGTCGTTCGTCAGTGGCTGGGCTGCGCTGGCGATGTATGTGACGGTGGCGATCATATGGTTCGTGCCGGACCAGCGCGTCGAGCGCGTGCTGGGTTCGGGGCCCGCCGGGTAATGCGTTGGCGCAGCCCGGTCAATTCGGTACAACTTCGGCCGGGGCTTTCGATGCGGCCTCCCGAGGTTCGGCCTGGAAATCCATATTGCCGACAATGTTGACATTCCGCTGGTAGAGAATCTGTGCAATGGTGTCAAAACAGTTGCGCGGGCGGCAGTCCTTGTTGGCGAGCAACTCATAACCTGCGCGTTCCAGTTTGGCGGCTGCAATGCGATTGGCTTGCCACTTGCGGTGGAAGTCACCGCTGGTTGAAATCGTGACGAGAATGGCCGCCGTGACGGAAAGCAGTGCTGCAATATCTTTCTTGATTTTTTCATTGTCGAGCAGGCTCTCGACTTTCAGTATCAGTGCGGCGATGGCGCTCAGCGCAGCAGCTGCAAACGTGAAGCCCCAGTAGACGCCGCTCCAGTGCGATGCGTCTTGCCGGATCTCCCTGAAGTTGTCGAGAATTGCCGTGGCTGCATGTGCCTGCGCTGCGTCCTTGCCGTTGATGACAAGCTGCAAGGCTGCCGCAAGGGGCTGATCGCCGGGCCAGCAGACTCGCACCAGCCACACCGCAAGAGCGACAAGCGCAAGCAGCAGCACGATGAACCATAGCTTGCGTGTTACGACTGCGGGAGCCTGTTGTTCGCTCATGCCTTGATCCTCGGCAGAAGTCCATGCGGGTAATGTATGCGTCGATCGATCATCCCTGTTCAGCGATCTTTGCGCGCCGCTGACGCACTCCCTCAGCCAGCGTATCGAGCAGGCCAACCGTTGCCTCCCAGCCGATACAGGCATCGGTAATGCTCTTTCCATACTCCAGCGTCTTGCCCGGCAACAGGTCCTGACGACCTTCGACGAGGTGAGATTCACACATGATGCCCATGATGCGTTCTTCGCCCGCTGCAAGCTGTGTCGCGATGTCCTGGCCGACATCGAGTTGCAGGGCGTATTGCTTGCGGCTGTTGCCATGCGAGAAATCGACGATCAGCTTGGCAGGCACGCCGGCTGCTGCAAGCTTCTTGCATGCCTCGTCGATACTCGCAGCGTCATAGTTGGGTTCCTTGCCACCGCGCAGGATGATGTGGCAATCCTCATTGCCTGCGGTTGACACGATGGCGGAGTGGCCGGCCTTGGTGACGGACAGGAAGTGGTGCGGCGCGGCTGCGGCCTTGATGGCGTCAATGGCGATGCGTACATCGCCTTCGGTACCGTTCTTGAAGCCGACCGGGCAGGAGAGGCCTGAGGCGAGCTGGCGGTGAACCTGGCTTTCTGTCGTGCGTGCGCCGATGGCGCCCCATGCGATTAGGTCGGCGATATATTGTGGCGTGATCATGTCGAGGAACTCGGTGCCTGCCGGCAGGCCCAGTTCGTTGATCTGCCACAGCAGCTTGCGTGCGAGACGCAGGCCATCATTGATCTGGAAGCTGTCGTCCATGTAAGGGTCATTGATGAGACCCTTCCAGCCGACGGTAGTGCGCGGTTTTTCGAAGTACACGCGCATGACAATCAGCAGGTCGTGCTGCAGACGATCGGCTTGTTCCTTGAGCTTGTGCGCGTATTCCATGGCTGCATCGGGGTCATGAATCGAGCAGGGGCCGACGACGACCAGCAGGCGCTCGTCGGCGCCGTGCAGGATGCGATGGATTGCATTGCGCGCCACATAGGTGGTTTCGGCGGTGCGCTCGCTGGAGGGGAATTCCTCCATGATTTGCGAGGGGGGAGCGAGTTCCTTGATCTCCCGGATACGGACATCGTCGATGTGAGCTTGTGCTTGGGTGGTAGGCATTATTGATTTCCGCAAGGCGTGTCGAAATGGTTGTGACAATGATTCTAGCCGAAAGCGCAGCCTCGCCCGAATGGCACTGCCTATGAGGGCAACGGGGCGTTGCAGGATGCGCCTGGCTGGCGCCACATGTGATGTCGTGCTTCAATCAATTTCCTGTCGGGAGGTGATGCGTGGATCGAGGCAAGCAAGACGAAAGCGGCAGTGCACGCAAAATCGTTTGTCACCAATGTGATCTGCTGCAGCGTGCCGGTGCCGTGCCGCGTGGTGGCAGCCTGCGTTGCGCGCGCTGCGGTGCGCCCTTGCTGCGCTGGGTGTCACACAGTCTCGACAGACCGGTCGCGCTGGCGTTGACCGCAGTCGTGACATTCCTGATTGCGAACATTTTTCCGGTCATGACGCTGGAGTTCCAGGCCCTGCGCATGGACGCCACCATGGTGGCTTCAGTGTGGCAATTGCATGCCCAGGGCGAAACGCTGGTGGGCGTGCTGGTGCTCGTCACGGCTGTTGTGGCGCCTGCTGCATTGATCCTGCTCCTGCTGTGGCTGTTATTGCCCTTGCGGTTCGGTTTTCGCGCGCCCGCTTTCGCGCCGCTGTTTCGCTTGCTGATGTCTTTGTCCGACTGGGCCATGGTCGAGGTACTGATGCTCGGCGTAGTCGTGGCACTGGTGAAGCTGGGTCATATGGCGACCGCATCTGCTGGTATCGGGATGTGGGCTTATGGCGTGACGATGCTGTTGCTTACCTCGCTCAGCTCAAGCCTGCAGGGCGATGTCATCTGGTCGCACCATGAGGACGTCATGAGCCGGCGCAAGCCGCACGATCCGGAAAGAGCCGAAGTAGCCGAGGTGCTTCCATGAGCGCATCTATTGGCAAGAGTGAAGACGTGGCGGCGCAGTTTCCGCCTCATTCGGCCGCACATCTCGGGCTGACCGGCTGCCATGCCTGCGGGCAGATCGTGGCGGTGGGCGAGCATCATCATTGCCCTCAATGCGGCTCCGCCGTGCATCTGCGCAAGCCGGAAAGTCTGTCCCGCTGCTGGGCCTTCCTGCTGACTTCGGTGGTGCTCTACATTCCGGCGAATCTCCTGCCCATCATGCAGACGACTTCCCTCGGGGACACGCAGTCGAATACGATCATGAGTGGCATCATCCTTTTATGGACCACCGGCTCAGCGGATCTTGCCCTGATTGTGTTCATCGCCAGCATGGTTGTGCCGCTGGGCAAGCTTCTTGCGCTGGTCGTCCTGCTCTACAGCGTGCAGCGGCGGCCGCTTGGCAGCCCACGACAGCTTGCGCGGCTGTATCGTCTTGTCGAACTGGTTGGCAAATGGTCAATGCTGGATGTATATGTGGTAACGCTGCTGGCGACGGTGGTGCGCTTCGATGCCTTCATGTCGGTGCATGCCAGCAGCGGGGCACTGGCTTTCGGAGGCGTCGTGGTAATGACCATGCTTGCTGCTCAGGCATTCGACCCGCGATTGATATGGGACGCGCTGGAGGAGCGGGGCCAGAAGCAGCCCGAAGGCGCAGGTTGACTGCAAGCGAACGAAAAATGCGAAAAACAATGAGAAGAAATAATGAGTGATACCCCGGAGCCTGCAGAGGATTTGCCAGGGGATTTGCCCGCTGCCCAGGCAGTGCCAGCCAAACGCTGGCAATTGCCGCTGGTGTGGCTGGTGCCTGCCGTGGCGATCCTGATTGGCGGCTGGCTGGCAATACAGGCTTTCACGAGGCAGGGCCCGACAGTGACCATCACCTTCCAGACGGGCGAGGGTATCGAGGCCAACAAGACGCGCATCAAGTACCGCGATGTGGATGTCGGCGAAGTCAAGAAGGTCGAGATTTCCGAAGACAGCAAGTCAGTCATCGTGACAGCAACGCTGAGCGCACAGGCGCGCGAATTCGCCGTCGAAGACACACGCTTCTGGGTCGTCAAGCCGCGCATCGCGGCCGGCAGCGTGAGCGGATTGGGTACGCTATTGTCGGGCGCCTACATCGGCATCGACGTGGGCAAGTCCGGCGATTCACGCAGCGATTTCGTCGGTCTGGAAGTGCCACCGATTCTCACCGAAGGGCAGCCCGGCAAACGTCTTGTACTGCACGCCGAGACGCTCGGATCGCTCGACTATGGTTCGCCCGTCTACTTCCGCAAGCTGCCCGTGGGGCAGGTCGTTGCCTACGATCTGGACAAGGATGGTCGCGGTACTACCGTGACCATCTTTGTGCGTGCGCCGTACGACAAATTCGTTACCACCAATTCACGCTTCTGGTCTACCAGCGGCCTCGATTTCACCGTCGATGCCAACGGTCTGCGCTTCAACACCGAATCCCTGGCCACTCTGGTGCTGGGGGGCTTGGCATTTGGCTCGCCTGAAGGGCAGGCCGAAGCGCCGTCTGCACCATCCGGCACGGAATACCAGCTTTATGACAATGAGCGTGTCGCGATGCGCGATCACGACACAACGGTCGAGTATTACCGGTTGGTGTTCCATCAATCCGTGCACGGGCTGACCGTGGGGGCACCGGTAGAGTTTCGTGGTCTGCAGTTTGGTGAAGTATCGGCCATCGGTATTCATTACGACGCGACTACGCATCGCGCCGATGTGCCGGTTGACATCAAGGTGTTTCCGGAACGCCTGCGAAAATTCAGCCGCACGCTACCCGCACCGGGTACGGCCAGCGCTGAAATCGTGCGCGGCATGATTGCTGCAGGTTTGCGTGCACAGTTGCGTGCCGCCAATTTGCTGACCGGCCAGTTGTACGTGGCGCTTGATTTCTTCCCGGATGCGGTGAAGGTGAAAACGACGACCAGCGCAAAGAGCAAGGCAGGCTCGCCGCAAATTGTTTCGGCAGAAAATCCGCTGGAAATACCCACGGTGGACGGTAGCCTCAACGAGCTGGAGTCGAGTCTGACCAGCATTGCGCGCAAGATCGACAAGATCCCGTTCGACGAGATTGGCAAGGATCTGCAGACGGCTCTTCGCTCGCTCGACAAGACGGTGAAAAATGCCGATGTCCTGCTTCGTCAGCTCAATGAGGAAGTCGCGCCCGAGCTCAGGCTCACCATTGAGGAAGCGCATCAGACTGTCTCGCGTGCCGAACGCCTGTTGCAACAGGACTCGCCTCTGCAAACGGAAATGCGTGACACCTTGCGCGAGGTTGGCCGCTCGGCGCAGTCACTGCGCACGCTGACTGACTATCTCGATCGCCATCCGGAAGCGCTGATCCGCGGACGAACGCCAGAGGACAAGCCATGAGTCATGTGCGTCATATGTACGGTCTTGCATGCACGCTTCGGCCGCTGCTATGCCTATGTGTTTTTCTGTCTGGCTGCGCAGCACCGCCGAGTCGCTACTACGGACTCTCTGCGCCGCCGCTACCGGTCGGGCAAAGCAGGTCGACGGTCAGCATTGCGGTCGGGCCAGCTACCGTGTCCGAAGCGATTGACCGGCCGCAGCTGGTGGTACGCCGCTCCGGCAGCAAGGTCGATGTGCTCGAAGAGGACCGTTGGGCAGATACGCCCAAGCGCGAGATTCCGCGTGTGCTCGCCGCGCATCTTGCCAATCTGCTGCCGAACGCGCAGGTAGCGGCCTATCCGCAACACGCCTCCGCCACGGCAGCGTGGCAGATATTGCTTGATGTGCAAACCTTTGACGCACAGCCCGGTGATGCCGTGACGGTCGAGCTGGTATGGACGCTGCGGAGCGAATCCGATGGACAGCGCAGCACATGGCGCATGAGTGACCATGAGGCCATGCAAGGCAGCAGCCCCGAGGCCGTCGTCGCCGCCTGGAGTAGGGCGCTGGCTCATCTGGCTGTGCAGATGGCTGATCAGCTCAAGCGTTCGGGTGTTGCGAACTGAGGTCTGTCTGATTGGCATGGCCTGGCGCGGGGTTTCGCAGGGCAGTTCGTGCGGGCAGGCGGCTGTGTGCGGCAACGTACAGACCTCAGGCAGATCAACGGCCAGAGTGAAGCAGCGCAAGCTTGCTCAAATGCTCAGGAGGCCGACGAATGTTGCATCGCTTGAAGAAACTGCACGGCATGACCCTCGCCGCCACGGATGGTGAAATCGGCAAGGTGAAGGACGTCTATTTTGATGACGTTTCCTGGGGCGTTCGTTACCTGATTGTCGACACCGGCGGCTGGCTTTCCAACCGCAAGGTACTCATCTCGCCGCGCTCGATTCGCGGTGTTGATTGGGACAACGAAAAGATCCACGTCGAACTCAGCCAGCAACAGGTCAAGGACAGCCCGGACATCGATACCGACATGCCGGTGTCGCGTCAGGAAGAAGCCGAGTTTTATGCCTACTATGGCTATCCCGTTTATTGGGGTGGTGGTTTTCTGTGGGGACCATACCCCGTGTTGTCCGACGATCAGATCGACGCCGAACTCGTCATGCGTGAGAGGCACAGGATCGATACGGCGGACCACCATCTGCGCAGCGCCGATGAAGTGAAGGGCTACCACATTCGTGCCAGCGATGAACCTATCGGCCATGTGGAAGGATTTCTCCTCGACGACGAAGCCTGGGCGATTCGCTATGTCGTGATCGATACCGCGAAGTGGTGGGCCGGCCGGCACGTCATCGTTCGTCCGCAGTGGATCACCAGGGTCGAATGGGCAGAGAGTACTGTCTATCTCGGCCTCGACCGGGCTGCCGTCGAGGCTAGCCCCGAATACAATCCGGCCGTTGTGCTGTCACGCGACTACGAGGCGCGTTTGCACGAGCACTACAAGCGCTCGGTTTACTGGGAAGGTGAGTAGTTGCTATAGCTTGCTTCGAAGTGTCTGGTTCCGGTAGATTGCTGTATAAATATACAGTAATTGCGTTGCGGCACCCGCTGCGACTTGCCAGGCGGAACACAGCACTTGAGCATGGACGAAGAATCATCAAATGAAGCCCCCGAGCCTGTCGTGCGGCCGCTGTTGTTTCGCGGACGCGGTGCGACACTGCGCCCCGATGGTCGTTTCGAATCGCAAAGGCGCGAAGCCTTTGACGATGGTTGGGACAGACCGGACGATGAGGAAGAAGACGAGACGCTCGCGACCGAGTTGATCATCGACACCGCCAAGAGCGTGATCACGCGGAACACCTCACCCGATATCTCTTTCGAGCTTTCGATCAATCCCTATCGCGGTTGCGAGCATGGCTGCATCTACTGTTTCGCACGGCCCAGCCACAGTTATCTCGGCCTGTCTCCTGGCCTCGATTTCGAAACGAAGATCGCCTACAAGCCCGACGCAGTTGCGTTATTGCGCAAGGAGCTGGCGCACAAATCCTATCGCTGCAGCCCGATCGCATTGGGCATCAATACCGATGGCTGGCAGCCGATAGAGCGCAAGCTACGCCTCACGCGTGGCCTGCTCGAAGTGCTAGCCGAATGCCGTCACCCCGTTACCATCGTCACCAAGAGCTCACTCATCGAACGCGACCTCGATCTGCTCACCGACATGGCCCGCGACAATCTGGTCAAGGTCATGTTCAGTGTCACCACGCTGGATCGTGAACTTGCGCGCCGTATGGAGCCGCGCGCCGCGACGCCTCAGCGCCGGCTCGACGCAATGCGCACACTTCACGTGGCTGGCGTGCCGGTGGGTGCATTGTTCGCACCGCTGATCCCGGCGCTGAACGATCACGAAATGGAAGCCGTCTTCGAGGCGGTCAGGGACTGTGGCGGCGAGTCGGCCCACTACACCCTGCTGCGCCTGCCGCACGAACTTGCCGACATGTTTCCTGCGTGGCTGCAGACGCACTATCCCGGTCGCGCCGAACATGTCATGAGCATCATCCGCCAAATGCGTGGCGGCAAGGCTTACGACAGCAGTTTCGGCAAACGCATGACGGGCGAAGGCATCTTCGCCGAGATGTACTCGAAACGCGCGAGACTGGCCCTGGAGCGACTGGGGCTCAACAAGAGGCGTCGCGAACTCAATACGGAAGCTTTCAGGCCACCGCAGGATGGACCGCAGATGTCGCTATGGTGACCGTAGGGTAGCCATTTGTCGCGCCCGGGTTCATATGGCCCCGATGATTACCTCCGGCCACCTGACGTGGCATTCGGGCGCGATGAATTGCGCCCCTACGTAGCGTTTGACCTGCGCCACCACCACAGTCGCAGGCCGAGCAGCGTGGCAAGAATCACCGCATACATCAGCGGTTCGCTGATGTCACGCTTGACCAGCCACCAGTAATGCAGCACCCCAAGAATGCCTATGACATAGATGGCGCGATGCAGCGCCTGCCAGCGCTTGCCACCCAGACGTCGAACCATGGCATTGGTGGAGGTGAGCGCGAGCGGCGTCATGAGTACGAAGGCGGCGAAGCCGACGGTGATGAAAGGGCGTTTGATGATGTCCTTGAGAATGGCGTGCCAGTCGAAGGCTTGATCGAGCCACAGGTACGTCATCAGGTGCAGCACGACATAGAAGAAGGCATACAGGCCCAGCATGCGGCGCAGGCGTAATAGCCACGGCCAGCCGGTGAGCTTGCGCAACGGCGTAATGCCCAATGTGATCAGCAGGAAGCGCAGTACCCAGTCACCGGTGCCGTGCGTAATGGCTTCGACCGGATTGGCGCCAAGGTTGTCCGTATAGATTCCCCACGCCATATGCATGAAGGGTATCAGGCAGACAAGGAAAACCGCCGCCTTGATCAGACTGATGCGGCGTGGGGAGGGGCTGCGAAAGCGCCGCAGGCGGTCGGGCAATGACATCAATGGCAAGGGCCCGAGCTCAGAAATTCTTTTTCAGATCCATGCCTGCATACAGCGGCGCGACCTCGTTGTAACCATTGAACATCAGCGTCGGGCGTTTGCGCAGCTCGCCCAGGCGGCGTTCGAAGTCCTGGTCCCAGCGCGGATGGTCGACCTTGGGATTGACGTTGGAGTAGAAGCCGTACTCATTCGCAGCGGCCTTGTTCCAGGCAGTCTCCGGCATCTTTTCTGTCAGCCGGATATGCACGATGGATTTTGCGCCCTTGAAGCCGTATTTCCAGGGTACGACCAGACGGATTGGCGCGCCGTTCTGGTTGAGCAGTTCCTCGCCATAAAGGCCCACCGCCATCAAGGTCAGCGGGTGTTGTGCCTCATCGAGCCGCAGGCCTTCGATATAGGGCCAGTCCAGTACCGGCCTGCCGATGTTCGGCATGCTTGATTTGTCGGCGACCGAGGTGAACTCGACGAACTTCGCGCTGCCGAGGGGCTCGACGCGCTTGAGCAGTGTTGCCAGGGGAAAGCCGACCCAGGGAATCACCATCGACCAGCCTTCGACGCAACGCATGCGATAGACGCGCTCTTCGAGCGGCGCAATTTTCAGCAGATCTTCGATGCCTATCGTTTGCGGCTTGGCGCACAGGCCGTCGATCAAGACTGTCCAGGGTCGCGTCTTCATCTTGCCAGCGAGTTCGGCAGGCTCTTCCTTGTCGACGCTGAATTCGTAGTAATTGTTGTAGTGCGTGATGTCCTTGAGCGGGGTGATTTTCTCGTCGAGCTTGTAGGCGCTGGGCACGGTAGTGAGCTTGCTGGCCGAATAGGCCAAGCCAGGCAGTGCCAGTCCGGCACTGGCGAGCGCCAGCTTGCCGGCGGTGCCGAGGAATTCGCGGCGTCCTTCGTAAAGCGCGCGTGGCGTGATTTCGGAAGGGATGATGTCGGACGGTTTGCGGATGAGCATCGTGCTACTTCCTCGTGGATAAGGCTGCTACAGATACGACTGTCCGGTGCCGGGAAGGTTCTGCCCGCACTGCACCGATCAGTTCAGCTGGCGATAGGTTTCGCGTGCAATGGCAAGCAGCTTGTCGCGCTCGATGTCACCCGACAGCGCATAGCTCAACTGACTGTCGAGCCAGTAGAACACGCTGATCTTGCCTTCCTGAGAGAACTGGAAGGAAGTTTCGCTGATGTCACCCTTACGTGTGCGCAGGTACAGCGTGAGGCGCTTGCCATCTTCGTTCTGGAACATGAATTGCGCGACGGGCCCGGTCTCGCTCGGCAACATGCGGCCACCGACGAGCGAGTAGCCCATATCGTTGAGTTGCGGCACCTTGAGTTGCCTGTCGAGACGCTTCGACAGCCAAGTGACAAGGTGGGCCTCTTCATTGGCGGCGACTTCGACCGCGTGGCGTTTTTCGGGTACGTAGGTGGCATGCGCCACGGCAGCAATGTGCGAGAGCGAGGCTACGGGAGGCACGACTGATGGCGGCGTGCGATGGCCGATCAGCCAGCCCGTGATGAGCCCGACACTCAGCCAGGCGAATGCGGCGGCGTAGCGCAGAGGCGATCTGTGTGATGCACGACGTGCAGCCCGCAGCAACCGCTCCGGTACGGCGGCATGACCAATCGGGTTGAAGTGACGTTGCAAGGCGTCGTCGTGCTCGCGCCAGGCCTGTACGCGCTGTGTGAGCTCCGGGTTGTCACGCAGCCACGCTTCTGCCGCAGCGCGGTCATCGACGTCCAGGCGGTCGTCAACGTAACGTAGCAGCGCTTCATCGATCTGCGAGATGGGCGCTTCCTGCAGGTTTTTTTCGCGCAGGCTCATTTGACCACCTTGAGATGGGTGAGCCCGCCCTGACCCTGCAAGGCAATGCGCAAACGCTCGCGGGCACGGAATAGCCGCGACATGATGGTGCCGATCGGCACGCCGAGCACTTTCGCCGCTTCGTCGTAGGAGAGCTCTTCGAGCGTGACCAGCAACAGGGTTTCGCGTTGATCCACGGAGAGCTGCTGCAATGCCTTGTCGAGATCGCGGAGGCCGAGTCCATCTTCCTGTTCAGGCCGTACCGGCAGCTCGGGAATCAGTTCATCCGGGCGGTAGTCCAGAGGTGCCGCGCCGCGTAGTTGATTGACGAAAATATTGTGCATGATGGTAAATAGCCAGGCCCGCAGATTGCCCGGGCGCCACAGTATCCAGCGTGACAGCGCGCGTTCCAGCGTGTCTTGCACGAGGTCCTCGGCGCGCGTGGTGTCGCCAGTCAGCGCACGTGCGTAGCGGCGGAGACGGGGAATTTCGGCGACGATGTCCTGATGACTGTGCATGGAGCTGGAATGATCGGCTGCTGTATCGACCCTATCGGCCGGACAGCCATGATCGTAGCAGGTTGCCCGTTCCACGGGCATCGGGACTGTGACCAATGTGGTGCTCATCACCAGCTTTCCGGTTTGTACCCGCACGGGCGCGGCAGCAGCGACATGGCGCGGCCTGGCCCGTGGTACGTAAGTGGGGTGTAAGCTCAACTGCATCTAATTCCCGGCAACGATATTTGCGCGACAATAGCGACAACATTCAGACGCTGGCCCGAGTGCCATTGCCATACAGCTGTTAAACACGAGACAGGCCGCCGGTATTCCCCTACCGTGACGGCATACCCAAACAAGCGCCGAACAACAGCTCGGCCAAAAGGAGATGCATCAGATGGCTTCCATCGATTCCGTCCTGCAAGAGCACCGTGTTTTTCCTCCTTCCGAAGCGACCATCGCGCGTGCCACCATCAGTGGCATGGCGGCATATCAGGCGCTGTGCAAGGAAGCCGATACGGATTACGCCGGCTACTGGACGAGACTGGCCCGCGAGCACGTGATCTGGAAAAAGCCCTTCACGCAGTCGCTCGACGAGAGCAATGCACCGTTCTACAAGTGGTTCGAAGACGGCACGCTGAATGTTTCATTCAACTGTCTCGATCGCCACCTTGAAAACGGCAACGCCGACAAGGTCGCGCTGATTTTCGAAGCGGATGACGCCAGGGTCACTCGCACTACATATCGCGAACTGCACGCACTTGTCTGCAAATTCGCCAACGGCCTGAAATCGCGTGGTGTGAAGAAGGGCGACCGCGTCATCATCTACATGCCGATGTCGGTCGAAGGCGTTGCGGCCATGCAAGCCTGTGCGCGCATCGGCGCCATTCACTCTGTCGTGTTCGGCGGCTTCTCGGCGAAGAGCGTGCAGGAGCGTGTTGTCGACGCCGGTGCAACGGCCATCATCACCGCCGATGAGCAATGCCGCGGCGGCAAGAACATCGCATTGAAAGCGGTGGTCGATGAAGCCATCGCGATGGGCGGCTGCGAGGCGATCCACAGCGTCATCGTCTATAAGCGCACCGGCAATGCCATCAACATGAAGGCCGGCCTCGACGTATGGCTGCACGACCTGCTCGAAGGACAGAGCACGACGTGCGAGCCCGAATGGGTGGGCGCAGAGCACCCTCTGTTCCTGCTGTACACCTCGGGTTCGACCGGTAAGCCCAAGGGCGTGCAGCACTCGTCGGGCGGCTACCTGTTGCACGCCATCCTGACCAACAAGTGGACTTTCGATCTCAAGCCTGAGGATGTGTTCTGGTGCACGGCCGACATCGGCTGGGTCACGGGGCACACCTATATTGCATACGGACCGCTGGCCTGTGGTGCAACGCAGATCGTCTTCGAAGGCGTACCGACATATCCGGATGCCGGCCGTTTCTGGCGCGTGATCCAGGATCAGAAGGTCAGTGTCTTTTACACGGCGCCGACAGCGATCCGCTCGTTGATCAAGGCAGCGGACACCACACCCACGGCGCACCCGCGCAACTATGATCTGACCAGCCTGCGTCTGCTCGGCACGGTTGGCGAGCCGATCAATCCCGAAGCCTGGATGTGGTACTACGAACAGATTGGCGGCTCGCGCTGCCCGGTGATGGATACTTTCTGGCAGACCGAAACCGGTGGTCACGTCATCACGCCGCTGCCGGGTGTGACGCCGCTGGTGCCGGGCTCGTGCACCCTGCCGTTCCCCGGCATCGCCGCTGCGGTGGTCGATGAAGCCGGTGCGGATGTGGAGTGGGGTAAGGGCGGTTTTCTTGTCATCAAGCGTCCGTGGCCATCAATGATCCGTACGATCTGGGGCGACCCGGAGCGCTACAGGACGAGCTACTTCCCGGCCGATCTGGGAGGCCGACTGTATCTCGCTGGCGACGGTGCGGTGCGCGATGCGAAGACGGGCTACTTCACCATCATGGGGCGCATCGATGATGTGCTGAATGTCTCTGGTCACCGCATGGGCACGATGGAAATCGAGTCGGCACTGGTGTCGAATCCCATCGTTGCGGAGGCGGCTGTGGTCGGGCGCCCCGACGATCTTACCGGCGAAGCGATCTGTGCTTTTGTCGTGCTCAAGGGCGTGCGACCGACAGGTGATGCCGGCAAGGCCATCGTCAAGCAGCTGCAGGATTGGGTCGCCAAGGAAATCGGCCCGATTGCCAAGCCGAAGGACATCCGCTTCGGCGACAACCTGCCGAAGACGCGTTCAGGCAAAATCATGCGCCGCCTGCTACGTTCACTGGCCAAGGGCGAAGAAATTACGCAAGACGTCTCCACGCTGGAGAACCCCGCGATCCTGGAGCAACTCAAACAGTCCGTTTGAGTGCGATGCCGCGATTCCCTGTGGCGCCGCGCAACAGGGAATCGCTTCAGGAGAGGGAAGGTATGGCCGCTTCGGCAAATGC
>Ga0075366_10000886_pt1 | contig 14476 bp, 16 predicted proteins | sample EndMethybrTD3031_FD_72351 | JGI IMG/M metagenome (GOLD analysis project Ga0075366, IMG submission 72351) | Populus endosphere microbial communities from Tennessee, USA - Endosphere MetaG P. TD hybrid TD303-1 | ecosystem: Host-associated > Plants > Roots > Endosphere | place: USA: Tennessee...
CTATGATCTCCGCCACCGGGACAAGGAGGTGTGTCTGCCAAAAATTTCACCACCCAACATTGTTTTTTTCTTTAAAGAACGATCGGCAATTGTCATTTGCTTGATACAAATTTAAGAGACCTGTCAATTCCTTGCAAATATTTCAACAAAAATATTTTATTTTTATTCAAATTTTAATTAAACTTGTATTTCAATATAGATATTCAAATTTATGTCCCACAGAAAAGCTCAAAATTTAGAAATTGATAATCTGGATATCCAGATTTTATCAATATTAATGAAAAATGCTACCACGCCGTACACCGAGATAGCTAAAGAGTTAATAGTTTCTGGCGGAACCATACACGTGCGGATGAAGAAGTTGGAGGAGATGGGTGTAATAAAGGGTGCCAGTCTGGAGGTAGATCCACAAAAGTTAGGGTATGATATTACCGCTTTTTTAGGCATTTACCTGGAGAAGGGATCGCAATATAACGAAGCTGTAAAACAGTTAAAAACTATTAAAGAGATAGTTGAGCTGCATTATACCACCGGCGAATGGAGCATTTTTGCCAAAATTGTATGCCATGATACCACCCACCTGCGCGAGGTTTTAAACGAGCAGATACAGGGCGTAAAAGGCATTCAGCGCACCGAAACCTTCATTTCACTTGAAGAAAGTATAAGGAGGCAGATCACCTTAGAATAACCATTACCAAACGATCCGCGATTTTTTAAGAGAGGCTGTTATGCTGGGTTTAGGCTTGGGATAACGGTCTTTTTTGTGATCAGAATTTAAGAATTAACAGAATAAAAGAAGTGCATATTAAGTAGTATTCTGAACATTCTAAAATTCTGTAAATTCTGATTCAGACACTTACGCCGCATTCGATATATACTTCACCAAGCTTCTTTTAGCCACCGGTAATAACGTTTGTTCCAACGGAAAGCTGATATCGCTGTGCATATAATACACGGCGGGGTTAGGCATAAACTTATTGCGGTTAATGAGTTTTAGCTTCATGGCCTCGGGGGTATTTACAATGCTATATTCATAGTTTTCAAGAAAATTGATGTTAATGCCCCGGTATTTATCATCCTTTCCCTCAAAAATAGTAATCTGGTACTCGTAAATAAAGCCGGTATGTTCCTTGCCGTTACGTAACGAGAAATAGCCATGGTAAGGCATCAATGGCACAATGCCTACGGGATTGATATTGAGCCGGCTTTCTACAAAATCATAAATCTCTTTACCTGTTTGTATCGCGGGGTTCATCTGCGCCATGGCGTAGGCAATAATCTGCTCTATCTCCTGCATGCTTTGGTCGTCCTGGATAATTTTTTGATAGGTAAGCTTTACCGCGTCAATATCGGCCTGCGTAAGTCGCTGCGGAAACGCCTGCTGCATAAGCGATTTATTTTTTTTAAAATCGACCAGGTTATTATAATGGAAGATGAGATCGGCCAGGTTGGGATATAACCTGCTTTTATCAAAGTGGCGGTTAATTTCCTGCAGATAACTTAGTAATACGTACTTTTTGTGTTCAAAATCAATGTATCCTTCAATAAACCAGTTAACGCTAAGTGGTTTCATATTTTTTCGGGCTCCTTTCGATAGCTTAAATTAAACAAAAAACATCAACTTTGCAATATGCCTTACGGAACCCTTTATTTAATACCTGTGCCCCTTGCCGAAGAAGCGGCCGCAAAATCATTTACCCCTTACCTGGTTGATACTATTAATAGTATTAAGGAGTATATTGTGGAGAATGAAAAAACCGCCCGCAAATTTTTAAAAGAAGCGGGCCTAAAAACCCCGCAAAGCGAGCTTACCATACATGACTATAGTAAACATAACCGCGATGCAGGCAAAGCCGACTTTTTTAAAGGCCTGCAGGCCGGCAACGATGTTGGCCTGATGAGCGAGGCCGGCTGCCCCGGCATAGCCGATCCCGGTGCCGAAATTGTAGATAAAGCCCACCGCATGGGCATTAAAGTTGTCCCCCTTGTTGGGCCAAGCTCTATCCTATTGGCATTAATGGCATCTGGCTTTAACGGTCAAAGCTTTACTTTTAATGGTTACCTGCCTATTGATAAAGTTTTACGCAGTAAAAAAATAAAAGAGCTGGAAGGCCTGGCTACCCGGCTTGATCAAACACAAATTTTTATTGAAACCCCTTTCCGCAATAACTCATTACTGGAAGAGGTGCTGAAAACGGCATCACCCAAAACAAAGCTTTGCATAGCTACCGACCTTACCGCCGCTACCGAATTTGTACAAACCAAAACCATTATGGAATGGCAAAAGAAAGTACCCGAACTGCATAAACGACCAACAATCTTTTTACTCTTCCACGGATAAAGCATGCAAATTACACAGCAACACACCTCTGTAGTAATAATAGGTGCCGGTCCCTCGGGATTAATGATGGCCGCCCAGTTATTACGCTACGGTGTGCAGCCTGTAATTATCGATAGCAAACAAGGGCCAACCGATAAATCAAAAGCATTGGCTGTACAGGCCCGCTCGATGGAAATTTTCAGGCAGATGGGCGTTATTGACAAAATGATTACCGGCAGCAAAGCTGTTGCCGGGGCAGTTATTAACCAGGAGGGGCTTGAGGTGGCGTCCTTAGCCCTTGATGGCATTGGCGACGGACAAACGGCTTTCCCTTACATTTATATGTATCAGCAAAGCAAAACCGAGCGTTTGCTGCTTGATTATTTAACCCTCAATTGCTGTCCTGTTTATTGGAATACAACTTTATTAAATGCGGAGCAGGATGCCTCGAAAGCAACGGTGACATTGCAAACAGGTGCGGATACGCAAACCCTTACCTGCGATTGGTTGATAGCTGCAGATGGCGCACGCAGCCCCATCCGCAAACACTTACAATTAACATTTAATGGCGACACCTACCAGCACCAGTTTTATGTGGCCGATGTTAAAATAGAGGATATTTTGGGCGATAAAGTGAGCTTGTATTTATCAAAAAAAGGGTTCGCCGCTTTTTTCCTGATGCCCGAAGAGCATTATTGCCGTATTGTTGGCAACCTGCCTAATGAGTTTGACAACCGCGAAGGGTTGCAAATGGACGACGTATTACCTTACCTGGATACCATAACGGGCGCCGGCATTAAAATAGCGCATACCAACTGGTTTGCTACCTATAAACTACACCACCGCATGGCGGGTAAATTTAGGGAACAGCGTTGTTTTTTAATAGGCGATGCCGCACATATCCACTCGCCGGTTGGCGGGCAGGGTATGAATACCGGTTTACAGGATGCTTACAACTTGTCTTGGAAATTGGCAGGCGTTGTTAATAATCAGCTGAAAGAATCTATCTTAGATAGCTATGCCGCCGAGCGCATGCCTATAGCACGGGAGTTATTAAATACTACCGACCGGATTTTTAAAATGATCCTGTCGCGCAACTGGCTTGTTGGGCTATTTAAAAAATGGTTGTTGCCTGTATTACTAAAAAAAGCATGGAGCAAGCCGGCATCAAGGCAGGCCTTTTTCACGCGAATATCGCAAACAGGTATCCGCTATCGCGATAGCCAGATCAGCCTTAACCTGAGCCACGCTACCCAAATTAAAGCAGGCGACAGATTACCCTACCTCAAAGTTTTCGACGAGAAGAAACAACAGGAAACCGACCTGCATGAATGGTGCAGTAAACCAGGCTTCACGATGATAGCCCTTGGCAAACTACAGGAAATTGATCTGTTTACCCTTGCCAAATGGATTACCCAGAAATACCCGGCGAACCTCAACTTTTTTTACCTGCCCCCATCGGCCAAAAACCAGCCTGTATTTGATGCATTCGAGGTCAAAGAAAATCAAAAAAAAGCCATTATTGTGCGCCCGGATATGCACATTGGTTTTTTAAATGATGTAGTGGATATAGATATGATGGATAATTATTTACAGAATGTGGTGGGATTTTTCAGTGGGCAGTAGTTCGTTTGTAGCAACGAACGCATAGTCCTGGTATAAACAAACTAAAGGCACGTAATAATAATCTTAACGCAAATCTGCTAACAATCCATCCCCTGGGCATTAGTACCTTAACACTTACCTTACCACCGTTACCCATCCCGTTAATATCGTTCCGTTTTTAAGGTCGATGGTGTAATAATAGGTACCTGTGGGCATTGGCTTCCCATTAAAATGCCCATCCCATGGATTAGGATAACCAGTATTTTTATACACTACACTACCATAGCGGTTAAAAACCATCGTAACTGATTGCGGGTAACTATCTAATCCCTTAATATTCCACGTATCATTTTGCCCATCGCCATTAGGACTAAAAGTATTTGGCGGTATAATAGTATTGATAACAGTCACGGTTACAAAGCTGGAGGCAGCGCAACCATCTGTTGAGATAACATTTAGTTTATAGGTTGTGGTTTTTTGCGGGCTTGCAACCGCATATTGGGAATTCGGATTGCTCAAACCATAGGCGGGTGTCCAGTTGTAAGTGGCAATACTACCAGAAACAACAGGCCTAAACGTAATATTTTTACCTGCTATGATTTGCTCGGCCGGGTTAAGATTGATTGTTGGATACGGATTAATAGTAACAGCGGCATCAAGCCCCAGGTTTGGAATACCGCAGCCACCACCAGTGGTTACCGCGCAATTAACCAGATCGCCGGTTTTTAAATTATCAGCTACAAATTGCGGGGTGTTTGTTCCCGCGTTTATCCCGTTTACCAACCATTGGTACCGGGTACCTGCATCGGGGTTTTTTACTGTTGCGGTAAAAGTAATAGGATCGCCCTTGCAGCCCGACGTCGTGGCGGGGCTTACTGATACTGAACGCCCAGGGGGCTCTATATCGTTTTTGGCTGTAACATTAAAAGTAATGCTGCTGCTGCCGCCAGAGTTATCAATAGCTGTAAGTGTAACTTTAACGGGCACCCGGTTTTGCAGTACTGTATTTGCCTCGGGCGATTGCGTGAACCTTATAGTACTGCCAGGGCAGTTATCAGTAGCAGTAGCCCTAATTGTATAATTGGCCAGGTTTGAACAGTCGGTAACATCTATATCGCCAAAGGCCGACGTGATGGTTGGCCGGCTTTGTACAAAAACCGGCACATTGGCTGTAGAAAAAGTACAGGTACTTGGGCCAACATTACCTGTATAAACAAAATATGGCCCATTACCCGCTATTGTGGATACGATGTTATCGTGCGTCATTTTTCTGATAAGCTGATTATTAAAATCAGCAATATAAAGATTTCCGCAGGGATCAATTGCCATGCCTTCACAAAGCGAAAACCGGGCGCCGGAGCCTTTACCGTTTACAGGATTTGAGTTGCCGTTATCGCCAGCAACAGTTATTACTTTACCATCGGGTGTTATTTTTCTGATGGTAAATAAATCTGCTACACACAGGTTGCTATCAGCATCAAATACTAATGCAAAAGGCGCTACAAACGATGCACTCAATCTATCGCCGTCATCGTTTCCTTGTATACCCCTCCCTGCATACACAGAAACTGTGCCGTCTGGGGTTATCTTTTTAATTTGAAAATAAGTATTATCAGCAACATAAACATTATTGGCGGCATCAACTGCTAACCCCCAGATTGCTCCAAACCGCGCAATTTTGCCATTACCGTTAATATTGCCTTGCCTGCCGTCGCCTGCAAGTGTGCTTACAACGCCTTCCGGATTTATTTTGCGGACTTTAAAATTACCCTTATCGGCAACATAAATATTCTGATCCTTGTCTATAGCCATTTTACCTGGGTATGTAAATATTGCCTTTTCGCCCTGGTCATCGGCGTCGCCGGGTATTCCCTTGCCTGCAAATGTCGAAACCATGCCGCCGGGTGTAATTTTCCTGATCCGGTTATGGCTATCGCTCACATAAATATTATCGGCCGAATCAATAACAATATCCTGCATAGCATCAAACATTGCAGTTGTTTTGGGGCCATTAGCATACCCTTGTACCCCAGTACCTGCAAAAGTAGATACATCGCCCTGAGGCGTTATTTTTTGAATAGTAAAACCGTTATTTTGGGAAATGAACAAATTGCCCGCCCTATCAAAAGCTAACCCATTTGGATATTGCAATTGTACGGCATTGGGTTTTAAGCTTGCTATAAAACCATTATTAACAGCCTTAACTTTAACGTTCTGGTTGCCGATATCGCTACAATCGAAACTGAGGGGCTGTAACAGGGCCCTGTTTGCCGAATCATTTGTGCTTCTATTGATTAAAGCAAGGTCTTCTATTTTATTTTTATAATAGCCAGTTGCATCAAGCCGAAGCAATATAACCGGTGGCTTGGGCGTAATGATTGGGGCCTGCTGAGCAAACACTGGCTTATTGGTGTATAATAAAAAGAATAGCAGCAGGGCTATAATTGGCTTATACCTAATCATTTCAACTTTAGGTTAAACAATTATAGCAAAAATGTTTTGGATTTAGCGGGCAGGTATGCTGGCCAATCGCAAAACCTATGAAAAAGAAAGCGCCTGTGTATCTTAAACACAGACGCCTTATCGAAACTATTATGAAAAAAGGGTATGCTACCCAACTTTGCCCTGCAACGCCGTTGGATAACGATATAAAGATGCGGTGGAATGCTTGCTTAAGCAACCGAGTATCGGCGAACAGGCATTTTGTATGGATGAATATTAAAAAAGGTTTATTTAAGATTCTGTTGTCAGTTCGATTTCATCCAGTTTCTGACGAAATCAAGATAACTCTCACTTACCGGTAGTTCAATTTCGGCGAGTTTTACCTTTCGGTTCTGGATAGACCGGATTTTACCCACCGGTACAATGTAACTGCGGTGAATCCGCTGAAACTTGTCTGGCGGTAACTTTTCCAGCACTTTTTTTAAGGGCATTAACGTAAGTATCGTTTTAGCATTGGTAACATGAATTTTGATGTAATCTTCCATGCTTTCAATATATTCGATGGTGTTTAATTCAATCTTCACCATCCGGTATTCCGAGTATACGTACAAGCTTTCGTCGGCTTGTTCGGCTACGGGCTTGGTTTTGTATTGATAATAATCAGCCGCTTTTTCCACGGCCTTTTCAAAGCGCTTAAAGTCGATAGGTTTCAGGATATAATCAAGCGCCTCCAGTTCAAAACCTTCAAATGCAAAGCTTTTATAGGCAGTGGTAAATACTACCATCGGCTTAACATTGAGCGATCGTACCAGGTCAATCCCGGTAATATCGGGCATATTGATGTCGATAAAAAGTAAATCTATGGTATTACTTTTCAAAAACTCCGCGCCCGAAATAGCATCCTCAAAGGTATTCAACAGCTGCAAAAACGGAAAACGAGCCACATAACCGGCAATAAGTTTCAATGCCAGGGGCTCGTCGTCAATTGCAATACATTTAAGCAGCATAGTTTGTATTTAAACGTTAGGTTAACCGTGAATAGTTTCGCTTTTGCCGTAGTTTTGGATCACCAGGGCTTCATAGGCTAAAAACTCTTTCCAGCGTTTTTCCACATCAATCTCTACCGCGTACTTTTTGGCCAGGCGTATAAACATCGAATAATGTGTTGCCTCGCTTATCATCAGTTCATGGTAAAAACCGGATAATTCGGTATCGTTAATGTTTTCTGACAATACCTTGAACCGTTCACAACTACGCGCCTCTATCATCGCCGAAAACAATAGCCTATCTATCAGTTGTGCCTCGCGGCCGCCGCCTATGATGATAAATTTACGCAGTTCGTTTACATAATTGTCTTTACGCTCACGACCCAACAAAAACCCACGCGCTACAATAATGTCATGCACCCGCTTAAAGTGGTCCATTTCTTCCTGCACAAGTAAGGCCATTTCCTGTACCAGCTCGGATAGGTTGGGGTTTTGCACAATGAGGGTTATGGCATTACTGGCAGCCTTTTGCTCGCAAAAAGCATGATCGGTCAGCAATTCTTCAATGTTGCTTTCCACCACATTTTTCACCCAAAGCGGATCGGTAGGCAGTTGTAATTTAAGGATAGTTTTCTCGCTCACAAAAGCAAATATAGGGGAAGTAGGCGAAAGGTTAAAGATTATTCTGCTGGCCCGAATGCCGGATTGTTAGCTATTAACCGTGAATGGTGGTGAATGGAAAGAATATAAATCTTTTCAGAAGATGCTATCTTATAAATGATCCTGTAATTTTGAAAAATCAACTCCCTGTAATTCGGATCTTCCAATTCAGGAACAACCCGGCCAATTAATGGGTGTAAAATTAATCTGTTTATGGTGCCCTCGATTTTTATTCTTTCCAGCCGTGCATATTTTACAGAATCGCGTTTTATGTAATCTATAATGTCTTTTAAGTCTAATCTGGCTGTTTTGGACAGTATTATTTTAACCACAGGTCCATCTCTTTTTTCATATCCTCCCAATCTATCCCCTCACCATCCTCAATTTCTTTTTCGCTATTTTCAATTTTTTGCAGTAAGATCACTTTATCTACCAGATCATCAACCGAAAATGTTTCCGGCATATGATCTATCAATTCTTTTACTTTTACTTTAGTAAGCATTTGGGGCTCTCCTTTTTATAAATATACAACTTTATTTATACAAACTTTTACTCTCTATAAATTTCAAAACAGGATCGGGCACAAAATATTGCACGTTCTTTTTCTCGGAGATGGATTTACGGATGAAGGTTGCAGATAGTTCCATCTGCGGCGTCATGGTAATAGTTACTGATGGATGATCGGCCAGTTCGGCGTTTTCATAACCGGGGCGTGGATATACGTAAATGCGGTAATCGCGCAGGATAAGCTTATAGTTTTTCCACTTGTGCAAGGTGCCAAGGTTATCTGAGCCCATAATGAGGGCAAACTCATGCTCGGGGTATTTTTCCTTAAGGTGGGTTAGCGTATCTATAGTATACGATGGTTGCGGGAGCCTGAGTTCAACATCGCTTACTGCAATGTTGGTAGCATGATCGGTAGCCAGGCGGGCCATTTCCAACCTATCATAAGTGTTAATCAGGTCGCCATATTTTTTGAGCGGGTTTTGGGGCGATACCACCAGCCAAACCCTATCAAGGGTAGTATGGTTGGCCATGTAGTTGGCAATAATAAGGTGCCCTATATGTATGGGATTAAATGAACCGAACAGTAAGCCTATTTTCATAGTTGGCAGTTTTCAGTTAGCAGTTTGCAGTTACTTGCCTGTTGATAGTGTTTAGCGGCAAAATATTTATATCATTTGTTTGTATTTTCACCGGCCCCAAACTTCCCGGGATTGTTAATCATATATTGCGCGATTCGCCCTATTTCATCGGATTGCGAAAATAAATTATCATAAGTGTCTTTTGTAATGTAGTTGCAGGCTAATGAAAATTCAAGCCATCCTTGTGTTTCGCTGTTCTCCATATCCACGTCAGTTAGCTTACTCACAAAATGGTTCGGAAACCTTCGCTTACGATACGCTTCTATCGTGCAGATGTTTACAGATCGTGATGACCTGCGGATTTGATCCGTTAAAGAATAGGTTTCTTCCTTCGGAAACTGCTTTGTAATGGCATATATCTCCATCGCGAGGGAAAAGCTCTTTTTATATAATAACAGATCTTTATAACTCCCCATTTTAATGCTGCTAACTGCAAACCGAAAACTGCAAACTATTTAATAAAGTTTCTCACCAATTCCTCTGCTTCTTTGCAAGCCGTTTCAAGATCGTAATTTTTGAGGATAATATCAAATTGCGGGGCGTATTTTAGTTCTTTTTCGGCTTTGGCAAAGCGTTCCTTTAGTTTTTCTTCGCTATCGGTGCCACGGCCTGTTAAACGCTCTATCAAAACTTCTAATGAAGGGGGCTGAACGAAGATAGCCAGCGCCTGTCCATCGTATTTACGCTTCAGGTGAAGGCCTCCTTCTACGTCGATATCAAAAATTACCGTTTTACCTTTAGCCCAGATGCGCTCAATTTCGGCGCGTAATGTGCCGTAAAAGGTGCCAGTGTAAACTTCTTCAAACTCAACAAATTGCTTTTTGGCAATGCGGTGGGTAAATTCGGCAAGGCTGATAAAATAGTAATCCTTACCATCCTGCTCATCGCCCCGGGCCTGGCGCGTAGTTGCCGAAATAGAAAACTCCAGCTCGGGTATTATTCCCAATAGGTGATGCACTATTGTGGTTTTGCCTGCGCCCGATGGTGCCGAAAATATGATGAGTTTACCTTCCTTGGTCATTAGTTCATTAGTTCATTAGTTCATTAGTGTTTGGTGGCGCAATAGTCACCAGCTTGTTACCAATGAACTAATGAACCAGTGAACCAATGAACTACAATACGTTTAAAAGTTGTTCTTTAATTTTTTCCAATTCCTCTTTCATGCCTACTACCAGCTTTTGGATATTGGCATCATTGGCCTTTGAGCCAAGGGTATTTATTTCCCGGCCTATCTCCTGCGAAATAAAGCCCAGCTTTTTACCATTGGCGTCGGCATTTTTCAGGGTTTCGATAAAGTAATCACAGTGGGTTTTAAGGCGGATTTTTTCTTCCGTGATATCCAGCTTATCTATATAATAAATAAGCTCTTGCTCAAAACGGTTTTGATCAATAGCTTCACGATTCGCGGCTTCGGCCAAAAAGTTATTCAACCTTTCCCGTATCAGCGGAATACGTTTAGGATCTTCCAGTTCAACCAGTTCAAGGTTTTTTAGAATAATGCCTATGCGGTATTTTACATCATTCTCCAACACGTTACCTTCGTCAGCCCTGAATTGCTGAAAAGCGGCCATAGCTTGCTGAAAAGTTTTTTCAACCTGTTTCCACTCATCTTCAGATACCGTTTCTTCGTCGTATTTTACAACTTCGGGCAGGCCTAAGGCAAGTTGCATCAGGTTGGTAGTAGGCTCATTAAGCTCATTGCTTACATCTTTAAGCTGCTTATAATAGTGTTTAAGCAATACTTTATCGATTCCGGCTGCTTTTACAACGGCATTAGCCTGCTCCACGTTGATTGATAAGTTAACCTTGCCGCGTTCAATCAACTTACTGCAATCATTGCGCAGCTGAAATTCCTTTTCGGAGAAAATTTTAGGCAAACGAAGCGAAAGTTCAAGAAATTTACTGTTCAGGGATTTAATTTCAACGGTGTATTTAGTATTACCCGAATCAAAACTGGCAATTCCATACCCTGTCATGGATTTTATCATGTGCAAAGATAGGTTTTTGTTGTCAAAGTCCGAAAGTCCCGAAAGCCGGGAGTCCGAAAGTTGGAAAGACGGAAAGTCCGAAAGTAAAAAAGCAGGAAAGTTGGCGAAGTTAACAACCTTGGAATAAAAAAGTGAACCGGCTTTTATCTTCCAGACTTTCCGTCTTTCCAACTTCCCGACTTCCTCTTTAACACTTTTTCACACTTGGTGTAAAATACTCTGTATATATTTACGTTCTTATTTGTACTAATGCGCATTCGTTTTACCCTGCAGTTACTCGTTTGCTTTTGCTTTGTTTTAAATGCATCAGCACAGGAATTTACCCTAAAAGGGGTGATATCAAAAAAAAGCACACCCGAGCGTGTGGGTCAGGTAATGATCAAAAACTTAAGAACCAATATTACGCTCATGAGCGATGACCTTGGTTGGTTTACAGTTAAAGTTTCGGTTGGCGATACATTGCTGTTTTCGAAAGAAAAATTTACGCCGCAAAAGATAGAGGTATTAAATAACAGCGATATGCCTGTTTACCTCCAGCCCCAGATTGTATTGGCCGAAGTTAAAATTACCGGCCAAACCAAGCGGCAGGAGGTTAACGAAATTATGGGCGATTATCGTAAGCAAGGTACTTTTTACGCCGGCAAACCGCCCGTAACATCTTTTATAACCAACCCGTTAACCGGTATTTATGAGCTTTTTGGCCAAACGCCTAACAGGGCGAAGCGGTTCGCCCAGTTCTCGAAAGGCGAGATTGAGCAGGCCGAAGTGAACAGGCGCTACAACATAGCCTTTGTAAAACAGGCTACAAAAATACAATCAGATACCGAGGCTCAGCGTTTTATGAATTATTATACGCCTACGTTTGATGAACTAAAAGGCTGGAATGATTACGATCTGATGAGCCATATCCAAAAATCGTACGAGTATTATAAAAACAGCGGGGAAAAAGAGAAGCTTGAGCTGCTGAATTCGCCAACGTTTATCAAACCCGACTCTGTTAAGCTATCGAAACCGGGGCAGCACTAAAAGGTTTTATTAAATGCCCAGGGTTTCGCAGGCCTTTTCGGCAGCCAGCTTTTCGGCATTCTTTTTACTGAATTCCTTGCCCGATCCTGTTATTTCGCCATCAACCAGGGCTTGAACCGTAAACAGTTTGGTGTTTTCGCCATCCTGGTTGGTTACCAGCTCAAAAGTAATATCGCGGCCGTGGCGTTGGCACCACTCAATCAGCTTACTTTTAAAGTTGGTTTCGGTTTGCTCCAGCGTATGAATATCTATATGCGATTTGATAATGTGGTTTATCAAAAAACTTTTGGTGAAATCATAGCCTTTATCCAGGTAAACAGCGCCAATAAGCGCTTCAAAAGCATCGCCAAGTAATGAGCCCTGCCTGCTTGAGTTTAGCATACGGCTATCGTACTCAATCAATTTATCAAAGCCAAGCTTACGACCAAGGGCATTAAGGTTATTACGGCTTACAATTTTCGACCGTAGTTCGGTCAAAAAGCCTTCGTCCTCATAAGGGTATAGTTTAAAAAGCACCTCGGCCACAACGCTGCCCAGCACGGCATCGCCCAGGAACTCCAGGCGTTCATTACTGTTCTTTACCCCTTTTTTTACGTTTTGGGCAACCGACTTATGCCTGAATGCCAAACGGTATAAAGACAAATTGCCCGGCACGAAACCGAGCAAATTATTTAAAACCTTAACATATTTTCTATTGGGCGATATATAAAGCTTGTATAACCGGCTGATAGGCATTAAACCACAATTAATCTACGTATTTCTTAAATATCACAGAAGCATTATGGCCGCCGAAACCAAACCCATTACTTTGAACTATATTAATGTCCCTTTTTTGTGCAGTATTAAAGGTAAAATTAATTTTAGGGTCAAAGGAAGGATCATCGGTAAAATGGTTAATAGTAGGGGGTATTATACCATTCTGCAAAGCCAATATCGAGGCAATAGCTTCAACCGCACCGGCAGCACCTAAAAGGTGGCCTGTCATTGATTTGGTTGAGCTGATATTTATACGGTAAATATCATCGCCAAACACATCCTGTATCGCTTTAATTTCCTGCGGATCGCCTATGGGGGTTGATGTTCCGTGAACATTCACATAGTCAATATCTGCAGGGGTCAAGTTTGCATCTTCAAGTGCCGACCGCATTACCAGTGCCGCGCCAAGCCCATCAGGGTGCGGTGCTGTCATGTGGTACGCATCAGCGCTCATGCCGCCACCCATCATTTCGGCATAAATTTTAGCGCCACGGGCTTTTGCATGCTCCAGTTCTTCTAAAATTATGGTACCTGCGCCTTCGCCGGCCACAAAACCATCCCTATCCAAATCAAACGGACGTGATGCCGTTGACGGATCATCATTACGGGTTGATAATGCATGCATAGCGTTAAAGCCACCGATACCTGCTTCGTTAATGATTGCTTCAGAACCACCGCTGATAAACATATTAGCTTTACCCAGGCGGATATAGTTAAATGAATCTATAAGCGAATTGTTTGACGAAGCACAGGCAGAAACAGTTGAAAAATTTGGCCCGCGTAAGCCATATTTGATCGAGATATGCCCTGGGGCTATATCCGCTATCATTTTAGGAATAAAAAATGGGTTAAACCGTGGGGTGCCATCGCCTTTGGCAAAGTTTACAACTTCATCCAAAAACGTTTTTAAACCGCCAATGCCCGAACCCCAGATAACGCCTATGCGGCTGGTATCAAGTTTCGAGAAATCCAAACCGGCATCTTTTACGGCTTCCTCTGTCGAGAAAAGCGCGTATTGTACAAACGGATCTAATTTACGGGCATCTTTACGACCCAAAAAACCATCCGCATCAAAGCCCTTTACTTCACATGCGAACTTAGTTTTGAAATGTGTGGTATCAAAACTTTTGATAAAGGCAGCGCCACTTACCCCATTGATTAAGCCATTCCAGTATTCAGAAACGGTATTACCAATTGGAGTAAGTGCTCCAAGCCCGGTTACTACAACTCTTTTGAACTCCATTTAATCCAGTTAGGGAGTCTTATTTAACGTTTTTTTCAAGGTAAGCAACAGCCTGACCTACAGTACCGATAGTTTCAGCCTGATCGTCAGGAATAGCCACGTTAAATTCTTTTTCAAACTCCATGATCAATTCCACGGTGTCTAACGAGTCGGCACCAAGGTCATTGGTGAAACTCGCTTCTGGTGTAACTTCACTTTCGTCAACACCCAGTTTTTCTACGATAATAGCTTTTACTCTTGAAGCGATATCAGACATAGTCTTTATAGTTTAATGATTAATAAAAATTCAGTGCAAAGAAAAATAA
>Ga0075366_10000887_pt1 | contig 14466 bp, 12 predicted proteins | sample EndMethybrTD3031_FD_72351 | JGI IMG/M metagenome (GOLD analysis project Ga0075366, IMG submission 72351) | Populus endosphere microbial communities from Tennessee, USA - Endosphere MetaG P. TD hybrid TD303-1 | ecosystem: Host-associated > Plants > Roots > Endosphere | place: USA: Tennessee...
ACGCCGAGGTGCTCGCGCACGAGCTGTTCCACGTCGTCTCGCGCCACCAGCCCGAGCTCGCGAACCGCCTCTACGACCTGATCGGCTACGACCGCGTCGGCGAGCTCGAATGGCCGGCCGCCTGGCTGACCATCCGCATCGCGAACCAGGACGCGCCGTTCGACCACCACCTGATGCGCGTGAAGGTCGGCGGCCGCGATGCGACCGTGATGCCGGTGGTCGTCAGCGCAAATCCGAAGCTGCCGCCGGCCGATGGCGACACGCTGCTCGAGTTGATGGAGCCGCGCCTGCTCGAGGTCGAACCCGGCGCCGGCTCGCAGCGCACGCGGCCGGTGATGAAGGGCGGCCAGCCGGTCTGGCACGACCCCGAGGCGGTGCCGGACTTCCTCGCCCACCTCGGCGGCAACACCGACTACATCCTGCACCCCGACGAGACGATCGCCGACAACTTCATGTTCCTCGTTTCGGGCCGCGCGGTGAAGAACAAGCGCTTGCTCGATCGCATCGAAGCCGTGCTGCAAGCCAACCGCCCTTGAGACGCGTCGGCCAGCGGTCGGCCGCTATGCTTGCGTGGCACTCTGCCCGCTACCCGATGCGCCTGTTCCTCGTCGAAGACGATCGCATGATCGGCGAAAGCCTGCGCGCCGCATTGAAACTCGAAGGCCACGCGGTCGACTGGGTGCGCGACGCCATGGCGGCGCAGGCGACGCTCGCGACCGAGCGTTTCGACCTGGTGCTGCTCGACCTCGGCCTGCAGCCACCGCCCGGCGCGAGCGGTGCGTCCGCGACGGCCGACGGCCTCGACGTGCTGCGTGCGCTGCGCGGCCGCGGCGACAGCACGCCGGTGATCGTGCTGACCGCGCGCGACGGTCTCGGCGACCGCGTCGCCGGCCTCGACGCCGGCGCCGACGACTACCTCGTCAAGCCGTTCGAGATCGACGAGCTGAACGCGCGCATGCGCGCGGTGCTGCGCCGCCACGCCGGCCGCGCCGCGCCGGTGCTCTCGCACGGTGGCGTCACGCTCGACCCGGCGACGCGCCAGGTCACGCGCGACGGCGTGCCGGTGCTGCTGTCGGCACGCGAGTTCGCGGTGCTCGAGGCGCTGATGGCGCGCCCCGGCGCGCTGCTGTCGCGTGCCCAGCTCGAAGACCGCCTCTACGGCTGGGGCGAGGAGATCGAAAGCAACGCGGTCTCGGTCTACATCCACCAGCTGCGCCGCAAGCTCGGCGCCGACTTCATCCACAACGTGCGCGGCGTGGGCTACTACGTCGGCCACGCCGGATCACAGTGACCTCGATCAGAGCGCGCTTGCTGTGGTCCCTGCTCGCGATGCTCGCGCTCGCGGCGGTGCTGATGGGCGTCGTGACCTACCGCAACGTGCTCGCCGAGACCGAGGCGCTGTTCGACTACCAGCTGCGCCAGATGGCGCTGTCGCTGCGCGACCAGGGCGAGATCGCGCCGGACCAGGCGAGCGCACTGGCCGACGAGCAGCTCGACTTCGTCGTGCAGATCTGGACCGTCGACGGGCGCAGCATCTACGCGTCGCGCCTGCACCCCGAGCTGCCGGCGCGCGCGCTGCTCGGCTTCGCCGACGTCGCGGCGGGCGGGCGCACCTGGCGCACCTTCGGCGTCGCGACGCGCGAGCGCGTGATCCAGGTCGCGCAGCCGGTGCAGATCCGCCGCCAGCTCGCGGCCGATGCGGCGCTGCGCAGCGTCGCGCCGCTCGCGCTGGTCGCGCCGTTGATGCTGCTGCTCGCCGGCTGGGTCGCGACGCGCTCGCTCGCGCCGCTGCGGCGGCTCGCGGCCGAGCTGCGCGGGCGCGACGTGCAGACGCTGACCGCGTTGCCGACCGCCGGGCTGCCCGACGAGGCGGCGCCGCTCGTCGTGTCGCTGAACACGCTGCTCGTGCGCCTGGGTGCGGCGCGTGATGCCCAGCGCGCCTTCGTCGCCGACGCGGCGCACGAGCTGCGCTCGCCGCTCACCGCGCTGAAGCTGCAGCTCCAGCTGCTGCGCCGCGCGCCCGACGAGGCGACACGCAGCGACGCCACCGAGGCGCTCGCCGGCGGCATCGACCGTGCCGCACGGCTGGTCGAGCAACTGCTCGCGCTCGCGCGCAGCGAGCCGGGTGCATCGACCGCGGTCGAGGATCTCGACCTCGCCGAGCTGGCGCGCCGGGCGGTCGCCGACGTCGTGCCGTTCGCCGCCTCGCGCGAGACCGAGCTGAAGCTCGAGGCCGACGCTGCCGTGCCAGTGCGCGGAGACCGCCCGGCGCTCGCGGCGCTGGTGCGCAACCTTGCCGACAACGCCGTGCGCTACGCGCCGCGCGGCGCGAAGGTCGAGCTGCGGGTCGCGCGCGAGGGTGAGCACGCGGCGCTGCGTGTCGACGACAGCGGCCCGGGCATTCCGCCGTCCGAACGCGAACGGGTGTTCGACCGCTTCTACCGCCGCGCGGTCGGCGACGAGCCGGGCAGCGGGCTCGGCCTGGCGATCGTGCGCGAGGTCGCGGCCCACCACGGTGGTGAGGTGCGGCTCGGCGAGTCGCCGCTCGGCGGGTTGCAGGTGACGGTACGGTTGCCGGTTGTCGGGGCGGTGGCGCGTTGAAACGAGTCGTTACACAAATGCCGGTGGCACCGGTCGATCCGGCGCGCGACGCTTCGTCGTAGTCACAGAGGCCGACATCTCTGTCCGCCACCATCGAAGGAAGCGACCATGCGATTCATGATGCTGATGATCCCCAAGGGCTACGAAACCGCGGCGCCGGGCACGACACCCGACGTGAAGGCGGTCGAGGCGATGATGAAGTACAACGAGTCGCTGCAGAAGGCCGGCGTGCTGCTCGCGCTCGACGGCCTGCACCCGCCGTCGATGGGCGCGCGCGTGTCGTTCGCGGGCGGCAAGGCCAAGGTCACCGACGGTCCGTTCCCGGAGGCCAAGGAAGTGCTCGGCGGCTACTGGATGATCCAGGTGAAGTCGAAGGACGAAGCGATCGAATGGGCGTCACGCTGCCCCGGCGGGCCGAACGAGGTCATCGAGGTCCGCCAGGTGCAGGAGATCGAGGACTTCCCGGCCGACGTGCAGGCCGCGGTGGGCGATTTCGAGCCGCTGCAGTCGAAGAAGTGAGCGTCGCCGAACCGTGACGCCGACGCAGCGAGCCATCGATGCCGTCTGGCGCATCGAATCCGCGAAGATCATCGCCGCCGTCGCGCGCATGGTGCGCGACGTCGGCCTGGCCGAAGAGCTCGCCCAGGACGCGCTCGTCACCGCGCTCGAGCAGTGGCCGAGCAAGGGCGTGCCCGACAACCCCGCCGCCTGGCTGATGGCCACCGCCAAGCACCGCGCGATCGACCGCCTGCGCCGGCGCCAGCTGGCCGAGCGCAAGGAGGAGGAACTCGGCCAGGAAATGGCAGCGCGCGGCGACGACGTGCAGCCCGACTTCGTCGACGCCCTCGCCGCGGCGCAGGAAGACGACATCGGCGACGACCTGCTGCGCCTGATCTTCACCGCCTGCCACCCGCTGCTCTCGACCGACGCACGCGTCGCGCTGACTCTGCGCCTGCTCGGCGGGCTGACCACCGACGAGATCGCTCGTGCCTTCCTCGTGCCCGAGGCGACGATCGCGCAGCGCATCGTGCGCGCCAAGCGCACGCTGGCCGAAGCGCGAGTGCCGTTCGAGGTGCCGTCCGGCGCCGCGCTCGCGCCGCGGCTGGCGTCGGTGCTCGAGGTGATCTACCTCGTCTTCAACGAAGGCTATTCGGCGACCGCCGGCGACGACTGGATGCGCCCGGCGCTGTGCGAGGAAGCGCTGCGCCTGGGCCGCATCGTCGCCGAACTCGCGCCGGCCGAGCCGGAGGTGCACGGGCTGGTCGCTTTGCTCGAGATCCAGGCCTCGCGCACGCGTGCGCGCACCGGCCCGGGCGGCGAGCCGGTGCTGCTGCTCGAGCAGAACCGCGCACGCTGGGATCAGTTGCTGATCCGGCGCGGCCTCGCAGCGCTTGCACGTGCCGAGGCGCTCGGCGGTGCGCTCGGGCCGTATGCGCTGCAGGCCGCGATCGCCGCCTGCCACGCGCGCGCACTGACCGCCGAGCAGACCGACTGGCCACGCATCGCCGCGCTCTACGACGCGCTCGCGCAGGTTGCGCCGTCGCCGGTGGTCGAGCTGAACCGCGCAGTCGCGGTCGGCATGGCGTTCGGGCCGGACGCGGCGCTCGAGATCGTCGACCGCCTCGCTGCCGAGCCGCAGCTCGCGTCCTACCACCTGCTACCCACCGTGCGCGGCGATCTGCTCGCCAAGCTGGGCCGCTGGAGCGAGGCACGCGCCGATTTCGAGCGCGCCGCGACGCTGACGCGCAACGCGCGCGAGCGTGCGCTGCTGATGGCGCGCGCCGCCGCCTGCAGCGGGCATTGAGCCGCGGCGTGGCGTTCGCGGACCCCTGGTTCGGGTGGTCGGTGCGGCGGCGACGCGAAGGCCGACCCTAGAATCCGCGCGGCCCGCAGCGTTGGGCATTGCGCAACACACAGACCGCGGCCGCGAGGCGGCACGACGGTCGTGCCGGAGGGAGCTTTCATGTTCGTCGGAATGCGCCGCGCCGCGGCGGCCCTGCTGTGTCTGTGTCTGTGCCTGTGCCTGGTGGCCTGCGGCGGAGGCGGCGGATCGAGCGAGACCTCGCCCGCCGTCGTCTTCACGCCGGCCCAGCTCACCGCCGAGGTTGACCCTGGCGTCTCGGCGCCGCTGTCGGTGCGTGCGCGCCCGACCTTCACGACCTCGGGAACGGTCTACGTCGTCGTCATCGACAGCGCCGGCGTGATCAATCCGGCGCTGACGCTGACGCCGCAGACCGACGGCAGCTACGTTGCCGAGCTGACGACGGCTGCGCTGCCGGCCGGCCACTACACCGGCAGCTTCGAGGTGCGCATCTGTCCGGTCGCCAACTGTGCGCAGCAGTTCGCCGGCTCGCCGGTGCGGCTGCCGTTCGACTTCACGGTCGGCACGCCGAGCAACCTGACGCCGCTGTCGCCGCTGGCCGGCGCGCCGGACTGGGAGACTCACCAGGGCAACGTCGCTCACACCGGCCACGTGCCGGTGACGCTGGATGCGTCGCGCTTCAACGTGCGCTGGCGCTGGGTCACGCCCAACACCGGCACGAGCGCGAGCGCGGCGGTGCTCGCGAACGATACCGTCTACCTCAGCACCTCGGGCTATTTCGCGTCCAAGTCGCGCCTCGTCGCGCTGCGCGAATCGGACGCGAGCGAGCGCTGGGCGCACGACTTCGGCGCCGTGTTCGCGCTCAACCCGCCGGCGGTCTCGGGCGGCGCGGTGTTCGCCGCGACCTCGGGCCACAGCGACACCGCGATGTGGTCGTTCGACGCTGCCGACGGCACGCAGCGCTTCCGCACGCCGTTCAACTCGCAGTGGGAGCACTACTACGCGCCGGCGGTGAGCGGCGGCACGGTCTACACGAACGGCGGCAGCTATGGCGGGATGAACGCGTTCGACGCGGCCAGCGGCACGAACCGCTGGTTCGCTTCGCTCGCGCAGTACGACCAGTGGACCCCTGCGCTCGATGCAGACCACGCCTATGCCGTGATGGCCGGCCAGCTCAGCGTGCTGAACCGCAGCGACGGCTCGCTCGCCGGCCAAGTCGCGCTCTCCGGCTACAACTGGAACGGCTACGAGAGCCGGACGATGGCGGTGCTGGCCGGCGCCGGCCGGGTGCTGGCCCGCAGCGTCGCGAGCGCCGGCGCGAACCCGCCGTCGAACACGCTGTCGCTGATCGACACCGTGGCCGGCGCGGTCACTTGGAGCGTCGCCGGCACGTTCGCGACCGACCCGGTGCTTGCGAACGGCGTCGTCTACATCGCGAACGCGTCGCCGCTGCAGCTCGAGGCACGCAGCCTCGCGACCGGCGCGCTGCTGTGGACCTGGTCGCTGCCGGGAACGCAGGACACCGGCTTCATCGGCAACCTCATCGTGACCGGCAGCCACGTGTTCGTCGGCAGCAACCGGCGCACGTTCGCGATCGACCTGGCGAGCCACGCCGCGGCGTGGACCTACAACCGCACCGGCCAGCGCGCGATCTCGGCGAACGGCGTGCTCTACATCGTGACGCTGAACGCCGACGGCGGCAGCGACGGTGGTGTCACCGCGATCAACCTGCGCTGAGACCCGAGCCACCGCCTTAACCTTCGCTTCATCTTCGTCTAACCGAGGCCTAACCCTCGGTTCTTATCTTTGCGATCGAGGCAGCGCGCCGCGCTGCGACCGATCCCAAGGAGACCAAGATGAAGATGAAGACCCTCAGCGCCGCGTTGCTCGCAGCCGGGGTGCTGGCCGTCGGGACGGCCGGCGCGATCAGCCTGAATCCGGCCGACTGGCTCAAGCGCGACTCGGCCAAGCCGGCCGTGTCGACGCAGGTCGCCGTTGCGCCGATGGACGCGCCGGTGCCGTTGGTGGCGCCGCAGACGCGTGTGCCTGACTACCGCGCGATCGTCAAGCAGTTCGGCCCGGCAGTGGTCGGCGTGACCGTCTCGGGCATGCACCGCGCGTCGGCCGAGGAGCAGGGCCTGCCGCCCGGCATGGACCGCGACCCGTTCTTCCAGTTCTTCCGCGGCCTGCCCGGCTTCGAGGGTCGGCAACGCGGCAACCCGCAGGTGCCGTTCCGCGGCCAGGGCTCGGGCTTCATCGTCAGCGCCGACGGCCTGGTGCTGACCAACGCGCACGTCGTGCGCGAGGCCAAGGAGGTGACCGTCAAGCTCGCCGACCGGCGCGAGTTCGCCGCCAAGGTGCTCGGCTCCGACCCAGTGACCGACGTCGCGGTGCTGCGCATCAACGCGAAGGATCTACCGACCGTGCGCCTGGGCGACCCGAAGCAGATCGAGGTCGGCGACCCGGTGCTCGCGATCGGCGCGCCCTACGGCCTGGAGCAGACCGCGACGCAGGGCATCGTCAGCGCGAAGGGGCGCTCGCTGCCGGGTGACGCGGTGGTGCCGTTCATCCAGACCGACGCCGCGGTGAACCCCGGCAACTCGGGCGGCCCGCTGTTCGACGGCAACGGCGCGGTGGTCGGCATCAACGCGCAGATCTATTCGCAAAGCGGCGGCTACCAGGGCCTCTCGTTCGCGATCCCGATCGACGTGGCGCTCAAGGTCCAGAAGCAGATCGTCGCGACCGGCAAGGCGAGCCACGCGCGCCTGGGCGTCACGGTGCAGGACCTGAGCCAGCCGCTCGCCGAGTCGTTCGGGCTCGGCCGCCCCGACGGCGCACTGATCGCCGAAGTGAAGGACGGCGGCGCCGCGGCCGCCGCGGGCCTCAAGCCGGGCGACGTGGTCGTCGAGGTGAACGGCCAGCCGGTCGTGCGCTCGGGCGAGCTGTCGAGCCTGATCGGCTTGGCCGCGCCCGGCGAGCGCGTCAAGCTGAAGGTCTGGCGCGACCGGTCTTCACGCGAGATCGACGCGAAGCTCGGCAACAGCGACGACAACGAGCAGCAGGCGAGCAACGACGACGGCAACGCCGCGCAGCGCGGCCAGCTCGGCCTGGCGCTGCGCCCGCTGACCCGCGACGAGCGCCGCGAGGCGCAGGTCGAGACCGGCCTCGTGATCGAGAACGCGAGCGGCGCCGCCGCGCGCGCCGGCATCGAGGCGGGCGACGTGCTGCTCGCCGTCAACGGCCGGCCGGTGCAGTCGATCGAGCAGGTGCGCGCCGTGCTGCAGGGCAAGCCCAAGAACGTCGCGCTGCTGGTGTGGCGCGACGGCGAAAAGATCTTCGTGCCGGTGTCGCTGGGCTGAGCCTGCACGCCCCCGGTTGTTCCCCCGCCACCAAGAAGGAGTGGATCATGTCGCCGAAACTCTCGCTTCAACGCGCCGGCCTCTCGCTGGCGACCCTGCTCGCCGCGGCGCTCTCGTTCGATGCCGCGGCCGCGTTCGGCAAGCTGCCGCGCGAGCGCACCTCGGGCGCGGCCTCGTTCGTGACCGGCGGCGTCTCGGATGAGGACGTGCAGGTCTTCAAGTCGGCGTTCCGCCAGTACCCGCTGGTCGTCGAGCTCTACGAGCACGCCGGCCAACGCGACGAGTACACCGCCGATGCACGCGTGAAGATCACCGACCGGCGCGGCGAGACCGTGCTCGACGAACGCGCCGAAGGCCCGTTCATGCTGGTGCGGCTGCCGGCCGGCGACTACCAGGTCGCCGCGTCGCTGAAGGGCAAGGAATTGCCGGCGCACAAGGTGCACGTGACCGAGCACGGCCACGCGAGCAGCACCTTCGTGTTTCCGGCCGGCACGGATTGACAAATCATGCGCCGCCGTTCGCCGCGAGCGAAGGTGCAGCCCAAGGCGACGAACCCACCGGTATCCAGCGGCCGCCGCGGATCCGGCTCCGCCGGTCCGCTGGCGGCGCCCCCTTGAGGGGGAGCGCCGAAGGCGCTACGGGGGTGGGTCTACAAATCGGTGCGCAGCTTCCAGATCTCGGGGAACAGCACCACGTCGAGCATCTTGCGCAGGTAGCCGACACCCGAGGTGCCGCCGGTGCCGCGCTTGAAGCCGATCACGCGCTCGACCGTCGTGACGTGGCGGAAGCGCCAGAGGCGGAAGGCGTCCTCGAGGTCGGTGAGCTCCTCGCCGAGTTGGTAGAGGTCCCAGTGCGCGTCGGGCGCGCGGTAGACCGTCAGCCAGGCCTGCTCGACTGCATCGTCGGCGGCGTAAGGCAGGGTCCAGTCGCGCTCGGTGTGACTCGCTGGCACCGCGATGCCGCGCCGCGCGAGCAGGCGCAGCGATTCGTCGTACAGCGACGGCGCGCGCCACGCGGCCTCGACACGCGCGAGGAGCTCGGGCCGGTGCGAATGCGGCTTCAACATCGCGGCGTTCTTGTTGCCGAGCATGAACTCGATGCAGCGGTACTGCCAGCTCTGGAAGCCGCTGCTGTTCGACAGGTACGGCCGGATCGCCGAGTACTCGGGCGGCGTCATCGTCGCGAGCACGTCCCAGGCGTGCACGAGCTGCTCCATGATGCGGCTGACACGCGCGAGCATCTTGAACGCGCTGCCGAGCTTGTCGGCGCGGACGGCCGCGATCGCCGCGGCCAGCTCGTGCAGCATCAGCTTCATCCACAGCTCGCTGGTCTGGTGCTGCACGATGAACAGCATCTCGTTGTGGTCCGGCGAGAGCGGATGCTGGGCGTTCAGCACCTCGTCGAGGTGCAGGTAGTCGCCGTAGCTCATGTCGCGGCTGAAGTCGAGCTTCGCGCCCTCGTCGGCAACGATCTTTTCCGTCTCGCTCATGTCACTGCCGCCTTCCGGTTGAAACGTTCCTCGCGCCACTCGCCCGACTCGAGTACTTCGCGCAGGTGCTCGACCGCGTCCCACACATCGACGAAGCGCGTGTAGAGCGGCGTGAATCCGAAGCGCAGCACGTCGGGCGCGCGGAAGTCGCCGATCACGCCACGTTCGATCAGCGCCTGCACGATCGCGTAGGCGCCTTCCTGGCGCGCGAAGCTGACCTGGCTGCCGCGCTGCGCATCGTCGCGCGGGCCGACGAGCGTGAGCCCGTGGCCGGCGCAGCGTGTTTCGACCAGCGTCGTGAACAGCCGCGTCAGCGCGAGCGACTTGCGTCGCAGCGCGGCCAGGCCGCCGAGCGGCTCGGCTGCGAGCACCGTGTCGACGCCGCACTCGAGGCCGGCGAGCGCCACCACCGCCGGCGTGCCGCAGATGAAGCGCTGGATGCCGCGGCCCGGCCGGTACGCGGGGCTGAACTCGAACGGTGCCGCATGGCCGAGCCAGCCCGACAGCGGCTGCCAGAGCTGCTCGCGGTCCATGCGCTCGGTGTGGCGCGGGTGCACCCAGGCGAACGCGGGCGCGCCGGGACCGCCGTTCAGGTACTTGTAGCCGCAGCCGACCGCGAAGTCGGCCGACTCTTCGGCAGACCAGTCGCCCGTCAGATTCACCGGCAGCGCGCCGGCCGAATGGCACAGGTCCCACAGCATCAGCGCGCCGGCCGCATGCGCGGCGTGCGTGACCGCGCCCATCGGGTGGACACGCCCGCTGCGGTAGTTCACGTGCGTCAGCATCAGCACGGCGACACGCTCGTCGAGCGCCGCGTCGAGCTCGTCGGCTTCGATCAGGCGCAGCTCGAAGCCGTGCTGGCGCGCGAGGCTCTCGGCGATGTAGAGGTCGGTCGGGAAGTTGCTGCGCTCGGACAGGATCACGCGCCGTGTCGGCGCCGCATCGGCCTTCACGAGCATCAGCGCGGCGCTCAGCACCTTGTAGAGGTTCACCGAGGTCGAGTCGGCCGCGACCACCTCGCCCGGCCCGGCGCCGATCAAGCGCGCGATCTTGTCGCCGATGCGCTGCGACAGTTCGATCCAGCCGGCGGTGTTCCAGCTGCGGATCAGCCCCGTGCCCCATTCGTCGCGCACGACCTGCTGGAGGCGCGCTGGCGTCGCACGCGGCATCGCGCCGAGCGAGTTGCCGTCGAGGTAGATCACGCCGTCGGGCAGCTCGAACTGCGCGCGCAGCGGCGCGAGCGGATCCTGCGCGTCGAGGGTCGCAACGTCTTGTCGTGTCGTCATCGTGGTGGAGTGGAGCGGGGTTCGGAGGATCAGAGTTCGCGCAGCACCGCGCGCACCGGGCTCGCACAGGCCTGCACGAGCTTGAGCGGCAGCGCGATCAGCTCGTAGTCGCCTTCGGGCACGCCGTCGAGCACGAGGTTCTCGAGCACACGCAGGCGGTGCTTCAGCAGCAGCTGGTGGCTGTCGAGCGTCTTGCTCGCGGCCGGGTCGACCGACTGGCTGTCGATGCCGACGAGCAGCACGCCGCGCGCGGCGAGCCAGTCGATCGTCTCGGGTGCATAGGCGCTGAATTCGTCGGACCAGGTGGTCGGCGCGGTCTCGCAGGTGCGCACCAGCACACGCGGCGGCAGCCCGGCGGCGGCGTGCACGAGGTGCTCGACCTGCACCAGCGGCCCGCAGCCGATCGCGTGGATCACGCGGCACGGGCCGAGATAGGGTGCGAGATCGACCGCGCCGATCGCCGGCGCGTCGTCGGCGTAGTGCAGCGGCGCGTCGGCGTGCGCGCCGAGGTGCGGCGACAGCGTGATCGCGCTCAGGTTGACCGGGCACTCCGGACCGATGCGTGCGGTCCAGCGCTGTTCATAGGCCTGGTCGCCGGGGAAGGGCGGCGTGCGGGGGCCGAGCGGCGGCGAGATGTCCCAGAGCTTCTTCATCGCGGTGGCCTCGTGGTGGTCTGGATTCTATTGCTTGACATCTAAAATATCAAAGCCTAAAGTCTGCGGCATCGGTGGCGCGCTCGCCACGGGTTTACGGAGACGGCAAGACATGCGCATCACCTGCATCGGCGGCGGCCCGGCGGGCCTGTACTTCGCGCTGCTGATGAAGAAGCAGGATCCGCGGCACCAGGTCACGCTGATCGAGCGCAACGCCGCGTCCGACACCTTCGGTTGGGGCGTCGTGTTCTCCGACCAGACCCTCGGCGCGCTGCAGAAGGCCGATCCGAAGACCGCCGCGCAGATCCTCGACGCGTTCAACCACTGGGACGACATCGACGTGCACATCCAGGGCCGCACGATCCGCTCGTCCGGCCACGGCTTCTGCGGCATCGGCCGCATGCGCTTGCTCAACATCCTGCAGACGCGCTGCGCCGAGCTCGGCGTCGAGCTGAAGTTCTCGACCGACTGCACCGACGACGCCGACATCGATGCCGACCTGATCATCGCCGCCGACGGGCTGAACAGCCGCCTGCGCACCAAGTACGCCGCGACCTACCAGCCCGACATCGACCTGCGCCGCTGCCGCTTCGTCTGGCTCGGCACGCGCAAGACCTTCGACGCCTTCACCTTCGCATTCGAGCGCACCGAGTGGGGCTGGTTCCAGGCCCACGCCTACCGGTTCGACGACACCACGTCGACCTTCATCGTCGAGGCGCCCGAGCCGGTCTGGCGCGCCGCCGGGATCGAGCAGATGAGCAAGGAAGAAGGCATCGCCTTCTGCGAGAAGCTGTTCGCGAAGTACCTCGACGGCCACGCGCTGATGAGCAACGCGGCGCACCTGCGCGGCTCGGCGGCCTGGATCCGCTTTCCGCGCGTGGTCTGCCAGCGCTGGGTGCACCACAATGGCCGCGCGCCGGTGGTGCTGATGGGCGACGCCGCGCACACCGCGCACTTCTCGATCGGTTCGGGCACCAAGCTCGCGCTCGAGGACGCGATCGACCTGGCGGGCCGCATCGCTGCGTTTCCCGGCGACCTGCAGTCCGCGCTCGAGGGCTACGAGGCGCAGCGCGGCATCGAGGTGCTGAAGATCCAGAACGCCGCGCGCAACTCGACCGAGTGGTTCGAGAACGTCGAGCGCCATGCGCGCCTCGAGCCCGAGCAGTTCGCCTACTCGCTGCTGACACGCTCGCAGCGCATCTCGCACGAGAACCTGCGCCTGCGCGATGCGGGTTACCTCGGCGGCGTGGAAGGCTGGCTCGCCCAGCGCAGCGGGCTCGCGCCGGCCGCCGCGGTGCCGCCGATGTTCACGCCGTTCACGCTGCGTGGCGTGACGCTCGAGAACCGTGTCGTCGTCTCGCCGATGGCGCAGTACAGCGCGGCCGACGGCATCCCCGGCGATCACCATCTCGTGCACCTGGGCGCGCGCGCGATGGGCGGCGCGGGTCTGGTGTTCTGCGAGATGACCTGCACCTCGCCCGAGGCGCGCATCACGCCGGGCTGCCCGGGACTGTGGAACGACGCGCAGATGCAGGCCTGGAAGCGCATCGTCGACTACGTGCACGGCCACACGCAGGCGAAGATCGCGATGCAGCTCGGCCATGCCGGTGCGAAGGGCTCGACGCGTGTGCCGTGGGAAGGCGAGGATCTGCCACTCGAGTCGGACAACTGGCCGCTGATCTCGGCGTCGCCGCAGCAGTACCTCGACGGCGTCAGCGCCTGGTCGCATCCGATGACGCGCGAAGACATGGACCAGATCACGGCCGACTTCGTCGCGGCGACGCAGCGTGGCGCCGAGGCCGGCTTCGACTGGCTCGAGCTGCACTGCGCGCACGGCTACCTGCTGTCGGCCTTCCTCTCGCCGCTGACCAACCAGCGCACCGACCACTACGGCGGCTCGCTCGAGAACCGGCTGCGCTGGCCGCTCGAGGTGTTCGCTGCGATGCGCGCGGCGTGGCCGCAGGACAAGCCGATGTCGGTGCGCATCTCGGCGCACGACTGGGTCGAGGGTGGCAACACACCCGAGGACGCGATCGCGATCGCACGTGCCTTCAAGGCGGCCGGCGCCGACCTGATCGACGTCTCGTCGGGCCAGGTCAGCAAGGCGCAGAAACCGGTCTACGGGCGCATGTACCAGACGCCGTTCGCCGAGGCGATCCGCAACGAGGTCGGCATCGCGACGATGGCGGTCGGCGCGATCTCCGAGGCCGACCACGTCAACAGCATCATCGCCGCGGGCCGCGCCGACCTGTGCGCGATCGCGCGGCCGCACCTCGCGAACCCTGCCTGGACGCTGCTCGAGGCCGCGAAGATCGGCCACACCAGCGGCGTCGGCGCGCCCTGGCCGGTGCAGTACCTGTCGGGCAAGAACCAGCTCGAGCGCAACCTCGAACGCGAACGCCAGCTCGCGGCGCAGAACGCCGGGCTGTCGCCGCAGGAACAGGCGAACCTGGCGCAGGGTGTTTGAGATGAAACGGCCCCCGGCTCGCCTCGCTCGCGGCCCCCGAGGGGCGCGTCAGTACCTTCGGACGGCCGGGCGGTACTGACATGTCCGCGCTACCGAAACTTGCCATCCGCGATCTGGAATCGCGCGTCGGCGAGGCCGACCACCAGGCGCTGCGGCTCTGGCTGCGCCTGCTCTCCTGCACGACACGCATCGAGGGTGTGATCCGCAACCGGCTGCGCAGCGAGTTCGGCACGACGCTGCCGCGCTTCGACCTGCTCGCGCAGCTCGAGCGCGAGCCCGAGGGCCTGACGATGGGCGAGCTGTCGCAGCGGCTGATGGTCACCGGCGGCAACGTGACCGGCATCACCGACCAGCTCGAGGGCGAAGGCCTGGTCGTGCGCGCCGAGCACCCGGGTGACCGGCGCGCCTACCGCGTGCGCTTGACCGCGGCCGGGCGGCGCCAGTTCCGCCGCATGGCGGCGACGCACGAGGGCTGGATCGTCGAGCTGCTCGAGGGCTGGGACGGCGCGCAGAAGGCCCAGATTCACACGCTGCTCGCGACGCTGAAGCAGCACCTCGCGGCGCTCGATACGCCGCCTGCGGCCAAACGCAAGAACAAGGAGAACGGCGCATGACACGTGCGATGAACACCCACCTCGCCGGCGGCAACCGGCGCAGCACCGCCGGGCTCGAGCCGCGGCACTTCGGTTGGTCGGTCGCCGACAAGGTCGGCGTGATCACGCTGAACCGGCCCGAGCGCAAGAACCCGCTGACCTTCGATTCGTACGCCGAGCTGCGCGACCTGTTCCG
>Ga0075366_10000888_pt1 | contig 14459 bp, 9 predicted proteins | sample EndMethybrTD3031_FD_72351 | JGI IMG/M metagenome (GOLD analysis project Ga0075366, IMG submission 72351) | Populus endosphere microbial communities from Tennessee, USA - Endosphere MetaG P. TD hybrid TD303-1 | ecosystem: Host-associated > Plants > Roots > Endosphere | place: USA: Tennessee...
GAACTTGTTTCAGGATCTCACTTGCAATTCCACCCTGTCAATCGGACCTGCGATGCCGATCCTCGGGTTCAATCTTTAACAAAAAAGCCCCGTTAGTTTATCACTAACGGGGCTTTGTAATTATACCTTCTTAATTAACTAACTGCAAACAGTTTGGTAACAGTAAAGGTTGAAACCTGGCCATCGCTGGTGCGGGCATAACCTTTAAGGGTATATATTTTACCTGCCGTCAGTTTATTCAACTTAATTAAAATAGTGCCACTATAAATGGTGGTATTTGGATAAGTTGTAGCGGGGTTGGTAAATGATATTGTACCTGCAGTACCTACCGCCTGGGTAGATGGTGTGCTGGCCGGGGTAGTTGAATCGAAACCAGACCATGAATTAAAATGGATGGTTTGAACTAATACCTGCGTACTGGTAGTGTTATCATATAGCTCCAGGTCGAACGCACCAGGAGTTAACTTGGTTAATGTTGCACCAAAGGTTAATTGTATAACACTGGCTGTAGTGTACGGGCCAGGAGATTGTAAACCTATGCTGCTTAACTGTACGGGGGGAAGCTTTGCTTCAATACCAACCACATCGGCTTTTTTAGTGCACGAAAACATGGTGATAGCTAATAATCCGGTTAGGGCAGCGCTTATATATTTTTTCATTTTCATCAATTTAAAATTTTCTATTAAACAATATGCACTAATTAGAAAATGTATTTAGCACCAATTAATATGCTCCAGGTAGTACCGCTTGTTGCATCCTGGAATGGGTTGGTAACCAATTTACCATTTAATTGCCTTACAGTGTAGGTTGGTAAACCTGTAGTAGCGTCAGTACCTGTTAACACTGGTGAAAGCGTAGTAGCAAATTTTTGGATACCCCAATACTTGTTCAACAGGTTAGGTAAATTTAGTACCGCGGCGCTAAACTGCAAAGTATGTTTGTGGTTGTTGCCGGTATTGATGTAAAAATCCTGCAGAACGTTCAAATCAACACGGGTATACCACGGTAAGAAAGCAGCATTCCTGTCGGCAAATTCGCCACGGTGTTTTTTCAAATATGGCGTATTGTTAATAAATTGCTCTAATGCTGCTTGCTGTTGCTGTACGGTGTAAGTATAAGTAACTCCGTTAAACGTAGCAGTATACTGAACTATGTTTAGTTCACTTGCACGTTTCGGGATATACATCAAATCCGAAGCGTTACCATCACCATTAATATCATTACCATAGATATAGCTTAACGGGGTTGTACTTGCATTTGAACCGCCGGCTTGTCCTTGTAAGAATAAACCAACAGTGGTTGCCGCATGGCCTAAGTAGTTAAACTTATAGCTTGCATTAGCTACGATACGGTGAGGTACATAGTAGCTTGAGTTACGCAATTCAACATCGTTAGATACACCTACGTTATAGTTACTTTGCCATACTGAAGTAGCAGTTGAACCTATGTTAGGCGTAACCTCTTTAGATACGGTGTAGGTATAAGCTAAACTTGCGCTTAAGCCGTTATTAAACGCTTTGGTTAACTGACCGGTAAAGGCAGCAGAGTAACCTTTGTTAGTATTCTCTAATATTACAACCGAACTTAAGTTAGGATAAATGGCACGGTCAATAGCTTGTACAGCACCATTAGTACCAGTACCTACATAACGTACGCGGGTTAAATCGCCTTCGTTAATAGTACCTGTTGGGGTTTTTAAGTTAGCGTTACGCACTTTGGTAGCATTAATATCTTTAGTATATAAAGCTTCGAATAATGCAGACCAGCCGTTACCTAAGTTTTTCTCGGCAGCAAAATCTGTACGGAAAACCTGAGGGAATTTGTAGTTAGGATCTAACAACGCGGTGTTTGGCTGTGCTGTTGTACCTGCAGTTTGCGGGAATAAGCTTGCGTAAGTAGACGGGTTTGGATTAAATTTAACAGTAGCCAGTTGTGCTGCTGTAGCAATACCACCAAACTGGTACATACCGCTGTTGCTTGGCGCGTTAGTTAACGATACATAAGGGATACGGCCGGTGAAGATACCCATACCGCCACGTAATACTAATGATTTATCGTCAAGCAAGTTTAAGCGGAAACCGATCCTTGGCGAGAAAATAAACCTGGTAGTTGGGAATTTACCACCGTTGTATGATTTTAAGTTACCGTTTTGATCTGGCAATTGCAGGGCAGTAACCTGTGGGTTTTCAACCGGGTCTTGCAAATAAGTAGGTCTGTCAACACGGATACCATAGGTTAACTTAAAGTCTGGGTTAACATTGTACTCATCCTGTACATAAGCGCTCCATTGACCGATTTTCAAGTCAGCAGAAAATACTTTATCAACACCCGGTAGTAATGAATAGGTGTATGAGAAGTAAATTGGGGCACGGTCATTCAGGAAATCATCCAGTGTATTATAAATGTAATGACCGTTTGAACCCGGCATAAACGCGTTACCTACCCTTTGGTATTCGTAGTTAATACCTGCGGTTAAGGTGTGTTTACCTGCATAGTAAGTAAAGTTGTCGGTAAAGCTGGTAGAGTTATCAATAACCTCGTTGTTGTTAGTGAACGGATCCATACCAGCAGTAATGTAGTTGCTGCCTGCACCATTAAATATATCAATAGTTGGGAATACCGAACCGCCAAACGTACGCGGGTTATCATACTTTTTAAATGCTACCAATAACTGGTTGCTCATGCTTGAGTTGAAACGGGTGTTTAACTCGGCAGTACCGGTAGTAACTAAGTTTTTGAAACCGTAGTTTGAATTTTGGAAAGCAATAGATTGTGTGCTGTAACGACCGTTAGGTAAGTTGGTACGGCTGGCGTTTGCGGTATTATTAGCAATGTTTGTTGAAATAAATCCACCACCGTTAGCAATTGAAGTTGCGTTAACCTGCTGGTCGCTGGTTGCATTTAAATAGCTGTATTTAACGGTGAATTTGTTTTTATCGTTAATGTTCCAGTCTAATTTAGCCAGGATTTTTTTGTTTTTAGGCTGAAAAGCCGGGAAATTATCAAAACCACCGGTTTCATAACCTTTACCTTTTAAATAGTTTTGAACGCTGGTTAACTCAGCAACAGTAGCCGGGGTAACCTGGCCTGTACCAGAACCATTTGTAGGTGAATAAGAGATACCTGGATTAGTAGCCTTTTCAGTTTCGTAGTTGGCAAAGAAGAATAATTTATTTTTGATAATTGGGCCGCCAACAGTAAAACCATAAGTGTTGGTTTTTGATTTAGCTACGTTATTACCAATAAAGTTATCGCCAATGTAGTTACCGTTAAAAGACTGGTCTTTGTAATAGGTATAAACTGAACCATGGAAAGTATTGGTACCGCTTTTTGTAGTAGCGTAAATACCGGCACCGGTAAAACCTGCCTGCCTAACGTCAAACGGGGCAATGTTAACCGAGATCTCATCATAAGCTTCGATAGAGATAGGCTGCGCGCCACCACCCGGAAGCGGGTCTTGCGAGGTACCGAAGGTGTTGTTCAGGTTAGCACCGTCAACGGTAGTATTGTTTAAACGATTATCACGACCGGCAAAACTTGTACCTGTTGATTGTGGAGTTAAACGGGTATAATCAACAATACTGCGGCTAAGAGATGGCAAAGCAGCAATTTGCGCACGGTTAATGTTGGTACTTGCACCCAGTTTACCCGAGGTATTTACCTTAGTACCTGCAATGGTTACCTCCTTTAAGTTAACACCTGTTTCAGCCAGGGTAGTGTTTAGGATAAATGTTTGGCCTAATTGCAGGGTGATACCTTCATAAGTAGTTGATTTGAAACCAATGAATGAAATATCCACTCTGTAAGGGCCACCAATACGCATACCCGGGATAGTATATAAACCGTTAGCGTTGGATGAAGTTGAGTACGTTGTTCCCGAAGGGACGTGTACGGCTTTAATTGTTGCGCCTGGCAACGTTACGCCCTTACTGTCCTTAATGGTACCAGACATAGCACTGGATGTTACCTGCGCAAAGGCCACGCATGTGGTAAACAGTGAAATTAATAAAATGAGTAAATGCTTCCTCATACTTTGTTTGTTTAAGTTAAAATTATAAACCTGTTTTCGGGCAAAGATAACTATTACCCTGTATGCCTATGTTAAGTTATTGTTAACAATTATTCACTGTTTTTCAACACCTCAATGCGATATTTATATAATGGCAGAACAAAATTTGCTTTTTTAATAATCCTCGTAATTTTATTAATATATTTAGGCATACAAGCCTAAATAAAATCATTAAAATATGGCAAACAAAGTATACCCTACACCATCATTTATGTTGGTAATAAGGATTATAGCGTCCAATTCTTTCCCTTTTATTACAATTTGCAATTAATTATACGGCCTAACCGGTATTTGCAGGGACAAAACCTGGGATATGTAGCTGCCAGACATGCTATAAATATTACTATACCATTGCCATTATCACGTAATATATCATCAACTGAAACCATACAATATTTTTCATTCCGTGGTTTTTGTTTAGCTTTGGCTCAAATTCAAAAAAGCATTATTTAATCATTACTATGGATTACGATGTAATTGTTATAGGGTCGGGCCCGGGCGGCTATGTAGCTGCTATCCGCGCCTCCCAGCTGGGTTTAAAAACCGCAGTAGTTGAAAGAGAATCACTTGGCGGTATTTGCCTAAACTGGGGTTGTATCCCAACCAAAGCATTACTAAAAAGCGCCCAGGTATTTGAATACCTTAACCATGCGGCCGATTACGGCATTAAAGTAACCGGCGGCGAGGTAGATTTTGAAGCCGTTGTAAAACGCAGTCGCGGCGTTGCGGATGGAATGAGCAAAGGCGTTCAGTTCCTGATGAAAAAAAATAAAATTGACGTAATAGTAGGTACCGGCAAGCTGAAAGGCAAGGGCCAGGTTGAAGTAAGCAACGATAGCGGCGCTAAAACCTATACCGCAAAACATATTATATTAGCCACAGGCGGCCGCAGCCGCGAATTGCCAAACCTTAAACAGGATGGTAAAAAGGTGATTGGCTACCGCCAGGCCATGGTGCTGCCAAAGCAGCCAAAATCAATGGTAGTAGTTGGCTCGGGCGCTATTGGTATCGAGTTTGCTTACTTTTATAATGCTATCGGCACCAAAGTTACCGTGGTTGAGTTTTTAGACAATATTGTTCCGTTAGAAGACGAGGAGATCTCAAAACAACTGGCACGTATCTTAAAGAAACAAGGTATCAACATCATGACCGGCTCGACCGTTGAATCGGTTGATAGCAGTGGCGAGCTTTGCAAGGTAAATGTAAAAACAGCAACCGGTGTTGAAGTGCTGGAAGCCGAAGTGGTGTTATCTGCTATCGGTATCTCTACTAATATAGAAGGTATTGGCCTTGAAGAAACCGGCGTAAAAACCGATAAAGGCAAGGTATTGGTTGATGATTATTACAAAACCAATATTGAAGGCGTTTACGCCATTGGCGATATTGTTAAAGGCCAGGCTTTGGCCCACGTAGCATCGGCCGAAGGGATTACCTGCGTTGAAAAGATAGCCGGATTAAACCCCGAACCTATCAATTACAATAACATCCCGGGCTGTACCTATTGTGCCCCTGAAGTTGCATCGGTAGGTTATACCGAAAAAGCGGCTAAGGAAGCGGGATATGAAATTAAAGTTGGTAAGTTCCCGTTCTCGGCATCGGGCAAGGCCAGCGCGGCAGGTGCTAAAGACGGCTTTGTGAAAGTGATATTTGATGCGAAGTATGGCGAGTTTTTAGGCGCGCACATGCTGGGTCATAACGTTACCGAAATGATTGCCGAAGTAGTAGCCGCCCGCAAGCTGGAAACTACCGGTCACGAGATCATTAAAACCATACACCCTCACCCAACTATGAGCGAAGCACTGATGGAAGCCGCGGCTGATGCCTACGGCGAGGTGATACACTTATAGTGATTAGTTAATTAGAGGTTAGCCTTGTAATATAGGGCCTGCCTGGATAGTTTCCAGGCAGGCTTTTTTTATGACCTGTCGCCGGCAAAATTGCATGTTCAAAAAGCGTTCATCTTTTCAGGGAAATGAACGCTTTTTGCATTTATAATTGCCTGCAATTAATATGGCCCGATCTAAAAAAGCGTAAAAAAGCGAAAGTCGGCGGCAAAAGGCCCCAATAATTATTTATAATTATCTAAAATGTTTAAAAAAATCATGTCGCAAACAGATGTTCACCGGTGCGTTCACGACGTTCACGCATGTTCACACTGTCGGAAAATGAACACGCATACTCTACTACTTCACTATACTATAACACAAATAATACACTGCATGCAAGCCTATATTGCTTGCAGTAAAGCAGTTAAACTGTTAGTTTTACCCTTCTAATTAAACTCAATGACAGTAAAACTTAATCAATTAGTGACGGCCGGGGCCGTTTGCCTTTCAGCAAGTCTATTCACGGCTTTCCAGGCGCAGGCTCAGCACGATTCGCCAAAATCAATAGCAGGCAGGTACATCGTTGAAAAGAACATGGATAAAACCGTTGCCCCGGGTAACGACTTTTACGAGTACGCTAACGGTAACTGGATAAAAGAAAACCCGATCCCTGCAAAGGAAACTCGTTGGGGTACATTTAATATCCTGCGCGATGAGAACAACAAAAAGGTACAAAGCATTTTAGTTGATGCCGGCAAACCAGGCCAAAAACCCGGCAGTGCCAAGCAACGCGTAGGCGATCTGTACTATAGCGCAATGGATAGCATGACCATTGAAAAACGCGGTTATGCCCCTATTTCGAGGGATTTAGAACGTATTGGTCAGATCAAAACTATTGATGGCATTATTAACGAAGTTACCTTCGATCGTGTGAACGGCGTAAGTGTTGGCCTGTTTGGCGTTGGTGTGGGTACCGATACCAAACACCCCGATACCTATATTACTAATTTTAGCGCAGGCGCAACCAGCCTACCCGACAGGGATAATTACCTGAAAAGCGACCCACGCAGCTTAAAAATACAAACGGCGTACAAAAAGTACATTACCGATATGTTTGTATTGGTAGGCACCAGCCCTGCCGATGCGGCTAAGAACGCTGAAACGGTTTTCAATATAGAAAAACAAATGGCATCGGCACAAAAAAGCCGTGTTGAAATGCGCGACCCTAACGCCAATTATAACAAGGTGAACATTGACGAGTTCAGCAAAAACTATCAGCATTTCAACTTCAGGCAAATACTGGCAGCATCAAAAATAACCGGCCAGGATAGCATGCTGGTTTCGCAGCCCAAAACGGTAAAGAATTTAGATGAGATGCTAAACACTGTACCTGTTACTGATTGGCAGGTATACCTGAAATGGCATTTATTACGTGGCGCCGCCGGATCATTAAGTTCGCCATTTGTAAAAACTACTTTTACCTACAGCAGTAGCTTAAGCGGTCAGCAGGTACAAACCCCGCGTAAAGAGCGCATGGCCAGTTTAGTTGATGGTAGTCTGCCCGACCTGTTAGGCCAGCTTTATGTAGAGAAATATTTTCCACAGGCAGCTAAAACCTATATGGTAAACCTGGTGAACAACCTTAAAGTTGCTTTAGGCGAACGTATACAAGGTTTAGATTGGATGAGCGCCGAAACTAAAGCACGCGCGCTGAAAAAACTGGCTGCGTTTTCTGTAAAGATCGCGTATCCTGATAAATGGCAAAATTATGATGGCCTTACCATTAACCGTAATGATTATTACGGTAACCTGCGCCGTATTTCACTATACCGTTATAACGAAAATGTAGGCCACCTGGGTAAACCAGTTGATAAAACCCGGATGGGCATGAGTCCACCAACTGTTAATGCATCTTACAGCCCGAACCGTAACGAGATCACTTTCCCTGCCGGTATTTTGCAGGCACCTTTCTTTGATTTTGAAGCCGATGATGCCATGAACTATGGTGGTATAGGTGCTGTTATCGGTCACGAAATGACTCACGGTTTTGACGATCAGGGCCGTCAGTTTGATTTTGACGGCGCTTTACGCGATTGGTGGACACCAGAAGATGCCGCTAAATTTAAAGCCCGTGCCGAAAAAGTACAGCAACAATATGATGCCTTTACTATTTTAGATACTATTCATGTAAATGGCAAACTGACTTTAGGCGAAAACCTGGCCGACCTTGGCGGTTTGAACGTAGCTTACACTGCTTTCAAAAAAACCAAAGAAGGCCAGTCTAATACTAAGATTGACGGCTTTACCCCAGATCAGCGTTTCTTTATGTCGTGGGCACAGGTATGGCGTGGTTCACAACGCCCGGAAGCTGCACAACAAAGCATCCAGACCGACCCGCACTCGCCAGCACAGGCCCGTGGTAATTTGCCATTAACCAATATCGATGCCTGGTATAATGCATTTGATATTAAACCAACCAACAAGCTTTATAAAAAGCCGGAAGAGCGTATTAAAATATGGTAACTGGTTATTAGCTTAAATATTAAATAACAAAGCCCCCAACTTCAGTTAGGGGCTTTGTTATTCTTGCAAACAGTCGGGATAATATATGCGAAAATCACTTATTTAATGTTTATTCCGCTTTCTTACATTAATCGATAATAAAATGCATGCATAGCATTGTGCCTTAAAAGAAAACTCTTAAATTTACCTTCCTAATTAAAGTCAATGAGATTAAAATCAAAACATTTAAAGGTTGTTGCAGTATGTTTAACTGCTGGCCTGTTTACCACCATCAGTGCACAAGCCCAACACGATTCGCCCAAATCAATTGCGGGCAAATTCGTTGTTAAAAAGAATTTTGATGAAAACGTAGCCCCTGGCGACAACTTTTTTGAATATGCAAACGGTAACTGGGTAAAGGATAACCCAATCCCCGCGAAAGCTACCCGCTGGGGCAGTTTCAGCATTATTGCCGAAAATAACACCAAACAACTGATCAGCATTTTAAACGAAGTTAGTACCAAACCTGGTCAGCCAAAAGGTAGTTTAAAGCAACGTGTAGGCGACCTATACGCCAGCGCTATGGACAGTATAACTATAGATAAACGTGGCTACAGTCCTATAAAAACCGACTTGCAGCGCGTAGCGCAGATCAATAGCCTTGATGGTGTAATTAATGAAACTATTTATGACAGGTTAAATGCAGTATCGGGCCCGTTATATTTTATAGGTGTTGGCCAGGATTCGAAACATCCTACCCAAAACATTATTCAAATGGGACAGGGCGGAACCAGCCTGCCGGACCGTGATTATTACCTGAAAAGCGACGCGCGTACCAAAAAGATCCAGGATGCTTACCATGCTTATATTGTAAAACTATTTACGCTTACAGGATCGACAGAAGCCGAGGCAGATGCCGCGGCCAATACTGTTTTCAATATTGAAAAACAATTGGCGGCCGCGCAGTGGAGCCGTGTAGACCAACGCGACCCTAACAAAACCTACAACAAATATAGCATTGCCGGTTTCAGTAAAATGACACCGCACTTAAACTGGGTTGATATAACCGCTAAATTAAAAATGACCGGGCAGGATAGCCTGCTGGTTGGTCAGCCGCCATTCTTTAAAACATTAGACAGCCTGTTGGCAGCCACACCTGTTAACGATTGGAAAACTTACCTGCGCTGGAATGTATTGAAAGGTTCGGCTGGGGCACTAAGCGCGCCGTTTGTAAAAGCCAGTTTTGATTTTAACGCTGCGCTAAGCGGCCAGAAAGTACAGGCTCCGCGTAACGAACGCATGGCCGGCCTTGTTGATGGTACAATAGGCGAACTATTAGGACAGCTTTATGTAGAGAAATACTTTTCGCCAGAGGCCAAAACTTACATGGTAAAACTGGTAAATAACCTTAAAATAGCCCTGGGCGACCGCATAAAAAATCTTGACTGGATGAGCCCTGAAACCAAAGTGCGCGCGCTTAAAAAGCTAAACGCCTTTACGGTAAAAATAGCCTATCCTGATAAATGGCAAACTTACGATGGCTTAAGCATTAACCGCGATGATTACTTCGGCAACCTGAAACGCTCTTCAATGTGGCGTTATAACTATAACGTAAGCCAGTTAGGTAAACCTATTGACAAAACCCGCTGGGGCATGACGCCACCAACGGTAAACGCATATTACAATCCGGTGAATAACGAGATAGTTTTTCCGGCAGGTATATTAAAATTCCCATTCTTTGATTTTGAAGCCGACGACGCCTTAAATTACGGTGGTATTGGTGCGGTTATCGGTCATGAAATGACCCACGGTTTTGACGACCAGGGCCGCCAGTATGATGCTGATGGTACCCTGCGCGATTGGTGGACTAAAGAGGACGCGGATAAATTTAAAGCCCGTGCTAATAAGGTGGTAGAACAATACAACGCCTTAACTGTTGTAGATACAGCCACCCACGTAAACGGGAGATTAACCTTAGGTGAAAACCTGGCCGATTTAGGTGGATTAAATGTAGCCTACGAAGCGTTCAAGAAAACAAGAGAAGGGCAATCGAATGAGAAAATTGATGGGTTTACACCAGATCAGCGCTTTTTCTTATCTTGGGCCCAGGTTTGGCGCAGTTCGCAGCGCGATGAAGCTGCGCGCCAACGCATTTTAACCGATCCGCATTCGCCGGAGCAATTCCGCACCAATGCGCCTATAACAAATATTGATGCCTGGTATAAGGCTTTCAACATACAACCCGGTAACAAACTTTATAAAAAACCGGAAGACCGCATTAAGATTTGGTAGTTTCATAGCTGCCGGTCTTAAATTTTGAATCCAATCAAAATAAGCCCTCTGACTATGGTTGGGGGGCTTTATTTTTTGAAACATCTTTTGACGTTATTTGCCCTTTAACTTGTCGTCTTTGCCCCTTACACAGGTAGGCCTTGTTGCAATAGTTTTGTGATATCAATTATTACAATCATGAAAAAAGTAAAATTACAACTACAAACTTCACTTGATGGATTTATTGCCGACAAGGATGGCGGAATGGAATGGATAACCAGGACCAGCGACAAAGATTTTGGCGCTGAAGTCCACCACCTGATCGACACTTCGGACACCATAATCCTGGGTTGTAAACTGGCCGCAGGGTTTATCCCCTACTGGGAAGACGTAATCACCCATCCCAATGACCCTCAAAACGATTTCGCTCATAAAATGGTAAACACACCTAAAGTTGTTTTTAGTAAAACCATGACAGAGCCAAATGGGAACAACACAACAATAGCCAATGGCGACCTGGTTACCGAAATAGGTAAACTAAAAAGCCGGGAAGGCAAAGACATTATTGTATATGGCGGTGGCAGCCTGGCTTCGGCCCTGATAAAAGAGGGCCTGATCGACGAATATTATTTGTTTATGAACCCCGCAGCCTTAGGTAAAGGCTTATCCATTTACCAATTGCTGAATGATACACTGAAATTAAAACTGGTAAGCACTAAGGCTTTTCATTGCGGCATTGTGTTGCTTTGTTATCAACCCGCGTAAACCCTGACAATGGTTGTTTAATGTGTTTGAATTGGGGTTAATTAGATTTCATATCAAGCGCATGATCGGCTTTTACATCGTCGCCGCGCCATATTTTAACCGATGTCCACGGTAGTGGCGGAGCGCTCCAAAACTCATCTTCGGCAGGCAGGCCTAAAGGCAAGAATACATTTGAGCATATATACAGGCTGCCCGTGGTTGTATAAAAATCGGCCAGGCCGGGTTGTTTGCCATATAAGCCAATATTAAGCCAGCCATTGGCTGTAAAAGTAGCGGGCGATTCCAGTGTTTTTTTGATCAGGGCGGTAAGCGCACAGCGGATCTGGGCCGGGGGCAGCGATGCGGGCAAATGTTTGGTATAAGCCAGGTTAGCTAAATGATGAAAGGAACCTGCACGGTACACAATAGAGCGACCGGTGGCCGGGTAACTGCCATCGGTATTGATCAGGCGTTCCAATATTTCGGCATAACGCTGGCCGGCCGCCAGTTCGCGTTCCGATTCGTGCATATAGGTTTTCTTTTTTTCAGCTTGCACTTGTAGTATTACGCTCAGGTTTGGATGTATCACAATGCTGTTGTAATAATCCACATGAAATTGCATCCCGTCCGAATAAATACCATCGCCTACATACCAGTGCTGGGTAAACTCGCGGATACCATATTCTGTACGTACGGGATCATCACCCAAATCGTATTTACAAAAGAAAGCCTCTATCATCCCTGTAAATAATATCCAGTTGGTATAAACAGGTACCGTATTACGTGTAATTTTAAGTGCATCAACCATCTGCTGCTTTACGTTGCTATCCAGGTGTTCCCATAACCAGGGGCACCTTATCAACGCCAGTGCTACATATGAAGCGTCAACCAGGGGCTGGCCGCCATTCCATTGCATATAATCTTTTGCCTGTGGGTTCACCGCGTTAGCTGTGGCTTTTAGCGCCCACGCGCGGTATTGGTTTCGCAGTTTAACCTCGGCAGCATCTCCGCCTTCCAAATTAAGCCAGGGCGCAATACCGCTTAAGGTGCGCGCGTAAGCTTCCAGGTAGGTTACCTTACTGCGGCTTTCCTTGTTGTCTATCCGGTCGGACAGGCTGACCGGCATATTTTGTTTTAATTTATCTTCAGCAAGACTGGACATTACAGGCCGGGCAATTTTATCCATATAGCTAAGCCATAGCTTGCGGTCGGTTACACCGCCTGATAACTTATTTTGCGCATGAATAACAAGCGGCAGGCATAGTAATAGTGGCAATAATCTTCTCATCATTTATCTATTATTTTTTATTAATGTTCTTATACCGTGTCATTGCTTCTACAAAATAGTAATCGGCATACGTTAACGGTACATCAATTTCGGTTTTTTGCGGGATATGGCCTACGCTATGTTTCAATATAAAGCCGCCGTTGGTACCAGGGGCTGCTTTGTATTGCGGTGCTGACAAGTTGGTGATGATAGTCTGCGCTGTTTTAAAGTAAAGCTGCGCGTTGTTTTTATCGGTATAATGGCATAACTCCAGCAAAGCAGATGCTATGATAGCCCCCGCCGAGGCGTCGCGCAGGGCGTTGGGAATATTAGGCGCGTTAAAATCCCAATAAGGTATTTTATCTGCAGGTAAGTTGGGGTTGTGCAATATAAAATTGGCAATGTGGTTAGCCTGGTCAAGGTACTTTTTGTTTTTTGTTTCGCGATACATCAGCGTAAAGCCATACAGGCCCCAGGCTTGCCCGCGCGCCCAGGCCGACTGATCAGCATAACCCTGGGCGGTCTTTTTTTCCAGCACCGCTCCTGTTTTAGGGTTGTAAACCACTACGTGGTACGAACTATAATCAGGCCTGAAATGGTTTTTCAAGGTGGTATTGGCGTGCGTTATGGCTATTTTGGCATAACTGGAATCGCCTGTTACCCGTGTAGCCCAAAATAGTAGTTCAAGGTTCATCATATTATCAATGATCACAATATACTCGGGCTTAGCCGAATCCCACGATTTGATACAGCCTACCTTAGCATCAAAACGAGTAGCTAATGAATTGGCACTGTTGAGCAAAATTTGTTTATAGGCAGCCTTCGGCGCTATCTTTTGGGCATTACCAAAGCTGCAATACATCATAAAACCCAAATCGTGCGTGGTTTTATTGTATTGCTCCTTTTTAAGTACCTCCAGTATGCGGTCGGCTTCTTTTAACAAAGTTTCATCGTGCATTTGCTGATATAGCATGAGCAATGTACCCGGATAAAACCCACTACACCACCATCCCGAGTTACTATTTTCAGGCTTGCCTGTTGTTGGTTGATAGGTTTTAGGAAATACGGCGGGGGGTAATCTTTTAGCTATTACCTTATATTGGTTAGCGGCGGCGTAAAAGTTTTGATCAATTGTATGCAATAAGCTTTTATTGGGTACAAAAGTATTTTTATGCTGGGCTGTAGCCGCAACACTTAGTATTAAAACACAAACAATTAAATTAAAGGATAGTAAAGCTTTATATCGCATGCTTATTTGATTTTTTTTGGTTTCATAATTGCCTGTGGTTTCCATTCAAGCACGGTTACGGGTTGTGGTTTTACATTGCCTGTACCTTCGCCGTCAATTTGAATTACGGTTTGCACAAAAAGATCAAGCAACCGTTTATTCTTCCATAATTCAGTATCGTAAGTAGGTTCCCAGGCGCCTACTTGTTTATCAGAGATATCGGATATTTTCCAATCTCCTTTAAGTACATCATCAGTTACAGCTATAGATATTTTATTACCCCGCTCTTCATCCCGGAAAATAAAAGCTACAGCTTGCAGTGTTCCATTTTTCCAGGCAATAATTTGCGGCCGTGATATGGGGATACTTTTAGTACCTGCCCCGCTTAAGCTAAACGGCGTTTTACGAAAGCCCAGGTTGTTTACCCGCCACACCTTGCCATCGTTGTACACTAAATGATATTGCGGGACGGTTTGCCCCGCTTCGCGCCAGTAAGTACCTATAAAAGGATGCCCGGCCGCATCGGCAAACATGGAAGTTTGGTTTATTAGT
>Ga0075366_10000889_pt1 | contig 14448 bp, 14 predicted proteins | sample EndMethybrTD3031_FD_72351 | JGI IMG/M metagenome (GOLD analysis project Ga0075366, IMG submission 72351) | Populus endosphere microbial communities from Tennessee, USA - Endosphere MetaG P. TD hybrid TD303-1 | ecosystem: Host-associated > Plants > Roots > Endosphere | place: USA: Tennessee...
GGACGTTTATGCTCGCAAGGATCGGGACGACATTCGCGGTTTTGCTCACACTGTGTACGGCCGCGACCGCGCAGCAGAAATATCCGTCGCGCAACATCGACCTCATCATTCCCTTCGCGGTCGGCGGCGGCGTCGATCTGATCGGTCGTGCCATCGGAGCGTCGCTGGCCGAGCAGCTTGGGCAGACCGTGATCGCGGTCAATCGTGACGGCGCGGCCGGCACGCTCGGCTTCACCCAGCTCGCGGGCGCCGCGGCCGACGGCCACACCCTGGCCTTCAGCCCGTCAACGCCGATCGCCAATGCGCCGTATCTGGTCAAAGGCGTGCGCTACACCGCCGATTCATTCGAATACATCTGCCAGGTGTTCGAGAACGTCTTCGCCATCGCGGTTGGTCCCAACTCCAAATTCAAAACTGCGAAAGACCTGCTCGATGCTGCGAGGAGCAAGCCCGAAGGTCTCACCTTCGGGCACGCCGGACTCGGATCGATCCCGCATCTGTCGGTCGAGAACTTCGCCGATGCCTTGAAGTTCAAGGTTCAGCACCTGCCGTTTCGTGGCGACGGCGTGATGCTCCCGGTGCTGATCAAGGGCGACATCGATTTCGCCGCCTCGGCGGTGTCCTCGATCCGGGGCAACGACACCATCAGGCCGCTGGTGATGTTCTCGGACAAGCGGCACCCGGCCTATCCGGACGTGCCGACAGCCGGGGAACTCGGCGTCGCGACGTCGGTGCCGCCGGGGCACAACGGCGTGTTCGCGCCCAAGGGGCTGCCCGCGGAGGTGAAGTCGGCGCTTGAGCGCGCTTGCGCCAATGCGGTGAAAAGCGAATCCGTCCTGCGTGTGATCGGCAACACGGGCCAGACCATCGTGTATCTCGACAGCGCGAAGTTCGAGGCGCAGACGCGCGCCGACACCGCATTCAAGGGCGAATTGATCAAGCGGCTCGGGCTTGCGACGCAGTAGCTAGGCACAGGAGGGGCGATGCACCGGCGGACTTTCATCGGATTGCTCGGGGGCGCCGCGGCGATTCTGCCCGCACAGCTCTCGGCGCAGCAGGCTGGCCGGCCGTTTCGCGTCGGCCTCGTCATGGGCCTCAACACGCCGGTGTATGCGCCGGCGCGGGCTGCTTTCGTGGACGAGATGCAGAGGCTGGGGTTCAACGAGGGGCAGCACTTCACGATTGATGCCCGTGCCAATCAGCTGGATTCGCCGCAGCTTCTGGCGTTGATGAACGAGCTTGTGGCTTCGAAGATCGATCTGATCATCGCCGGAGGTACGGAGCAGACTTTGCGGGCCGCGGTGTCGGCCCGCCCCGCCGTGCCGATCGTGATGTGGGCCAACAATTTCGATCCGATCGCGGGCGGCTACGTCCAGTCGCTGGCCAAGCCAGGCGGCAACGTCACAGGCGTATTCACACGCCAGCCAGAACTGGCCGAGAAGCAGATCGAATTGCTGAGGGAAGCATTCCCGCAACGCAGGCGTCTCGCCGTCATCTGGGACGAGCAGACGGCTGATCAGTTCGAAGCTGCCGAGCGCAGGTCTCGAGTGCTCGGATTCGAAATTATCTCGCAGAAGCTCGAGGCGTTGCCCTACGATTTCCCGGCAATCTTCCGCGCGCTCATGACCAGAAATCCGGAGTTGCTTCAGGTCGCATCCGGACCCAACATCGGCAGGTATCAGCAATTGATTGTCGATCAGGCGATGCAACACCGGCTGCCTGCAATCTATATTTTCAAGTCCTATGTCGAACGCGGCGGCTTGATCTCATACGGCATCGAACTCGGTTCGAGCTTTCGCCGGATCGCCGCGCTGGTCGCCAGAATATTCCGCGGAGCCAAGCCGGCCGACCTGCCGGTCGAGCAGCCGACGGCCTATGAGATGGCGATTAATCTGAAGACCGCGAAGGCTATGGGCATCGAGTTGCCGACGTCGATCCTGCTGCGCGCCGATACGGTGATCGAATAGCCCGGTGCAACGTTTGAATTTATTCAGCCGCAGCCTTGGCCGCGACGATCCGCGGTTGGCTGTTCGGATCGTCGCTGATGCAGGTCTTGGCTGCCTCGCAATAAGCCTGCGCGATGCGGAAGATGACCGGCTCGTCGAACGCGCGGCCGGCGATCTGCATGGCAAGCGGAAGGCCGCTCGCCGACAAGCCGGTCGGCACCGAAATCGCCGGCGTGCCGGTGACGTTGAACACCAGCCGGCATTGCTGGTCGTAGGTCTTGAGAACCGCGGCCTGATCATCGATCCTGCAGGGCAGCAGCAGGCTCGACAGCGTGATGACCGCGTCAAGATCGCGCATCGCTTCGGCGAACTCGCGGCACAGCGCCGCGCGAAGCTGCTGCGCCTTGATGTATTTCGCCGCCGACACGAACCCGCCCGCGAGAATCCGGTTGCGGGTCAGCGAAGCGAAATCCTCCGGCCGGGTCTGGAGGTCGCGCTCGTGGATGGCATAGGCCTCGGCCGCGTGGATGGTGCGGTTGCAGTCGGTCCAGAGCGACAGCGGCGACAGCCGGATGGTCTTCACGCTGGCGCCGAGCTTGCGCAGCACATCGGCCGCTTGCTCGATGCCGCGCACCTGCTCGGGATCGGCTGCCGCGTCCTCGGTGTAGAAATGCTCGATCAGCCCGATGCGCAGGCCCTTCACGCCGGTTTTCAAATCTTTAAGCGTGTCAGCCGCCGCGCGGGTCGTGCTGGTCGGATCGTCCGGATCGTGGCCGGCGATGGTGTGGAAGAAGATCGCGTTGTCCTCGACCGTGCGGGTCATCGGCCCGACATGGTCGAGCGAATGGGTCAGCGGGAACACGCCGTTGAGGCTGATCGCGCCGTAGGTCGGTTTCAGCCCGATGATGCCGCAGCAGGTCGCGGGGTTGCGCACCGAGCCGCCGGTGTCGGTGCCGAGCGCAGCCGGTGCAAGGCCGGCAGCGAGCGCCGCGCCCGATCCACTCGACGAGCCGCCGGGATGATGATCGCGATTCCACGGATTGCGCGCCGGCGGCCAGGGCAGATCGAACGCCGGCCCGCCGGTCGCGAACTCATGCAGCGCGACCTTGCCGAGCAGCACCGCGCCGGCTTCGTTGAGCTTCTTGATGACAAAGGCGTCGGACGTGGCGCGATGTGCCTGCCGGATTTTCGAGTGGCAGGTGGTTGCCATGCCCTCGACGTCGAAGATGTCCTTCGCGGCGTAAGGCACGCCGTGCATCGGACCGCGCGATCGACCCTTTGTGATTTCTGTTTCCGCCGCTTTCGCCTGCGCCAGCGCCTTGTCGGCAGTGACTGTGAGGAAGGCGTTGGTATGGCCGTCGACCGTTGCGATCCGGTCAAGCAGCGCCCGCGTCCATTCCACCGGCGACAGTTTTTTAGCGCGCAGCAGCGCGGCGCCTTCCGCGACGGTCAAATAGGCGAGATCAGTCATGGCAACGCCCCCTCAACACGCGCGGCTTATTTCTTGCCCTCAAAAGCGGCGGGATCGAACACCGGCGCAGGCGAGGCGGTCGGCACATGGCCCTTCGGCGGGTCGCCAAGCGGCTTCAAGCCGCGTTCGGCCGCGGCCTTCACGCCGTCCGGGAAAAGCTTCAGCGCCTTGGCGAGCCCGGCTTGCTCGGCCAGCAGCCGGGTGGACTCGGGAATGTCTGACGCGTCACTCATCGGATCGGAACCGTCAGCCGACCACGCGCAGCGGCGCGGGCGCGGGCTTGTGCGCGTCGAAGATACGGATCACGTCCTCGGCGATCGGCGAGTACGCCGCATGCGTGCGCATGATCCAGTTTCGGAGGCCTTCGCTGTTGTGATGCTTCTTGCGCTCGTTCGGCAGATCGATGCGCTGGTTCGTTGCGGCGTCGCGGAACGTGAACATCGGATCGAGGCCTTCCTCGACCTTCTTGATCTCGCGCCGGAGCACGCGGCGATAGAGCGCGATGCCGTTGTCGGAGGCGCCGAGATTTTCCTGGGTGCGGTCGACGACCGGGCCCTGCGTCACCCACACCGCCAAGTCCTGGCCGTCGATGTTGTCCATGATGAAGTCGCCGTCCGCGCCACGCAGCGGGACCTCATAGACATGGACCTTGTCGAGTAGCTCCTGCTCGACCTTCTCGCCCTTCGGCGGCACATAGGCGGTGTACCAGAGGTGCATGGTGTGAGTGTCGTCGACCGGCACGCGGATCTGGAACGCGTAATAGCGCGACGCCTCGTCGCCATTGCCGACCGAGAGAATATTCGGGAACACCACCGGATGGCCGACGCGCCAGTCGTCGGAATCCTCGGAGTGGCCGGCCAGCAGCCGATGCTTGGTGATGCCGTGTTCGAACTCGCGGAACGCGATCTTCTCATGCCGCGTGCTGATCGCGACCTTTTGGCCTTTGCCCTGCTGCTCCTTGATGAACTCGTAGGTGTGGCCATGGAGCCATTCGGTGTGAATGGGGTCCATCGAGTTTTCCATGATCTGCAGCCAGTTCACCGGCACGACGGTGCGGCCGAGCATGCGGATGGTGCCGTCGGTGACGAAGCCGTCGATGCGCGGCAGCAGCGGCTTCTTCTCCGCCGGGCCCATATAGGCCCAGAACATTCCGCCCATTTCCTCGACCGAATAGGCCGGCGTGGTGATCTTGTGGCGGAACGAGCTCTTTTCGGGTTCGTTGGGCTGGCTCAGGCACTGGCCGCCATGGCCGAACTCCCAGCCGTGATACGGGCAGCGGATGCCGTCTTCGGTCGGGATGCCGAGCGCGAGCGACGCACGGCGGTGCGGGCAGGCCTCGGTGATCAGGCCCATGCGGCCCTGCTTGTCGCGGAACAGCACCAGGTCTTCGCCCAACAGGCGGACGCGCCGGGTCCATTTACCTTCCAGTTCCGAAACCGCTGCGATCGGGTGCCAGTAGCGGCGCATCAGCTCGCCGCACGGCGTTCCGGCTCCGACTCGTGTCAGCAATTCGTTTTGCAGCGCGGTCAGCATCGCGGCTTCTCCTGCTTCGCGTGCATAGTTTACTCTGACCTGTTCGAACTCGCCAGCAAAGGCTACGCAACGCTCGTATGACAGCCACAATCCGCATTGGAATTGCCGGAATGGGAGCGGCGGCTCGCGCCTTCCTGCCGCCGATTCGCGATCACGCCGAATTCGAACTGGTGGCCTTCGCCGAGCCAGTCGCCGAAACGCGGCAGAGTGTTACCGCCGAGACCGGCGCTGCGGGTTTTGCCGACCTGCCGTCGATGCTGGCCAAGGCCAGGCTTGACGCGGTCTATATCGCGACGCCCACGGAACTGCATGCCGAGCATGCCGGCCTGGTGTTTGCGGCGGGAAAGCACGTGCTGACCGAAAAGCCGATGGCGATTCGCCTGGACGAGGCGCAACAGATGGTCGCGGCGGCGGAGCGCGCCGGTGTGGTGCTGGTGGTCGGTCACGCCCATGGCTACGACCGACCCATTCAAGTGATGCGCGAGATCGTGACCGGCGGGCGCCTCGGCCGCGTGCGCATGATCAACACCTGGAACTTCACCGACTGGATGTACCGGCCGCGCCGGCCCGACGAGTTTGAGATTGGGCTCGGCGGCGGCGTCACGTTCCGCCAGGGCTCGCACCAGTTCGACATCATCCGGCTGTTGGGCGGCGGAATGGTGCGCAGCGTACGGGCCAACACATTCGATTGGGATCCGAATCGCCGTTCGGTCGGCGCGCACACGGTGTTCATGCAATTCGCCGATGGCGCTACGGCAACCGCGGTCTACAACGGCTATGGCCACTTCTCGACCATGGAGCTGATTTCGGACGTGACCGAATGGGGCTTCGTCGAGCCGGTGGAAAAACGTCCGCCGGTGCAGCGGATGTCTTCGGGCACGTCTCCTGCCGATGAGCTGGAGACCAAACGCAAGCGCGCCAAGAACGCAATCCCGACCAGCGCGCCGCATCAGCCGCATTTCGGTTTGACGGTGGTGAGCTGCGAGCGCGGCGACATCCGCCAGTCGCCCGATGGTCTGTATGTCTACTCGGATCAGGGCCGTGAAGAAATCGCGGTGCCCAATGACAAGAGCCCGCGCGATCTGGTGCTCGACGAATTTGCCGCCGCCATTGCGGGCCGCGCCAAGCCGGTTCACGACGGGCGGTGGGGCCTCGCCAATCTCGAAGTGTGCGTGGCCGCGATCGAGTCTGCAAAGCGCGGCGAGGAAATTGAACTCAAACACCAGGTTCCTGCTTCATGATACCGCTGCCTGCACATAAAGACTGTCATCGCCGGGCCGCGCCGAAGGCGCGAGACCCGGTGATCCATCGTCTTAAGAAAACGATGGATCGCCGGGTCAAGCCCGGCGATGACGTCGGAGCGGGAGGATAGAGTCTTGCCATCAATCACACTCGACCCATCAGCGGACGACATGACACTCAGCATTTCCATTGATGGAAGTGTTGCGGAGCTAAGTGCGATCGACGTCGATCGTCTGATTCACGATCTGGCCGAGGCCCGGGCGAAGATGACGCCGATTCATCCGGCCGAGCCGCCGGACGATCCGGAAAAGCTCCATCACAGCGACAATCTGCTGTGGTGCGTGAAGGCGGCGCCGCAGAAGTCGGCGATTCAGTTCGCCACGCAGCATCCCGGGCTTGGCTGGATCGCGATGTGGTTGTCGCGGGCCCAGGTCGAGGATTTGCAGACCAGCTTTGAGTTCGAACTGGTGAAACTGCCGTCTGCCTGATGGGCAACGCTGCGCAGCGCGAAAGGCTTGGCTCCAGCCTCGTATCGGGGACGGTTTTGAGCTATTCTAATGTCCATGCAAACCATCGGATTTGAAGAAGCGCTCACCGGCCGCATCGACGACATGCTCGACGCCTGCACCAAGTGCGGCGCCTGCTTCAAAGCCTGTCCAATCGCGGCGCCTGCGGGTCTTGGCGACGCCGACCCGGTCGCGGTGGTGTCCGGCGTGCTCGACATCCTCCGCCTCGGCAAGGGCCCGGCCGAATCCGAGAAGTGGGCTAAGTCCTGCATGGCGAGCGGCGAGTGCATCAAGGCCTGCGACTACGGCGTCAATCCGCGCTTCCTGCTGACCATGTCGCGGCTCGCCATGATGAAGCGTGAAAAAGATCCGACCGAGCGGCGCAAGGCCGCGGTCATGCAGTTCCGCAAGGTCAGCGAGGACAGCAACACGCTTTCGCGGCTGCAATTGTCCGAGGACGATTTGATCCGTCTTGGCCAGAAGCCGTCAAAGGAAGCGCCGCGGGCCGAATTGCCCGACGTGGTGTTCTACACCGGCTGCAATGTGCTGAAGACGCCGCACATCGCGCTCTTGTGTCTCGACATCATGGACATGATCGGCACCGACTATCAGGTCATGGGCGGGCCGACGCATTGCTGCGGCACCGCGCAACTGCGCGCCGGCGACGTCGACACGCTCGGCCGCTTTGCCAACAACACCATCAACAAGCTGTCACAGTCGAAATCCGGCCAGGTGCTGGCCTGGTGCCCGAGCTGCGTGATGCAGTTCAGCGAAACCGTGATGCCGACCGTCGTGCGCGCCACGGGCGAGACGCCGTTCGACATGACGCCGTTCATGCGTTTCCTGCACGCCCATCTCGAAGACATTCGGCCGTTCCTGAAAGACCGCGTCGACATGACGGTGGCATTGCACCGGCATCCCGGCATCGCCGGCGTGATGGAGGCGGCGGAGGAATTGCTGGCTGCGGTGCCGGGTGTGCAGATCGTCAAGCTCGACGTGCCGGGGGTGGGGTTGCAAAGCGTCAATCTGGCGACGCTGCCGAAGTTTAAGGCCGAGCTGCAACTCAAAGAGTTGGAAGCCGCGCGTGTCGCGGGCGTCGATGCGCTGGTCGCGGTGTATCACTCCGACCATCGCGAGCTCTGCGCCCACGAGCGCGACTGGCCGTTCAAGATCATGAACATTCTCGAAGTGGTCGGCGCCAGCATGGGGCTGCACCAGGACGACCACTACAAGAACCTGAAAATCAAGCAGGACGTCGACGCCATCATCACCGACGCCAGCGATTTGTTGAAGCAGCACAAGGTCGATCTCGACACCGCGCGCAAGGTGATCGTCAACGGTATGCTCGGCGATCAGCCGCTGCCGTTGCAGGGTAAGCAGGCGGACAAGCAGGCCCAGCTCTAGCCACAAGTGTCCCGGATGCAATGCAGCGTGAGCGTGAACGCGAACGGTGCATTGCTGATCCGGGACCGTTTCACGCTCCGAATTCGGTACGGTCCCGGGTCTGCGGCGTATCACTCCGCTTTGCTGCGTGCTGCACCGCGCCCGGGACACGGGTCGCTAAACCGCCTCGATCTCGTCAATCAACTTCTCGGTAATCACGAGGCCCTCGGCCTTCGCCTTGGCGCGCAATTCCAGCCGCCGCTCGCCGGGCAGCCGCGCGCCTTTCTGCCTTTGGATCGCGACCGCCAGCACATTGAAACGCCCGAGCGCATGGGCGCCGAACGCCGCCGGATCGAACGCGATGATGAGTTGCCCGGTGCCGGACGGCGGGCCCTCAGCGTCGAGATAGGACGACGCCTCCGCGGCGAAGTTCGCCCCGATCATGCCGGCCGCCAGGATCTCGACCATCAGCGCCAGCGCAACGCCCTTGGCGTCGCCCGCCGGCAGCATGGTGCCGCGCAGCGCCGCATCGGGATCGGAGGTCGGCTGGCCCTTCTCGTCCAGCGCCCAACCCGGCGGAAGTTTCTCGCCGCGCTGCTTCGCCGTCACGACATTGCCGCGCGCCACTTTGGATAGCGACAAGTCGACGACCACCGGCGCACGGCCGGGCAGCGGACAGGCGAAAGCGACCGGATTGGTGCCGAATGTCGCAATCGATCCGCCCCACGGCGCCATCGCGGCGGGCGTGTTGGCGAACATCAGTGCCACTAGGCCCGCCTGCGCCAGCCGTTCGACAGGCAGGCCCGCCGCGCCGCAATGGCTCGACCGCTGGATTGCTGCCGCCGCGACGCCCTGTTTGGGCGTGACTTCGCGCAACGCTTGCTCCGCGAGTTCGATGGCCGGGAAGGCGAAGCCGTAGCCGGCGTCGACCGCGATCAGGCCTGGCCGTGGCCGCGTGACCGTGGGGAGAGCCAGCCCATCGACCTTCCGCACCTTGGCTTGCGCCGCATACGTTGGCACTCGCGACAGGCCGTGGCCTTTGAGACCGTCAGCTTCGGCTGCGACCAGCGCCCGCGCAACGCTTCGCGCGTTGTCGACATTGGTGCGGCAGCGCGTCAGCGTACGCACCACCAGCCCTTCGGCCTGGAGGATGGTCAAAGTCGGCATGGCGCTTGGCTTGACGCGTTAAGCGCTCCGGTAAAGCTTGGTCATGACAAATTCACGGTGGCCGAGCGCCTCGGCTGCGGTGAGCCGGCCGTTGGCGGTGCGCACGATCATCTCAATCAGCGCATCGCCCGCGTCCGGGATGGTCATGTCACGGCGCAGGATGCCGGACACGTCCACGTCGATATGCTCGCCCATGGTGCGGATGGTTTTCGGATTGCCGCTAATCTTGATCACCGGCACGATCGGATTGCCGATCACGTTTCCCTGTCCGGTCGGGAAGGTGTGCACGACGTAGCCGCCCGCCGCCATCAGGGTCACGCATTCGGCCGCGGCCGACGAGGTGTCCATGTAGTACAGGCCCTTGCCCTTGCGTGGCGCTTCGGCCGGCAGCAGCACGTCGATGTATTTGCACTCGCGGCCGATCTTTTCGAGATTGCCCAGCGCCTTCTCCTCGATGGTGGTGAGGCCGCCGGCGATATTGCCCTTGGTCGGCTGCGAGTCGGAAAGGTCATCGGTCTTGTGCGCCTCGATGACATCGTCCTGGTACGACTTCCAGACCTTGTACCACTTCTCGCCCACCGCCTTGTTGATCGCGCGCGCCTTGGCGAGATGCTCGGCGCCGGTGATCTCGGAAGTCTCGCCGAATACGCCGTAGATGCCGTGCGGAATGAGCTTGTCGTACATGTTGCCGACCGTCGGACAGGACGCGAGGCCGGTGGTGGTGTCGCTCTCGCCGCACTTGGTCGAGACCCACAGGTCCGAGATGCTGCACTCCTCGCGCTGCAATTCCGAAGCGAACTGCACGTATTCCTTGGCGACGTAGGACGCCTTGGCGATGGTGGCAATGTCGCCATGGCCTTCGATGCCGAAGCCTGTCACCGGCTTGCCGGTCTTGGCGATGCCGTCGACCACGCGCTTGGTCCACTGGTCCTCGATGCCGATGACGATGACCGCGGCGACGTTCGGATTGGCGCCGGTGCCGATCAGCGTGCGGAAATGCAGGTCGAGGTCCTCGCCGAACTGCAGCCGGCCATAGGCGTGTGGCAGCGCCATCGTGCCCTTGATGTTGTTCGCAACCGCCTCGCAGGCCGCGTTCGACAGGTCGTCGAGCGGCAGGATGATGACGTGATTGCGCACGCCAACGCGGCCGTTCTCGCGCCGCCAGCCCTGGAACGTGAGATCCGAATAGCCGTTCTTCTTGGCGACGGTCTTGCCGTTTTTCTTCGATTTCTTCGCCATGATGCTCACCACCGTTTGGTCTTCACATTGTGAACGTGGACGTGCTCGCCCTTGCCGATATTGGCCTTGGCGATTCCGACGTCCTGGCCGTACTTCAAGATGGTGTCGCCCTTCTTGATGTCGACCAGCGCCACCTTGTGGCCGATCGGTACGTCCATCTTGGATTTCAGCTTGAACGACGAGTTGTCGTGGGTGACGACGCACAGCATGTCGGTGCCCTTCTTCAGGCCCTCGACCACGACCACGCCGACCGTGTCCTTCTTTTCGTGCACTAGCAATTGCGGAATAGCCATCGTCCTCCCCGCATCCTTGAAATGAGTTGCCTTATCTATAAGACCCGCGCCGGAAGAGTCGAGCGGGTCCCGAACCTAAAGGCCGAAGCCCGGTGGCAGCGGTCCCGAAATCACGTATGCTCTGCCCAGGCTTTACCTGTGCCGGGACGGGGGCTCGCATGCGAACGATGGTTCTGCTGCTGGCAAGCTTATTCCTTTCAACTCCGAGCAAGGCGCAAATGGCACCTCCACCGCTCGACTACGTCGCAGTTCCCGAGTCCTTCAAACTGCCGCCCGGCGCGAATTTCGGCGGCACCTCGGGCATCGCCTTCAACTCCAAAGGCAACATCTTCGTGCTGCATCGCGGAGTGATGCCGCTGATGGAGTTCGACGCCGACGGTAATTTTGTGCGCGGTTTCGGCGACGGGCTGTTCGACCGGCCTCATGGCCTGCGGATCGATGTGCAGGACAATATCTGGGCGACCGACGTCGCGTCGCATGTCGTCTACAAGTTCAATCCGTCGGGACGTCTGGAAATGGTGCTCGGCGTCAAAGGCCGGCCCGGCGAATGGCACGAGTTCGGCCATTTGCGATTGTTCAACGAGCCAAACGAAGCGGTGGTCGGTCCGAGTGGCGACCTGTTCGTGTTGGCGGGGCACGGCAAGGCCGACTCGCTGGTGCTGAAGTTCGACAAGGACGGCAACTTCATCAAGGTCCTTGGCAAGAAGGGCAAGGGTCCGGGCGAATTCGACCTGCCGCACTCACTGATTTTCGACGCCAAGGGACTGCTCTACATTGCCGACCGCAACAACGCGCGCATCCAGGTGTTGGACGCTGACGGCAACTACATCCGGGAGTCGAAGCATCCCGGCACGCCGTGTGGGCTGTTCATGAGCGACGACCAGCACATCTGGCTGGCGCACGGCCACACCGGGCAGATCATGAAGCTCGATCTCAACGGCAATGTCGTTGGTGTGATGGCGGGAGCCGGGCAGGGCAAGACGCTCGGCAAGTACGGCGAGGCCCATTACATCGCGGTCAGCAAGCGCGGCGAGATTTTTGTCGCCGACACGCTGAACTGGCGGGTGCAGAAGTACGTGAAGAAGTAATCACGTCTCTCGTGCTTTTTTAAGCTGGTCCCAGGTCTCGCTGCGCCGCGCCCGGGACACGAGAGGCGCGCTAGTCCAGGCAAAATCCCTTCTTCCGCACAAACGCCCCAAAATCCGGCCGCTGCGGCACGCCGTATTGCCGCGCCTTGTCCTCCGACCAGCCGTAGAACGGCACGTCGCCCCAGCGGGCCGGATCGCGCGGCTTGTAGGGATGGATCGCGGCGCGGCGGCGGTCATAGGCGTCGATGCGTTGCTCGAGGTCGCCCTCGTCGTAGCGTCCCTCATGCACCGTGCTGTCGAGCGACAGCCGCGCGCTGATGTGTCCCTTTTCCGAGGGCCAGCCGACGCACAGCCCCGAAACCGGAATGACCCGCTGCGGCAGCTTCAGCATCTCGCTGACCTTCGCCGAATGATCGCGGATCACGCTGATCGGGCAGGTGCCGAGGCCGACCGCGTCGGCGGCGCGCAGGAATGTCGCGAGCACAATGCCGGCGTCGACCGCCGCGTTGAAGAACTGATCGAGATGATCGTTGGGGAACGGCTTACCGCGCATCTTTGAGATTGCGGGGAGCCTGCGACCGTTGGCAAGGAACACCAGGAACGCCGGCGCTGAGCGGATGAACGGCTGATCCGGAATGAGATCGGCGATGGCGGTCTGTTCCGGTTTGTTCAGGATCACGATATCGGCCTGCTGGAGATCGCTCTTGCTCGGCGCCGACAGCGCGCTGGCGCAGAGCAGCCGCAGCAGTGCCGGATCGATCGTGCGGTCGGTATAGCGGCGATGCACGCGCCGTCCCGCAAGCCGCGCCAGTTCGTCGAGGCCTGACAGGTTTTCGTCAACCGTGAACGATTCGCCGAAGCGGTGTTGCAGGGCATCGGCGATGGCTTTGCCGGATTGCGACGCTGACATGCGGGTGATCCCGTGGTTTTCGATGGCAGGGCTTGCCTTCAGTTGATGTTATTCTGTCGTTCCCGACAAGACACGAACCCGGCTGCTTTTGATGAACGCGTCGACCGACACAACCACGCGCCATGCTGTTTGACCTCACGGCGCAGACCATCGGCCTTGTCGTGCTGGGTGGCTTTCTCGGCGGCATCGCGTCGGGCGCGGCGGGTTTCGCCTATGGCGTGGTCGCGACCTCGATCTGGCTGCACGCCATCTCGCCGCTTCATGCAGCCCTGCTGGTGGTAACCGGCGGCATGATCAACCAGGGCGCTCTGGTTTGGACCATACGCCGATCCATCGATTTCGGGCGGCTGTGGCCGTTTCTGGTCGGCGGCCTGATCGGTGTTCCGCTCGGCGTGCTGCTGGTGCTCGAGACCAATCCGCGCGGCATCCAGGTCGCGCTGGCGCTGTTCATGATCCTCTACGGCATCTATGCGCTGATTGCGCCGCGGCTGCCGCATGTGAGTTGGGGCGGGCGCCAGGCTGACGCGGCGGCTGGATTCTTCGGCGGTCTGGTCGGCGGCGTTGCGGGCCTGTCCGGCATTGCGCCTGCGATCTGGACGCAGCTTCGCGGCTGGTCCAAGGAGGCGGCGCGCAGTGTCTATCAGCCGTTTATCCTGTTCACGCATGTGCTGACCATGCTGCTGATCGGGGCGGTGGCGCTTGACCGTCAGGGCGTTGTGCTTTTTCTGATTGCGATCCCGGCGGTTTTGCTGGGCTCGTGGACCGGATGGAAAATCTATGGCCGGTTGAGCGAGCTTCGATTCCGGCAGATGCTGTCGGGACTGCTGATCGGGTCAGGCCTGCTGCTGATCTTCTAAAGAGGGAGCGATGATCGTGTCCGTGGAACTCTATCTCGCCTATGTGCTGGCCTGCCTCGTCATCACCGTCATTCCGGGGCCGACCGTGACGTTGATCGTGGCCAACAGCCTGACGCACGGTTCGCGCGCAGGCCTGCTCAATGTCCTGGGCACGCAGTTTGGTCTCGGCCTGATGATGCTGGTGCTGGCGGTCGGTCTCACCTCGATCATCGCCACCATGGGCGTCTGGTTCGACTGGCTGCGGTTGATCGGCGCGGCTTATCTGATCTGGATCGGCTGGAAGCTTCTTCGTTCGTCGGGCGGCATCGCGCAGCAGGCCGATGCGCCACGGCCACGCGGTGGTTTCGTGCTGCAAGGCTTTCTGGTGCTGCTCGGCAATCCGAAGGCGCTGCTCTGGTTCGGCGCGTTCATTCCGCAGTTCATCGACCCCTCGACCGACTATGTCCGGCAGGTCGTGCTGCTTGGGCTGACCGCGATGGCTGCTGCTGCGCTATCCGATGGCGGCTATGCGCTGCTCGCAGGCGGCGCACGCAACGTGATGTCGAAGAGCCGCGCGCGGCTGATCTCGCGCATCGGCGGCGTCTGCCTGATGGGTGGCGGCGTGTGGCTCGCGCTGGCGCGTGCGCGCTAGAAGTGGACTCACGCGGCCCAGCCTGCGAAGAATAAGAACCGTCTGTCCTATCGCTAAGAGCGGAGTGTTCCCGTGGCCGATCCGATGATTCCCAGCCAGCGCGCCGAGTATTCGGCGATTGTCGACCGGCCGCCGCTGAAGCTGCCGAACAACGCGCGGGTGATCTTCTGGACCATCGTCAA
>Ga0075366_10000890_pt1 | contig 14434 bp, 14 predicted proteins | sample EndMethybrTD3031_FD_72351 | JGI IMG/M metagenome (GOLD analysis project Ga0075366, IMG submission 72351) | Populus endosphere microbial communities from Tennessee, USA - Endosphere MetaG P. TD hybrid TD303-1 | ecosystem: Host-associated > Plants > Roots > Endosphere | place: USA: Tennessee...
AGCTTGCAGTTCGGCTGCCCGGGCGGTGCTCAAACGTGGCAGGTTGATGAAGAACGTACTCCCCTTGCCGACTTCACTTTCGACCCAGACGCGGCCATGGTATAGTTCGACAATTTTACGGCAAATAAAGAGGCCAAGACCGGTGCCGCCGATGGTGCGGGTTGCTGAGTTATCTACGCGGTAGAACTTCTGGAATAAGTGCGGTACGTCTTCTTTGGGGATACCTGAACCGGTGTCGCGGACATATAGCTGCACTACGTCGCCGTTACCGGTTAGGCCGATGGAGATTTTACCGCTGTCGGTGTACTTGCAGGCATTGTCGAAGAGATTGGTGATAACTTCGCGCATACGGTCAGGGTCAACAAAAGCGTAGTACAACGGCTTGAGAAGATGCTGGCTTGAAGCGTCTTTGGTTGTGGCATCGATAGTGTCGTCGGCGCCGCCAATGACGAATTCGGCTAGCAACCCCTTCTTTTCGGCGGCGAATTTGAGGTCATCTGAAAGTTGTTGCATAAAGGCGCCCATCTCTACGACACCAGGGTGGTTGGAGAGGCGTCCATCCTCTGCCTTAGATGAGGTTAGGAGGTCCTGGAAGAGCTTGCCTAAGTGCTGTGTGGATGAGTGTGCTTTATCGAGGTAACTGCGGGCACGGGTGTCAATGGTACTGACCTTCTCGTTCAGGGCTAAGGCGAGGTAGCCTTCGATAGCGGCAACTGGTGTGCGCATTTCGTGACTCGCGGTACTAATGAATTCGGCGCGCTGTTTCTCGGCGGCGCGCTGGTCGCTAATGTCATGTAGCACGGCTACTGCCCCGCTGGCTTTGCCGTCAGCCATAATGGGTGAAACTACTAATGAAACGATGCGCTTGGTTTCGTCCTTGGCTGTTAGCTGGACAATCTGAGTGACTGATTTCTGGGCCGTGTATACCTGCGAGTACGGGTTTTCTTCGGCGAGTATTTCTGAGCCGTCTTCCTTGGTCATCTTGCCAACCATCTGCACGTCTACACCGATAGCATCTGTAATAGGCCAACCGGTCATGACTGCTCCGGCGGGGTTGATAAGCGTGATCTTCCCTTCGGTGCTGATCACGATAATACCGTCGGCGATGGACTGGATAAGAATGGCTGACTGCTGCTGGTTATTGCGCAGCATGCCCGATAGCTGGTTAACCTTCTGCTCTTCCGAACTCTCAAACCTGTTTTTCCAGAAGAAGTACCCAATGACGCCAGCTACCGCTACCCCGCCCGCTAGTACGTAGTCATTCATATTAAGGGCTGTGTAGTCGAACTGGTGGTTGAGCGAGAAGAATACGAATGTAAGGTATACGTATCCGGCTAAGAATGGCACGCCGTACATACCCGATAAGAATGTAATGAGAATCCATAGGGCAACATAAATCCATACACCCTGCGCATCCCCTGCGTAGGTCAGGCCCTGCAACAGGCTGGTGAAAAACAGCATCGAACCGATAAGTGTGGCGAACGGCAAGCTGAACCGCATGAGCAGCCAATACGGCCCGCCCAAGTATGCAATAACGACACAACAGATAACGAAGGTAGCAAGGTTAAGAGGTAGAAACTCTGTTTGGCTGGCGATGGACGGGACAAACTCCTGCAGCAAGTACATAGTTGCCAGGAATATATTGAAGAACAACATAATACCCCACAACACGCGGTACCAGACCTTGTTTACTTGGTATAGGAAAAAATCCATTGCCATTTGCCTCTAAGTGTACCGCTTATGTTTGTCAGAACCAATAGCATAACGCCTAGAGCATTGAAATTTCGTCTCTGTTATGGTAGTATTTGTTGGTCGATTTAACACATTGGCCCCTTCGTCTAGTGGTCCAGGACGTCAGGTTCTCATCCTGAAGATCGCGGGTTCGACTCCCGCAGGGGTCACCAAAGAAAAAGCCTGAGCTCCCTGCTCGGGCTTTTTCTTTTGGTTGCTCTCTTTGAGAGCGGATATGCGAAGTGGGTGCGATAACGAGGAACGCGCGCAGGAATGTGTTCCGAGCACGTGACGATGGTATATCTAAATACTCCCGCAAGAGCCATCATACGAGATTCGGAAACACCCTGACAGGGGTGATAAAAAATCTTCACGAATGTAAGGTTTTTATTTTGGTTGGTCTCCGCCAGGAAGTTCTACGACTTTTCTGCTCAAGACTGGGCAAAGGATGCTAGAGGCAGGTTCTGCTATGATGCTGATATGGACTATGCTTCATGGGCACAGAAGAATAAGAAACAGATTGCTAGAGAGTTTGTACGTAAGATTGATCATAAGTCGGCCGAAGAACCGAGCGGTATTTTTATGGCTGGCCTACCCGGAGCGGGTAAAACTGAATTTACAGTTGAGCTTATAAAAAGTTTCGACCCAGAGCCTTTGCGTATAGACATGGATGAGATCGCTCAGATGATTCAAGGCTATAGGCCCGAGATTGCTGATAAGTTTCGCGGGGGCGCATCAATTATTATGAGTCGTATATATGATGAGATCGTTAAGAAGAAAATAGACTTTGTATTTGATGGAACTTTTTCTTCTGCAGGAGCTGACGCAAATCTTTCTCGGGCGTTATCCCATGGCTACGGGGTCAAGCTTTACTATATTCATCAGCTTCCAGAGATAGCTTGGCAGTTTACGAAAGATCGCGAGTTAGTCGAGCATCGTGCAATTGATAAAGAGGGCTTCATCACGACGTACTTCAAGCTTAAAGAAAATTTAGAACAATTGTGTAAATACCACAAAGATGTTACTATAAGTTTAATAATTAAAGATTCAAAAAACAGGGTAGGTATGCGTAAGGAAAATGTAAATGCTAGCCTGTTTGAAGAATTGCCCAAATTTTTAACAGAAGACCAACTAAGGGCTGTTATACTTTAGACATATGAGCATCAAAGAATTATTTGCATCAAAGAAAGTTAAAATGAGCGATGTTGTTTCGCCCACTCCTTCTGCTGCTGCCTCTAAAGTTCTAGATAGAGCAATGAAGCGCGCAAATAATGACCAGAAGACTGTAAGCGAAAAAGCTGCTAGCCTTCGCCGTTAATTACTGGCCTTTTGTTTAATTTTTTTAATAACCTTTAATAATTCTTTTCTCGCTGCTTGGTATTCTTGCAAATCGACTAGGACTTCTGGATTGCCTTGAATTTCTTTATATCCATCAATGACCCACTGCGGTATGTTATTTCCGCTGAAGCTAACGTATGGAGCTAATTCTTCGTCATTAAACCCTGCTGACCTGCCGATAAAATATGAATGGAGCGGTGGGTCGTTTGCGTCTATGGCTCCGCGTTTTGCGTTGTGGCTCCGTACTACTCGGCTCACCTTGTCGTCCAGCTGAGCTGCCTGTGTCGTGAATTTCCTATAGGCTCTGCTGAAATCAATTAAAATGGATACTTCTGCTGACTTTTTGACTAGGTCGTCCCAATAGGCCAATGGTTTAGTGCTGATGACCTTACTAACGGCACTAGCCGGTAGGGGCACTGACCCAGAGGCGCTCATAATATTAAATGTATCAGGCTGCTGTACGGAATCCAGCACCTCCTCCCAGGCTGTTGCAACCTCGCGCTTAACTTTGCGAGTTTCTTGTCTTGATTCTGATTTAAGCTGAGCTAACCAAATAACGACACCAACAACTAGACCCGTAAAAAGGCCTGATAAAACGTTCGATACTAGCTGTTGCCAAAAGGCTTGATCAAAAAAATCAGACATATATTAGTAGAATTATAAAACAGCAGACCCATATTAAGGATACAGGTGTTACTACAAGAGTCTCAGTTCTGCTGGGACTCTTTGATGCCTTGTAACAGATAATTAGTTAATTACCAGATATAAGCGCATACTTAAGGTAATGGACATAATGACACACGAAGAAATTCATGCCGAGCTTCGCAGCATGGAAGCTGATCCGATGCTGATGACAGCCGACGTATACAGTGCGCGTGCTGTGCAGTTAGGCACGACGCAGAGCTTCGCTGAGGCGCATCAGAATTACCTGATTGCCCACCCGAATGTCAGCCCTCGTTTGTATATCGCAAACTTGCGTATGCGCGTCAAAAAACGCTCTTAGTCAGTTGTAGCTTTCACCTGGTCGGCAAATACCACTAACCGCTCGGAATAACTTTTCTGGGCGTTATTCCATGTACCTTGGCATGTTATGAGGTTCAGATGGATCTTGCCATCGTCTGATTGGAAGATATCCGTAGCATCCTGCTCGGGAGTATAGGTGCGCAGTTCGCGGACCACAAAACTGAAGGTGGCGTTCTTTTCATCTTCGACAGTGATGCTGTCCCCTACTTGCAGTGTGTGCAGGTTGTCGAATATTGCGGGCAGGTCGTTCTTCCAGCCGAAGTGGCCGTTGATGACCGCACTGCCAATACGGCCGGGACGAACGCCGCTTTCGAGCCATCCGGCAGTATTGGGATCGGTGGGCACACCCATGTCGCCCTGGGCTGTGAGGCCGACGGTGCCAACTGCTGCATCGACTTGCAGCTTGGGAATGGTAAGGCGCACGGGTTTGCCCGGATAGATTGTCTCGGGTCCCGTACGTGCCTTAGATGTCTTGGGTTGGTCATGGACCGGCTTGTCTGCTGGCTGTGGTGCTGAGTGCAGCAGGAATGCGGACAGGACGATTACAGCCACGATATCGGTGACGAACAGTATCTTGCCCCAGCGGCTGTGCTGTTGCCAAAAACTATATGCTGATCTGGCTATGTCTTTTAGCGTTTGCGTAGCGGTGACTGCTTCTTACGGGATAAGTGGTATGCCCCGATACCAACAACGACTACTGAAGCTAGGCTTACGGCGAGGATAGCAGGTGTTTTGTCACTGTCTTCCTTGCCGCCGGTGTTTGGCAATCCTGGAGTTGTAGAGGAAGTACTGCCGCCACCTCCGCCACCGGTAGTCGCGTTACAGGTAGGACGGGTGATGGTGTCGTTGATCAGGGTTACATTGCCGTTGCGTGCTAGCAACCGGCCTTCGATGTTTGCGCCGTTAGCTACGGAGATTGAGTTCAAAGCGAGGATATTGCCCTTGAATGTAGCTGTCGTGTTGATGGCAGCAGTATCGACGCGCCAGTAAACGTTACAGGCTTGTGCGCCGTTAATAAGTGATACGACGCTACCTGGTCCAACGGTCAGACCAGTGCCACCAAAGCCCATCTCGAAGATGAATACTGATGACGGGTCATTCTGGCCGTCAAGTACTAATGGTCCTGCGCCTGCAGTAATCTGGAAGGTTGTAGAGCCTGAGTCATATACGCCTGCTGTCTTGGTGGTGCCACCCAGTTCTGTTGGAACGGTGCTTACTGGTGTGCGGCCAGCTACGTCGGTGAAAGCCGCTGTCAGGTCGTTCTTGGCGGTTACCATCAACGGGCCGTTAGTTACACGGCATGGCAGCGGTCCTGCTGCGTCTACTGAATAGATGGTGCCTGTTACCTGTGAACAAAGTAAACCAATACCTGCACCGGTAGCAGGGCTTAAGCCGACGTCACCATTTATGACTGAGGCATTGCCCGCATCGGTAATGCTAGGTGTTCCCGACAGGATAGCAAATGGTGTTGCGCTCTGGAGATCAACGGCTGCTGGTGCTGCATGCACTATTGAAGTGAGCCTGACTACTCCGGCAACGCCGACAATTAACGCAAGAACCAGGATGATGTTTAACGAGTATTTATGATATTTGTGAGTTTTTTTCATGTTCCACCTAGGGATGTTAATTGATGTTTTTAGGACTCTGATATGAATGTTTTGCTGCTGCTTTGCGCATTTCGGTCGGTGAGGTATTGAAGGTACTCTTAAAAACGTGGTTGAACTGGCGCAAACTCGAAAAAGCGACCTGAAAAGCGATGTCTGTAATGGGTAGGTTGGTTTGCGTAACGAGGCGCCGGGCCGTATTGATGCGCTTAGTTTGGTTGAGGTGTGACGGTGACTCCCCTGTGCGGTTTTGGACTAAACGGCGCAAATGGCGCTCGCTTATGTGCAATGTATCGGCGAGCCCGTGGACACCCTTGTCATTCAAGGCTCCGGTACTGATATCGTTTAAGATTCTCAGGGATAAGCCATTCTTAAGCCTGTCAGGGTGGCATTCCCGGCACGCCCGATACCCTTCTTGCTGCGCCCCGCTGACTGTTGCAAAGAAGTGGCAGTCGCCAAGTAACGGGCTGGCGGTTGCGGCACATGAGGGCCGACAGTATGCGCCGGTAACATTAGTGGCAAAGTAAAAAATACCATCGTATTTACGGTCTCTTATCAAGATGGCGCGGTATTGGACGGTGTCGGTTAGTTCACCCATCATGTGCTCATCTTTACACACGCGTATAGGATGGACTAGCGGTTATCGGACATTAACGTAGAAAGTGCTTATATTTAATGTAAGTGACACAATATTTATATTTTTGCACTGATGTGGTGTTATATAGGTAAATGTCTAGAGAGATGACACTACTCGATCAAGAGCTGGCGGCAGTAGGCCCTGAAGGTATCGCTGAACGTGCTGCGTTTGCCCGGGAGACGTACCATTCATACGGATTCACCCCAGACACAGCGATTATTATCGGTGGGAGCGCGTTTGCGCTGGCCGGTATAGATGCTCGCGTAGAGTATGGGGACGAAACCCATGGCTTTGACCTCGATGTGGTAGTAACGTCGGAGACGATCGTCCGCTTGTACTGCCAAGACGGGCGCCCTGTGCTTCATGAGGATCCAATTTGGTACTTTAATAACCTTAAAGGTGATCCGCATATGGATGCTTTTCGTATGATGGACAACCGCAGCGCCTATCACGACTATCACAGCCTATTGGGTGACAGCGGAGTATCCGATAGCATGCGGGCTCTTACGCCTATCAAAGCCGCAGAACTGCGACTCGATATGCGGTCGCGGCGCGGCAAAGCAGCCCTGGGTGTTGTTAAGGCACACGCAAGTGCCTTCAGCCAGGAGATGGAGCTAGCCGACGATCCTGCATGGCAGGCATTGGTTACGCAAGCTCATCGGATTGCTATGTATAGTCCTCTAGGCGATCACGTTGAGTGGTTCGACCAACTGGCTGCACATGAGGGCGGCATTGCATCACACCCCGCCTTCCCGTTCCTGCCTGGGCTGCGGCCGTACGGACAGTCTTAGCTGGCACGCAAACAGTGCTATTTGTGGTACGGAATGCCGGCTGAAATAGTGCTGGCACGGTAGAGCGTTTCGAGTAGCACTACCATAGCTAAGTCGTGTGGGAATGTAAGGCGCGATAACCCAAGCTGAATGTCGGATTGGTCTATGACCTCTTGCGGCAAGCCTTCGGGGCCACCGATAAGGAGCGCGACTTCCCTGCCATCCAAGGCGCGTTTGTCTAAGAATGCCGAGAGTTCAGGGCTAGTGAATTGCTTGCCGTCGATAACCAAGGCAATCTTGTAAGCGCTGCCTGCTGTCTGGTTGAGGTACGCTGCATCGTATGCCCATTTGTCCGGGACATGAGTCACCTTCACCGAGTGGTAGTGCTGGAGACGTTTGAGGTATTCTTTCCAGCCTTCGCGGGCGTAGGCCAGCTTTGGTTCGCCAACAGTAATAATATGCAGTTTCATCAGGGGTAATTATAACATTATTTACAACAGATTGATAATGGCCTTGTCGTGTTCGCCATGAATACTGGCAACCTGTTTGCCCTGAAAGAAGTCTTTGACTGCCCGCTCAACGCCTGGCAACGTCTCACGTTTGTAGTCGTCGATGACTATGGTGCCGCCCTTGGCCATGCGCGGCCAGACCAGGCGCAGCGAGCTAATAATGGAGTCATAGAAGTCCCCGTCCAGGAACGCGAAAGCAATCTCGCCCGGCACGTCTTGGTCGGTTAATTCGTTGAACCATCCCTTGTGAACGACGGGCGTACGCAAGTTGGCAGCTTTAAACTGCTGCTGGAACTCTTTTTTGCTGACATATAGTTTGCCTTCTTCGAAGTCGACGCCAGCGGCGTTGCTGTCCTGGCTGCTCTTGGGCGGTAGCCCTTCGAATGAATCGTAGACGTGGAACTCGCGCTCATTTCCCTCCTGGTCGAGGATGCGGCGGATAAATAAGCTGGTCGTGCCGATGTAGCAGCCGAACTCTACTACGGCGCCAGGTATGTGCCGGCTGATAGTTTTATCGAGCTGGCTGAGGACAGCCTCAAGGCCCTCCCGGCTGATTTGGTCGGAGATGATCGCATGGCCCCGCAAGTGGTTGCGCGGGTTGTTTTTGGGAAGCTGGTGGTCGCTGAATGAATCTTTCACTGCTTGGATTATACGATATGCGCCTCTGGCAGCTCATCCCAATTGCTGACATACCGCGGTGAGCGTATCTGGTGCTTGGGACGCCAGGTGTTGCTGAGGTTCTGGGCGGCATAGTACATTTTACCCCTGCCCCATCTGTTGTTGATGGTATCGAGTGCCTGCATCCGGGCTTGCGAGCGGTCGTGTCCGGCGCTATCTACGAAGCCCAGCATATCGGTCTGGAACGCTCCTTCGGGCACAAAGTCGTGCATGAAAATACCTAAGCGGTGGAACTGCTGTTTATTACTGAAGATATGTTGGCTGAGCTCATCAACGAGCATGGTTATGATATGCCCTGAGTCGCTGGTGGGCGTGTCGAGGCATAGCTCGCGTGACCACTGGCGGTAACCGGGTTTGTGGCGGTTGGTATTGGCGAATATGCCGATGCGCCTGGCCAGCAAGCCTTCGCAGCGCAGCTTGAACGCTGCTTGCGCCCCCAGTGTAGCTACGGCTGCCTCTAAGACGTGTAGCTGGTTGGTATCTTCGCCAAAGGTGCGTGACCGCATGATGCTCTTGGCGGGGTCATGTTCGGGTGTGAGTCCATGACAGCTGATACCATTGAGTTCGCTGACCATTTGCCGTCCGTGGATACCCATGAGCTGCTGGGCGTGGCGTGGCTTCATTTGTGACAGTGCTAACGCGGTATTGACGCTTTCTGCCCGTAGGCGCGGTGCCAGGCGCCAGCCTACGCCCCAGACGTCATGGATGGGAATGCTGTCCAGGGCTGCTTGCCTGCGGGATTCCTCCAGGCCGACAAAGCTAAAGGCGCCCTTAAAACCGGTATGCCGCTTGCCGATTTCGGCAGCTAGTTTAGCGAGCGTCTTACTTGTTGCGATACCAATAGATACTGGCACGCCGATGTGCTTGTATACATAATCGCGGATACTGCGTCCCCAGGCGGCATAATCGTCTATATCCAGGTCGGTAAGATCCAGGAAGGACTCGTCGACCGAGTAGATCTCGATGCGCGGCGTAATGGTGGTCAGTACGGCGGTGATGCGCTTGCTGATGTCGCCGTACAACTCGAAGTTGGCCGAGAACTTTATGACTTTATTTTTTTCGAAGATTTCTTTGTACTTGAATGCCGGGGCACCCATGGGGATGCCGAGCTTCTTGACTTCATTGCTCCGGGCTACTGCGCACCCGTCGTTACTGGAAAGTACTACCACCGGCTTCCCTTCTAGATCCGGCCGGAACACCCGCTCGCAGCTCACAAAGAAGTTGTTGCAGTCTATGAGTGCGTACACACGCTGTTCGCTCATGCGTGGTTCACCTTCCGGAATTGGTGGATGGTGGCAGTAATCACGCCCCAGACGGTGGCGCCCCTGCCGACGGTGGCATAGGTTGAGATTTTGAATTCATCAGGGCTGTTGTCCCACCAGATGACGATGTCGGTCTGGCGGGCATCCAGGCCACGGTCTACCAGGGCTACGTCGCCGTCGAATACCCCTATCCCTTCCCATTCGTGTCCGCGCACCCTGAAGAGGTACGTACTGGCCGTATGGGCGATAAGTATTTTGTTGAGATCGATGGTGTGCAAACTGGCATCAGTAGCTGGATTGGGGAACCCGGTGTGTACCGATACGCCCTGTTGCTCACGTAAACTATTTGGATCGTATGTCATTTCCTAACTACTCCTTGGTATGGCAAATATGCCGTTATGCGGTTGGTCGCGTGCAGTTGGAGTATCAGTAATGCCTGCACGCCGTGGCACGGTACTGATTGGAGTCATCCTGCCTGAAATGATAAAGGCAAGAAAACGATGTAGTTAGGAAGCCTGTACGGAGGAAGCGTTACAACGCAGCCCACACATGACTGCGTATAAGTATATCAGGGATTTCTAGATGATGCTGTTGACGAGGTCAACGAGTTCGCGCGGTGTAACTTCGGCCTTAACGAGGTAGCCGTCAGCGCGGCTTTCGATGTCGGCGCGGATGTCTTCGCGCTGTTCGAGGTTGGTCGTAATGATGACCTTGGCACGCAGCTCAGGCGTTTCGGCTGGATTGCGAAGGTGACGGAGCGCCTCAATGCCGGTGATGGTTGGCACCATCAGGTCGAGCAAGATGATGTCGAACTGGTTGGTCTGGGCTAGCTCAAGGCCTCGTTGGCCGTCGACTTCAACGGTGACTTCATAGCCTGCCTTGGTGAGCGCCCGGACGTAGAGCTCGCTGATAAAATGTTCGTCCTCAACAACGAGGACTTTCTTGCCGATTGGGTTGGGTGATGTAAAAACTTGTGACATAACTTTTTAGCGACGGTACATCGAGTGGTTCTTAATCCAACCGTGAGCGGTACGCGTGATGTCTGCATTATCGCCTTTTTTATTCTCTGTGGCAACCTGGCTGTAAGGCATGAGGGTGAATCCGAAGGTTGTTCCCTGGCCTTCCTTGGAGCGAACCCAGATATTGCCGCCATGGGCAGTAACGATAGCTTTGCTTAGGAAGAGTCCCATACCCGTACCGCCAACGTTGTTGCGGTTGTGGTAGTCCCGGTAGAATTTGTCGAATAGGTTGCCCATAGCTGCTTCAGGAATGCCTGGGCCGAAGTCCTGGACAGTAGTTTCGACGGTGCCGTTTTGGGTGACGTATGAGTGGACGATAATCTCTTTGCCGTCCTTGCTGTACTTGATGGCGTTATCGAGCAAGTTGTTGACGACCTCGTGGATACTGACGGCATCTGCGCCTACAGACGGAAGGTTGGGGTCTGTCTTGAGGGTAAGCTTCATTCCGCGGACACGGGCGCGCAACTCCATATCGTTGACTGCAGCCTTAAGCAGCGGTTCCCACTTCTCTTCCTGGAGTTTAAGGACTAACTGGTTGTTTTCGAAGCGGGCTACATTGAGGACATTGGAGGTAAAGGCTGATAGCTGTTGTGCGGCTGCTTTCATCTTGTGCATGAAGCCGGTCATTTCTTCGTTAAGTTTGCCATCGAACTCTTCTTCGAATACATCGATGTAGCCACGGAGGAGCGTTAACGGCGTGCGTAGTTCGTGTACAGCCAGAGCAACGAAGCTGAGGGCCTGGTCGTCCTGTGAGTACTGGCTGGTGCGGTCGAACAGCACGAGCATAATCTCGAAGCCGTCGGGGTTGCTCTTGTTGTAGTAGGCTGCCAGGTCAAAGTAACGTGTTTCAGTCTTGCCTTCTACGCTCAGGTTCATACGTACGCGGCTCCAGACATGGCTGGCTGTCACTTTACTGGCGCGGGCCTTCTCGAGCCAGACATCGAACGTATTCTCATTATTAAAGAGCATATCGAGGACTGAGTAGACGTTCTGGCCGAAGGTTTCTGGCGCCCCCCTATGCAGGTACTTGAGCAAGGCTTCGTTGGCGAACAGCACGTTCGTATCTTTATCGAGGACGATCAATGGTAGCGGGATGCTGTTAGCGACGAACTCTTGCTTAAGATCATGTTTTTGGTTGGCGGCAGTCTTCTGGACTGTATCGACAACGCTGGCTAACTGGTAGACGTGTGTTACGAGGGCGGTCACGAGGTCGTGGCCAAATCCGATCTTAGTGATATCAGGACGGGCCACATTTGCAGTATCGGGCGACACGTGCACGACAGCCTGCCAGACGTAGCGCATTGGTTTGGCGATGTACTTAGAGCCGCCGTACGACAGCATGATAATAGACAGGAAGGCGATGAAGACCAGGATGATCGTGGTGGCGATGGCCTGATTGGCAAAGCCAAGGTTAGGTCCTACGAATTCAGCGATCAGCCAGTAGCCGCCAATGATAAGGAAGCTGTTGAGTACCAGCAGTATCGAGATGCGGTTCTGTAACTGTGCGACAAATTTTTGCAGGTGGTCCATGTTGTCCTATGGTTTGTAGGTAATACGGTCGGTGCTACCGACGACAGTGATCCAGGTTTTGCCCGGGTTAAGTTTGAGCTCAGCGCCGTTAGCATCCTTGAACGTAAACTGGCTTCCGTTGCCTGTCTTGGACCAGGTGCCGATGGTGTAGATGCCATCTTGGAAAATGTAGGCAGCGCCTGAACCTATTGTGTTGTATGTGGTGTAGATGCCATTCTTGCCCTGCGGCATAACCAGGCCGACCACAACATCGGCTGCTAATTGTTTGTTACTGCGTTCGTCCATGTGCGGCTTGCCGCCTTCTGAGCGAAGGTATGTATTGCTTGGTGCGTCGTAGTCATAGTGCGAGTTGTATAAAGCGCCAGAGATATTGAAGTCGACGGTCTTAGCGTTTGGTGTGCTTGAAGGAGTTCCCTTGGCCTTGCGGGCAAAACCCTTGAAGTCGCTCTTGTTCCAACCCTTGCTTACCTGCAGCTCGCGTAGCTTGCCTACATCGCTGTACATGTTGTGCGGTGCGATGCGTGAGCTGACGCGGTGGTATGGGGCCGGGTTAAAGAACTGGTCGAGGTCTTTGTTGGCTCGCACTAATGCAAGGCCGTCTGCACTACCGCCTACGTGTGCTACTGCTGCGTCAAAACCAATTGCCCACTGCACGTAGTACGGGCGGACGCTGCGTACTGGTCCTATGTAGTCAGGCGCGGTGTCCTGGAACAATGTAAGGAACCGTGTAATGCCGCCTTCGGCAACTGCCTCGAAGACAACACCTGCTTCATTCAGGCCGGATTGAGGGCGGGCGTCGGTGCTGTTCTCGATCATAACAGCGGTAACGGGACGTTCGTTGAGGCTGGGGTCAACTTGTAAGCCAGTTAAGGTGTTAGCGACAGTAGTTGAGGCCGGAGTGACTGTCTTTTTGGTCTCTTGACTCTTCTGGGGAACCTTAGCAACGGGCTCTTCTTTGAATACAAAAGTGTACAAAGCAAAGCCGATAGCAGCAATTACTACTGCGGCGACTACGCCGATAATAATCCACTGTTTCTTGGTCCGTGACTTCAGCCATTGCTTAAAAGATTTTTTGGGTGGCTTTGACGGGTGGTTTATAGAACCGCCTGTACTCGTCTGGGGTTGTTGTTCTTCATGGGTGGCAACATCTTCAGGTGTGGCGAATGCGTGCGGCCTTGTCCAATTGGTACCGCGGTTTTCTGGAAGATGGGTCGTCCGATTTAGACCACGGCGGCGTGGCAAGAACTCATTATTCATGCGTTCATTGTAACAGCGCTTATGCTTAGCTACAAACTAGCAAGTGTTTTATCTATGCGGCGCAAGACGACTTCTTTGCCAAGAACGTGCATTGTGTCTGCCAAGCCTGGGCTAGCTGGTGCCTGTGTAGTGGCGATACGGATAAGGCTGAAAAGTACTCCTGGCTTCTGGCCGGTTGCCTCAAGTAGTTTGTTAAGGCGTTCTGTGAGGTCCTCTACTGCGAAATCACTTTCTGCAATGCTGGCCTGAGCCTGTTCTAAGAATTTCTTGAGTTCAGACAATTCAAATTTCTTGAGTTGTTTGTTGCCTGTAATAAGCTCCATGTTGATTGGTAGGTCCTCAAAGAAGAATTGGGTTAGCTCGCGGATCTCGCCAAAGAATTTCAAGCGCTCCTGGATAAGGCTGAGTACAGCTTTCCGGTATTCGTCGTCACGGTTCACGGCTGCTTCGGGCCAATAAGTCTCAGATGCCTTATATAGGTCATCAAGCGGCATCTCACGGATGTAGTGGCCATTCATCCAAGTTAGGCGCTGTTCGTCGAAGCGCGCCCCGCTCTTCTGGACGCGGTCGAGACTGAACTTAGCGATGAGTTCTTCCTGTGTAAATATTTCTTGTTCAGTGCCATCGTTCCAGCCCATGGTGGCGATAAAGCTAACAAGCGCCTCTGGCAGGAAGCCATCGCGGAGGTAATCAAGTACATCCTTGGCGCCGTCGCGCTTGGATAATTTTTTGTTGCCGTCAGGGCCGAGGATGTGCGGCATGGTGGCGATAAGCGGACGCTCAATGCCAAGGGCTTCGTATAGATTGAGGTAGTTCGGCTGGCTGGCGATGAACTCCTGACCACGGATCACGTGGGTGATTTCCATCTCGAAGTCGTCGATGATGTGGGCGAAGTTGTAAGTTGGGTAGCCGTCGGACTTAATGAGTATGAAGTCATCGATTACTTCGGGGCCGGTGCTCAGGTCGCCCATGACTTCATCGTGCCACTGGTAAGCTTTGGGGTCGGACTTGAAGCGCAATGGCTTGGTGCCGTCCCATGCCGGTGGGTTCTCGGGGCGTTGGTTACGGTATAGAAA
>Ga0075366_10000891_pt1 | contig 14431 bp, 11 predicted proteins | sample EndMethybrTD3031_FD_72351 | JGI IMG/M metagenome (GOLD analysis project Ga0075366, IMG submission 72351) | Populus endosphere microbial communities from Tennessee, USA - Endosphere MetaG P. TD hybrid TD303-1 | ecosystem: Host-associated > Plants > Roots > Endosphere | place: USA: Tennessee...
CTGTTGTCGGCAGTCCAGTGCAGGACTTCCTCGTAATCGGCAAACTTGCCGTCAGGTTTGGCAAAAAGGAATACCCCCAGCAAACCGACCGCATCGACCTTGCCTTGCAAGGCCAGCATGCCCGTCTTGTAGTCTTCGAAGGTTTTTGGTTGTAGCCACTCGACGACTTCGACATCGTTGCGTCTGGCAAGCTCGGCACGAATGCGCGCCGCGACACCGACCCAGGTGGGGTCATCATCGAGCACGATAGCCAGTCGCAGGTGCGGCGAGGGCTTGATCTCGCGCAGCAGACTCAGGGTGCCGGCAAAGTGTTCCCGTTCGAGCACGCCTGTCATGTTCGCCGCCTTGTCGAAGCCGTAGTCCTTGTGTTCCTTGTTCACGCCGGAATAGACAAACGGGATTTTGGAGTTGATGAATTTCACGGCGACTTCGGCCTGGGCCACATCGTCGTTGGTATAGACCAGATCCGGCTTCCATGTCTCGATCAGGTCGATGGCTTCCTTTGCCGCCGCCTTCAGCTGAGTTGCGTCCTTGTGCTTTGCGTCGAGTTCCACAACCCGGATGTTGACGTCGGTAATGCCGAGCCCGTCACGAAAACCGCGCAACTGATCCTGATTCCAGGCCCAGTCGGCGCTGTAGCTCATGACATGGACAATCTTCAGCGGCTCGGCCTTCGCGAGTGCGGGCAGCAAAGCGAGGGCTGAGAGAAAGACGAAACGCGGGAGGTGCATGGATTTCATCTGGATGGCCTGGCCGAGGTTATGCGATAACAGAGTATCGGTCTGCGGCAGGCGCAACTTGAATGAAAATGTTACGTCTCCGAACGTACGCCCGGGCCGCAATTTTTCGCGCAGGGATACCAGAGCTTGCGCGCAGCAATGCCTGGTACCACTTGTCAGATGAGCGCTCGCGTCAGAATGCCGTGGACGCGGGATAGCGTTCAGTGAAGTTGTTGTCCCACCTGAAGTTCGTGAAGGATACCGTCACGGAGACGTCGAGTCCTTCCACGAAATGCCAACAGCCTACCGGCAGGAACAGGATGTCGCCTGGCCCGATGGTGCACTCCAGCACGCGTGCATCACGCATCGCCGGGAAGCGTTCGTAATCGATGTTGCGGCCGTCGACGTGCGTAAAGCAGTGCTCATGGTTGTACATCTGATTGACTTCACAGGCGGGCACCATGAGCACGCGCTTGCGGCCGATAACCTGAGCCATGAAGTTGTTGGTCAGATCATGATGGAACGGTGTAATGGTGCCGGCCGGACCAAACCAGAAGAAGCCATGCCCCGGCGTATCCGGATTGAGATACTCGGGAACGGCGACAATGTCCTGCCACAGGCCGGAGAGCGCTACGCGATTCTGTGAATCGTTGTTGGCGGTCATGTAGAAATCGTTGGTACGGCCAGCATTGCGAACGAGGTCGACATACTCGCCGAACGGCATGGTTTTCTGGTGCTTGAGCTTGTTCAGCTCGTAGTGCTCGTCGGAGTTGCGGCCGAACTGCACCTGCACTTCCTTGTCGCCAAAGCCCTCCTTGAAGTAGTCGAAATTCCACTTCTGGCGCGCAGGCCAGTCTTCCATCATGCCGGTGATGACGACGGGCAGGCCGGTGGTGTAGAAATCGTTGAGGAAAGCATCGGCCGACATCTGGTGGATACGCGGCACTTCGGGCGAACGTAAATGGCCCATGCGGCGCTGGTTGTCGAGAATCCAGTCGTGCTTTGCGAGGCGATTCTTGAGACGTTGTGCGCCGGCAATGTAGGGACTGGACAGTGCCGCGTTGACTTCGATCTGCGCGTCGGCGACGGACACACCCGCGCGCACCAGCGTCTCGAAGAGGCCCTGCGGATGATTATCCATGATGAGATTTTCGGCCAGCCAGCGCCGCCATTCATCTGTGACGCGCATTGCGCCAATGGGATTCGATTTTGCGTACATATCGTGTCTCCGGTCTCTTGTTTTCTCGTTGCTGGCCGCGTATCCGGCCGTATATCTATCCGTACGGCCGTTGGCGCATCCACTTGGTCATGATCCATTTTTCGCCGCCCTGCACCGGCGCACCGCCGTGCAGCGTCATCGGATCTATCTGGCCCTGTGCGTTGCAATAGCGGAAGTAGACCGCCGAACCTTTTTGAGGTGTCACCGAGATGCCCGCATCGGGGAAGATCGTTTCACCACCGGCCTCGACGTCGCTCAGATACATGATCATCGTGCTGACACGCTGACCGCCGATGGCGACATGAGTGGAGCTACCGACTTCATTGGGCGGGAAGTAGTCAAAGTGCGGGCGATACTCGCCGCCGACACCGTAGTGCAGGATCTGCAGGCCTTCGCCATGGGTCAGTGGCCAGTTCATCAGTTTGGCGACACGCTCATCGATGCGCGTGATGAATTCGTCTTCACAACGGTCGAAGAAGGTGCCTTCGCTGGTGCGGCGGTCAATGACATCATGTTCGCCGGTGATTGGATTGACCGTGGTGGAACGCTTGAGCTTGGTGCGCGAGCGTTCAATGAGTTCATCGCATTCGTCGTATGACAGAACATTACTGAAGATGACGACCTGCGGCCGTTCGGAGCGCAGAACGACATTGACGATCCGGTCACCCACATCAATGCGATTGCCACTGGCAATCGGCATGGCGTCGTACTGATACGGATTGACGGCGCGTCCGGCAGCTGAGAAGGCAGGAATGAATGCCGGCGCCGGCGGCATGACAGGCAGTGGTATGTCGGGAGCCAGAGCCTGCGCCACCTTGAAAGTTGCCGTTGCTGCGTCAATGCCTGCGCCGACCATGGCACTGATCATGGATTCCGGCGAGCAGCCGCGTTTGATATTGTCATTGAGCCAGCTCTGCCAGCCGGAGTCGAACTGTGGCATTTGGAACGCCCTTGCGTGCTAGTGGTAGTGGATTGGTCGGTCGGATCGCGCATCCTGGCGCGTCAACTTGCCGCGAATCTACTACCTATTGGCGAGTTTGTGGACCATACAAATCTCGTGCACTGCAGCAGTGATGTGGTCAGCTTCTCTGGCCAAAGGACAGGGTCTGATCGAGGGGGCGGCCGAAAGCCTCAAGGGATTCAGGCTTGCCGGTGAGGAAGCCCTGCAGCAATACAAAGCCCATGTCACAGCAGACTTCGGCTTCAGCCTCGGTTTCGACGCCTTCGGCCAGTGGAATGGAACCGAGGTCGAGGATCAGATGCACCAGATCGCGAACGACGCGACGTTTGCGCTCACTGGCGCGGTCGATCTCGCGAATCAGCCCCATGTCGAATTTCACGAAATGTGCCGGAGTTTCGCCAAGTTCATTGAGTCGCGCCTGACCGGCTCCGAAATCGTCATAAGCGAAGCGCGCCCCCAGATCCTTCAGGCGTTCGGCGAGGACGCGCATCTGGGCGGTTTCTGTCACCGCAGTTTCGTGCACCTCCACGACCAGATCAAGTTTCGGGAATTTCTGCAGCAGCGTCTTGATCGAATGATAGAACTCTTCCGTGAACGTTTCTTTCGGGTGCGTATTGACGAAGACAGGATGGCCGTTCAGGTGGGGCACAAGCTTGCTCAGGCCATATTCGCGGAATGCGACGCTCAGCTCGACTTCCCTGTGAAGCGAGGTCGCCAGCTCGAAAAGCCTGATGGGCGAACTGGGAAGCGGCGGCATTTTTGCCCGACCGAGCAATTCGTAGGCAAACAGGCTGCCGTCTGCGGCGCTGACGATGGGCTGTGCTGCACCCGTCAATCCCTCGCCAGCCAGCAGTGCGATGAACTCTTCTTCATGTGCGACGAAATACTCGGACAGCATCGTGTCCGGCGCGATCACCATCGTATGTGTCGGCGACGTGATGATGTGGCCATCGTTAACGACATGCTCCTTGAGGCGAAATTCTGCCGTCCCGAAATGGAGGATGTCGCCTACCTGCAACAGACAGGAGCCCTCGATGCGCTCGCGATTGACGAAAGAGCCGTTGGTGCTGTCCAGATCCGTGAGTTTCAGGCGGGTACTGACGTCAAGCGTCAGGTAGGCATGTTGCCGGCTCAGGCCGACTGCCGCGACGATAAGATGGTTGTCGGGGTCGCGTCCAATGCGGTAAGGCAGGTGGTCGATATTGCTCGTGACGATTGAGCCGTCCGCGGCAACGGATTCGAGAAACCATTGTCTTTCCACGACAGGAAATCCCCTACAGCTGAATACTGGCAAGCGCGTGCTGCGCTGATGTCTGGAGTCTAGACCAAGAGTGCGGTCTGCGTGTGCACGCCTACCCGTTCAGCCCACATGTGTTCCAAATCGATACCTATATCCATGAGTCGAACCACATGCGTGAATAGAAAGCTTCACGCGAAATGGGCAAGCCGAGAAACAGCGGCAACCAGAAGAGGAAAGCAATGACGATCAGCAGGGCCGCCGCGAGGGCCACGAGACGCCAGCCGCGGCCGGGCTGCGAGAGCATGTGATCCGCGCCGAAAGCACATGCAAGAAAGCCGAAGACGACGCTGGGCAGGTAGTGGTAGATGAATGCGCAACGGGAAATTCCGATCCACGGCAACAGGCTCGCTGCATACCCGATCGCCATGTAGATCGCCGCCCAGGTGTCGCCGTCCAGCGGGCTCAGCCTGCGCCTGGGCTTGCCGATACGCAGACGCATTCGTCCACGCTGCATTGATTGCCTGGATGGCAGGCCGGCACCTGCCTGGTAAAGCCCGCGCAGCGTGATCCAGAACATCGTCAGGATTGCAGGCACGACCAGCCACCAGAGTACGGGATTGCCCATGGCTTGCAACGCATAGGTTGTAGTCGAAGGTGTCTCCTTCTCCAGGGGCGGGCCGTAAGGTGTTGGATCGACAGGCGAACGCGTTGTGAACAGATAGCTCATGGGGCGCGACATTACCGGCCAGGTGGACCATCGGGAGCAATAGGGGTGTTGGGACGCTCCACTCTTGAGCCCTTGGTGGTATTGGAAAATCTGTCGGTGTATTTCGAAAAACCCTACCTTGTTAATGCGCAAATGTGGCTGCCACTGCATGACGTACACCAGCAGCGGAACTGCCACCAATGTCAGCAGCATGGTGCGGAGTTGCAACTGCGCACCGCGTGCGAGTGGATTCCACGACGGCTGCTCGCTGATCGAGCCAACGGTGCGGACACGTGATGCGGCGTTTGCCAGCGGTCGTGTCTGTTGCCACCATTTCTGTAGATGGGCAAGTGCCCACAACGCGCAGGGCACGACGAGAAATGACAGACCACTCCACTTCACGGAGACGCAGGCACCGAGGAAAGCACCTGAGATGACAAGAAGCATGATTCTGCTGCGGTCCTGCGTTGCGCTCAGCGCGCGCAGATAGAAATAGTGTCCCAGCAAGCCAGACAGTATCAGGAAGATATTGATCAGCCCGTAACGTGATTCGATCAGGAGCAGGCCATCCAGACAGGTCAACAGCGCAGCCAGCAGTGCGAAGCGCCAGCGACCACTCAATTGCCACGCAATTCCCGCCATTACTATGGGCAATGCACTACCGGCCAGAGCCTCCAGCCAGCGGTAGGCCCAGGGTGCGTGGGTTGCGCCCGTCATTGTGTTGGCAGGGGCACCAAGTGGCCCCGTGATGTCGCTGAGCCACATGCCAAAGGCAATCAGGTATTTGCCTAGCGGGGGATGTGCGTCAAAAAAAGGTTTGCCGTCGAGGTAGGCCTGCGCATATTTCGGGAAGAAAACCTCATCGAAGATGAGTCCGTTGAAACGGGATAATCCCCAGAAGTGCAGAACCAGCGCCAGCAAGACAACAGCAATGAGGCCTAGCCATTTCGCATGTGAAGGCGAAAACTTCGTCGAGAGCTGCAAGTCGTGTCCCCTGTAAAAGATCCCTGGCGCGCCGTATCGTACCGTGACTCCCCCGATCTGTACGTGCGTTTGGCGTAGATCATGTGAGCAACAGCACGGTGGGGTGCCCGCCAGGTCTGTATCTGTTTGCGTGCGAAATATTTATCGTGGTTGCGGAATGATCAGCCGCTTTTTCGCGCGTCCCCATTCTTCGTCAAGAATGGCCCAGCGCTCGTGATCACGCCAGCGCCCGCCAATCTTCAGGTATTTCGGCGAAAAGCCTTCCTGTCTGAAGCCGGCGGTCTGCAGCAGCGCACGCGATGCCGGATTGTCAGGCTGGATATTGGCCTCGACCCGATGCAACCCGAGTGTGTCGAAGGCAGCATTCAATGCCAGGGGCAGGGCGGCGCGCATGTAGCCGCGACCAGCGTTGGGCGTCAGTGCGTAGTAGCCCAGATACGCGCTGCGGAAAAATCCCCACACGATCTGGCTGAAGTTGAAGACACCAACGAGACTCTTGTCGTCGCGTCGTATCGCCAGCAGGCTCCTATGGTCGCCATGGCAGGACCTCAGCAACCAGGCTTCAAGTGCCGCTGTCGTTGCGGGTGTCTTGACCCGTGGACCATGCAGGCGACGTGAGCCCTTGATGGCGCGCAGAAGTGCCGGAATATCCACGTTCGAAGGCGCACGCAATTCGATCCACTCGTTGTGCAGCACGCGCATGGGCACAAGGTCAGGCAGCAACGAATCCTCTGGCGAGTTCATCAATACAGGCGTGGTTCACCCGGTGGGCGTGTCTTGAAACGTTTGTGCACCCAGTAGTACTGCGCGGGAATCTGGCGTACTTCGCTTTCGATCCAGGTATTCATGCGCGCAGTGTCGGTTGCCACATCCTCGCCGGGAAAGTCTGCCCAGGGCTCACCGAATTCACCGACATAGCCGCGCCCCCAGGATTTCATGCGCACCACCAGTGGAATGACAACCGCATTGCCCAGGCGTGCGATGCGCGGCAGTCCTGGAATTGTCGCGGTCTGCACGCCAAAGAAAGGCGCAAAGATCGATTCCTTCGGGCCATAGTCAAGATCCGGCAAGTAATAAAAGGGGCGCCCCTGCTTGATGGCGCGCACGGCGCCGCGAATGCCTTCCTGCCGTGACAACAATACCTGGGAGCCAAAACGCGTACGGCCACGCAAAAGCATTTTTTCAAGCAGCTTGTTGAGTTGTGCGGCATACATGCTGACGCAATCCATCTCCATGGCCATGCGTGCGCCAGCCATGTCGAGGCCGACGAAGTGCGGGACCAGCATGACGACGCCACGACCTTCGGCATGCGCTGTGCGCACCTTGTCCACACCATGCAATTCAACCAGCCGACGGATGCGGTGTTTGCTGGCCCACCAGATCACACCGCGCTCCAGCATGCTGCGCGTCACTGCGACGAAATTCTGACGTGCCAGACGTCGCCGCTGTTCTTCATCAAGCTCCGGAAAACACAGGCGCAGATTGATCAGCACGACGCGCCGACGGGGTGCCACGAGCAGATAAAGAAGATGGCCCAGCACCCAGCCGAATGCGGCTTGCAAGGGCAGGGGCAGCCAGTGCAGCAGCCACATGAAAACGAGGAAAAAGCGGGTAAGAAAACGGGTCACTGCGTGGTCCCTGGAGGAGTCAATGTTGTTCTTGAGGTGGTGCGACGCCGGCGGGCACCTTGTAACGGTTGTAACCCCACAGGTATTGAGTCGGGCAGCGCTGCACAAGATTCTCGATGTTGCGGTTGATGGCGTGTACGCGTTCTTCGAGCGTACCGCTTACCGCTTCGAGTGGATCGAGGACGTGGATGCGCCAGCCGCGCCCAACGATGCGCTCACCCCAGAAAAGCAGGACAGCGGCATTCTGTACTTCGGAGAGACGCCCTGCCAGCGTCATCGTGTATGCCGGCTTGCCGAAGAATGGTGACCAGAGCCCCTCTCCGTTGCCCGGTGTCTGATCCGGCAACAGGCCGGTTGCCTCGCCTTGGCGCAGTGCCTTGATGAGGCGGCGTACTCCGCCGAGGTCGGCGGGTGCAAGTTTGATATGCCCCTGTTGTCGCCCTGCACGCAGTATTGGCTCTATCACGCTCTGCTTGGGTGGGCGATACAACACCGTCATCGGCATGCGTTCGCCGATGTAGAGTGAGATGATCTCGAAGCAGCCCAGATGCGGAGTCAAGGCCAGCACGGCACGCCCTTCGGCGCGTACCGCCTCGACTTTTTCCCAGCCGATCACTTCAACAATATGGCCGAGCACCTTGGCCAGCGGTCGCTGCCAGATGTAGGGTAACTCGAACATCATGCGTCCGGTTTCCATCGCCGCACTGCGTAGCTCCGCAGGTGTCGGTGCGCGCTGCAATGCCAGACTCATATTGTCGCGCATGCGTGATCGATAACGCCCCGAAAGACGGTACGTCAGCAGACCGCCGATTGCGCCCAGGCGATGCAGTGCGGGAAGTGACAGGTGGCCGAGCCAGCGGAACAGTCGGGAAATCAAACGAGCGGGTATCCGGCAAGTGAAGAAGGCAATTGTCGTGGGCTAGAGAAGTGGCTGGCAAGCAAACCTGAAAGGCCGCGGCACGTAGTCTGCAGTATTTGCCTGCCGTTTCGCTTGATCTTTAAGGACCGTCTGCAGTTTTGTGCTTGCTTGATGAGTTGCAGCGAGGTGAAGCTGCGCGATTTTCGCTCTGGCGGGCGAAACAGACAAATGTGTGGGCCATCATATCCAGAATTTCGTCAGGAAGAACATTGAGGCCGGGCAGGAGAGTTGGTTCAATTGAGTTATTAATTACGTCTCTGAGCGTATTTAATGATTTTGACAATTTGTGATGGCGACAAACGGTCGAATATCGAGAGTGGGCGGTCAATCTTGCACAGGCTACGATGCCGGATCGGCTTGTGTGAGAAAGAATTGGCCTACGCGATCCGTGGCAACCCATAACGGGATTGCCCCATGCATTGCAACAAAGTGACGCGCAGGGCAGTTAGTAAACGACAAGAACAAAATTGGCGTAATGTCATTCACACGAGCGGGCTCATGCTGATTGCTCCCGGCCGGGTTTCCCGTCTTAATTCGCTATGGGCCAACCACGCTGCGAGGCATCAGATCCGAGCTGACCCGGATCAGATGACGGCCCTGGCGGAGCCGGGCGGGATGCGTCGTATCACCAGCATGCAGCCACGGCCAACCAATTAAATAATAACTATTGCGCCAACCGGACCTTGTGCTCACAAGTGCCTCGGCTGCGTTCATGAATTTTTCATATGATCATTGCAGGCAATCAACAGTTGTTGAAGAGCGTCAATCGCATGGCGATTGTGCGCAAAATCAGGATGAAGCCCGGCATTTCCCGTGCGGACCTTGCGGACGAGGTGCTGCTGACAAAAGCGACGGTAGGCAAGCTGGTGGAAGAGCTGATTGCCGAGGGCTGGCTGACGGAAACGCGAGCTTTGGTGACAGGCAAGCTCGGGCGACGCCCGACGCCACTTCGGCTGGATAATTCACGCAGACTGCTGCTGGGGGCGAGTATCAATGGCGTGCACTCCGAGCTCATTGCCATTTCTCTTGGCGGCGATATCAAGGAGTTGACGGTCGGCGATGCTGCTGGCTCGCCTGAGGATGCACTGGATGTACTGGCTGGCCAGATCAGCGAGCTGCATCGCAAACTTACCGATGCGGGGCACGAAATCTCTGGGGTAGGAGTCGCCGCACCCGGTCCGGTGTGGCCGGAAATCGGGGTCCTGCGCCACTCGGAGTCGACCGGCTGGAAAGAAGTGCCGATCCGCGCAATGTTGCATCAGCGCTTGCAGGCTCTGGGTTTGCCCGAGCTGGTGTTGGTAGTGGAGCGCGCCGTCGGATGCATTGCGCTACAGCACTTCGAATTCGAGCGCATTGATGACGAAGAGCCGTTGCTCTACGTGCATATCGGGCACGGCATTGCCGCAGCCGCTGTATCAAGCCACCGGGTCGTACGCGGGCATCAGGGGCTGGCAGGTTACTGCGCGCATTTGCCGGTCGACGCGCAAGGGCCTATCTGTGAGTGCGGTCAGCGAGGCTGCGCCAACATGACGCTGACCTTGCGTGCCATGGAGCTGGCACTGGGCCTTGACGCCACGGCTCTGCGTACGCTGGCCGCTGCAGGAGACATCAGAGTGCTGGATGTGATGCGCCAGACAGGAGAGAAGCTGGGCACATTCCTGTTCAACCTTTGTCTGCAATACGATCCCGCACGCCTATTCATTGGTGGCCCGGCTTTTCAACTGGGCGGTGATTTCATGCGCGGAGCGCAGACCCGGCTGGACAGTCTGGCCGAGGCTGCCGATATCAGGCCGCCGCGTCTGCAGGTCATGCGCTTTGACAGTCACAACGTCGCCCTGGGGGCTGCGACGACGGTTCTGCATCAACTCCTGAGTGCGACAGTAACGACTAACTGAGCGACCGCATGCCGCTCGCCTTGAGCCGAAAATGAAGAGCGCGGTATAATCGCCACCTCGCCGAGTTAAGACAACTTGCAGGGCGAGGGCAGATCAGGCGACCGAGAGGTCAGATGGTCAATTGCCAAAATACTGCTAAAGCGTCGTCCGCTCGAACCCCGGAGTTGGCTGCGCCGACGAAATCCGGGGTTTTTCGTTTCAGGAGCAGATACATGAGCAATGAATTTCTCTTCTCTTCCGAGTCCGTATCGGAAGGGCATCCAGACAAGGTTGCCGACCAGATTTCCGATGCAGTGCTGGACGCGATTCTTGAAGTCGATCCGCGCGGCCGCGTCGCCTGCGAGACGCTTGTCTCGACCGGCCTCGTGGTGATTTCGGGCGAGATCACCACCAACTCACACATCAACTATCGCGAGATTGCGCAGGACACTGTGCGCCGCATCGGCTATGACAATTCCGATATCGGCTTCGACTACAAGAGCTGCGCGATCCTCACCGCCATCAATCGTCAGTCTGCAGATATTGCGCAGGGTGTGAATGAAGGTGAAGGCCTTGATCTTGATCAAGGCGCTGGCGATCAGGGCCTGATGTTTGGCTACGCCAGCAACGAAACCGCCAGCCTCATGCCGCTGCCGATCTATTATGCGCATCGCATCATGCAGCGTCAGGCCGAAGTGCGTAAGGATGGTCGCCTGCCATGGCTCCGCCCCGACGCAAAGAGCCAGCTGACGGTGAAGTATGTCGACAACAAGCCGGTTGCCATCGATACCGTCGTCGTCTCGACTCAGCACAGTCCGGACATTTCTCACGCACAGCTCACCGAAGCGGTGATCGAGGAGATCATCAAGCCCGTCCTGCCGAAGGAACTCATCAGCGGCAACGTGCGTTACCTGGTCAACCCGACCGGCCGTTTCGTCATCGGCGGCCCGCACGGCGATTGCGGTCTGACAGGCCGCAAGATTATTGTCGACTCCTACGGCGGCGCTGCGCGTCACGGTGGCGGCGCTTTCTCCGGCAAGGATCCGTCCAAGGTGGATCGTTCGGCTGCCTATGCAGGCCGCTACGTGGCCAAGAATCTGGTTGCTGCAGGCGTTGCCGATCGCATCGAAGTGCAGGTTGCCTACGCCATCGGTGTGGCCAAGCCGGTTTCGTTGTCGGTCAATACCTTCGGCACCGGCAAGATTGCCGACGACAAGATCGTTGCACTGATCGAACGTCACTTTGATCTGCGTCCGAAAGGCATTATTCAATCTCTCAACCTGCTGCGTCCGATCTACTCGAAGACGGCAGCGTACGGCCACTTTGGTCGTGACGAGCCGGAGTTCACGTGGGAGAACACGGACAAGGCAGCGGCGATTCGCGCAGACGCCGGCCTCTGAGCGACACAATCTGCAACAAAGAAGGGCCGCCGTGTGCGGCCCTTCTTGTTGTGAGTTCGCAAACAGCCAATCAAGTTTGATCTGCGGACGCCGTTAAGGACAAAGGGATGCGCCGTGTCGTAGCAAGACACGCGTTGCACAGACGGATCATATTCAGTCGGACCATGCTCAAGCGCATCAAGGTCAATCAGCTTCGCGTCGGTATGTATCTCCACGAGCTTTGCGGTTCATGGCTGGAGCATCCATTCTGGCGCACCTCCTTTCTCATCACTCATGACAAGGAACTTGTACGCATCAAGCAAAGTGGTGTGCGCGAAGCATGGATTGATACCAGCCAGGGTCTGGATGTGGAGGCCGAAATCGCTCCGCAGGCTCTGAGCAAGGCAGATTCCGATCGTGACACGGATCAGGAGCTGGCCGGCATGGATAGCGGGGGGCCCCTTCCTGAGCGCTGTTCGATGGCTGAAGAAATGCACCGCGCTGCGCGCATCTGCAACCGGACACGTGATGCTGTGGCGACGATGTTTACCGAAGCACGCATGGGCCGCGCACTGGACGCCAGCGACGCCATCTCATTGGTCGAGGAAATATCGGACTCCGTTTTTCGCAACCCCGGTGCGTTGATCAGCTTGGCACGATTGAAGACCAGCGACGACTACACTTACATGCATTCGGTGGCCGTGTGCGCCCTGATGATTTCTCTGGCGCGCCAGCTCGGTCTGGATGAAATGCAGGTGCGCGAGGCGGGCATGGCGGGATTGCTGCACGATGTAGGCAAAATGCATATCCCTCACGAAATCCTCAACAAGCCGGGCAGGTTGACTGACGGAGAGTTTGACGTGGTGCGGGCGCACCCCGAGGCGGGGCACCGCCTGTTGCTTGAGGGGCACGGCGTAAGCGAGATCGCACTCGATGTATGCCTGCATCATCACGAGAAAATGGATGGCTCCGGCTACCCGCACCGCCTCGTCGCAGAGGATATCAGCCTGTTTGCACGCATGGGCGCGGTCTGCGATGTCTATGACGCGATCACCTCTAATCGTCCCTACAAGCGTGGTTGGGACCCGGCTGAATCGCTGCGCAAGATGACCGAGTGGTGTAAAGGCCACTTCGACGAAACGATTTTTCACGCCTTCGTACGCAGCCTCGGTATCTACCCGGTGGGCTCGCTCGTGCGCCTGCATTCCGGGCGCATCGCCGTGGTCGTTGAGCAGTCGCAATCCTCTCTGCTGGCACCTGTCGTGCTGGCCTTCTACTCGACACAGCGCAGCATGCGTTTCGAACCCGAACGCGTGGACCTCTCCGACCCGGCTTCCAGCGACAGCATCGCCAGCCGCGAGGAACCGGATACCTGGAATTTCCCGGACCTGGATTCGTTATGGATGGGGAGCGTGAAAGTGCCCGCCTGAGTTCTTTCAAGCTATTGCAGACCTTGCGTGATGCTTGTCAGCACGCGTTTTACCGACTCACCGCCACCTGTCTGCGGTTCAGATGGCGTCAGCTCCTCGCTTTTTTCACGTTCGGCAATACTCTTCTTGGCAATCCCGAAGGCCTGCTCGAACGAGCGTGTCCCACGCAGCGCTTCGTCAAAAAATGCTCGCCCAAAGAAGGTCCAGTCCGCTTCGTGACTACAGCCATGCGAATTGCGATCAGCGCGAGCGGCGGTCATCACCCATGTGTTCGCATCGGCCAGTGGCGGTACGAAACCACCTGAATAGCATGATGAGACAACCACCACCCGATGGTGGATGCCTGCCTTGTCGAGCACGGCCTTCAGACGTTGCGGTGTGAGATCGTCGAACTTGAACGGCCACATGCTCAGATCGAAGCGGTAGTCATCGCCACCATGTGAGGTCATGAACAGGAAGAGCACGTCTTCATTGCGGTTCATGCGCTGCGCCATGCCCTGCACGATTTGTTCGAGCGCCGTGACGCTGGCCAGCGGATATTCATTCAGCGTGGCCGGATTGTTCAGCAATACCGCGCTGTGGCCCCTGGTGCCGAAGCGTTCGGAAAACAGACGGTCCACGCTTCTCGCTTCGCGCATGAAGACATCCTGATTGCCATGCCCGCCGACTGCCAGCAGGAACAGCTCTACCTTGCCCGGCTGACCGGGCTTGATGCGATCCAGCGTTTCCGCAATCAGGCGCGGTTGGCTGTAAAGAATTGCCTCGCGCGTCGGGGCTTCCCAGCGCTCGCGTTGCTCGGCCGTTGCCACTCTTGACTGCTCTTCGAGCGCGACCCACAAAGATTGATTGCGCGGCGCGATCACCAGCGGCAGTGCCAGCAGATAGATAACGATGAGCAGCGCGCCGACGCGTTGTTCTGCCGGCATGTCCGTCGTGTGTATCAGGGCCGGCAGTGAAGCGAACATCGCATATGCAAATGGCAACCACCAGAAAATGATTGCAGCACTGCCAGCGGCCTGCCATGCGCTTTCCGGCAGGAAGGTCATGGCCTGCGCAGTCAGCGCAACCCAGCACCACATCGACTGCACGCCGATCGCAGCGCGTAGCGTGGCCTGTTCGTTGCCTGCGATCCGGGCCGCGGTCCATGCGGCAAGCAGTAACCATGGCAAGCCATGAAGTGAGCTTGAAAGTGCATGGGTATTGAATTGCCCGTCGAAGCCTACGCGTACCAGATCGCCTGTCAGACCAATCAGGATCGGCAGGACAATAAGCGCTGCCAGTTGTGGCACGGCAGGACGCAGGTGCCGCACGGCCCCGCGCCGCAGGCAAAGTAGCAGGAAACCTGCCGCCAGATTGCCGAGCAGTGCCGATG
>Ga0075366_10000892_pt1 | contig 14429 bp, 15 predicted proteins | sample EndMethybrTD3031_FD_72351 | JGI IMG/M metagenome (GOLD analysis project Ga0075366, IMG submission 72351) | Populus endosphere microbial communities from Tennessee, USA - Endosphere MetaG P. TD hybrid TD303-1 | ecosystem: Host-associated > Plants > Roots > Endosphere | place: USA: Tennessee...
CCGCGCGAAGCGCACGGCGTCGTTCACCGTCAAGGCGCCGACCGGAACGCAACCGACCGACATCGCGGGGGTCGAGGCCGCCGGCTCGCAGTGGTATCCGCTGCAGCTCGCGCGCGAGCTCGAGGACGCGATCCTCTCGATGCGCACCAACGAGCTCGACATCGGAACGTGGCTGATCAAGACGGAAGGTGACGCCGCAGCGGTGGCCAGCATGGATGCCACGCTGCTGGCCAACAAGGACCATTGGTTCGTGCGCGAGACCATCGGCCTGCTGCGCCGCACCTTGAGCCGGCTCGACGTGTCGTCGCGCAGCCTCTTCGCGCTCATCGAAGCGGGCTCCTGCTTCTCGGGCACCTTCCTCGAGCTGGCGCTGGCCTGCGACCGCAGCTACCACCTGGCGTTGCCGGACGACGAGGCGAAGGCCCCGAAGATCGCTGTCGGCGACGCCAACTTCGGCCTCTATCCGATGGTGACGGGCCAGTCGCGCCTGCAGCGCCGCTTCTATGACGAAGCGCCCGCGCTCGATGCGGTTCGCGCCAAGGCGGGCGAGCCGCTCGATGCCGACGCCGCGTTCGCGCTCGGCCTGGTCACCTCCAACCCGGACGACATCGACTGGGCCGACGAGACGCGCATCGCCATCGAGGAACGCGTCTCGATGAGCCCGGACGCGCTGACGGGCATGGAAGCGAACCTGCGTTTCAACGGTCCGGAAAACATGTTCACGCGTGTGTTCGGACGCCTGACCGCCTGGCAAAACTGGATCTTCCAGCGCCCGAACGCCGTTGGCGACAAGGGCGCCTTGAAGGTCTACGGCAAGGGCGAGAAGGCGGCCTTCGACTGGAACCGCGTCTGAACATCCAAACAACCAGGAGCGAGCCTGTGAGCAGCATCAACTACAGCGAAAAGATCCCGAACAACGTCAATCTCTCCGAGGACCGGACCTTGCAGCGGGCCCTCGAGCAATGGCAGCCGAACTTCATCAACTGGTGGGACGACGTCGGACCCGAAGGCTCGACCCACTACGACGTCTACCTGCGCACCGCGATCAGCGTCGACCCGCAGGGCTGGGCGCAGTTCGGCCACGTGAAGATGCGCGACTACCGCTGGGGCATCTTCCTGAACCCGGGCGACGCGAACCGCGAAATCCACTTCGGCGACCACAAGGGCGAGAAGGCCTGGACCGACGTGCCCGGGGAACACCGCGCCAACCTGCGCCGCATCATCGTCACGCAGGGCGACACCGAACCGGCGTCGGTCGAGCAGCAGCGCCATCTCGGGCTGACGGCGCCGTCGATGTACGACCTGCGCAACCTGTTCCAGATCAACGTCGAGGAAGGCCGCCACCTCTGGGCGATGGTGTACTTGCTGCATCGCCACTTCGGCCGCGACGGGCGCGAAGAGGCCGAGGCGCTGCTGGATCGCCGCTCGGGCGACGAGAACAATCCGCGCATCCTGGGCGCGTTCAACGAAGCGACGCCGGACTGGCTCGCGTTCTTCATGTTCACGTACTTCACCGACCGCGACGGCAAGTTCCAGCTGTCGGCGCTGGCCGAAAGTGCCTTCGATCCGCTGGCCCGCACGACCAAGTTCATGCTGACCGAAGAGGCGCATCACATGTTCGTCGGCGAGAGCGGCGTCTCGCGCGTCGTGCAGCGCACCTGCCAGGCCATGAACGAACTGAAGACGGACGACTCGGCCAAGCTGCGCGCCGCCGGCGTGATCGACCTGCCGACGCTGCAGCGCTACTTGAACTTCCACTACAGCGTAACGATCGACCTGTTCGGCGCCGACCAGTCGAGCAACGCAGCCACCTTCTACAGCTCCGGCCTGAAAGGCCGTTTCGAGGAGGGCAAGCGTGGCGACGACCACGTCCTGAAGGGCCAGACCTACAAGGTGCTCGAAGTCCAGAATGGTCAGCTCGTCGAGAAGGAAGTTCCGCTGCTGAACGCACTCAACGAAGTGCTGCGCGACGACTTCATCAAGGACTCCGTGGCCGGCGTCGGACGCTGGAACAAGGTGATCGAGAAGGCCGGCATCCCCTATCGCCTGCAAGTGCCGCACAAGGCATTCCATCGCAACATCGGCGCGCTGGCAGGCATCAAGATGTCGCCGGACGGCCGGGTCGTGAGCGAATCCGAATGGAGCGCGAAGGTCGGCGAATGGCTCCCCACCGACGAGGATCGTGCGTTCGTCGCGAGCCTGATGGGCCGCGTGGTGGAGCCGGGCAAGTTCGCGAACTGGATCGCACCGCCGGTGATGGGAATCAACCGCCAGCCGGTCGACTTCGAGTACGTTCGATTCGGCTGAGGACTCGATCTCGCAGGAGACGCGGAAATGGATACGGCCGTCGAGGTTCGGGTGATCAAGCAGCATTTGATCGACCCCGAGATCTGCATTCGCTGCAACACGTGCGAAGCCATCTGCCCGGTGCAGGCGATCACCCACGATTCGCGCAACTACGTGGTGGATGCGGAGAAGTGCAACCTGTGCATGGCTTGCATTCCGCCGTGCCCGACGGGTTCCATCGACAACTGGCGCACCATGCCTGCGGCACGGGCCTACGGCGTGGCCGAGCAACTCGAGTGGGACGCTCTTCCGCCGGAGCTGACGTCCGACCAACTGGCCGAGGCAGGTGTGGACACGCAAGCCCTGGCCCTCGAGCCGGCGGCACAACCCGCGCTCGTTGCGACGGCCGAAGGCGAATCGGCGTTCAACAGCGCGCAGTACGGGGCGACGCTCCCGCCCTGGTCGGCCGGCCACCCGTTCGCGAACCTGTACGGCCCGAAGGCCGCGGAGAAGTTCGTCACGGCGACGGTGACCGGCAACGTGCGCGTGACGGAGGTCGGCAAGGAATACGACACCCATCACATCGTGCTGGACTTCGGGGCGATGCCCTTCCCCGTGCTCGAAGGCCAGTCCATCGGCGTCATTCCGCCCGGTGCGGATGCCGGCGGGCGCCCTCACCACCCCCGCCAGTACTCGATCGCCAGCCCGCGCAACGGCGAACGGCCCGGGTACAACAACGTGTCGCTGACCATCAAGCGCGTGCTGGAGGACCACGCCGGCAAACCGGTTCGCGGGGTCGCGAGCAACTACATGTGCGACCTCAAGGTCGGCGACAAGGTCCAGGTCATCGGCCCCTTCGGCACGAGCTTCCTGATGGCCAACCATCCGAAGAGCCACCTGGTGATGATCTGCACCGGCACCGGAAGTGCGCCGATGCGCGCGATGACCGAATGGCGTCGCCGGCTGCGGGCCAGCGGCAAGTTCGAGAGCGGCAAGCTGATGCTGTTCTTCGGCGCCCGGACCAAGGAGGAACTCCCCTACTTCGGCCCGCTTCAGAGCCTGCCGAAGGACTTCATCGACATCAACCTCGCGTTCAGCAGAACACCCGGGCAGCCCAAGCGTTACGTGCAGGACCTGATGCGAGAGCGTGCAGCCGACCTCGGTGCGCTGCTGGACGATCCCAACGCCCACTTCTACGTCTGCGGCCTCAAGGCGATGGAGGAAGGGGTCGTGCTGGCGCTGCGTGATGTCGCGACCCAGGCCGGCTTGCATTGGGAGACCATCGCGGCCTCGCTGAAGACGCAGGGCCGGCTGCATCTCGAAACGTACTGATGAGCGAGTCTTCGTTGCGCATGTCCGCGCAAGACGCGGTGCTGGTCGTCGGCGCCGGCATCATGGGCGCGGGGATCGCCCAGATCGCCGCGCAGGCGGGTCACCCCGTGTTCCTCTTCGATGCGCGCCCGGGGGCCGCGGCCGAGGCACGGGCCAAGCTCGACGAGACGCTGACCAAGCTGGTCGCCAAGGGCAAGCTGTCGGCGTCCGCCGCGCAGGACACGATCTCGCGCATCGAACCGGTGGCTTCCCTGAATGCCGCCGCGAATGTGTCGATCGTGATCGAGGCCATCGTGGAGAAGCTGGAGCCGAAGCGAACGCTGTTCCAGGAGCTCGAGGCGATCGTGAACGAGAACGCCATTCTGGCGACGAACACGTCGTCGATCAGCGTCACCGCGATCGCCAACGGTCTGCGGCACCCGGAGCGTCTGGTCGGGATGCACTTCTTCAACCCCGTCCCGCTGATGCGGCTGGTGGAAGTGGTCAGCGGCCTGCAGACATCCGCGCAGGTTGCGAGCGAGGTGTACGAACTCGCCCGCGCGTGGCGGAAGGTCCCCGTGCATGCCAGGAGCACGCCGGGGTTCATCGTCAATCGCATCGCCCGCCCCTTCTACGCCGAGGCCCTCGCACTGCTGCAGGAAGCTGCCGCGACGCCGGCTGAACTCGATGCGTGCGTGCGCGCGGCCGGCTTCAGGATGGGCCCTTGCGAGCTCATGGACCTGATCGGCCACGACACGAACTTCAGCGTGACCCAGTCGGTGTTCGAGGCCAACTTCTTCGACAAGCGCTACGTTCCGAGCATCGTGCAGCGAGAGCTGGTCGATGGAGGCTTGCTCGGGCGCAAGAGTGGCCGGGGCTTCTACACGTACCCTGCGAGCGACGACAAGACGGCGGACGAAGCGGCGACGCCTCGGGCCGCCACCATCACCCGCGCCGGCTCGGTTGTCGTCCATGGCTCGGGGCCGATGGCCGATCGGCTCGCTGCAGCCGCGACGCGCATCCTGGCGCCCCAGCAGCTCGCGCCCACGCGTCAGCCCTCGAGCACCTGGATCGGCCTGGACATCGACGGCGCGCGCCTGGCCCTGACCGATGGCAGGCCGGCGTTCGTGGTGGCGGCATCGACGGGGATCGACGATGTCGCCGTGTTCGATTGGCCGCTTGCCGCGGAGGGCGCGAGCGGACCCGCTCGCCTGGCCTATGCCGTCAGCCTGTCGGCCAGGCCGACGTGGCAAGCAGAGGCCGCGTCCTGGCTCGCCGCGATGAACTTCGTGCCGGTACCGGTGGCCGATGCCCCGGGCCTGATCGTGGCAAGGACCCTGTGCATGCTCGTCAACGAGGCGGCCGATGCCGTGCAGCAAGGGGTCTGCACCACGGACGGCGCCGATGTCGCGATGAAGTTGGGCGTCAACTACCCGGCCGGACCGTTCGAGTGGCTCGAGGCGTGGGGCGCCAGCCGCATCGTGGCCGTCATCCAGGCGCTCGACGAGGCCTACCGCGGCGAGCGCTATCGGGTGAGCCCGTGGCTGCGGCGCGCCTGCCAGAAGATGCCGCCTGGCGCTTGACATCGAGTGCACTCGATCCCGTCCAATGGGTCTCGTCACGACCACCCATGGACAACTGCACCATGAACACCGACCTGAACAAACGTGTCGCCGCCGAGCTCTTCGCTCGCTTCACCGCCAGCGACATCGCCGGCGTGCTCGACACGATGACTGACGACGCCACCTGGCTGATCCCCGGCAAGCCGGGCAGCTCGCCAGCCGCGGGGCTCTACGACAAGCGGCGAATCGGCCGCCTCTTCGAGGCCATGCTAGGCCGCCTCGAGGGCGGGCTGACGATGACCGTCGACAGCTCGATCGCCGAGGGCGACAAGGTCGCGCTGGAGGCCAGATCGCACGGCGAACTCAGCAACGGCAAGGTCTACGATCAGGCGTACCACTTCCTGATGGAATTCCGCGACGGCAAGATCTGCGCGGTGAGGGAGTACCTCGACACGCAGCACGCGCACGCGGTGTGGTTCCTGCCGCCGCCCTGACCGCAGTCGCGAACACCGGCCGCGGCGCTTACCGGGTGTCGATGCGGCCGTAGACCCCGTGCGTTTCGTCGGCCGGCCCGGCTGCGTAGAACAGCGTGTTGGTCGGCTGGCCGTTGATGCCGTTGCCGAACGCGATGCCCCACAGCCCCTCGATCGCGATCGCCATTCCAGCGGGCGTGGACAAGGTGCCCAGCGAGGCTCCGGTCGTCGGGTCGTAGGCGTTGATGTGCCCGTCGCCGAAGTTCGCAACCAGCAGCGCGTTGCTGAATGCGCCGAAGTTCGCCGGTGCCATCGCCATTCCCCAAGGCGCGTTCAGCTTTCCGCCGGCCGGGATCAGGCGTTTCACCAGGGTGCCCGAGAGGTCGAAGGTGTTGACGATGCCGAGGCCGGCGCCGGCTTCTTCGTCTTCCCGTGCCGCGTCCTGCTTCGCATAGGCCACGTAGACGAGGCTGCCGATCACCTGGATGCCGAACGGCGCGTAGCCCGCCGGCAGGTTCGCGTCGATGAATCCGCCGGCGACGGCGATCGGTGCGAAGTTGGCGTCGAACACGTCGACCAGGCCGTTGTGAAAGTCGCTCGCGAACAAGCGGTCCGCACCCGCCTGGCTGCCCAGGGCGAGGCCCTTGTAGATCTTGCCGGCCGAAGCGCCATCGAACACGGTGATCGCATTCGTCAGGTTCACGTTCGGCGCCCAGCCCGCGATCGTTCCGGCCTCGCCCGCGAAGATGAACCGGCTCGCGCCGGCAACGCCGCCCTGCGAGACCTGAAAGCTCTGCGATGCGCTGAAGACGATGCCGGTCGGTTTGGCCGGGCCCGCCGTGCCGGGCGGAATGGCGACGACCAGCGATTGCGGTACGCCGCTGCCGTCGTACAGCGTCGAGGTCGAGGTGGCGTTGTTCGCGACCCAGACGAATCCCTGCGGATTGAACGCGATGCCCCATGCGTTGACGAGGTTCGCGTCGGTGTGCGGGCTGCTGTAGGGGTTGGTCGACATGTTCACGTCGGAGACGAGACTCGTCGCGACGTAACCCGAGCCCATTGAGGAGTCATCGCCTCCGCCGCACGCGGCCAGCATGACGAGACCCGCGCAGAGCCCTCTGCGCAGCACCTTGCGATGTGATTCGGACTTCATCGTCGTTCCTCGCTCGCACGCCACGCACGCCGCGCGGCGTTTCACCGTCGTGTATGCCGGCGTGCCGGCGATCGGTTCAACGCGACGGCTTCGGCGCGCCGTCAGAACGACAACAGCGCGCTGAGCTGCCAGGTGCTGCGCCGCCCGCCGTACACCGCCGGATACGGGCCTCCGCGGCTTGCACCGACCCAGGCGAGCTGCACGTCGAACGAGCCGGCGCTCGCGCCAACCCCCAGACGCAGGTCGACCCGGGTGCGCCTGTCTTCGGGGCCGAACGAACGCCCCGCCAGCGGAACCAGGGCGCCTGCATGGCCGAAGAGACGCAGCGTCTCGTTCAGCGGCCAGTGCGTGCTGGCGTCGACATACGCGACCTGGACACCGCGGCCGAAGTAGTCGGGCGCGTAGTGAACGCGCAAGCTCCAGCGTTCGGCCAGGAGGCCCGCGTACGCTTCGGCGTAGTCGTAGCTCGAGTCGCCCGTGAAGTGCGAGAAGTTCGCGCCGAACTCGAGGGCTCTCCCGTCGATCGGCCGGGTGACGTAGCCGGCATAGGCGGCGAGTTGCGAATAACGATCGTCGCGCGCCAGTTCGACGCTGGTCGCCGACGCACCGGCGTACGCTCCCGACACGAAGTCGTGGTTCAGCGTGAGGCGCCAGGCCGGTCTCGAGTCACTGAGCGAGACGCCGCGAAAGCGATAGTCCGAGTCGACGCTGACCGTCGCGCCCAGTTGCGCCTGCGCGGAACAGCCCAGCAGCAGCGCGATCGGTGCCAGTGCACTGCGAAGCATCCATCGCATCGAGCCGGCCCGGGCATCAATGGCGAGCGATGGGACCCGCTGCAGCAGCCTGTTCGCAATCGCAGACGCAGCGCTGCGACGCCCGCGCAAGGGAGGCACAGGCATCGACGCGGCGGTCGGCGTACAGGGCGATGGAGTCGGACGGACCCGAGGCCGATCCCCCCGCACGCGAACGCAGTTCCAGAACCAGTGCGAGCAGCCCGCTGACATGGGCCGCAGCATACGAGCTGCCAGTCACGGTGGCCCAGCGCGAACCGGGCAGCGTGGTCGGCACATCGGTGCCCGGCGCGATCATGGCGGCCGAGCCCGCAGACCCGTCGCTGTCGACGGCAACCACGTTCGCGAGGCCGGCCGGAAAACCGCCGCCCGGGAGCCGACGATCCGCGGCCGCGACAACCACCGCCCCGCGCGCCTGGGCGGACTCGATCAGGCGCTGAACGAGCCGGTCTGCCGGCCCGCCGAGACTGAGGTTGATGATGTGCGCACTGCGCTCGATCGCCTTGTGCAACGCGAGCGCCAGACTGAGGCTCGTGCAGATCGTGTCGGCCCCCGCCGACTGCCAGCAGCCGCGCAGCGCCAGCAATTCGGCGTGCGGCGCGATGCCGACGATGCCGACGCGGTTGTCGGCGCGCGCCGCAACGATTCCCGCCACCGCGGTTCCGTGCAGCTCCGCGGCCTCGGGATGATCGGCGACGAAGTTTGCGGACAGCGCAAACTGGCCGGCAAGATCGGGATGGTCGAGTTGAACGCCGCTGTCGATCACCGCGACGCGCACGCCGCGCCCCGTCGCCGCTGCGTGAAGTTGCACGAGCCGCCACTCGCGGGCGGCCGGCTGCAGGCCGAACAGTGCGTCGTCATGGGCTGCCTGGCCCTGCGACTTGAACACGTTCATCGGCTGGGCCCAGGCGACACGCGGCTCGCGACTCAAGCGCTCGGCCACTGCATCGGGACGCTGCGAAGCCGGCACGTCCAGCACATAGCAGTCGACACCGAGCGCGGGCAGGGGCCAGTCGGTCACGAGGCGCAGTCCGTAGGCACGCGCCAGCGCACTCACGGTGCGTCGCCGCGCCGATCGCGCCGCCGGGTCGGCATAGCCGCTGGCGTAGTTCCCGTCGGGACGAAAGTGCGGCGCCGGCATGTCGAGCAGCACGAGCACGCGCTGCGTCTCCTCCACCGGCTCCGGCGACGCCGGCTCGACCGCCAGCGCGGCGGGCGCGGCGAACAGGAGCAGGACGATGACCGCGAGCACCGCCGCCAGCAGCCTGGCAAGCCGCTTCATCGCGTGGCCTCGGCTTCGAGCGATTCGACCCGCAGCACGCCGGGCTGCGCGCGCAGCCGGGCCAGCGTGGCGCGGTCGGTCGTTCGCAGCTGCAGCAGGTACGCATCGCTCACGGTCGGTCCGCCGACCAGGCGTGCATCACCGGTGCGAAGCGCCGCTCGAATCTGTGCCTCGGTCGTGTCCGCACCGAACACGATGATCGCGTTGGCCGCGCTGTTCACGGGCCCCGCACCGAGGCCGCGATACAACTCGACGTGCGGCGACAGCCCAGGCCACGCGGCCACGAGCACGAACGCCAGCAGCAAGCCGGCCTGCGCCGCCAGTGCCAACGACCAGCCCAGCCACATGGTGCGGCGCGGCGTTCGACCGCGCGCCGGATGCGAATTCACGTCGGGACTGGCGAGCTGCTCGCGCAGCGCCAGCCATCGCCGATCGAGTTCGGACGCCGGCGACGCGGCGGGGATCGTATCGACCGATGCCAGTCGCAAGCGCGCCTGCCAGCCCAGGTCGGCCTGGCAGCGCGGGCACTCGGCAGCATGCGCTTCGACTCGCGCGGCCTCGCTCGCGCTGAGCATCGCGTTGCCGTGCCAGGGCAGCAGGAGTTGCACGGCCTGGTGTTCGGCGCTGTCGATCGGCAGCACATCGGCTTTCACAGCCAGTCTCCCAGTTCGCCGCTGAGCAGCGCGCGCAGCCGCCGTCGCGCATGGAACACACGCGTCTTCACCGTATCGACGGGACAGGACATGATCTGCGCGATCTCCGCGTAGGGCAGCTCGTGGAAATAGGTCAGCACCAGCACGCTGCGCTGCTCGCGCGACAGCATGTCAAGCGCGTGCATCAGCGCCGCCCGGGTCTCGCGGTCGGAGCGCCGCTGTTCGGGGCCCGGGTGCTCGGTCGGCGGCTCGTCCGTCGGGTCGGCCAGCGGCTCGTCGTGCCGGTGCAAGGCCTTCAGCGCGGTGCGGTACGCGATCGCGAAGATCCAGGTCGAGACCTTGCTCTCGTGGTTGTAGGTGGCGGCACGGTTCCACACGACCAGCATCGTGTCGTTCAGCACTTCTTCGACGATCGTGCGGCGCGCCGTCATCAGGCCGAGGAATCGACCGAGGCGCGCATCGTAGATGCGATAGAGGGTTTCGAACGCGGCGAGGTCGCGCGCGACGACCCGGGCCATCAGCGCGAGGTCGAGCGCGTCGCCGGTGTCGGCGGCAACCTTCGTCTCATGCTGCGCACCTGGCGAGCGCCGACCTGCGCCGAATCGAAACATGCACTCTCCTCGAACGTATTCAGAGGTTAATGCCGCGGCGCGGAAAAAGGTTCAATCCGGTGTCGGCGGCCCTACTCCGAGCAATTGTCGCCAGCAGCCGGAGCCGAGGTGACGCCGACCATCGAGAACATGTGCCCGAGGTTGCTCAGGAACGTCTGAACCAGTTGCGCGTGATAGTGCGAATACGCCTCCTTGGTGACGTGCTCCTCGGCGGACCGGACGATGTTGAACGTCAACACGTTCGAGAGCACCTGAGGCCTGAACCAGGCCTTCGCGATCCACTGCTCCGAGACGCAGGTGTAGTGCTCGCCGTCCTCGGCGATTCCCCAGATGCCGAAGCTGCCACGCGCTCGACGAACCGCCGCGTCGAACTCCTTCAGGAGCGCTCGCGGGTTCGACGTTGAGAAATGAACTGCCATCCCCCATGCCCCCAGACAACTGAAAGGGGCGGACGGTACGCCATTGCGCGGGCTCGACCCATAGCCAACTCTTACAGGGTCTTGACCCCGCTCAAGTCCGTCGCGGCCCGCCGCACCAAGCGCGCACGAAACGCACTGGCATGGGGCAGCTAGGGCCTGTTAACAGGCCCTGATTAGCGCGCACTATCCGCCGCTCTTCGGCAGATCGGCCTCGCCGCGTCGTTCCTAGACTGCAGGCTCGATGGACACCGAGTTCCTGATCCACCTGACCGGCGTGTGCGCGCTGGTCCTCAACGTCCTGGCGATCATCAGGACCTGCGAGCGCCGCTTGCGCGTGCAGTCCGGCATCGCCGGGCTGGTGTGGGCACTGAACAACCTGCTGCTCGGCGCCCATTCGGCTGCCGCGCTGAGCCTGGTGAGCGCCGGGCGCACGGCCTCGTCGGCAGCAACGCTGCAAAGCGGCGCGCTGCGGCGCCGGCTCGCGTTTGCGGGCTTCGCCGCGCTGACGCTGCTCGTCTGCGCCCTCACGTGGCAGGGTTGGCTGTCGGTGTTCCTCGTGACCGCCTCGCTGCTCTCGACCTACGCGATGTTCTACATGCAGGGCCCGGCGCTGCGCTGGGTGATGCTGCTCGTGTCGATGCTGTGGATGATCAACGCGTGGTCATACGGGTCGTGGGAGCAGGTCGCGGCGAACGCGGCAACGGCCGTCGCCGCGCTGTATGCGGCGTGGCGGGCCGCCCGCGCAGCGATCCCCTGACCCGATCAGTCGCGGTGCTTGTTGCCGTGGCCGTGGCCGTGGCCGCGGTCGTCGCGCCCGTCGTCGCGCCCACCGTGGTGCTTGTCCCAGCCACGATGGCGGCCGCGCTCCCAGCCCGGATGTTCGTGCTCGTAGCGCTCACGCACGTAGCTTTCGCGCACGAAGTACACCGGCTGGCCGCAGGCCGCGTAACGGCCGCAGTAGCGGCGCCAGTCGTGCTGGTGCGCCTCGGGAACGTAGAGATAGATCGGCCGGCGCGGCACCGCAACCGGCGGCGGTGCAATCAGCACCGGTTGCGGCAGCACGAGCGCCGGTGGCGGCACGTCGCCGATGTTGATGCGCCCGTACACGCCCGGCTGGTTGATGCCGATCGATACGCCGACGCTGGTCTGGGCGAACGCCGGAGCGATTGCACAGGCAGCCAGCAGGCCCAGCAAGATCTTCTTCATCTTTCTTCTCCTCATGTGCGAGGGCCGAAGTTGCGGCCCTCTGGAACAACAACGCTGCGCGCCTGCGGCTGGACGACAGCGTGACCTGTTACCGACAGGCTAGTGCCTCGCAGCAACGCCAACCACACGCGCTCAGGGAACCGGACAACTCCTACACGCTCACGCGGCCAGCTCCCACGCACGATGGTTCCAGCCGCTGTTTAATCGCAACGAGCTGAGGAGCTGGAGGAAGGTCATGACAATGCTTCACGATGTCGCCGAGAGTCTGCGTGCGATGACGTTGTTGCACTTGCTGCTCGCCTTTCTCGCCTGCATCGGCTACATGCTGGCCGAGGGCCAACTGGCACCGGCGCGCGTGCGCCTTTACAGCGCCCTCATCGCTGCGACGAGCGCGATCTGGTTCGTGATCGACTCCTCGCAATGGACCACGGGCACGATGCTGGTCGCATTCGCAATCGGCATTGTCGGACTGTTCACGGCCCTCGTCTGGGCGCTGAGCGCTGCGCTCGGATTGCGTCACGCGCCGAACGTTGTCGTTGCCGCTCAGCACGCGCCGGAACCGACTGGTGCTCCACCCGCCGACCGGCGTGCACCGATCGCTCCCACGCGTCCCGGCGCATTGCAGTCGCGCTGAGCCTTCGTCATTCGTGTGATCTGACGCAGGTTGCGTCGGCAACTTGCAAGCATTTGCAACGGCCGGCGCGAGCGCGCTCAATCCCGCATTACCTTCGCCGACAAACGTGAAGCGCCAAGCTGGTGCGCCGCTCTCTCAACACCGATCAAACATCGAACTACCGAACGTCGAGATGAAACCCGACCTGGCCAGGATGCTGTCGAACATTCCGCTGTTCAGCGCGCTGCGCCGCAAGCCACCGGCGGCGAAGGCGGCTGCCGCGGTCGGCGAGGGGCCGATCGAGGAGATCGGCTGGACCGAATTCGAACAGCTCGTGATCGAAGGGTTTCTGCGCCGCGGCTATCACACGGCCGGCGGCACGCGCGCCGCAGCAACAGGCGGCGATCTGTTGCTGCGCCGTGACCGCGAAACCTACCTCGTCCATTGCAAGGCCTGGCGCAGCAAGAAGGTCGGGCTCAGCGCCGTCAAGGCGCTGCATGAAGCGATGCGGGCCCGCGGCGCGAACGGCGGCTTCCTGCTCACCTTCGGCCGCGTCGGCCGTGATGCCGCACGCTATGCCGGCGCCGAGAAGATGCAGATGCTGGATGGCCCGGCGCTGAAGGCGCTGATCGAGCCGGTTCGTCATGCGCGCCGCCCGGCACCGCCGGCTGTGCCCGCTGCAGCGCTGGCCGTCAACCGCGCCGTCCCCGAGTCACCTGCCTGCCCGTTGTGCGGCAAGGCGATGCGCATGCGCACCGCGAAGCGCGGCAGCCATGCCGGGCACGGGTTCTGGGGCTGCATCGACCACCCGCACTGCAAGGGCCTGCGCGCGCTCGCCTGAGCGACGGGCCCCGCCGGGCCATCACTTCTCGGCCTGCGCCTTCAGGTTCGCGAGGCCGATGGCGAAGTCGTCGCCGATCATCTTGTCCATGTTGAAGAACACGCCCATCAGCTTCGTGATGTAGGCGCTCGGGCCGGTCATCGTCCAGCTGACCTGGGTGGTCTCGCCCTTCGGCTCGAAGTTGAAGGTGGCGACGTTGTGGCCTTCCCACGGCTTGATGAAATCGAGCTTGATCGCGATCTTCGACGACGGCGTGGACTCGGTGATCTCCATGCGCCCCTGGCCGACGTTCGAGTTGCCGTTCCACTCGTACACCGCGCCCTTGCCGGCCGTCGTGCTGCCGAAGGTGCGTGCCATCGCCGGGTCCTTCTTCTCCCAGGGCGACCACGCCGCCCACGCCTTCAAGTCGTTGACGTACGGAAAGATCTTCTCCGGCGGCGCCTTGATCGCAAGCGTTCGCTCGACACGAAGCTCGTCGGGCCGAGTGGCCGCATACGCGAGCACCGCGCCGATCAGCACGACGATGACGATGGCAATGGCAAACAGCATCTCGTTCCTCCCTGGTCTGTGAGACCGCGCGATTGTGCGCAACTCACACCCTGGCAGGCAACACTGTTCCGGCGCACTCGCCCAGGCCGATGCGCGCGTAGCCTGCGCGCTCGCAGAACGCACGCAGGATCAGCATGTCGCCGTCGGCGAGGAAGCTGCGGGTCTCGCCGTTGGGCAGTTGAAGCGGCTGCTTGCCGCCCTTCGAAAGCTCGAGCAGCGATCCGCCCTGGCCTTCCTCGGGGCCCGACTGCGTGCCGGTGCCGAGCAGGTCGCCGCTCTGCAGGTTGCAGCCGTTGACGGTGTGATGCGCGACGAGCTGCGCGAGCGTCCAGTACGCATCGCGAAAGTTGGACTGCATCAGCCGCACCGCCGGTTCGCCCTTGGCGCGCATCCGCGCCGTCTGCAGCCAGGTCTCGAGGGTCATGTCGATCGACCCCGCGCGCCGGTTCGTCTCGCTGTCGAGATAGGGCAGCGGCTGCGGGTCGCCGGCCGGGCGCGCGAACGCCGTGCGGTACGGTGCGAGCGCGTCCATCGTGACGACCCACGGCGAGATCGTCGTCGCGAAGTTCTTCGAGAGGAACGGCCCGAGCGGCTGGTATTCCCAGGCCTGCACATCGCGCGCCGACCAGTCGTTCAGCAGCACGACGCCGAACAGCGCCTCTTCGGCCTGCGCCATGTC
>Ga0075366_10000893_pt1 | contig 14429 bp, 12 predicted proteins | sample EndMethybrTD3031_FD_72351 | JGI IMG/M metagenome (GOLD analysis project Ga0075366, IMG submission 72351) | Populus endosphere microbial communities from Tennessee, USA - Endosphere MetaG P. TD hybrid TD303-1 | ecosystem: Host-associated > Plants > Roots > Endosphere | place: USA: Tennessee...
CTCACGACGCTTTATGCGCGCGTTGCCGACAGTGTCGGTGTGCCGTTCCGCTGCTTCGAACCCGAGCCCGCCTTTCTGGCGGCCGTGCAATATTTGTGGGACCACAGATCATGATGATTCCTTTGCCCGCTTTGCCGCTCATTCCCATCCTGCGCGGGCTCACACCCGCCGAAGCGGAGGGCGTCGGGCACGTGTTGTTCGCTGCCGGTTTCACCATGCTGGAAGTGCCGCTCAACCGCCCTGGTGCGCTGGAGTGCATCGCGACGCTGCGCCGGACCTTGCCCACAGCCATTGTCGGCGCGGGCACAGTGCTATCGGTCGAACATGTTGAAGCGGTGGCTTTGGCCGGCGGGCAACTGATCGTGTCGCCGGATTGCAATCCCGATGTCATCAAGGCCAGTATCGCGCTGGGCTTGTGGTCTCTGCCTGGCGTCGCCACGCCGAGCGAAGCCTTTACGGCTTTGCGCGCGGGCGCTCATGGCTTGAAGGCCTTCCCGGCAGAGTCGATACCGCCAGCAGTGATCAAGGCCTGGCGTGCGGTGCTGCCGCCAGAAGTACCACTGTTTCCCGTCGGCGCAATCACGCCAGAGCGAATGGGGGCCTATCTGGATGCGGGCGCAAATGGCTTCGGCATTGGTAGTGCGCTGTATGCGCCGGGGTTATCGCTCGATGCAATTGCGACGCGTGCGGGGGAATTCGCAGCGGCATGGCACGCGCTGCGGACCTATTGATATTTGCAAGACACTCGCGGCGAGTGCTCAGACGCTCACACAGGCGTCTGCCGATCACTCGTCCAGCAAGCCGCTCGCAAGCGTCACTGCAGCGCCATTGACGACGCAATGTGCCAAACCATCTGCTTGTGACATTACGTGATCGGCATAGAAGCGCGCCGTATTGATCTTCGCTTCGAGAAAAGTCTTGTCCGCCTTGGTGTCCTCTGTGGCTGCTGCAATGCGCCGATGCGCGGCGAGGGCCGCACGTGCGAGTTGCCAGCCACCGCAAACGATGCCGGCGAGACGTAATAATGGTACCGCCGAGGCATGTGCCTCACCTGGCATTTCGGGGAAGGTACGCAGCAACCACACCACGCCATTGGTCAATGCATTGGCACCAGTGTTGAGCGAAGCGCCAATGCGCCCGAAGTGTTCGCCACCGATGACCGTACAGTGGGCCGCCACCTCGCGCATCTCGACCAGGACCAATCCAATGGCCGCGCCCTTGTCACGCGCAATCTTGCGGCCGATGAAATCATTGGCCTGAATCGCCGTTGTGCCTTCGTAGATAGTGGTGATACGCGCATCGCGCAGGTATTGCGCGGCGCCGGTTTCTTCGATGTAGCCCATGCCGCCATGCACCTGTACGCCGAGCGAGGCGACATCGATGCTGGTCTCGGTGCACCAGCCTTTCACGACGGGAATGAGCAGGTCGACAAAGCCCTGTGCACGTGTGCGCGTGAGCTCGTCAGGATGACGCTCAGCGCGGTCGGTCGCTGCGGCGACAACATAGGCCAGTGCGCGCATTGCCTCGGTCTGCGACTTCATGAGCATGAGCATGCGCTGCACGTCGGGGTGGCGAATGATGGGCACGCGTGCACCAGCTTTCTCCGCCGGGTCGTAGCCCTGGATGCGTTCGCGCGAGAATTCCAGCGCGCGTTGCCAGGCGCGTTCGGCCAGTGCGACGCCTTCGAGGCCTACCGCAAAGCGTGCCGCATTCATCATGATGAACATGATGGCCAGACCATGATGCGGCTGACCAACGAGGTAGCCCACCGCGCCGCCTTCATCGCCGTATGCCATCACGCAGGTCGGGCTGGCGTGGATGCCGAGCTTGTGTTCGAGCGAGACGCAGTGCACATCGTTGCGCGCACCGAGCGAGCCGTCGGCATTGACGAGGAACTTCGGTACGACGAAGAGGGAGATACCCTTCACGCCTTCCGGTGCATCGGGCAGACGTGCGAGAACGAGGTGTACGATGTTCGGCGTGAGGTCGTGCTCGCCGTAGGTAATGAAGATCTTCTGGCCGAAGATGCGATAGCTCCCGTCGGCCTGCGGCTCGGCGCGTGAGCGCACTGCGGCAAGATCGGAGCCCGCCTGCGGCTCGGTCAGATTCATGGTGCCGGTCCATTCGCCCGACACCATCCTGTCGAGGAAGATCGACTTCAGTTCGTCGGAGCCGCGTGAGCGAATAGCCTCGATGGCCCCATTGGTAAGCATCGGGCATAGCGAGAAGGCCATGTTGGAGGCCTTCCACATTTCATTGAGTGCCGTGGAGACCAGCATCGGCAGGCCCTGCCCGCCATGATCCGGTTCCGCCGCGACAGCCGTCCAGCCTGACTCGGCAAACTGGCGGTAAGCGTCTTTCCAACCAGCGGGTGTCGTCACCGCACTGCCATTGAGCTTCGCGCCTTCACGGTCACCTACCTGGTTGAGCGGCGACAAGACGCCGCTGGCGAATTTGGCAGCCTCTTCGAGTATGGCTTCGACCAGATCGGGGGAAACGTCTTCGCAACCAGGCAGTGCGGCGACGTCATCAAGCCCGGCGAGTTCGCGAAGGACGAATTGCATGTCCTTGATGGGGGCCACGTATTCGCTCATGCCAGTCTCCTTTGGTTTTGACGTCTCTGCGTATGCCGCGGCGTACCGCTCTCAAGCCGAGATGTATCTCGATACAGCCGCAAGCGAGTCCAGTGGCGATGCACCCACTACCGCGGTCACGAGGTGCAGTACCTGTGGCAGCGAGCATGAACTGCACGAGGCCCAGGGCCTGAGGTAGTCCATGCCACCACCGGACTCGTGACGCAGCCCGCTGCCATCGTCGGCAAAGAACAAGACATTGTCACTGTCCATGCTGCTCTTAACGGCATCCGACGCCAAGGCTGCAGCTTCGCTGGCGAAGACATGCAGCACGTTGTCATTGATCGTCAGAACAAAGATGGTCATGTCGTTCCACCTTGTGCTCCCCTCTCACATTTATGGAGAGGGACGGGGGAAAGGGAAAGTAGAGTCACCCACGAACAGAGAATACGCGGCGGATGTTCCTGCCCTCTCCCCTAACTCCTCTCCCGCAAGCGGGAAAGGAGAAGTGCCTGCTCACAATGCCGCTGTCAACTGCGGCACCAGTTCGAAGAGATCACCCACCAGACCATAATCGGCCACACCGAAAATCGCCGCGTCGGGATCCTTGTTGATCGCCACGATCACCTTCGATTCCTTCATGCCGGCCAGATGCTGGATTGCGCCGGAAATGCCAATGGCAATATACAGATCAGGCGCGACAACCTGACCGGTCTGACCGACCTGGCTTTCATTCGGCGCAAAGCTCGCATCGACGGCCGCGCGCGAAGCGCCAATGGCAGCGCCCAGCTTGTCGGCCAGCGGTTCGAGCACGGCGTGGAAATTCTCTGCGCTGCCCAAGGCACGCCCACCGGAAACCACGACACGTGCGGCTCCCAGGGTGGGTCGTGCCGACACGGTCAACTCGCGACCGATCAGTTTCGACACGCCGAGATCGGGTCCCGCGGGGGCGGCTTCGACAGCGGCACTGCCTCCCTCGGCCGCAACGGCATTGAATGCGGAAACACGTACTGTCACGATCTTCACCGGATCACCGGTCTGCACCGTTGCGAGCGCGCTGCCTGCATAAATGGGGCGCACGAAAGTGTCCGCGGAAACCACGCTGACGATATCCGAAACCTGTGCGACATCGAGCAATGCCGCGAGACGTGGGCCGAGATTCTTGCCGAAGCTCGAAGCGGGCAACAGCACGTGGCTGTAGCTACCTGCCAGTTGTGCCACAGCCACGGCAGCATTTTCTGCGGTGTGATCCGCGTAGTGCGCCGCGTCGATGACGCGCACCTTGCTCACGCCAGTAATCCTTGCTGCGGCCTGTGCGGCCTCGGCGCAATTGCCGCCAATTACCAGCACGTGAATTTCACCGCCGATCTTTGCTGCCGCCCCCAGCGTATTGAGCGTGGTGGGCTTGATCTGTTTGTTGTCGTGCTCTGCAATGACCAGAATGCTCATGTCCATATTTCCTTAAATCACCTCAGATAACTTTGGCTTCGTTGCGCAACTTGCTGACCAGCTCTTCAACGCTCGCCACCATTACGCCCGCAACCCGATTGGCGGGCTCAGCGACCTGCAGCGTCTTCAGACGCGGCGTGATGTCCACACCCAACGCCTCCGGCGTCACTGTTTCGAGCAACTTCTTCTTGGCCTTCATGATGTTGGGCAGCGTTGCGTAACGCGGTTCGTTCAGACGCAGATCCGTTGTCACGATGGCAGGCAGACTCACTTCCAGCGTTTCCAGGCCACCATCGATTTCGCGCGTCACGGTCAGCCTGCCGTCACCTGGCGCGAGCTTCGAAGCGAACGTCGCTTGCGGCCAGCCCAGCATTGCAGCCAGCATCTGGCCGGTCTGGTTGGCATCGTCGTCGATGGCCTGCTTGCCGAGAATCACCAGCTGAGGTTCTTCCTTCAGGGCGATTGCCTTGAGCAACTTTGCAACCGCCAGCGGCTGCAATTCGACACTCGCATCCGTCTCGACGAGGATGGCGCGATCCGCACCAATTGCCATGGCTGCACGCAGGGTTTCCTGACAGTTCGCCGCGCCACAACTGACCGCGATCACCTCCGTCGCCACACCCGCCTCGCGCATGCGCACGGCCTCTTCCACGGCGATCTCGTCGAACGGATTCATGGACATCTTGACGTTGGCCAGATCGACGCCGCTTTGATCGGCCTTGACCCGTATCTTCACGTTGTAGTCCACCACACGCTTGACCGGCACCAGAACTTTCACAGTCTTTCTCCCGCAGCTTGTTAAAGGACGAAGTATCGCACTGCAGCGCACACCGGGCACGCCTGAAGCGCATAACCACTTGTTATCGCTCAATCCTCCGAACGCGGACTTACAAGTTGATACAGATGCTTGCTTGCCGGAAACACCCTTTAACGCGGTCGCGACCTAAGATGATTTCGCGCCATCACACGGCACTCACTCAAAGGAAATCGCACCATGAAAGCTCCAGGCATTCTATTTCTCACGCTCGCCCTGACAGCCAGCGGCGCTGTGTTTGCACAGCAGTCAGTCCCTGCTGGCGAACGCCCGTCGATGCATCAACGCATGGCGGATCGCATCAAGGCCGCCGATACAAACAAGGATGGCCTGCTCTCCAAAGCCGAAGCAGCGAAGATCCAGCCAATGACCGAGCACTTCGATCAGATCGATACCAACAAAGATGGTTTCCTCTCGCAAGATGAGCTGAAAGCGATGGGTGACAAGATGCGCCGCGAGCATGGCGGGCCACGCGGACACGGACATCATGGCGGCCCGTTTGGCGGTTCCGATGCCAACCGAGATCGCGTCATCACTCGCGATGAAATGGTCCAGCATCAGCAGAAAATGCTTCAGGACTTCGACGCAGCCGACACCAACAAGGACGGCAAGTTGAGCGGCGACGAAATGAAGGCCTTCCACGAGAAGATGCGTGCCCAGCGCCCTCCTCGCGGTGATGCGCCTCCTACGCCTGTAGCGAAATAGTTCAGTAGAAAAAGCGGCCCCTTGCGGGCCGTTTTGGTTTCTGGCGTTTGCTGCATTTGCCATATCGCAACGATGCCACGCATCCTGCTCGGATAGAATGAACCTCGCCGACCCCGCCATGTCCGAACGCTGTCGCCGTTCCACGTTCCATATTCATCCGATAGCCATACATAGAAAAATGAACGCTCTCAGCCAACTTTCACCACGCACTGTTTTCCTTGCCACATTTGCGATCTGTGTCGGACTACTCAGCTATGGCCTGTACCTTCAGCATTACCAAGGCCTCGTGCCATGCCAGCTTTGCATCCTGCAACGCTATGCCTTCATCACGGTTGCGCTTGTGGCCCTGCTTGCGGGCTTGTCCAATCCACGCGGCATTGGCGTCAAACTGTGGGGCGGACTGATGTCAGTCGTGGCCATTGCGGGCGGCAGCGTATCGGTGCGCCAGAGCTGGCTGCAACACAATCCACCTGAGGTCACAGCCTGCGGCCCGGATCTGGACTACATGGTCAGCCGTTTCCCCTTGTCGGATGTATTGCCCAAGCTTTTCCGGGGTGAAGGGGATTGCTCGAAAGTCGACTGGACCTTTCTCGGCTTTTCGATGGCGGAGTGGGCACTGGTCTGCTTCGTAGCTATCCTTGCAGTAGGCATCTGGCAAATCCTGCGCCGTCGCCAGTCCTGAAACTGGTGCTCGAAGAGCTTCGGAAAACGCAAATGCGCCTTTTCTTATGGCGTTTGGGCCTGCCGACCTTGCTGCAAGCCTCGTCCGGGAAGGCATGCCATTTCACAAGACGCAATTGAATCTTATGAAGTAAGATTGGCGTATGCCAAATGTCAAGAACAGCCCTGCCGTCGGCGCCGCTTCAGACAATAAGGAAACCGACAAAGAGGACAGCAAGGACACGCGCGGTTCCATCCAGGTCATTGACCGGATGATGAGCCTGCTCGATGCACTCGCGCGTCATGGCGAGCCTGCCGGCCTCAAACAGCTGGCGCAGGACACATCACTGCATCCCTCCACGGCACACCGGATCCTCGGCGCCCTCGGTGCCAGTAGTTTCGTCGAGCGTACCGACGCAGGCGCATATCGCCTTGGCATTCGCCTGCTTGAACTCGGAAATCTCGTGAAGAACCGCATTTCGCTGCGCGAGACCGCCATGCCCGCCATGTTACGACTACACGCCACAACCGGTGAAAGCGTCAATCTCGGCATGCGCAGCGGTGATGAAATCGTTTATGTGGAGCGAACCTCAAGCGGACGCTCTGCTGTGCGCATCGTCCACATTGTCGGTGCACGTGCTCCATTGCATACGACAGCGACCGGCAAGCTATTCCTCGCCGAAGACAGCCCCGAACTCAATCGCCAATATGCCGATCGCACCGGCTTGCCCGGCAATACACAAGCTTCGATGACGAACCTGCGCGCGCTCGAACAGGAGCTGGCGCGCGTGCGCCGTCACCAGATCGCATATGACATGGAAGAAGTGGAAGTGGGTGTGCGCTGCATTGCTGCCGGCATCCGCGATGATGACGGAGAGCTTGTCGCAGGGCTGTCCCTGTCGACGCCGACCGAGCGGTTCAACCCCGACTGGGCACCGCTCGTTCGTGATACGGCCATGGAGATTTCGCGCGCCTTGGGCTATACCGGTCCGGCAAACGCCAAACGGTAGCAACGGCGCCGCTATACCGCCTCCGTTTTACCGCCTCAGTTGAGACGCGTTATGGTTGTCACGCCGGCAACACGTGCTGGCGCAACAGCGTTCTCGACCCACTTGCGGATACGGATGGCGTCCGCCACACGGGTGAAACGGCCCAGCGAATCCAGCAGGATGATTGCCATGCGCTTGTTGGCGAGCACGACCTGCATCACCAGACATTTACCCGATTCATTGATGTAACCCGTTTTGGACAGATTGATCTGCCAGTCGGAGTTACGCACCAGCGCATTGGTGTTGTGAAAGGCACGGTCACGTCCCTTGACGGCTACCGTGTATTCGGCTGTCGTGGTGTATTCACGAATCAGCGGGTAATGCGAAGCCGCCGTCGTCATCGCCACCAGATCGCGGGCCGAAGCCACATTGTTTCTGTTAAGCCCGATACTGTCGTAGAAGCGCGTTTCGCTCAGACCCAATGCACGAGCCTTGTTATTCATCGCTTCGATGAATGCGTCGTGACCGCCAGGATAAAAACGGCTCAGTGCAGAAGCCGCACGATTCTCCGAGGCCATTAGGGCCAGGCGCAGCATGTCTTCCCGGGTCAGATGCGTGCCAACCGGCAAATGCGAACTCGTGCCCTTGAGACGGTCCACATCGTCGTCTGTCACTTCGAGCATTTCGGTCAGGTCAAGATTGGCGTCCAGCACGACCATGGCCGTCATCAGCTTGGTGATCGAGGCAATGGGCTGGGCCATGGAGGCATTTTTCTCCAGCAACACCTGGCCGGAATCCATGTCCTGAACGATGAACGCGGAAGACTTCAGGAGCGGATTGCCCTCCTTGTCAAAATCCGGCTCCTGGCGCTGAAACACCACTTTGCGTGCCCCGGCGGCCTTGGCACGGCGGGAAAACACGGCTTTGGTCATGCGTGGTGCAGATGCAACCTTCGTCGTCTTCGTCACCTTTGCGCGATAGCGACTTGCACCATGATTGCGATAGTTAGCCTCCGCTCCGGCTGACCAGGTCAGCGTGAACAGGAAAACAACACCCATCACCGCGGAATACAAACGCGTCGGCAGACGATCAGGCAGGCGATTCGGCATCATCAGCAACTCCAGTAAAACGACAACTTAAACAAATTGTAGCAATAGCTATGAAAATTAGACACATAGAAACGAATGTTCATGCATTTTCGTGCATCCGTTTCCGTGTGTCCCTCAAGTAAGTCCTAAACGCTTTCAAAAATATCTGCGCGCGGCGCCAAGGCTACACTTTCAGTCGGCTCATCTATGCGCAGGAAGTGCGCTATTTCCGCACGCCTTTTCATTGCGTCGCGATAGCCCAGCTCCATCAACTCACGGGTATAGGGCTTCTCGAACAGCAGGTAGCTAAGTATCGCCGAACCCGAGCGCCCGTAGGCCCCTGTTCCACGCAACACGGTACGCAAAGCCCACGGCAATGCGCGCACATGCTTGGCGGCAATGAAGTCCAGACGTTCGCTCGGTGAAATGACCAGGGCCTCGATTGGTTTCAGTGACACGCCGGCTTTTTCGCGAACCTCGAGCGGAATCTTGCCCCAGGTATCATTGATTCGTTGCAGCCTCTCAATATCTACGGCCAGACCGTCGAGAAAAATACTCGACATCGTATGGCCGGCAATCTGGGCTGGCGAAGGGTAGCGGTCCGATCGCGTGCGGCGGGTTTCGCCTTCCCGACGGCCATTACCGATCACCAGCACGCGGTCGGCGCCAAGATGCACAGCAGGGCTCACAGGCGCCAACTGACGCATTGAGCCGTCACCAAAGTACTCGCGATGAATTTTCACAGCCGGAAAAACGAAGGGGATCGCGCTTGATGCCATCAGGTGATCCACGGTGAGGCGATGGTGCAGCCCTACCCGTTGTGCGCGCCGCCACGGTTTGACCTCCGCATCCGCCTCGTAAAAGGTCAGGCTCTCGCCTGTCGAGTAACCCGAGCAGGTCACGCTCACGGCATACAGATGTCCGGCCTTGATAGCCTCATCGATGCGGTTGAAGTCGAGGTGGTGCTGCAGGAGTTCGCGCAGTGGCGAGTTGTCGAGCAGCGAGCGCGGGCTGCGATGAAACACCCAGCCCAAAAGAAGCGCGCTGGCCCAGGTGATCACGGACTGCATGATCGCCAGCGTGTCTGACCGATAAACCTGGCTGACCGTAAAGTTGCGCCAGATCCACGCGAGGCGCCTCACCGACTCGCTGAAATTGTCCGCGTAGCAAGCCAGCGCCGCAGCGTTCACCGCGCCCGCCGAGGTGCCGCAGACGATCTGGAAGGGATTGCCCTCGCGACGTCCCCATATCGTGCGCACAGCACTGAGTACGCCGACCTGATAGGCCGCACGGGCGCCGCCGCCGGTCAGCACCAGGCCGACCTTGGCGGCCGCGCCACTTGTACCCTTGTGGTCCGCAAACCCCTCGCTCATGGAAAACATCCTCCTGAGTGAAGCTTACGGCATATCGTCACCTGCCCTTGACTCCAGGGGATCGCCAGCCGCCGGGCGGCCAGCGGGGAGTTACTTCGATTCGCCCCCCTGATTCAACTCGCGGCCCGCCTCCACGACGGTCAAAGCCGTCATGTTAACGATGCGTCGCACTGTCGCAGTAGGCGTAAGGATGTGCACGGGCTTGGCTGTACCCAGCAGGATGGGGCCGACCGTCATGCCTTCGCCCGAAGCTGTCTTGAGCAGATTGAAAGCAATGTTGGCTGCATCGAGCGTCGGGAAGACCAGCAGGTTGGCGTCTTCGCGCATGTGTGCGTTCGGGAAAATCTGCAAGCGGATTTTCGCGTCCAGCGCGGCATCGCCATGCATCTCGCCTTCCACCTCGATATCGGGACGACGTGCCTGCAGGAGCTGGAACGCCTCGCGCATCTTGGCGGACGTCGGCGACTCGTCTGTGCCGAAACTCGAGTGCGACAGCAGCGCTACCTTCGGCGTCATGCCGAAGCGCCGTACTTCTTCGACTGCCAGACAAGTCATCTCGAATATCTGCTCAGCCGTGGGATCGTAATTGACGTAGGTATCGCACAGGAAGATGGTGCGGCCAGGCAGCACCAGCAGATTCATCGCGTAGAAATTATTGACTCCCTCGCGTCGCCCGAGCACGGTATTGATGAGCGCGAGATGTTGATCGTGCATCCCGTAGGTACCACAGATCATGCCATCCGCGTAACCGAATTTCAGCAACAGCGCGCCGATCAAGGTAGTGCGACGACGCACTTCGCGCTTGGCGTATTCCACGGACACACCGCGTCGCTCCATCAGCTCGTGATAGTGCGTCCACAGCTCACGATAGCGCGGGTCGGAATCCTGATTGACGAGTTCGAAATCGATCTCGGGCCGCATGCGCAGGCCGAAGCGTTCGATGTAGAGCGAGACCACATCAGGACGCCCGATCAGGATCGGCCGCGCCAGACCTTCATCAACGACGGCCTGCACCGCACGCAGCACGCGCTCTGATTCGCCTTCGGCAAAGATGATTCGCTTGGGTGCACGCTTGGCGGCAGAGAACACCGGCTTCATGATGAGGCCTGACTGCCACACGAAATTGTTCAGCTGCTGCGTGTACGCATCCCAGTCCAGTATCGGCCGCGTCGCCACGCCGGACTCCATCGCGGCGCAAGCCACGGCTGGCGCAATCTTGACGATGAGGCGTGGATCGAAGGGCTTGGGAATGATGTATTCAGGGCCAAACGAACAGGGCTGCTCGCCGTAGGCTGCAGCCACGATGTCGGACGCTTCGACTTGTGCAAGCTCGGCAATCGCACGCACTGCGGCAAGCTTCATCGCGTCATTGATCGTCGTTGCACCGACATCCAGCGCGCCGCGGAAGATGAACGGAAAACACAGGACGTTGTTCACCTGATTCGGGTAATCGGAGCGGCCTGTCGCGATGATCGCATCCGAGCGCACCGCCTTCGCTTCATCGGGAAGAATCTCGGGTACCGGGTTGGCCAGCGCGAAGATCAGCGGATTCGGCGCCATGCGCGCGACCATATCCTGCTTGAGCACACCGGCAGCAGACAAACCGAGGAACACGTCCGCATCGTCGATCACCTCGCCCAGTGTGCGTGCAGTCGTAACCTTGGCATAGCGTGCCTTGATCGGCTCCATCTCTTCGATGCGTCCTTCATAAACGACGCCCTTGATGTCCGTGACCCAGATGTTCTTCACGGGGATGCCAAGCATCACCAGCAGATCGAGACAGGCCAGCGCCGCAGCGCCCGCGCCCGACGTCACCACCTTGACCTTGTCCATCGGCTTGCCCATCAGTTTCAAGCCGTTGAGCACTGCCGCGCCGACGACGATGGCTGTGCCATGCTGATCGTCGTGGAAGACCGGAATCTTCATGCGCTCGCGCAGTTTGCGTTCGATGTAGAAGCATTCCGGCGCCTTGATGTCTTCCAGATTGATACCGCCGAAAGTCGGTTCGAGCGAAGCAATGATGTCGATCAGCTTGTCCGGGTCAAGCTCGTCAATTTCGATGTCGAACACATCGATACCGGCAAATTTCTTGAAGAGTACGGCCTTGCCTTCCATCACAGGCTTGGCTGCCAGTGGCCCGATCGGACCCAGTCCGAGAACAGCGGTGCCATTCGTGACGACACCGATCAGATTGGCGCGTGCGGTAAGTTCGCTGGCCTGCGCCGGGTCCTCGACAATCGCATCGCAGGCCGCCGCAACACCTGGGGAATAAGCCAGCGAAAGATCGCGTTGATTGCTGAGAAGTTTGGTGGGCGTAACGGAGATTTTTCCCGGGCGCCCCTGACGGTGGTACTCCAGCGCTTCGGCGCGAATTCTTTCATCCATTGAGCCACCTCATGTAATCCAGCCGCGAGTCGAACGCATGTCAAAAGCATGCAAGACCCACACCAGGGAAAACGGCGCTCCCCGGAGGAAGACATTCTACGACGCAGGAGAAGAAGTACGTCCTCGGGAAAACCACAAGACATCGTGGAAATCCACAGCTCTCTCAAGCCGGGAGAGCGAGAGATACTGATGAGTCGCGAAGCAGGATCGCGAAGCAGGAAAAAGAGGAAGACGAGGATCGTGTATCCCGGGCAACCGGCAGTTACCCGAGGAGTCCACACAAAGAATCAGAACAATTTGAAGGCATTTAGCCTGTTCGGGAGACGCGGTTTACAGACCGGCGCCAGCAATCTCCGCCGGACGGCCTGTTGCCGAGGTCAGCTCGGATTGGCCACCGGCTCTGCGTCCTTGGTGACCGCCACGACAGGTACCTCGGTTGTATTCGCGGCCACTTCAGCACGGATGCTGCCGAACTTCATGATCTGGCGGAAGCGCGCGGCTTCGTTCATCACCTTGGCTGCATAAGTCATATCGGAAGCGTCGGAAACGCCGCCATACTGTTGCAGTGCTGCTTCGAGTGCGCCGTTGTTGCGCATGTATTCACGCAGGATGCGCGCACCAACGCGAATGTTTTCGGTCGGCTCGAGCAAGGCGACCGCGCCGCGCGAAGCGTCGATCTTGTCCTGATGAAAACGGGGAATGATCTGCATGAGGCCTTGAGCACCGAACACACTCTCGGCCAGCGGGTTGAAGCCGGACTCGATTGATGTCACGGCGAGAATCAGTACCGGGTCAACCTTGGTCACATGCCCTTCCTGAATGGCAGTCCGTACCAACTGTTCCAGACCGGTTGCCGATACTTTGTGACGCTTGGCAATGTATTGCACGAGTCGCACATATTCCGGACTCAGCTTGCCCGGCTCGGCGACAACGGCTTCGGTCATTGTTTCGTCGACCTCAGCCAGGACTTCAGGCGCAGATGACCGGAATACGACTCGCGGGTTGAGTCCGTCAGCGCCATGCGCTGCATATTGATAACCCACCAATCCGACTACCAGCACCCCGGCAACGAGCAAACTACCGTGCGCGAAGTTCAGGAAAAAGCTGGCGGCGTGCCTCGCAAACAGCTGGAAAGACTTTACATCAGACATCTTGACCTCCACATCTTTTGCCATGCCGGACAGCCACTACGCATGAATGCATCGCGCGCAGCCGAAGGTCAATCGCATCGCGATTGGCCCCGAGGACATGGACAGACTCTCAACGGATGAAACCTGCAACAGACAGGCTTCCGTCTTGTTTTACCGATTTCCAACTGCAGACAACAAACAACGGTGTTGGCCTGATAGTGGATCTCTGGTTGAAGATCTTGCCGCGGTCTGTTTGGAGGCAGACAAACGGCAGGATTCGTGTATCAGGCAATTGCCCAGAAGGGCAAAAAACCAGATTTATTTGACATTCCCGGAAACGCTTTTTGAGGTTCTCATCAAGTTCAGGATGGAGGCATTCTATTGATTTGATTGGTTTTTGTCAATCCACCCGGAAAGCCCCGCCACACGGGGACTTTGCATTTGTCATACACGGAAATCGAGCCGGAAATCACATACCACATGACCGTTCGTCGCCCGCCACTCAAACTACCGAGAGCGAACGACACAAAGAAAAAGGGGCGCTTGCGCGCCCCTTTAATTCACCAACAGCTCCGATCAGGAAGGACGGGAGCCAGAGGGGAACGGCCAGGCAGCCGTCGGATTGAGCGACGACTTGAGACCGGGTGTTGCCGCCGTTGAAGGCGTAGGCTTCACTTCCGCAGCGGGTGCTGCAGGAGGAGCTGCGGGAGCCGTAACGGCAGGCGCAGGTTCCGACTTTGGCGCAGCGGCCTTTTTGGCGGCAGCCTTTTTCGGCGCAGCCTTCTTGGGAGCAGCCTTCGGTGCGGAAGACTTCTTTACTGCAGGCTTGGCAGCAGCCTTGACCGGAGCTTTCGCAGCGGGCTTGGCAGCAGGCTTCTTCGCAGCAGGCTTGGCGGCAGGTTTGGCAGCGGCCTTGGGTGCAGCCTTTTTCGGCGCAGCCTTTTTCGCAGCCGGCTTGGCTGCTGGTTTGGCAGCGGCCTTCTTGGCTACGGGCTTCTTGGCGACAGCCTTCTTCGCAGCTGGCTTGGCCGCAACTTTCTTCGCTGCCGGCTTTGCTGCCGCTTTCTTCGCTACAGGCTTCTTGGCGACAGCCTTCTTCGCTGCCGGCTTGGCTGCAACTTTCTTCGCTGCAGGTTTTGCAGCAGCCTTCGGAGCTGCCTTCTTCACTGCGGGCTTGGCTGCAGCTTTCTTGGCAACAGGCTTCTTCGCGACAACCTTCTTTGCAGCTGGCTTGGCGGCGGCCTTCTTGGCTACGGGCTTGGC
>Ga0075366_10000894_pt1 | contig 14428 bp, 12 predicted proteins | sample EndMethybrTD3031_FD_72351 | JGI IMG/M metagenome (GOLD analysis project Ga0075366, IMG submission 72351) | Populus endosphere microbial communities from Tennessee, USA - Endosphere MetaG P. TD hybrid TD303-1 | ecosystem: Host-associated > Plants > Roots > Endosphere | place: USA: Tennessee...
ATCTCGCCCCGTGCCGCGAAGAACCGCTGCGCAGCTTCGCGGCACGGGGCGAGATCGAACGAGAGCTGGCGACGCTGGCGGGGGCGTCGGCCGAGAACGCCGCCAGGCAGACGGTCGTCATTCGTGCGCCGGAAGATGGCATGGTGACGGCGGTGCTCGCCGGCGTGGGCCACAGCGTGACGCCGGCGACGGCGCTCGCAAGCCTCTTGCCCAGCGATGCGAAGCTGCAGGCCAAGCTCTTCGCGCCGTCGAGCGCCGTGGGCTTCTTGCGACCGGACCAAGCGGTGCAGCTTCGTTACCAGGCCTTCCCGTACCAGAAGTTCGGACACCACGCGGGGCAGGTGGTGCAGGTGTCGCGCACACCCTTGCACACGGTCGAGCTGGCGAGCCTGCCGCTGCCTGAATCGCTCAAGGCCACGCCATCGGCCGAGCCGCTGTACCCGATCACCGTCACGCTCGATCAGCAATCGGTGCAGGCCTATGGCCTGGCGCAGCCGCTCGTACCGGGCATGCAATTGGAGGCCGACGTGCTGCTCGACCGACGCCGGCTGATCGAGTGGATCTTCGAGCCGCTCTTGAGCGTCACGGGCCGCGTCTGAGCGCGGGCGGGATGCAGTTGACGCCAACGCCATCGGACCTTCGCCCATGACCGGATTCTTCGCCTCGCTCAAACTTGGTTTCGGTCGCTCGCGCGTTCCGCTGCTGTTGCAGACCGAAGCGGCCGAATGCGGCCTTGCGAGCCTGGCGATGGTGGCGGCCTACCACGGCCTGCACACCGACATGCCCACGCTGCGCCAGCGCTTTTCGCTGTCGCTCAAGGGCGCGACGATGGTCGACCTGACACGCATCGCCGGGCAGATGAACCTGAATCCGCGCGCCGTTCGCGCCGAGCTGGAGCACCTGCCGCAACTGCAACTGCCCTGCGTGCTGCACTGGGACTTGAACCACTTCGTCGTGCTTGCGGACATCCGCCACGGCAAGGCGGTGATCCACGATCCGGCGCGCGGCATTCGCCAACTCTCGATGGACGAGGTGTCGAAGCATTTCACGGGCGTGGTGCTCGAGCTGACGCCGGCGGCTGAATTTCAACCGCGCACCGAAAGGCAGTCGGTCACGCTCAAGCAGTTGCTTGGTCGCGTGACGGGGCTCAAGCGCTCGCTGCTGCAGGTGTTCGCGCTGGCGCTCGCGCTCGAAGTGTTCATGCTGCTGTCGCCCTTCTTCATGCAGTGGGTGGTCGACAGCGTGCTCGTGGGGGCCGACCGCGATCTGCTGGTGACGCTCGGCCTCGGCTTCGGGCTGCTGGTGTTCATCCAGGTGGCGACGGGCGCGATTCGTTCGTGGTCGGTGCTGTACCTGTCGGCCACGCTCAACCTGCAATGGCTGTCGAACGTGTTCGCCCATCTGATGCGCCTGCCCGTGTCGTGGTTCGAGAAGCGACACACCGGTGACGTGATGTCGCGCTTCGGCGCCATCCAGCAAATCCAGCAGACGCTCACGACGTCGTTCATCGAGGTCGTGCTCGACGGCCTGCTGGTGGTGCTGACGCTCGCGATGATGTGGGTCTACAGCGGCACGCTGACGGCGATTGCCCTCGCCAGCGTGGCGGCCTATGCCGGACTTCGCTGGGCATTCTTCCGGCCGCTGCGCAATGCGACCGAAGAAGCAATCATTCACGACGCCAAGAAGGCGAGCCACTTTCTTGAATCCCTGCGCGGCGTGCAATCGATCAAGCTGTTCAATCGGCAGGAAGACCGGCAGGCTCGCTTCATGAACCTGGTGGTCGACGCGATGAACGCCAACATCGCGACGCGCAAGCTCGATCTGATGCTCGGCGTCTTGCACAAGCTGGTGTTCGGGCTCGAACGTGTGGCGGTCATCTGGGTGGGCGCGCTGCTGGTGCTGGACCGCAGCTTCTCGGTGGGCATGCTGTTCGCGTTCATCGCCTACAAGGAACAGTTTGCGCTGCGCGTGAGCGGGCTCATCGACAAGGCGGTGGAGCTGAAGATGCTGAAGCTCCAGGGCGAGCGGCTCGCCGACATCGTGCTCACCGCGCCCGAGGCCGAAGTGCTGGTCGCGCCGCGCGCGGACGTGGGCGCGCAACTGGAATTGCGCGGCATCGGCTTTCGGTATTCGGATGCCGAGCCGACGGTGCTCAGGAACGTCAATCTGCTGATCGAGCCGGGAGAGTCCGTGGCCATCGTCGGGCCGTCGGGCTGCGGCAAGACCACGCTGCTCAAGCTCATGCTGGGCATTCATGACCCGCAGGTGGGCGAGGTGCGCGTGGGCGGCGTGCCGCTGGCGCACCTGGGCCTGCGCAGCTGGCGCGACATGATCGGCACGGTCATGCAGGACGACCAGCTCTTTGCGGGCTCCATCATCGACAACATCAGCTTCTTCGACGCGCGGCCCGACATGGCTTGGGTGGAAGAGTGCGCCAGGGTGGCGTCGGTGCATGACGAGGTGTCGGCGATGCCCATGGGGTTCCACACGCTGATCGGCGACATGGGCACGAGCATTTCGGGCGGGCAGAAGCAGCGGTTGCTGCTGGCGCGCGCCCTGTACAAGCGGCCGAAGATCTTGCTGCTCGACGAGGCCACGAGCGCGCTGGACGTCGATCGCGAACGGCTGGTGAATGCGGCGGTGAAGCAGCTTCAGATCACCCGCGTGATCGTCGCGCACCGACCGGAGACGATCGCGTCAGCCAATCGGGTCATCGTGCTCAAGGACGGCCGCGTCGCGCAAGACTTGCGCACGGTCGACGGCCCAAGTTCCGTGAAACTGTAGTTGGGGTTGCCTCGTTCAACTTCGATGGGCCTCGGCCCGAACGCTTGAGCCTCGAAGCCGGCGCCGGTCAAGGCCGCGTGTCCCTCTCCATCACTCCCAGCCAGCGCAAGGCCTGCTCCGGACTGTCGCCGCACATGTCCGGCGAAGGCTGAAGTGACGAGCACACTTGCGGGCGATCCGGGTGGCCGAAGATCAGGCATCGGTTGTCGCTGGACAGCTGGATGCAGCGTACGCCCGCCGGCTTGCTGATGCCGTTGATCACTGGCATGCCAGGGATGGGCGAGGAGATCGACGGGGCAATGCAGCACGCACCGCAGCCCGGCCGGCATGCGTGGGGCGCGCTGGCGCTGTCGGCATGGATGGGAGGCTGGGGCATGGGCTGGGTGGGTCGAAGGGCAAGGGGTGCAGTGTGCGCCACTGTCATATCGACGCAGGATGAGCTGGGCTTGAACGCCGCATCTGTCTCGGCGGCTTCGGCCGCGCGTGCCCTTGGAGTGACTGAAATCGCGGCGCTGCCTACAATCTCGTTTTGCTCAAAAAATAGGCAGCGCGATGTTGTTCCCCAAGCAGTTCGATGTGATCGTGGTCGGCGGCGGCCATGCTGGCACAGAGGCGGCGCTGGCGGCTGCGCGCATGGGCTGCGCCACGCTGCTGCTCACGCACAACATCGAGACGCTGGGGCAGATGAGCTGCAACCCCTCGATCGGCGGCATCGGCAAAGGCCATCTCGTCAAGGAAATCGATGCGATGGGCGGCGCGATGGCCGCTGCCACGGACGAGGCGGGCATTCAGTTTCGCATTCTCAACGGTTCCAAGGGGCCGGCGGTGCGCGCCACCCGGGCGCAGGCCGATCGCGTGCTGTACCGCGCGGCCATTCGCCGACGTCTGGAGAATCAACCCAACCTCTGGCTTTTTCAGGGCGCGTGCGACGATCTGATTGTCGAAAACGATCGTGTGACGGGGGCTGTCACGCAAGTTGGCATTCGCTTCACGGCCAAGGCGGTGGTGTTGACGGCCGGGACCTTTCTCGACGGGAAGATCCACGTCGGGCTGGAGAATCATTCCGCCGGGCGCGCTGGTGATCCGCCCGCCATCCGGCTTTCGGCCCGGCTCAAGGAATTGAAGCTGCCGCAAGGCCGGCTCAAGACGGGCACGCCACCGCGCATTGACGGGCGCAGCATCGACTTCAGCGTGCTGGCCGAACAGCCGGGTGACCTCGACCCGGTGCCGGTGTTCAGCTTTCTCGGCGATGCGTCGCAGCACCCGCGCCAAGTGCCGTGCTGGATCACCCACACCAATGCCCGCACGCACGAGATCATTCGTTCAGGCTTCGACCGCAGCCCGATGTTCACCGGCGTGATCGAAGGAGTGGGGCCGCGGTATTGCCCGAGCATCGAAGACAAGGTGAATCGATTCGCTGACAAGGATTCGCATCAGATCTTCCTGGAGCCCGAGGGCCTGACGACGCACGAGTTCTATCCGAACGGCATCTCGACATCGCTGCCTTTCGACATCCAGATCGCGGCCGTGCAGTCGATGCGCGGGCTGGAGAACGCGTACATCCTGCGGCCCGGCTACGCGATCGAGTACGACTACTTCGACCCCAGGGCGCTGAAGGCCAGCTTCGAAACGAAGTCGATCGACGGTTTGTTCTTCGCGGGGCAGATCAACGGGACCACCGGCTATGAAGAAGCGGCGGCTCAAGGCTTGTTCGCTGGCCTGAATGCCGCCCTGCAAGTTCGCGGCGCGGACGCCTGGACGCCTGGGCGCGAACAGGCCTACTTGGGTGTGCTGGTCGATGACCTCATCACCAAGGGCGTGACCGAGCCCTACCGGATGTTCACGAGCCGCGCCGAGTACCGGCTTCAGTTGCGGGAAGACAACGCCGACATGCGGCTGACCGAAGTCGGGCGCACGTTGGGCCTGGTGGACGATGCCCGATGGAACGCCTTCAATCGCAAGCGCGATGCTGTGGCGCGAGAAGCGCAGCGCCTCCAGTCGACCTGGGTCCGGCCCGAGACTTTGCCTGTCGCAGAAGCCGAACGCCTGCTGGGCAAAGGGATTGACCACGAATATCGTCTCGCCGATCTGTTGCGACGGCCTGGCATCGGCTTCGACACCTTGGTCGCCGTGGCGGCGGTCGCCGGCATCGAGTCTTGTGTTTCACGTGAAACATTGCGGACTGAACTTGGTGCGCCTTTGGCTGACGCTGTGATCGAGCAGGTGGAGATCAGTGCCAAGTACGCCGGATACATCGACAAGCAGAATGACGAGGTCGCCCGGGCTGCCCATTTCGAGAATCTGCGATTGCCCGAGGATCTCGACTACGGACAGGTGGCGGCGCTGAGCTTTGAAGTCCGGCAGAAGCTGAACAAGCATCGGCCTGAGACGCTGGGTCAGGCTTCCCGGATTTCTGGCGTGACGCCGGCAGCGGTCTCATTGCTGCTCATCCATTTGAAGAAGGGCCGCTTCAAGGGCTTTGCAGCCAACGACCGCTCGACGGATGCAGTCGCCTGAACTTTCTGGTGGACATGAAAAAGGCCCGAGCATGCGGGCCTTTTTTTGCCTCTTGCGGCCAAGTATCAGACGATGCCGCGACGTCGGGCAAGCCAGCAAATCATCGCGAGCCCACCCAGCATGAGGGGATAGGTTTCCGGTTCGGGCACGGCGGTGACCGGCGCCGGGTCAGGGCCGAAGCCCTTCTCGGTCCCGAAAGTGCTGCCATACCCGTCTTCGGCGCTTGGGTCAGAGAGCGAGGAGTCCGATGGGGTACTGGTCTGGCCGGGCAGGGCAAGGATTTTGCCGTCGACGCCGCCAAGGCGCGCGGAGGCGTCGTCGAGCGCTACCGGAAATGCACCCGCCAAGTCGCCGCCGAAGCTGCCGAGGAAATCAGCGCCGACAATGGTGCCGGGCGACAGGGCGGAAGTCTGGGTGGCGAGGTTTCCGGCCTGCACAAGCCATGGCGCCATGGCGGCCGCCAGGCAAATCGCTAGTTTTTGGAATTTCATGAATATCTCCCCCGATCTTCGAAGTCGTGCCAGCGAAGCAGCCAGGGTGGCCGTTTTTCCTGCGCACTTCGCCTCTCCCGGGCTGAATGTGCCAGCGCTCCCAATTGCCAAGAATGGTCGCGTCGAACCGTTGCGCACATCCCTAACTGCTGGTTACCCCCATGAATAGGGGGATCGACCCACGCCGGTTACGCATTCAGAGCGCCGGCACTCGCCTTGGCCTCGTGGTGGATGACGCCAGCGCCGAACGGCTCCTGGCGTACATTGATCTTCTCCAGCGCTGGAATCGAACCTACAACCTGACCGCCGTCCGCGAACCAGACGAGATGCTGGTCCAGCATCTCTTCGATTGCCTGGCGGTGGTCGGCCCGCTGCGCCACGTCGGGGAAGCAGGGCGCCTGCTGGATGTCGGGAGCGGAGGTGGGCTGCCCGGCGTCGTCATCGCTTCGATGTGCCCCGGGTGGCAAGTGACCTGCGTGGATACCGTGGGCAAGAAGGCCGCGTTCATCCAGCAAGCCGCGGTCGAGCTGCGATTGCCGAATCTCCGCTCCGAACATGCCCGCGTCGAAGCGCTTGCGCTGCCGCCGTTCGACGTCATCACATCCCGAGCCTTCGCGTCGCTGCGTGACTTTGTGGAATTGACGCGGCCTGGTCTGAAGTCGGGAGGCGTGTGGATGGCCATGAAGGGCAAGCGTCCCGATGAGGAGATCGCCCAGCTGGCCACGGACATCGATGTGTTTCACGTGGAACAATTGTCGGTCCCCGATCTGGATGCGGAACGCTGCATCGTCTGGATGCGGCCACGACGTTCACACAACAAGGCTCCCTGATGTTCGGAATTGCCGATTTCGGTGCGTTTTGTCTGGCGATCCTTGTTTTTCTGGCATTGCCGGGGCCGGGCACCTTCGCGTTGCTGAACTCCACCGGAAAAGGCGGCTTCCGAGCCGGCGCCGCGGCGACGCTGGGGCTGATCCTGGGCGACCAGGTATTGCTGTGGATGGCGGTGGGGGGTGTCGCGGCGCTGCTGGCGGCCTATCCCGTGGCGTTCAAGCTGGTCCAGTATGGTGGCGCGGCATACCTGGCCTGGATCGGCCTCAAGCTTCTTGTCGCCAAGCCTGGCTCCGCATCGCCCATCCGCATTGAGCCGCGTCAGTACGCCAGGCAGGCGTTCCTGATCACGCTCTTGAACCCCAAAGCCATCATCTTCTACATGGCGTTCTTTCCGCTGTTCATTGATCCGGTCAGCCACCGCGGCTTCGCTACATTCGCAGCCATGGCGCTGACGATCGCCGTCATCACGGCCGTGTATTGCCTGACGCTGTGCGCATTCGCCAACGTTGTCGCCGAGAAGGTCAGGGCACACCAACGCCTGGCGCATGCGTTGTCACGCGTCGCGGGTGTCTTCCTCATCGGCTTCGGGCTGCGACTTGTGCGCAACTAGTGCGGTGCTTGAGACCGTGCGGAACATGACGCCGTGCATGTGACCCGTGGCGTCATTGCAAATACTCGTGACGCCGAGGGGTATCGCTGCGATTTGCATCCAGCCACGGAAATCCGTCGGCCTGATCGGGTTCCGCGAAGCGTCAATTGCGGCACTGGGTTGCACCCGGCCGACACGGGCACAGAAGCGGCTTTGTCCTTGCGCCGCTAGCCTCGACAATCGCCGCTTGCCGCAGATGGCCCAGAAGGCAGTCGGGCGCCGGTCTGCGACGGTTTCGCTCTTCACCACGAAAAAACATGGCCCGAATTTTTTGCATCGCCAACCAGAAGGGGGGCGTTGGCAAGACCACCACCACCGTCAATCTCGCTGCCGGACTTGCGCGCATCGGGCAACGCGTTCTCGTCGCCGACTTGGACCCGCAGGGCAATGCGACCATGGGTTCCGGCGTCGACAAGCGGGCGTTGGAACTGACGGTCTACGACGTCCTGCTCGAAAGCGCGTCGATCGCCGAGGCGCGCCAGCGCAGTGACAAGGCGGGTTATGACGTGCTGGGCGCCAACCGGGAGCTGGCCGGCGCCGAGGTCGAGTTGGTCGAGCTGGAGAGGCGCGACAAGCGGCTCAAGGCTGCGCTGGCCGCGGTCGACGGCGACTACGACTTCGTCCTCATCGATTGCCCGCCGTCGCTCAGCCTGCTGACGCTGAACGGCCTGTGCAGCGCCCACGGCGTGATCGTGCCGATGCAATGCGAGTACTTCGCGCTGGAGGGTTTGAGCGATCTGGTCAACACGATCAAGCAAGTCCACGCCAATCTGAATGCCGACTTGCAGATCATCGGCCTCTTGCGTGTGATGTACGACCCGCGCATCACACTTCAGCAGCAGGTCAGCGAACAGCTCAAGTCCCACTTCGCCGACAAGGTGTTCAACACGGTCATCCCGCGCAACGTCCGGCTGGCCGAAGCGCCCAGCTATGGCTTGCCGGGCGTGGTTTTCGATCCAGCGTCCAAAGGCGCGCAGGCTTTCATCGAATTCGCGGAAGAAATGGTCCAGCGGATCGAGTCGCTCTGATCCCCGGAATGGCGAAGTTCGCACCGGCACGGTGCAGTCGAGGCGACGGTGTGCACAGACTCCGGGATTGCACAACACAATGGCAGAGATGATTCACGCCCCATCGACCGCATTCGGCCCGGCCCTCCTGGCGAGGGTGGAAGAGGCCGGCATCAACGCCAGCGCGCCGCCCCAGCAGCGCCTGGTCGACGGCTGGCTGGTGCGCTTTTGTCCAGGCAAGGCGAAGCGGGCGCGCTGCGTGAACGCGATTTCGGCGGGAATACTGCCGATCGAGGACAAGCTGGCGATGTGTCAGCAGGTCTTCGACGCGGCGGGGTTGCCCATGTTCATCCGGATCACCCCATTCAGTGAGCCCCGTGGCCTGGGCGCCGAGCTGGATCGGCTCGGATTCGCCCGCATCGATGACACGCGCGTCATGGTGTGCGCTGACATCAGCCACCTCGACCCCACGCCACTTCCTTCTAGGGTGAGCGCTCACCATGTCGGACACGACGCCTTCGCCCAAACCGTGGGCGCATTGCGCGGCTCCTCGATCGCGCAACGACAGGCGCATGCGGAACGCCTTGCCAACTCGCCGGTACATTTTTCGGCCTTGGTGATCAAGCGAGACGGCGAGATCGTGGCCTGCGGCCAGTACGCCGTCGAAGGTGCTCTGGTGGGCCTCTACGACGTCTTCACGGCACCCGCCGCGCGCGGTCAGGGCCTGGCCGGCATGCTGTGCCGCCAACTGCTCGCAGACGCCGCTGCACGAGGCGCGCGCGCCGCCTACTTGCAGGTCGAATCGGACAATTCGCCAGCCCGGGCTGTCTATCAGCGGCTCGGCTTCAGCGACGCCTACGCCTACCACTACCGCGCGCCGGATCCGAACGCGGTCTGACGCACTGGCCCGTCAAAGGCCGAGCCCTTCGTCCAGGCCCAGATGGACATTCATCGTCTGCACGGCGGCACCGCTTGCGCCTTTGCCAAGATTGTCCAGCCGGGCCATGAGCATGGCCTGGGTGTCGTTGGCGAAGACGAACACATCGACGCGGTTGGTGTCGTTGCAGGCCTGAACATCGAAGAAGCCGCCGTCCTGGTCCATGGTCTGCGGGTCGCGCAGCGGCATCACCCGGATGAAGCGCTCGCCGGCATACCGCTCGGCCAGGGCGCGATGAAGGGTTTCGGGTGTCGATCCGCCCTTCAATTGCGAAAGATGCAAGGGCACACTCACCGCCAAGCCCTTGAGGAACGGGCCCACGATGGGCTGGAACACAGGTTTGACGCGAAGTCCGGTGTGCGCCGTCATTTCGGGCACATGCTTGTGCGCGAGCGACAGGCCATAGGGACGCGGGGCCGCCAGGCGCGCGTCGCCGCCGGCTTCGTATTGCTCGATCATCTTCTTGCCGCCGCCCGAGTAGCCGGTGATCGACGTCGCCGCGACAGGAAGATCGGCAGGCACCAGGCCGGCGTCGACCAACGGGCGCAATAGCAGAATGAAAGCGCTGGAATGGCAACCCGGGTTGGAAATCCGTTTCGCGGAGCGAATGCGCTCGCGTTGTTCCGCCGCCAGCTCAGGCATGCCGAACACCCAGCCCGGCGCCGTTCGGTGCGCGGTACTCGCGTCGATGAGACAGGTTTTCGGGTTCGTCACCAAGGCGGCCGCCTCTCGCGCAGCCGCATCGGGCAGGCACAAGAAGGCCACGTCGGCAGCGTTCAGCAAGCGGGCGCGTTCGGCGGCATCCTTGCGTCGCTCCGGGTCGATGCGCAGCACCTCGATGTCGGCGCGCTGCGCGAGATACTCGTGGATGCGCAAGCCGGTGGTGCCTTCCTGGCCGTCGACGAACACGCGATGCTTCATTGCAAAATCTCCTGAACCCCGAAGGATAAGCGCTCCCAGATGACAGATCCTGATTTGCGGTCATGCAAGGTCCTGTTGCTGCCCGGCTGGCTCGACTCCGGCCCCACCCATTGGCAAAGCCGGTGGGAAGCGCTTCACGGCTTCGAGCGCGTTGTTCAGGACGATTGGAACTGGCCGCGACGCGGCGACTGGATGGCGCGGCTCGAAGAAGTGGTGCTGTCGCATCGGCAACCCGTGGTGCTGGCCGCGCACAGCCTGGGCTGTCAGCTCGTGGCCGCCTGGTCGGCGCATTCGCGCCAGTCCGCGCGTGTGCAGGCGGCCTTGCTCGTGGCGCCGCCGGACACGGAGCGCGACGACATGCCTGCCAACCTCTTCAACTGGCGGCCCATCGTGCGCCAACGCTTGCCATTTCCGAGCCTGGTTGTGGCGAGCACGAACGATCCCTTTTGCGCGATCGACCGAGCGCAAGTCATGGCCGCCGATTGGGGGGCGTGCATGCGTGTCATCGGCGAGCGTGGCCACGTCAATGGCGACTCCGGGCTCGCAGACTGGCCCGACGGCCTGGCGTGGCTGGCCGGGTTGAGGGAGGCCTCGTCGTGATAGCGGACAATTCGGCGATGGTCACAAAGAAACCGAAGGGGCTCGGCCTCGGACTCGAAGCGCTGCTGGGCCCCCGCGTGAAAGAGGGCACCGATGCGCCGCAACCAGCCGTCATCCCCGGCGCCCCGAGCGCACTGAAGCTCGATCAACTGCAACCAGGCAGGTACCAGCCGCGCACTCGCATGGACGAGGGCTCGTTGTACGAACTGGCGGAAAGCATCAAGGCGCAGGGCATCATGCAGCCGGTGCTCGTGCGCTCCGTGGGCGTCGAGCGCTATGAAATCATTGCCGGCGAACGGCGAGTGCGAGCCGCGAAACTCGCGGGCCTGGACGAAGTGCCGGTGCTCGTGAAAGAGGTTCCCGATGAAGCCGCTGCCGCGATGGCGCTCATCGAGAACATCCAGCGCGAAGACCTCAATCCGCTTGAAGAAGCCCAAGGCATCCAGCGCCTGATCAACGAATTCGACCTGACGCACGAACAGGCGGCGCAAGCAGTGGGGCGCTCGCGCAGTGCTGCCAGCAATCTACTGCGCCTGCTCAACCTGTCCGAGCCCGTCCAACAGCTGCTGATGGCGGGAGACATCGACATGGGGCATGCGCGGGCGCTGCTGCCGCTCGATGGTGCACAGCAGATTCTTTGTGCCGGCGAGATCGTCGCCAAGAAGCTCAGCGTGCGCGACGCCGAACGGCTCGCCAACAAGGCCGGGTCGTCGCGACAGAAGCCGCTGCTGCGCGTGAAGTCGGAGAAGCCGCGTGACCTGCGCCGCATCGAAGAAGAATTGTCCGACGCGCTGACCGCAGCTGTCGAGATCCGCGTGAAGAAGCGCACGTCGCACGGCGAGCAAGGCGAAATCGCGATCTCATTCGGCTCGCTCGACGAACTCAATGGCCTGCTCGACAGGTTGGGACTTTCACGGAGTTGACGCGTGCGCTTTCGGCCTTGCATCGCTTGCTCGGCGGGCGCCTGTCGCCCCTGCATCCCGCGTCCACCGGCGCTGCAACACATCTGACGACCACGTGTCCGCATACGGAACTTCGTCACGTCTTGGGATGTCCCTGCAACGCGGGGGTGGCGCATTGCGGGCCAAGTGGAGTATCGTGAAGGCACGGGTCTTGCTGAGTCACGAGCAAGGTTTGAGGCAGCGAGTTGTGAAGTCTTGAAAACTAAGGGGTGTCTGTCCCTCATCTCGCTGCTTCAAGCGTTGCCAACTGAGAGAAGCTTGAGTCACGCAAAGCGCTGATCAAGGAAAGCTCTGATGGAGCCCACAGGCCGACCACATTCGGTCGGACTTCATCAGAACTTCCCAAGGTGTTGATCGAGGTGGCGCCTCGGTCATACGCCGACCAGATCCTGGAGGTCAGCATGGACGTGATCAGCCATTTCGCCGCTCGATTCGAGCGGACCCGCGAGGAAGAACTCTCGCTAGAGGACTACCTCGCGGATTGCAAACGCAATCCGCTGGCGTACGCCACGGCCGCCGAGCGCATGCTGCGCGCGATCGGCGAGCCGCAGACGATCGACACGCGGAACGACCCGCGGCTGTCGCGCCTGTTCGCGAACAAGGTCATCAAGATCTACCCCGCGTTCGCCGAGTTCTACGGCATGGAAGACTCGATCGAGCAGGTCGTGTCGTACTTCCGGCATGCGGCGCAGGGCCTGGAGGAAAAGAAGCAGATCCTCTATTTGCTGGGCCCCGTGGGCGGCGGCAAGTCATCCATCGCGGAGCGGCTCAAGCAGCTCATGCAGGAAGTGCCGTTCTACGCGATCAAGGGATCGCCCGTGAACGAGTCGCCGCTCGGTCTCTTTGACGCCACCGAAGACGGCCCGATCCTCGAAAAGGAATACGGCATTCCGCGTCGCTACCTGAACCGAATTTTGTCGCCTTGGGCCGTGAAACGTCTGGAGGAATACGGCGGCGACATTCGCAAGTTCAAGATCGTCAAGCGCTTCCCGTCCGTGCTCAAGCAGGTGGGCATCGCCAAGACCGAACCGGGCGACGAGAACAACCAGGACATCTCGTCGCTGGTGGGCAAGGTCGACATTCGCAAGCTCGAAACCTATGCGCAAGACGATCCGGATGCGTACAGCTATTCGGGCGGCTTGTGCCTGGCCAATCAGGGCCTGCTCGAATTCGTCGAAATGTTCAAGGCGCCGATCAAGGTGCTGCATCCTTTGCTGACTGCCACGCAGGAAGGCAATTACAAGGGCACCGAAGGCTTCGGGGCGATTCCGTTCGACGGCGTCGTGCTCGCGCACAGCAACGAAAGCGAGTGGAAGGCCTTCCGCAACAACAAGAACAACGAAGCCTTCCTCGACCGCATCTACATCGTGAAGGTGCCGTATTGCCTGCGCGTGTCGGAAGAAGTGAAGATCTACGAGAAGCTCCTGCGCGGCTCGTCGCTGGCCAACGCCACCTGCGCCCCGGGCACCTTGAAGATGATGAGCCAGTTCGCCGTGCTCACGCGCCTGAAGGAGCCGGAGAACTCGTCGCTCTATTCGAAGATGCTGGTGTACGACGGAGAAAACCTCAAGGACACCGACCCGCGTGCCAAGAGCTTCCAGGAATACCGCGACTATGCCGGCGTCGATGAGGGCATGAGCGGCATCTCCACGCGCTTCGCCTTCAAGATCATCTCCAAGGTCTTCAACTTCGATTCGACCGAAGTCGCGGCCAATCCGGTGCACCTGATGTACGTGCTCGAGCAGCAGATCGAGCGCGAGCAGTTCCCGGCGGAGACCGAGCAGAAGTACCTCGCGTTCATCAAGGAGCACCTGGCGGTCCGCTATGCCGAATTCATCGGCAAGGAAATCCAGACCGCCTACCTCGAAAGCTACAGCGAGTACGGTCAGAACATCTTCGACCGCTACGTCACTTACGCCGATTACTGGATCCAGGACCACGAGTACCGCGACACCGACACCGGCGAAGTGTTCGATCGCTCGTCGCTGAATGCTGAACTCGAGAAGATCGAGAAACCGGCGGGCATCAGCAACCCGAAGGATTTCCGCAACGAGATCGTCAACTTCGTGCTGCGTGCGCGGGCCAACAACCAGGGCAAGAACCCGGCCTGGACGAGCTACGAGAAGCTGCGCACGGTGATCGAGAAGAAGATGTTCTCCAACACCGAAGAGTTGCTGCCGGTCATCAGCTTCAACGCCAAGGCCAGCGCCGACGAAGCCAAGAAGCACGAGGACTTCGTCACGCGCATGGTGGAGAAGGGCTACACGCCCAAGCAGGTTCGCCTGCTGTGCGAGTGGTACCTCCGTGTGAGAAAGAGTTCCTGATCCCGGCGAGGCATCGAAAGAAGGGCCTTCATGTTGCAGCAGATCATCGACCGGCGGCTGGCGGGCAAGAACAAGTCCATCGGCAACCGCGAACGCTTCCTGCGCCGTCACAAGGAGCAAATCCGCGAGGCGGTCAAGCGTGCGGTCGACGGGCGCGGCATCCGTGACATCGCGCAAGGCGAAGACATCCACATTCCCAAGCGCGACATCACCGAGCCGGTGTTTGGGCACGGCCAGGGCGGCAAGCGCGAGATGGTGCACCCCGGCAACAAGGAATACGTGCGCGGCGACCGCATCGAGCGGCCCAGGGGCGGCGGCGGTGGGGGTGGGGGCGGACAGGCGAGCGACTCCGGCGAGGGTGATGACGATTTCGTCTTCCACCTCTCGAAGGAGGAGTTCATGCAG
>Ga0075366_10000895_pt1 | contig 14407 bp, 13 predicted proteins | sample EndMethybrTD3031_FD_72351 | JGI IMG/M metagenome (GOLD analysis project Ga0075366, IMG submission 72351) | Populus endosphere microbial communities from Tennessee, USA - Endosphere MetaG P. TD hybrid TD303-1 | ecosystem: Host-associated > Plants > Roots > Endosphere | place: USA: Tennessee...
CCCTGTGGAAAACCATTGGTAATAGTCTCCACGCCTTCACTGCAGAGGAATGTCAAAATTCCTTCAAAGCCGCGGGCTATAACTGTTAACTAAATGGAATTTGCTCTAACTTGGCGTTGGCCAGAACCGCTCCCCGCATTGCCATGGAGATCATGCGTCACAGCGGCATGCGGCTGACCTCCAAAATCTACACAGATGCCGGTCTTTTGCTTATCACCGACGTGGTTGCTAAGCTCCCATCATTCACCGATTTGTTGGCGAATGACTCACAAAGTTCGATTCGCACGAGTCAAACCCTGTCTGTTCCTGTCGAAAAGGTCACGAACCGAGATGAACTGAAAACCACTGATAACAAAGGACTATGAATCTCCTGTCAACGTCTGTCACGACCAGTCAGGAAAGGAAGGAATGGTGCGCGATACAGGGATTGAACCTGTGACCCCTACCGTGTCAAGGTAGTGTTCGGTCCAAAGGTGAACAATAAATAAAAGACCGGAAATGACTCATTGTCAAGAGATTTCCCAGTGTCATCAAATCTCATGGCAGATCCCATTGTATCCCAACTGACACAGTTTCTTGCATACCGCCAAGCCCGCGTTTCTCGTCTCTCCCACAGCAACCGCAAAGCACTTCTGGTGGCCTTCGTGCGCGAGACTGGTATTCGAAACCTTGACGAGGTTGATTTCCCACTCTTGCAAGCTTGGGTTGAGCGGAAGCAGATGACCGTGCGACTCGTTACCCTTCATAGCTACGCCAGTTGGCTTTCTGTCTTCTTCAACTGGGGTATCAAATCCGGCTTCCTGAATGAAAATCCCGTCCACCAATTGGACCTTCCAAAGGCCCATAAAGCCTTCAGGACGCGTTTTCTCTCTAAGGAGATTGTACAACGTCTGCTCGCGAGCTGCGACGATCTAGAACTCCAATACTGTCTCTATTGTGGGTTTCATGCGGGCTTGCGCTTCGCTGAAGTCGTCATGAGTCAGCCTCATTGGTTCGATCTGCGTTGTGGTGTGCTCCACGTCACCCAGTCCGAAACATGGTACACAAAAGACAAGCAAGATCGTACAATCCCACTGACTGAGGCCTTCGCCAAATTCCTAGCCGGCTACCGTTTTCAGTATCCGTATATGATAGGTCCTCATAAACAAACTGGGAAGATCTATCGGTATACTTTTCGAAGACGATTCAAGCGTTACGTTAAAGACCAATCTGTGACGATGACCTTCCATGATTGTCGGCGGACGTTCGCTAGTCTGCATGTCCAATCCGGTACTTCCATTTATAAGGTCGCCAAATGGTTGGGAGATGGTCTAGCAGTTACCGAAAGACACTATGGTCATCTTGTTTTGGCTGATCCTGAGATCAATCGTGCATTTGTTTAAGTCCCTAGAGTTATCGCGTCAAAGGATAAGATAAAGTGATGTTCTATTAGTCCTTGCTTGTTACAGGTTACAGCAATGGCATGGGCTTTTCGACGCCTACGTTGGCGAACAGGAGATGATCGAGGTCTCGAAGGGTGACACCAGCATGCTTGACTGGCTAGAATCATCAGACTGGACGCATTTCGACGCAGATCAGCTGAAGATTGAACTTTGAGTAGAAATTCAACACCTATTCTATATTTCATGCGGATTCTAATCATTTCGGCTTGCAATTGATTAGATCTAACTCAATTAATTCAACCATGACGCTAAATATTCGTCATTCTCTAATCAAAAACCTCCAAACCAACATGCCTCGGGAAATGCCGTTCAATCTTGCGGACCTGGCTGAACAAGGGATTTCCCCCCAGCTGGCGGCGAAATACGTCGAAAGCGGCTGGCTGATACGCTTGACACAAGGTGTGTACGCTTTTCCGGGCAATGTCCTGACTGTGCATGGGTCGATAAAATTCCTGCAAACACGTGCTTCCGGGCTTCATATTGGGGGCAAGACAGCCTTGTCCCTGCAAGGTGTGCGGCACAATCTCTCCACACGCGGCCAGCTTGTCCTGTGGGGCGACACAAGATCCACGCTGCCAACTTGGTTCGTTTCCCGCTTCCCCGCCCGTTATGTGTCCGCGCGCCTGTTCGCCTGGTCGGGCGACTTTCCCACAGGAAGGAGCCTCATGACACCACCCGGTGTCACCGACGGCCTACATGTCTCTGTTCCAGAGCGCGCCATTCTCGAACTGCTGTATGAAGTCGGTACGAACCAAGGCATAGAGGAAGCGTATAACCTGTTCGCCGGCCTGCGTAACTTGCGCAAGAACGTGGTGGGCGAACTGCTTGCCTGTTGTACTAGTGTGAAAACCGTTCGCTTGTTTCTTACCTGGAGTCGCGAGACCGGAGTGGTTGACTCGGACAACCTACTGGCCCAATACAAAATTCCCGTCGGCAGTGACAAACGCTGGATGACCCGCCTGAAAGACGGCACTCTTCTGACCTTGAAACCCTGATGGATACGATCTACGCCCAGACGGTTCGCCTGCTACTCACGGTCGCACCGGACATTTTCGCGAACGATATTTTTGCGATGAAGGGCGGCACCGCAATCAATCTGTTCGTGCAGAACATGCCGCGCCTGTCAGTCGACATCGATGTCGTCTATGTTCCCTGGGAAACCCCGCGCGATGAGGCACTGCAAGCCATTTCCGATGAACTGGACTCCATTGCCGGACGCTTGAGTAAATTCGATCTACGATGCCGAAAAATCGCCAGTAAAGGTCTCGGCAATGTAAAGCTTATCATCGAAAACGAGGACAGCCAGGTAAAGGTCGAGGTTAACATCGTTTTTCGTGGCAGTGTCTTGCCGAACGAACAACGAAGCCTTTGCGCCAAGACTGCGGAAATGTTTAGCGCGGAACTTAAGCTACCAGTTCTTATGCCTGCCGAACTCTACGGCAGTAAGCTTGTGGCCGCTATGGACCGGCAACATCCGCGCGACCTCTTTGACGTTTGGAATTTGTACCAATCCGGCGGTTTGTCAGATGAAACGGTCGAGTGTTTCGTCACCTACCTAGCCGGGCACAACCGCCCAATTCATGAGGTGCTTTTCTGCAACCAGAAAAACATTGTGGACGAATATCACAACAGTTTCGTCGGAATGACAACAGAAGAACCTGTGGCACTGGAAACCTTGTTGGAAACACGCGAGAAACTCTGTTTCGAACTTCCGCGAAAGCTGACCAGCAAGCAGAAACGCTTTCTTGTAGGTTTGGCCAACGCCCAGCCCGACTGGGGCCTGCTGAAATGTTCCCACGCAAGGGACCTGCCGGCGCTGCGCTGGAAGCTGTTCAACCTGCAATCCTTCAGCAAAGTCAGACCTGCTAACTTTCGAAAGCAGGCAGCAGAACTTGAACGTAAATTGGGATGACAGACCTGCTTGGTGTCGCCGGATATAGGCCCGTAGCGGCACGTACAGGGCACAATTATCAGAGAAAAAATATGAGCAACTACAATCCAGTGAGTCGACATGGAACAAATGGGATCTCCACACTCACTCATTTAGAACTACAGCGGAAATACAGATGAAGCTTGGGAAGATTTCATCAGCGACGTGGAGAAGCTACTGCCAGAATTCAGGGTGATCGGTATCAATGATTACATCTTCGTAGATGGATACGAAAGAGTTCTCAAGACCAAGAATAAAGGAGGACGGCTCGAGAACATTGATCTGACTCTTCCTGTTATTGAGCTTCGCCTGGATAAGTTTGCGGGCGTGGTAAAGAAAGACAAGGACGGGTATTCCCACTCGGACTGATCCTGAGATCAATCGAGTATTTGTTTAGGTTCGTAGAGGTATTACGTCAACAGGTAGGGGAGAGTAATTTCGTGGTGGCTCTGGTTCTTATTTGGTAACAGGCGTCTCCCCTTAACTATCGTTAAAGGATAGACGTACCCTTTTGAAACTACTTGAAGCTTCAACAGCTTTCAACACAGATTTTCAGTGCCTTTCATCATTCTGTCACAAATTAGCGCTATTTATAGTATTAAGGCTGTTGAGACATGTTGAATTCACGGAAATTCTGCTTGAACCTCGTTAAATTACGTTGATTTCGTCCAAATGAATTGTATTATATTGATACATGCCTAAATCAAAGGCTTATCGAAGCTACTTGCACAAGCACGTCGAAATCATTCGTCAGCTACGAAAGGAGAAGAAGACATGGCAAGAGATTGTTGACTACCTTGCTGCCCAGCACGGCATCACCGTAACGCTTCAAGGTGTCCAAAGCTTTTTCAAACGCGCAAGCGCTCAGCGTTCGCCTTTAGGTTTTCCGCATCCCAAGCAATATGAATTAGAACCGATTGGTCGTGATGTTGAACCGCAGTTAGATCTCTCCATTTCCTCTGCTGCCAACCCAATCAGTAATCCAACTACACACTCACCCACTAGCGCAGATGCTCTCATCGAAACACGCAAAGGAGACGTTTTGAAACGCGCCTTGCAAAAAAGACTTCAAGTTGAAGCCGAGCAACGAAATTCATCATTATGAGCGAACCAGAAAACACTCAGGCTCCTAAAATTAAAACGCGCCTTCTGACTTCAATGATCAGTGCCGGCCAGATTGGCAAAACCACCATCTTTATGCAGGGCGTCATTCCCTGGTTGGAATTTGCCAGCATCGATTGGTTAGCCGTCGATTGTGATGGTGAGCATCACACGCTCTCTGATACGCTGGAAGCTTCTGTCTTTCATCCCGTGGCTGATCCAGACGATTTTGTCACACTTTTTGAGGAGAACGCGCTTGTTCCGGTCGAGATTATCGATTTTCCGGCTCAACACACCAGTTTTTACGTCAAACTCTTTCAGCGCTTGCGTATCCTCGAATCTCTCAACGCCAAGGGCGTTCGCATCACACTATTCCTCTTCGCCACAGATCTTTCAGCGGCAACTCATAGTGCGGCACTCATGGTCGAGGTGTTTGGCGACCAAGTTGATTACGTCATAGTTGAGAATCCGGCTAGGTCCAAGTTCAACAGTTTCTACCGAACCGTGTTGGCTCAACAGCTCAAAGAGCTGGGTGCCAAAACCATTGAACTCCCAGCATTGCTGCAACTGACCTTGAACGAGATCCGCATCAAATCCAAAGAAGCAGAACGATTTTTCTCGTTCAATGAAGCGAAGCCTTCTCTCTCCCATCTCGCCAAAAACGACATCGAATATTTCCAAAATCGGATCGCTGCCCAACTCGAAGATATCGCGGATCTGATCGTTCCTGATACGGCATTGATAAAGAAGAAAATAGTCCGCATCAAACCACCTGAGAGCATTAACACACCAAAGAGCAGACTCCTGGGAGCGCTTTAACGTCCAATGCCTGAAGTCGGCCCACTAGATGGCAGTCATGTACCTCCTGAAATGAAACACCTTTTACAAGGTGTTTCTCAGGATCGCGAGCGAATTATCTCCAACTTCTATCGACTTACAGCGGGAGTTCCCGACTCCGAAATTGTCCAATTCGCTCTCTTTTCCAAAGTCTTGCTCGAAGACATTCGTACCCAGCAAAACGATCTTTTGCAGGTTTCAACACAGATAACTGGTTTGCTCTCTCAAAAACGTCAGACGTCCGGACGTCTGCTATTTACAATCATTCTCGTTGCTTTTATCCTCGTCGGCTGGGTTGTCTGGCAAGATCACATTTCTGTTGAACAACGCATTGTCTTTGGTGTTTCACACGGAACAAGCGACGCCCTTCAACGCCTGAATGCCAACAGCAACTTTGTTCGCTATCTGGCGAACATTGGCGTGGAAGCCCAACTTTCTTATGGAACTGACGGTAACCCCATCCTAGTGCTCCATGGGAGGCCTGGCATTGCAATGATCACCGAAGCCAAATTCAAGGATGGAAAACTCTACATACCACTCAAGAGGTGAAGCTCTTTTTTTCTTTCTTAGTCACCGTGGTCGGTGCTGCCGATTTCTGGTTTACCAGTCAAGATGGATTGCCACTTTTTTACGGTGCTCTGATCGCTACCACCGGCCTCATGGCTGTTATGATTTTCATCGCAATCCCAGCGAACCGACCACGTAGAGTTATTCGAGAACCAGAAACTGGCACACTTGTTTATGACTCTCATCGGACTGTTTGCGAAATTGGCGGTTGGAAATGGGATCGAGAGCAATTCTGTTCTCATTGGTTTATCACCGGGGATACTGGGATCGGTAAAACATCTGTTGGACTCAACAAAATCTTAATCTCGTTGACTGAGCACTGCCCACAATGGGGCGGATTGGTCCTTGATCCCAAAGGTGCATACTGGCGCACCGTCAAAACGATGCTCGACGCTGCACGCTGCCCTGACGACTTTGCGCTTTTACGGATTCGTTCGCCGTTGGATACCGAAGACTTGCCCAAGGAGCGTTTGAACCTGATCGGCGATTCAACAATTCCGACTACGGCATTCGCACAAATGATCGCCGATGTTTACGCCGCTCAGAAAATTGGGAGTGGGGGAGGCAATGAAGACTTCTTCAATCAACGAGCTTTGGAACACATTTCCAAATGCTTGGACCTGATGAGGGTCTTGCATTTGCCCTTCACTCTATGCGTTGCCTACGAGATTCTCTCCAATAAGGCGACGCTAAAATCTCAGTTGGAACAGCTTTCTCGATTACCCAACGCGATTGAACATTTTCCAATCGTGTCCCATTTCGAAACCTTTTTCCTGTCCCTCAAATCCGACGATCAATCTAGTTAGCCACCATTGCAAACTATCTTGCTCCGTATCAAACACGGGAGATCGCTGCTGTCTTCTGTTCCGAGCAGCCTGATACCGTCCGAATGTCAGATCTCGATACTGGCAAGAAGCTCTGCCTGTCATTCAGCATAGAATATAAGCGAGAACGGCCATACATCTTCACTTTTCTGAAGCTGCTCTTTTACAACCATGGAATGCGACGGTTGGACTTGAAAGGTCGTGATGAGGTTGCTTTCTGGCGAAAAAAACTTACTGGTTCTTGTGGGAGAGGAATTTCAAAACGTCGTTACCAGCAGTGAAAATGGTATGAGTGACTACACTGTTTCTGGGATGATCCGAGAAGCAGGCGTTGCCTTGCTTCTTCTATCGCAAAGCCACGTGTCGTTGCTCCCTGCTCACAAGAGCAAGGAGCAAGCTACCGTTTTGACCTTGAATCTTCGCAATCGAATGATCTTCCGGGCTGCTGATGAGGAATGTGCTCTGAAGAGCGCTGACTTTATTGGTAAAAGGAAGGTCCAAAAACGCACACGATCTACCGGCCCCAAAGGCATTCAATATTCCTATCAGGATGCTGATGAGCACAAGATCAAAACCCACCAGCTCAGGGAATTGCCGAACTTTACCGCCATCCTCGTTCACAGCGGACGACCAGGCCAATTCAAAAAAGCCCAACTGCGACCTCTTTCAGGGGAAAATGTAAAGCAACCCTCTAACCCACACTCGTAATAATTGTGCACACCGAAGAAATCGAAGACCTAAAGACCCCATTTCGCACATCTTGAAAATATTGTACGGTAATCCTGAATGGAATCGTACCCAACAGAAGTCGTTAACCGTAGTAAGATGACATGATGTGATAATTTGACGTTCTTCTAAAGATGGAGGTAAACAATGCATCATCTGGTTTCGAGCCCCGCGTCTGAGCAATGGGGAAGTCCTTATTCCAGAGGCCTGACCATCGAATATCTTGTTATCCTGTTTCGATGTTTTTAATTCACTATCCGCTTTTAGTCGTGATAGCTTTCGCGCTCTATCTATGTGCTTACAAATGGGTTGCACAAAAAGGACGGTCGCCTTTTATACGCTGTGATGCGGGTGATTTTGTTTAGTCCTCTAATTCTTTTATGTGGATTATTTACTGCAATTTTCACTTTCAGCTTACTAAACCGACCTCGTAATTAGTCTTCTATTTCGTCCAATATTTCTCCGTAGTTCGGGGGTTCGATGGAAATGTGAATCTTCTTAATGAGCCGAACGGCGAACTAATCGAAGCTGCAAAGGGTGGCGAGTCGGAGAGCAGCGATCAATTGTATGGCTTTACTCACCTACGCGGTGATGCGCCTACCAAAGGCTATTCGATGCTGCTGACCGTGATCCTTGCTGCTGTGATCAAACCTAGGGCTGACTAAAATAATGGAAGCGTGTCCGGGTTCGACGTTTCACAAGCTCGACACACTGCATGCCTGGCGCACATTTGCGATAAGGCCTACGTGGCGCTGGCCAAATTGGTCAAGACGAACACAGAGGATCCAACTGTGAATCATCCGTATACAATCTGGCACGGGCCCCCTGGAATGATTTTCCGAAGATGGTTGAACACCAAGCACTACTTTGGTGCCATGACTGTACCACCGACCCCTTCAATTATATCGACAGCGACTCATCTTGTCTTTTCTGCTGCGCTATAACGAATCAACCTCTGATGATGTTTGGCGATACTCGCCAGGGGTCATACTAGTTTTGGCCTTAAAGATGCGGCCAAAATAGTAGGGAGATTCGAAGCCCACTCGCTCCGCAATTTCCCATGTGCGTAACGTCGTCTCGCGGAGCAGTTCCTTCGCTTTACTCAAACGGATCATCAACTGGTAATTGGTAGGGGACATCTTTGTTGCCTCGTGAAACTGCCGATAGAATACCGAATAACTAAGCCCCAGCTTTCGGGCAAGCGCCTTGAAATCTATAGTCTGCTCAGCGTGTTCAGAAATATGACACAGCGCCGACTCTATCTGTTCACTGTATCTACTTCTGGGTCTCTGCGTTGGAGCCATGAGATGGGCTAGAACTTGTATGCCTTGGGCCGCAGTCAGCAATGGGTCAGAATTGGTACGCACTGTCTTAGTGAGAGTACTTAACAGCTGGAGCAGCGCCTCATTATGCCCAATTCGGAGAATGGGTCTGATGGGTCTAAGTGAGGATGGAACAAGTTCAGACATCAACTTACTTGCATAATCTCCATTGAAACGCATCCAGTATTCAGTCCATCCAACCTCAGGATCAGGTCGATAACGATTCCATTCTCCAGGAAATAATAGAAGAGCGTCTCCGGCATTGATAGAGATTAACCCGCTCTGTGTGGATTGAAAAATTCCCTTGCCTTTAGAGATATAAACCATTTGAAAATCCTGGCGGACTTTTCTCTTTCTCCACGACGAGACATACTTTTGCGAATGGTTCTCTACGGTCGGGGAATAAACCGAATTAGCTGGAACAGTGGCAAATCCTGCATCGTTGAGATAAAATCCCAACGTTCGATTCATCGGGTTTATTGGTGTGCCATGAGCAAGGGAAGTCTGATGATGCAGCCCTTCCTGTAATTTTTCTTCCTTGGCCCACTGATTCATGAGCTTCGCTGTGCTTGCATCGAACAGCTTCTCGGCTTGCCACCCACCTTTCTTGTTGTCCGGTTGATTTAGGCACTTTGCTTCGTCCACCCAGCCTCTTTTTGTCTTTTCTGCTGCACTACAACGAATCGAACCCTCTGATGATGTTTGGCGATACTCGCTAGGGGTCATACCAGTTTTGGCCTTAAAGAAACGGGCAAAATGATGGGGACCTCTAAAACCAAGTTGATCCGCAATTTCTTTTGTAGGTAGGGTCGTCGTGCAGAGGAGTTCTTTGATTTTACGAATCGAAACCCCTGAAGACGTTTGGCGATACTCGCTAGCGGTTATACCAGTTTTGGCCTTAAAGAAACGGGCAAAATGATGGGGACCTCTAAAGCCAAGTTGATCTGCAATTTCTCCTATGGGTAGGGTCGTCTCGCAGAGGAGTTCCTTGGCTTTATCCAAACGGATCCCGAGCTGGTACTGTGTGTGTGGCAGTCCCGTTACCTTATCAAACTCCTGACGGAAAACCGAATAACTAGAAAACCGTAGATCCTGAGCAAGCGTCCTGTAATCTATGACCTGCTCAGCGTGTTCATAAACATAACAGAGTGCGGCCTCTACCTGGTCACTGTATTTAGTTGTGTGTCTCTGGTCTGCAATAGCGAGATGGGCTAGAAGCTGTATACCTTGGGCGGCAGCGACCCAGGGATTGAATAACGGTTTGTCATACATCGTCTTAGCAAGATCGCTGAACAGCTGGAACAGCGCCTTGTTATGCCCGATTCGGATGACGGGTTTAAGCGGAGACAGAGGTTCAGAGGACATTAATTTATTTGCATAGTCTCCACTGAAACTAATCCAGAATTGGGTCCACCCGGCCTCAGGATCAGGTCGATAACGATGCCACTCTCCAGGAAATAAGAGAAGAGCGTCTCCAGCGTTGATGGGGATTAATCTACTTTGTGTGGATTGAAAAATTCCTTTGCCTTTGGAGATGTAAACCACTTGGAACTCCTGGAGGACTCTTCCTTTCTCCCATGATAATGCATATTCCTGCGAGTGGTTTTCTATGGTCGGAGAAGAAACCGAATCGGCTGGAACAACGGTATGTCCTGCATTATTGAGATAAAATCCCAACGTTCGATTCATTGGGTTTGTTGGCGTACAACGAACAAAGGAAGTCTGATGATGCAGCCCTTCCTGCAATTTTTCTTCCTTGTCCCATTGATTCATGAGCTTTGCTGTGCTTGCTTTGAGCGGCTTCCCAGCTTGCCACCTACCTTTCTGGTTGTCCGGTTGATTTAGGCACTTTGCTCCATCCACCCAACCTCTATATGCTGCGCTTTTCCAATATTCTACCGTCGGCATTATGGGTGGGAACCAGAAGGCAGACCGGCTGTCTCGCTCGGCCTCCTCAAGTGTGAAATAGAAGTGAATTCCATTTTATGTGACTCCGACCAAAGGGTCGCTGTCATTGTCATAGTTAAGAGTGCACACGGTCTCGCCTACGGCATATATTCTCTCAGGGTGAAATCTACCCTTTGCTATTGACACATCATGGTTCAATTCGAGGACTTTCACGAATTCAGCTCGGCCGTATCGTCCAAATAACGGTGTCATGCGTTTTGCGTCTTCAGGGATTAGTACCTTAATGATGACCGCGTCACCCTGTTTATCGAATAACACTTTCCAAGCCACGAACGAACCTTCTTCTGGCGCTATTGATCTTGAGTCGAAATATGTGCCAGTCAGATTGGCACCCTGCAAGTTGGCACCCTCAAGATTGGAGCCTCGGAAGTTAGCTTTGATCAGGTTCGACTGAGAGAATTGAGCACAGATCAACTCCGAGCTTTGTAAGACCGCTTTTTTCAGGTTTGCGTTTTTGATGTCGGCATATCTCATGTCAACTTTACAGAAACGAGCGGCTATTAGGCTAGATCTCCACAATGTGGCCTTGAACAGGTTAGCTCCCGAAAAATCTGCGTTGGAAAGATTAGCATTGGCTAGATAGGCTCCACCTAAGTCAGCGTTTCGCAAGTCGGCGCAGGATAGGTTCATGCCGGACATAACGGCTTCTTCTAGTGCGTCTTTTAGTGTTTCTGCCTCCGTCTCAAATAGCACACGGCCTGAGTGGCGATCTTTAATTTCGATTGGTCTTTTATATTTCACTGAGGTGTCCAATCTAGATTTGGAGAGGGAGGGTTGTGATGTTTGGAGCAACGCTGGACGCTCAGCATCGGTTCTTTCGGAGATTTTCTGTCCTGCGAGTTTTCCAGTCTTTTTTATAGACATGTTTATGGATATATACCATTCAATTCAAAATTGAAGTTAATTCTCCTCCTGCTTCCGAAACTTTACAAAATCTCCATGAGACATAGCCCATCGAAAGCTCAGTGACTTTATCAATGTCCAGTTCTATCGACAGACTTAAGCTTTAGAATGCCGTTAATCTGGCGGCGAAGCTTGGCTGCAGTGCCAGTTCTGGTGACCGTTTTCGAATATTTGATGCAATTTGCCGAAAGAGCTCTCTGGATTCTGACCTCAAACAGCCAAAGCATAAAATATATAAAAATAATATCGTAATTTTCAAAATACGGTACTGAAATACGCAAGATGAGTCTTTTTAGGCCTTACTTAGCTATGTTGAACAGTCTATTCTTGCTCATATCGTTAGATGCAAATGCACAACAGGCTGCCTCTTTCCCAAGTTCGACAAATAATGTGGGTACTACCTCTGGAGGAGATACCCAGTCTAAAGAACTTGAACGCATCACCATCACCGGCTATATTGTGCCGCGCGTCGGTGATGGTCCAGCACCAGTGACTTCGCTTGATAACACCTATGCACAACGGCGGGGTGCAACTACTATGCAAAGTGTCCTCCAGTCGTTGCCTCAAAATATCGGATCATTCACTCCGGCCGTCAATGCGGGTGTAAGTGCGATGCCAGCCTCTTCAGTAAACCTTCGTGGGCTCGGTGAAAACAACACGCTAGTGCTCATCGATGGTCAACGACAAGTGTCATTCCCTTCGGCGCAAAATGACACCTCTAATTTTGTGGATATTAATTCGGTGCCCCTTGCAGCCGTCGATCGAATCGAAATCTTACGCGATGGAGCCAGCGCTACTTATGGGGCTGATGCAATTGCTGGGGTGGTCAATATCATTCTAAAGGATGAATATAATGGAGCGGACCTGTACACTCACTATGGTACAACGCAGCGAGGGGACGGGGCAGAGTATCGTGCATCATTGACTAGCGGGATCGCCTCCAAACTCTGGAATGATGAATCGAGGTTCAGCATCATCAGCGCGTTGGATTACTACGAGCTCGATCCCATCAGGTCGAGTAATCGTGGTTTTTCATCGAATCTTGATCATTCTTCCAGGGGTTATAACAACAGGCTCTTATCTACGGGTAACCGACTTCAGACGATAGATCCGAGTACCGGAAACTTCGTTTTGGAACGCTCCGGGTTGAATGGTATTGGGGTGAAACCATCGGATTTTGCTCAAGGCTCACCCAATTCAATGACTCCATTCTACAACTTTGCACCTTACATGAATCTCATTTCCAGAGAGCAACGAATTGGTGATTTCACAAAGATCAAATTTGAACCGACAAATTTCTTGCGCTTTTATGACTCATTTTCATATCAGCATCAGGAAGAAAATACCCAGACCTCACCAACCCCTATTGGGAGTGGCGACGGCTTGATTGTGCCAGGCAACAATCCATATAATCCATACGGCCAGGATATCCCTATTTACTATCGCGCGGTAGATGCGGGTCCACGACAAGATACCATCACGATCGACACAACGCGCAATGTTGTCGGTGTGCAATTGTTCAACTTGCCGAATAATTGGTTTATCAATGCTTCGTATTTGTATGCGGAGAGCGACCTGGATCGTAAAGGTCGTAATTACCTATCGATATCCCGTTTGCAGGATGCACTCAGCGGATCGGCAGCTGGGTTGACCGGTCAATATTTTAATCCATTCCGAGATAACAGTATCTACAGGGATGCAACCAACACGGCTTTGATTAATTCTGCGAAGGTGCCAATCTTTAACCGAGCTCGGAGTTCATTGTCTATTTGGAGTCTGAAGACGGGTGGGGAGCTATTCAGTTTGCCGAGTGGAGCGGTGACATTAGGTCTTGGATTGGAATATCGAGACGACAAAATCATTGATCAGTGGGATAAATATATTCAAAGTAACGATGTTGCTGCGTTCGCTACGGGCAGCAGTAATGGTCAACGGTGGGTTCGGAGCGGTTATTATGAGCTATCGGTGCCGATCCTCGGGAATAAATGGTCGTTCCCAGGAGCTCGACTTTTTGAGGTGGTGGCGACCCAAAGGTATGACGAATACAGCGATTTTGGGGGCGCTGCAAAGCCAAAGTTTTCGTTCCGATACAAGCCGTTAGACGACTTTACCATCCGAAGAAGCTATTCTGAAGGGTTCCGTGCACCGTCGATTACCGAATTGTTTTCGGGCCAGATAAAGAATTTCCAACTAGGAAGGGGATTAGTTGATCCCAAAACAGGACCTCTCTATACGCTTGTGATTTCAGGAAGCAATCCAAACCTCAAGCCTGAGCTTGCCTACAGTTACTATTTGGGTGGCGTATGGACTCCAGGATCAAAAGATCCAGTGCATAGCCCCGTTGGATTCCTCAACGGCCTCAGTGTGTATGTGGATTATTATAATATTGAAAAAAGAAACAACATTGCCAGTGCCGATCCACAGTTCATTTTGGACCACGAATCGCTGTTTCCTGGGGCGGTTGTGCGCAATGCAAGAGGTATGGTGTCGTCGATTAATAATACTTACCAAAATATTGGTCGACTTGAAACGGAAGGATTTGACTTCGGATTCACGTACAGCACGAAGGAATTTGTGTGGGGAAAAATCGATTTTGAATTCAATGCAAATTACATTCAGCGCTACGTAGTACAGAATCTTCCTGACCAACCCTTCATTGTAAGGGCAGGCATGTATACCTTGCCCGTGTATAAGCATTCGGCGCAAGTCTTCTATTCGAAGACTCTTTTTGCAATGGACACATTGTCGAGTGGTATAACGTGGAATTATGTCGATTCCGAGCAGGAT